>Ga0193735_1000317_pt1 | contig 15258 bp, 11 predicted proteins | sample U1m2metaG_FD_145080 | JGI IMG/M metagenome (GOLD analysis project Ga0193735, IMG submission 145080) | Soil microbial communities from a riparian zone of the East river system, Colorado, United States - U1m2 | ecosystem: Environmental > Terrestrial > Soil > Riparian zone | place: USA: East River... | reverse complement strand
AACGCAGAGGAATTATTGATGCTGGAACAAGCGGGGGGGTTTCAGCGTTACTTCTTGCGACGACCAATGCTGTGAGTGCAGCGATGCAGCTCGCCAATCCCGCAGCCAGACCGGTGCCGCGCAGCCCGAACGTCTCGATCAGGTAAGCTTCACCCAACACGGCACCGGCTACGGCCCCCAATGTGTTCCAGCCGTAAAGAAGGCCGATAGCACGTCCGAAATTGGTTCGCCGCAACACCGCATCCTCCATCAACACGGGCAGCGTCAGGCCCATCGCCGTTGTGGGCACCAACAGAATCAAAAACGACAGCACAAAACGCAGACCAAGAAGCATCGAGTGATGGCCCCACAGCACCTGCCAGACGGGCCGCATCCAACTGCCCAGCAGCGGCAGAGCAAAAACGATTGTGCAGCCAGAGCATGCCACCGCCACTTCCAGCGCAGCGTAAAAATATAACGGCCGCCAGCGACGTATTCTCGAGGACGCTGCAATCGCGTTCCCCAGCGCCAAACCCGCCATGAAACTGGAAAGAATCAGAGCCGCAGCCCAGACCGAATTTCCAAAGGCCAAGCCGCTCAGCCGGAGCCAGAGCGTCTCGAAAATGAGCGCGCCAATTCCGGACAAGAAGAGAATACCCGATAGAATCGCCATGCGCATCTGTGTCTTTCTATTCTATCGCAGCCGTAGTTCGGCGAAATTAGGTTAAATGATCTCCTCGCGCCGCGATCAATGGCGCGGCGGGCACCAAGGTCTTTACGGCGATGGGCGCGAACGAAAGCGCGTCTCGCTCGCCTTGGCCAGGCGGAGGTTTTCCTCCGCACTCTTAAATTTGGGATCAAGGCGCAATGCTTCTTCGTACTGTACGACAGCCTGAGAAATCTGCCCTTGCTGAAGATAGATATTCCCGAGATTATTGCGCACGTCGGCGCGTTTGGGATCCAGTCGGATCGCTTCAAGATAATGCGCCTTTGCTTCTTCCAGTTCGTTTTTGGCCGAGAAGGCGTCTCCGATTTCGTAATGCGCATCGACATCGTCGGGCTTCAAGCGCAGAGCCTGCCGAAACTGCGCGATCGCTTCATCCAACCGGTTGGTTTTTAGCAAATGAACCGCGTAACCATGATGATAATCCGCCGATTTTGGCTTGAATCTCACCGCCTCTTCATATTGGAGCCGCGCTTCATCACCGCGGCCCTGTCGCTCAAGCGCGTAAGCGTAATGGTAGCGATAATCTCCGGCTTCGGGATCGAATCGAAGCGCCGTTGCAAAATGCTCGGCTGCTTCATCTATTTTGTCTTGCGCAATTAGAATGTTGGCGAGGTTGTAGTGCGCTTTCGCGGAACTGGGTTCGAAGCCGAGCGCAATGTGGTACTCTTGCACCGCTTCATCCAAGCGGCCTGCCTTTTGCAACGCGATGCCGTAATTCAAATGCTGGCGCGCGCCAACCGGCAGATCAGCCACGACCCAGCTCTCACGTTGCGCTTCCGGCCCTGGACCGCGCGTCTGGCCAATCCAGAGCGCACCGAGCGGAATAACAAACACCGCCGCCCACTTTAATCCGTGCAACAGCCAGCTTGGGAGAAACTCGTTTGACCGGGCAGTGACGGCGCCGCCAGTGATCCCAAGAGATTCGCGCGTCGATTTCTCCCGCACCTTCCAAATGAATCCGTCGTAGTAAAAATGGAGGAGGGTCGATGCGGTAACAACACCGGTGAGGACGCGCTTGATGGTCTCGATTTCAAGACGGGAGTTGAAATAACTGAGCGAGCCATAGGCGAAAACAAGACCGATGTACAGCCCCACGAGCGAACCGCTCCGCCGAAAAACAAAGCGCATGAATCCACCGATGCTCCTGTCCTTCTCGACGCGATTCCGATTGTAAATCCAGACAAGCGAAAGGTACTGCACATCGTGAAAAACTTCGAACAATGCGATACCGGCAAGAATGTTTGCGACACCGTTGTTGCAATACCACCAGAAGCCAATGCTCGTGGCGACCAGCGCCAGCTTCACTGGATTGGGACGCTTTCCTTGCGCCCACATCCGCGCGAAGTTAATCAAGAACAGAACCGCAACCGCGATTGCGCCGAATAGCATTATCTGCTGCGCAGCCCGCAGAAGTTCCGGCGAAATAAACGGGCCGCCACTTGCGTAATACGCTTCGAGCGTGTCGGTCATTCGCGGCGAAGAGAGAAGCACTGCCGCCGCAAACCAGACTGCGCACGTCGCAAAATCAAGGCGGCGCGTCAGCGCGGCGAACGAGCCCATTTTCGCATCGTAGATGCGACAAAAGCCGTAGGTCTGCATCATCCCGTGCCAGACACCCCAGAAGAAGACGACCAGAACGATGCCTTTGAGGTCCCACCAGTAGAAAGCGACGCAGGTGCAAAGCAAAAAGAGCGGCGCGATTATGAAGCGCCAGCGAAATCGCCCGAACAATGCGCGGTCCCCGTAGGCGCGAATCATCCCCGGGAGGTGATGTCCCATTGCGCCGAACGCAGCCACGAAAACGTAGATGTCTTGTGCACTCCAGCGGGCCTGTGCGAGAGCGAACATCGGCACGAGCAAAAGCGGCGTGGCGACGTAAAGAATCAAGTCCCGCCAGCTGTTCAGGATCCAGATGTTAGGTTTCGGCGCGCCCGTTGGAACTGCCGGTACGGTCTGAGGACGGGAAAACGCGGTAACGTGCTGCATCTGCTCGAGCGGATAGAATCTCTCAATCGAAAGAAAAAATCAACGTCGCTCTCACTGCGCGTAGCAGTCGTGCATGCTCACGGAGGCGTGGCCGTAATTCAGACGAAGAAACCGCTGCTCGCAAGATCGACATCGAGGGATTACGGAACATTTTCTTTCTCGCGATCATTCTTGGCGCGGTTTTCATCGAGCGTCCGCCATTTCTCCGCGAAGCAACTATGCGGTAGTGGTACAGTTTGGAAAATTTTCCAGCTATGATCTTGGCGATTCCATTATCTATAAGCGTTAGCGAGGCGTCCAAAATCCCCCATGTTGTAAGACTGAGTAGCGCGCGTTCGAATAGCCGCTAACTGGTTCCCGAGCCTCGGCGGCGGCCTTCATGTTTAGAGTCTGGACGAAGTAATTGCTTTGCTATAATTCTGATTGCTGATATGAGGCTATTGTTCCTGAACGTAACAATCATTTGCTTGGTTGGTACGCCTCTACTGATACTTGAAGTTGCCCGTTCCTGTTCAAGCTGGATCGAAGAGCATTACGGCGGACTCAATTTTGTCGTGTGGCTTCTGATATTAGCTGCCTTTTATTTCTGGCTGTTGCCACTATTTGGCTTGCATCCGAATTGGCACGTCCTCGCACCCTAGTTCAAACTGTACCACTACCAACTATGCTGTTTTGTTCGGAGCCGCGACTTAGATTGCAACAGTCCCGATTTCATGATCAAGGCAATCGCCGAGCAACAAAATGCGCACGCCGAGTTTTGTTGGCTTCGTCATAAAGTTTTCCCTTCCCATCCTCCTGCCGGTGCTTTTGCTAATTTGCTGGCTGACGTTGCCTGGCTAAAAGTTGATCAATGTTCACCGGTCTTGTCGAGGAAGTCGGCAGCGTGCTTTGGATTCGCGCCAGCGATCGCGGGACGCAATTGCAAATCGCCGCGCCCCGTATCGCGGAGGAGATTCGAACCGGTAACAGCGTCGCTGTGAATGGCTGTTGTCTGACTGTCACCGCGCATCGCGGCGAGCAGCTTATTTTCGATCTTCTGGAAGAAACGCTCGATCGCACGAATCTAAAAACATTGCGGCGCGAGAGTCCGGTCAATCTCGAGCGCGCCCTTGCCGCGGATGGTCGCATCGGCGGACATTTTGTGCAGGGCCACATCGACTGCACAGCGCGGATCCTGGCCTTCGAAGAGAGCGGCGCGGATCATCGCCTGGAAGTTGAATTACCCGCGGAATTTGCCCACTACGTAGTTTACAAAGGATCGATTGCCATCAACGGGATCAGCTTCACCGTCGCCGAAGTGTTGCCGAAAAGTTTCGCAGTTTGGATCATTCCCATCACGAAACGCCACACGAACCTCGAAAGCGCCCAGGTTGGGGATTCGGTCAACCTCGAGTTCGATCTCCTCGCCAAGTACGTCGAGAGGATGCTGCCGCGCCAGGTGCCGAAGGATTAGAACGGACCGGCAGCCGTTTCGCGTCCCTCTGTATATTTAATGGACATGTGCGCGCGTCACTTCGCGCCTGAGCCTAAAAGCACTGCCGGAATCGTTCGCAGCAAAATCTTGAAATCGAGCCCGAGCGACCAATGATCGATGTAATCAAGATCGAGTTTGACCCAATCGCGAAAATCTCGCACTTGATTGCGCCCGCTGATCTGCCAGAGACAGGTCAAGCCCGGCTTTACGCTCAACCGCCGCCGTTGCGCTGTATTTTCAAATTTCTCCACCTCGTAAAGCGGCAGCGGGCGCGGACCAACCAAGCTCATATCTCCCATCAACACGTTCACCAGTTGCGGTAGCTCATCAAAGCTCGTGCGACGCAACCAGCGGCCGAGTGGGGTAATGCGCGGATCGGCTTCCACCTTGAACACCGGCCCCTGCATCTGATTGAAAGGCTCCAGCTCCACCCGCCGCATCTCAGCATCGTCCGACATCGAACGAAATTTGTACATGATAAATGGCTTGCCGTGCTTGCCCGCGCGACGTTGTCGAAAAATAGCTGGACCACGTGAAGTTATGCGAATCATCAAGGCCACGATCCCCATCGGAATTGCAAAAAGCAGCAGCGCCACGAAGGCGCCGACGCGATCAATGGTCCCTTTGACGAGCAGAGTCCAGGAAACGTCCGGTGTCGAACGAAAGACCAGCATTGGGCGTCCCCCGAATGCGTCGAAATCCGGTTTCGCGATCGAGGTCCGAATAAAATCGGCGACCACCCACGCCGGCACGCCTTCCACTTCGCAGGCGCCGATCGCCTCTTCCACCCGGTTGAGCTGGCTGTGACCGGCGGCAAAGATTACGCGCGCGACCGCATGGCGATGCATGGCTTCGACAAGAATGGAAAGCGGCTGTTTCTCGATGTCGATCCGCGCGATCACGTCCATGAGCAGGTGCTGCTCGGGAGTGAAGGAGCGTTCCAGCGCCGCGATGTCCTCTGGAATTCCAGCCAAGAGTACCGGCTCACGCAACTCACCCCGCAGGGCTTTGCCCCGAATCCAATCGACGATGATTCGCTCCTTGATCAAGAGCACCAACGTCGCAATCAAAATGAAGAGGAGCGGCACCGATCGGCTCACCAATGGAAAACGCAGGAAAATGACGCAGCCGCTCACAATGATACTGAGATAAATCATGGCGCGCAGGATCTGGACGAACGATTTCCATTTCTTTTTGTTGAGCGGCGATTGGTAGAAACCTTGCAAATCCAAAAGGATCGGGCCGAACGGCATGACCACGACCAGCAGCCATTGATAATTTCGGAATGGATCGATCGGAGTCGTGAGATTGAACCAGACCGTGCTGTAGTAGCGCAAGGCGTGCGCGGCCAGCAGCGAGAGCGCCAGCAGAACGGAATCAATCAGCTGTTGCAGCTGTGTGTTTAGTTCCTGTCGTCGTGCAAGCATGCTAGAAAAAGCAACCTCGGCATCACCTTGATCGCCCCGGAAACAGATAAGATATGACAGCGCGCACATCGGTCAAAGCACGGCGCCCTCTTCCTCGCCTCGTCGGCGTAATCTGTTCGCGGGACGACTTGCGTTTCGCGATCCGAATGCGGAACCCGCCGGATTTGTTTGAGCTGCGGCTGGATCGTCTCGTCGGCATCGTCAGCGAACTGGAAAACAAATTGTCGATGTTACCCGCGCCGCTCATCATCACCGCGCGACATCCGCGCGAAGGGGGCGCGAATAGCTTATCGATCAAACAGCGGCGCGAATTGCTTTCGCGATTTTTGCCCAGAGCCCGCTATGTCGATGTCGAGCTGCGCTCGGCCGAAGCTCTCGCATCATTGCTTGAAATCGCGCGCAGGAGAAATGTGCGGCGCATCCTTTCGTTTCATAACTTTAGTTCCACACCAAGTATGCGCAGCTTGCGTGCCAGGGCGCGCGCGGCGAAATCATGCGGCGCAGATATTTTCAAGGTTGCCACGCGCACCGACACCCCGGCCCAGCTTGCACGATTACTCGATTTCATTGCAAATAAAGACGTCGATCTTGCCGTGAGCGCGATGGGCATCGGCAAACTGGGCGCCATATCTCGCATCGAACTCCTGCGCCGCGGCTCCGTCTTAAGTTATGCGCACCTTGGCCGCGCCCGGATTATCGCAGGTCAGCCTTCGCTCCGGGACATTCGACGTTGGACGTCGAGCGTTGGACGTTGAACGTTTGCATTCAATGAAGCTTCCTGATCAAGTGCCGGTCATGCCGCTCCCCGGTGCAGTGCTCTTTCCGCACGCGTTGCTCCCACTTTACATTTTCGAGCGGCGTTATCGCGAGATGCTCGAGCATGCACTCCATCATCACCGCATGTTTTCCGTTACTCTCATCAAGCCGAGCTGCCCCGATTGGCAGGCGCCGGAAGATTTTTTTCATCTCGCCACCGTCGGCCTCATTCGCGCCTGCGTTGGTCGCGGCGACGGCACATCCAATTTGATTTTGCAGGGTTTGCAGCGAGTCCGCTTCACCGACTTCGAACAGCAATCACCGTTCCCGATTGCCAAAATCGACATCGTCCAATCACGCGACGAGCCGACTGTTGAAACCGAAGCACTCGCCGAAAAAGTGCTCGAGCTTTACTCGAAACTGAAACGGGCCGGGCGCCGGCTTCCGGCGAAAGTGGATCGATATCTTTCGCAGTTGAACGATATGGAGATGCTGGCCGATCTTATCGCTTCGACATTCGTCAATGATCCCTTGCGGCGGCAACACCTGCTCGAAAAGTCTTCTCTCAATCAACGCCTCCGCCTTCTCATTACTTACTTGCGCGACGAAATTGGCAGCGCCGCAGCCTAGGAAGAAGTATTGTCCTTGCAGCGCAGAATGCTGCATTGCACGTTGCGACCCGTGCGCTTAGCCGTCGCCTCCGGCATCCTTTTTCTGTCCGGATGCAGCGCGCTTCTTTTTGAAACTCTTTGGCTGCGGCTAAGTGGTCTAGCCTTCGGCAACTCGGTTTGGTCCGCGGCTTTAATCCTCTCGAGTTTCATGGCGGGCCTTGCACTTGGAAGTGCGATCGCCGCATCGTCAACGCTCTGGCAGCTCCGACCATTTCGCGTTTACGCGGGATTGGAAGTGATCGTAGCGGTCGTCGGCTGCACGCTAGTGTTTGGACTTCCGCTGCTCGGAGAATGGCTGCGTCCTCTCTTTCAAGCTCTGTGGAATCACCAGCAATGGCTTAACATCTTGCGCTTCGCGATATCGTTCCTGATTCTGCTGGTCCCCACGACGGCAATGGGCTTAACCCTTCCCGTGTTGGTGGAAGATCCAGTTTTGAAACGCCAGGAGTTCGGAAAAACGATTGGCGTCCTTTACGGGTTTAACACCCTGGGAGCGGTGGCCGGCGCACTGGTGGGCGAGATTTATCTTGTGCGGGTATGCGGGCTCTTGGGCACGGGGTTGACCGCTAGCTGCGTGAGCTGCGCCGCGGCCAGCATTGCGTGGTTGTTCTCCGTCGCAGAACCAGCGACGGCCAAGAAAAATCCACAGGAATTTCGATTGCGACTCTCTTTAGGTCGCGCCTCGCCATGGCGTCTGTTTTTCGTAAGTATGGGAACCGGGGCCATTCTGCTTGGCCTCGAATTAGTTTGGTTTCGTTTCATGCGTTTGTATGTCGCGTCAACTTCCACCGCTTTTTGTGTCATGCTCGCGGTCGTGTTGGCGGGCGTTGGCCTCGGTGGCATCTCTTCCAGCATCGTTCAACGCCGCACTGTCGCGGCAAGGACGTTACTTCCATTTCTTTTAATTCTCAGCGCGATTGGAACGCTTCTCTCCTACCTGTTTTTTCCAGTGCCGGTTCCTCAAGGGAACATGAACGCGTTCCACATCGAGTCGTGGCAGCAGATCGGGCAGCTGTCCATAGCCTTGATGTTCCCCGTCGCGTTTCTCTCTGGAATTCTGTTTCCGGCAATCCTGACCTGCGTTCAACGCGAAGTGGCAAGCCGCATGACTAGTGCGGGTCTTACCATTTTATTTAACACAATTGGCGCAGCCGTCGGTCCATTACTTGCGGGTTTTGTCCTCCTGCCGCGTTTTGGATTCCAATCGAGCATTATCTTATGCGCAGTTTGCTATGCTGGGCTGGCAATCCTAGCGAGCGAAAAACGGACTTGGTCGCTTCGACGGCCGCTCGGAATCGCACTGCTTGCGCTTGGCGCGGTGCTTATTCTAATCATCGCAACCTTCCCCTATAATCGCAACGAAACGCATTTCGCGAATGCCCGGCGCCCATACGAAGGGGACGGGTCGCTCTTGCTCAAAAAAATCGAGGGCACTGCCGACACCCTCCAATTGCTCCGTCGCGATCTTTTCGGCGAACCTTACTACTATCGGCTCGTAACGAACGCTTACTCGATGTCCGGAACGCTGCCGCGCAGCCAGCGTTACATGCGATTGTTCGCCTACTTGCCTCTAGCCCTTCGTCCCGAAAGCGAAAATGCGTTGCTGATCGGTTACGGCGTTGGCGTGACCGCCGATGCGTTCACCCACGATGCGCACCTCAAGCATCTCGACATCGTGGACATCTCGAAAGAAGTCCTTGATCTCGCCAGTTTCTATTCCGGCCCTGGTTACTCAAATCCGCTGCGCGACCCTCGCGTGACGACCTTTGTGCAAGACGGGCGTTTCTTTCTGCAAGCCACTCCCCAGCGTTATGACATTATCACCGGGGAACCGCCGCCACTGAAAGTAGCGGGCGCGGTCAATCTCTACACTCAACAATTTTTTTCGTTTATGAACAGTCGCTTAAAGGATGGCGGCATTGCCACCTTCTGGCTGCCCATCTACCAACTGACAACGGACGAAACCAAAGCAATTCTTTGCGCCTTCCACAACGTTTTCCCGAACGCTGGTGTTTGGGCGACCTGCGATCTGGAATGGATCATGACCGGAATGAAAGGGCCGCTGCATAAGCCTGACGAAGGGTCGGCGCGCACACTCTGGAGCGATGCGAGAACTCGCTTGGACTTGGCCCGGATCGGCATCGAGGTCCCCGAGCAAATGTCCGCTTTATTTCTTATGGATGGCGAGGAAATCGATCGGATCACGCAAGGCGTTAAACCGCTGAGCGATCTTTATCCAAAACGTTTGACCGACGTTCATCCCGATCTCAAAGCCGCACACCACTTTGGTTACCACTATCTCGAAAGGTCCGCCGCTCTTCACCGTTTTCTTTCATCCTCCCTAATCAAAGAAATTTGGCCTAACGAATGGAAGAAATCGCTCGAGATCTTTTTTTTCGTCCGCGAAACGCGATATCTTTCGGAAATGTCCGGAAGTAATTGGCTGGCCGAACTTGACCTCTACCTGCGCCATACGCGGTTGCGAACACCGGTTCTGGCTGTCCAGAATATCGACGAGTTCCGTCTTACCCTCGCTGAGAAATTGGCCCATGACTCGCGTTCTTTGCCTGTCGAGGCGTTACCCGATCTCGTGGCGGGAGCACTGGCCCGCCGGGATCTTGGCGGCGCCATTCAACTGCTCGAGAGCGAAAAACCTCGCGGCTTCTCGAATATCAATGACTTCTTTCTGCTCATTTATCTTTACTGCTTGAACGACAACGTCGAGAAAGCCGAAGCCCTTGCTGCGGCCGAAGCAGGATCAATCCAGAAGGATTGGTTTGTTGATTGGCTCTGGGGATATCTGCAGGCCGAATTCAGCTTTCATCCCCCTCGCTGAACGCAGTCAGATTGCAACTCGCTAGACGCGGATATTCTTCGAATCGTCTCAAAGATAATTTGATCAAACGTCGCTCAAGAATGACCTGCCCCAGCGTGCCAAAGCTCATCACGTTATCCAAACCCGCGTTGCTGTGCTGCGCCGATGAGCCAGGCATAGTCATCGAATGTGTTCGGAAGTCCGAAGTTCACTTAAGGATCGCGACAAATCGCTTTTGGCTCTGCGAACCGTCGGACTAATTCGACGGACGCGCTGGAGGTGTGTCCTGACCTGCAATACGCGCATATTCTTCCATCAAATACCGATCAGTCATTCCGGCGATGTAATCGCAGACCGTGCGATGTAATCCTTCCTTCTCGATCCTTTTCGCTGCCGCTTCGCCCAGCCGCTCCGGATCGACCAGATATGTTTCAAAAACTTTTCTCAACATTTTGCAAGCCCGCTCATTCACTTCCGCCACGCGCGGATGATAATAAACATTCTGATACAAAAATTGCCGCAGCTCGCGATTCGCTTCCAGCAATTCGTCGCTGTAACGAATGAGCGGCCCGGGCTGCCGCCGCACTTCATCTGCGCTTTGGACGCCAGCATCGAGAATGGATCGCGCGCTGGTGGTGACGACATCCTGCACCTGCACATCAATGATGTCGCGAATGATCAGCTTGTGCAGCTCTGGCTCGCGTGCATCGGGATAGCGCGCCAGTACCGTGCGATGGCTCCTTCGCCAGACCGCATTTCTCTCCAATTGCGCCGCGCTCAAGATTTCAAAGTCCACTGCGTCATCGAGGTCGTGACTGTAATAAGTGATCTCATCCGCCAGGTTTGCGATCTGCGCTTCCAGAGATGGAGAACGATAATTCCCTTCGCCCGGTGTGGGCGGATCATACAATGCTTGGTGTTTTCGCAAACCTTCCCGCACTTCGAAGGTCAAATTAAGGCCGGGAAAATTCGGATAAGCGTTCTCGAGCAGCTCCACCACGCGCAAGCTCTGCCGATTATGATCGAACCCGCCATGTTCCTGCATACATTCTGCCAGCATTTCTTCGCCGGAATGCCCGAAGGGTGAATGCCCGAGATCGTGCGCCAGCGCGATCGCTTCGGCGAGGTCCTCGTTCAACGACAATGCTCGGGCGATTGTGCGACTAATCGATCCGACCTCAATCGAATGGGTCAGCCGGGTGCGCAGATGATCGCCGGTCCCATTCAGGAAAACTTGCGTCTTGTATTCCAATCGGCGAAACGCCCGTGAATGAATGATCCGCGCGCGGTCACGTTGAAATTCCGTTCGATAAGCGTGACTCGGCTCCGGATATTCTCGGCTTCGCGAGTCCCCAGATTTCTGCGCAAACGGCGCGAGCGTGGCACGCTCGGTCGCTTCCATTTGCTCGCGCGATTTATAGCCTCTTCGCTCGCTGGTAGTTGCTTGCCGCTGCGAGCGCGACGCAGATGCTCGCGCTTCGATCGCTTCTTTACTCACGCCACGATTATTCGTCGATTGTCGATCTTGGCGAGTCCGGAGTTTTGGTTTGCGAGCACTTTTCCTGCAAGCCCCGCTGCGCTTTCCGCGCCTCCAGCCGAACCGTCAGCAAGTCGAAAACTGCCAGCAGAATCGCGGTCAGGGTCAACCATGCGCAAATGAACCAGAAAAGGATAAACCGCATCGGATGTTCCTGCGGATTGAGCATTGATGCCAAAAATGTCGATCCGGAGAACAAAAGCACCAGCGCTACCACGAGCACTGTGAACATCGCCTTGCGCCGCGTAGTTTGATTGCGAATCACCCCGCGCGTCGCATGCACTACGAACGAAACCGTCCGCAAAGGTTTTGTTTCAGGTGGGTTTTCCGTCACCATTGATTCGATTTGCCCGCGCATGCGCGCTCGCTACCTATCGATCTTACAATCCCAAAATTTCAAATCAAACAGGTCAATAGCTGCCGCCGCTAATGTTCGCCGTGCAAATGCTCGTTATCACAGAAAAAGGCGACACCTTCAGCTTCAACGAAATCGAGCGCTGGCTTGAAGAAGCCGGCTTCAAAAAAGTTCGGGCGCTCGAAGCGCCGGGACCTTCGCCGCTCGTCCTCGCAACGAAACCGTGAGCTCGCTCGTTGATCCTAGGCAAAACGGCTTCTCATGAAGAAATCGCGGTATTTTCATAGCATGGGATGAGAAAAGCGAAGACGAAAACGGGATCCTGCAAAAGAAAGTCCGCCACAAAAACAAAGGAGAATCGCATTCGATTGCAGTGAGGATCGGAGCAATCCGCATTTGAGGAATTTTTCGAAATGGTGAAGCCGGACAAGAAGCTCGACCAGTTGCCAACCCAGGAACGGAACGTGAACCCGTCCGCGACGCCCTAGACCAAGAGCAACGCGGGATTTTCGAGAAGGTGGCGGAGTTCTTTTAGATACTCCGCACCAAGCGCGCCGTCGATGACGCGATGATCGCAACTCATCGTCATCGACATGCGATAGCCAGCAACGATCTGATCGGAGTCGTCGACCACTGGAACTTTTGTGACTTTGCCGACGGCGAGGATGAAACCTTGTGGCGGATTGATAACGGCGGAGAAACTGTCGATGCCCATACCGCCGAGGTTTGAGACGGTGAACGTGCCACCTTGAAATTCCTCCGGCTTCATTCGTTTGTTGCGCGCACGGCTGGCCAGATCCTTTACTAATTCGCTAATTTCGCGGAGCGATTTGTTTTGGGCGGCGCGAATTACCGGCGTCAAAAGTCCGTCTTCGATTGCGACCGCAATGCCAAGATCGACATCGGCGTATTGCACGAACGCGTCGCCGTCGAATGAGGCGTTGACTCTTGGAACTTTGACCGCGGCTTGCACGGCTGCTTTCAACACGAAATCGTTCACAGTAATCTTGGCGGTATCGGCGCCTTCGCCCGCCGATTTCAATTCTTCGCGCGCAGCCATGAGCGGCCCGGCGTTGATGTCGATAGTGAGATAAAAATGCGGAACCGGACCGAGGCTCTCGACCAGACGTTGTGCAATGATTTTGCGCATGCCCGAGAGCTGAACGCGCGCGCCTTCGCCGGCTTTCACCGACGGCGCAGGTTTGGCGGCAGCCGATGGTTTTTGCGGCGTAGTCGTTTTCGATTTTGCCGCGGCGCGAATGTCGGTTTCGGTCACGCGGCCGTCTGGACCTGTTCCTTTAACGCTAGAAAGATCGACACCGAGCTCGATGGCGACTCGTCGCGCGACCGGCGAAGCTTTTACGCGTGCTTCTTCGCCTTGCTCGATTTTCGGTGCAGGCTTTTCAACTTCAGCCTGCTTTTCCGCTCTTGGTGCGGCGACTTTTTTCTCTTCTTTTTTCTCCGCGGGCTTTGCCTCAGCTTTTTTTTCTTCTTTCTTTTCAGTTTTCGCCTCCGCAGGCGCTTCTTCTTTTTTTACGTCCTTTTTTTCTTCTTCCTTTTCTTCAGCAGGCGCTTCCTCACCTTCGCCACCGATGAACGCGATCTTGTCGCCGACGTTTACCTTCCCGCCCTCTTCGACGTAAATTTCGATGAGCGTTCCGTCTTCCGGCGATTCCCATTCCATGGTCGCCTTATCCGTTTCGATTTCGGCGAGCACTTCACCGGTCGAAACTTTGTCACCCTTCTTTTTCTTCCACGAGACGAGCGTGCCCTCCGTCATCGTGTCGCTCAGCTTCGGCATTTGAATTTCAGGCATAAGAAGTGACGAGTGACAAGATTTATGCGTAGCAGACCTTTTTCACGGCCGCGATTAGTTTACCGGCGTTTGGCAGCGCTGCTTTCTCGAGGCGCTCGTTGTACGGCATCGGCACATCTTCTTGAGAAACGCGCATGATCGGTGCGTCGAGCTCATCGAAAATATTTTTTTGGATGCGATAACAAACTTCGGCGCCGACGCCGCAGAACGGCCGGTCTTGTTCGACGATCACGACACGATGCGTTTTCGCCACCGAATCGAAGATCGCCTTTTCATCGAGCGGTTTGATGGAGCGAAGATCGACAATCTCAGCGGAAATGTCTTCCTCTTCGAGTTGCGCGGCGACGGCGAGAGCGAGCGGCACCGTTTGCGCGTAGCAGACGATCGAGACGTCGACGCCTTCGCGTTTTACTTCCGCTTCGCCGAGCGGAATGAGTAGTTCTTCATCGGGCGGCTCGACCATTCCCTTTGAGCTGTAAAGAAGTTCCGCTTCCAGAACGAGCACTGGATTGTCGTCGCGCACGGCGGTTTTTAGTAAACCTTTCGCGTCGCGCGGCGTGGCGGGTGTGCAAACTTTCAGGCCGGGAGCGTTCGCGTACAAACATTCGGTGGCGTGGGAATGCGTCGCGCCGAGCTGATGAGCCGGTCCGTTCGGACCGCGAAATGTGATCGGAACGTTGAACTGTCCGCCGGACATCGTGAACATGTTGGGCGCGTTGTTCACGACTTGATCGAACGCAACCAGCGAAAAGCTGAACGTCATAAACTCAATAATCGGCCGCAGTCCAACCATTGCCGCACCGACTCCCAGACCGGCGAAACCATTTTCACTGATCGGCGTGTCAATGATTCGTTTGGGACCGAAGCGTTCGAGCAATCCCTGGCTCACTTTGTAAGCGCCGTGATATTCAGCGACTTCCTCACCCATGAGAAAAACGTTTGGATCACGTTCTAATTCTTCGGCGAGCGCCTCATTTAGTGCCTGGCGGTAAGTAATTTCTCTCACGCGGTCGGTTGTTTGAAGTAGGTGTAGTCGTAAAGTTTCTCGAGCGGCAGCTCCGGACTTTTCTCGGCAAACTTAACGGCAGCAAGCGCCGTCTCCTTCGCCTTTTTGTCGATTTGATCGAAGCGCTCGTTCGTGAGTTTTCCTTCGCGGGTGAGTTGCGCGCGCAAGCGCGTGATCGGATCGTCCAGCCGATATTTCTCCAGCTCCTCTTTCGTTCGATAACTTGCCGGATCGGACATGGAATGTCCGCGATAACGATACGTGCGGACCTCGACAAACGCGGGATGCGGATCTTTGCGAATCGAATCGACGATCTCGGCAAGCTTATCGCGCACTTCGCGAAAGTTCATTCCATCGACAATTTCGCCCGGAATATCGTAACCCTCGGCGCGATCGACAATTTGCTTCAACGATGTTGATCTTTTTACCGATGTGCCCATGGCGAAAAGATTGTTTTCGCAAATGAGAACGACCGGCAATTTGTAAAGCGCGATGAGATTGAGCGCCTCGTGAAATGCGCCTTGATTGATTGCACCGTCCCCGAAGAAGCAGAGCGTCACTCGATCTTCGCCGCGATATTTCGAGGCGAACGCCATTCCCGCCGCAAGCGGAACGTGCGCGCCGACGATGGCGTGACCGCCATACATGTGATTTTTTTTGTCGAAGAAATGCATCGAACCGCCGAGCCCACGCGAGCAACGGTTTCCTT
>Ga0193735_1000316_pt1 | contig 15280 bp, 13 predicted proteins | sample U1m2metaG_FD_145080 | JGI IMG/M metagenome (GOLD analysis project Ga0193735, IMG submission 145080) | Soil microbial communities from a riparian zone of the East river system, Colorado, United States - U1m2 | ecosystem: Environmental > Terrestrial > Soil > Riparian zone | place: USA: East River... | reverse complement strand
CGCAGAAAGCGCCGCACCGGTTGCAGCCCGCGCTCGCCGAGTAGCGGGATGAACTGATTAGCCGCAATCAGGAATGCAATGAGATAAATGCACGCCAGTCCGCGTTGAAAGCAGAGCCGGGTCAGCCAGAACTCGGTCGCGAAATGCATTCCCGAACACCGAAACATAATCTAGTGCATCCGCCGCAGAGCGCACGCAGTTCCCGTCCTGGTTTCATCGGCGCTGCCAAACCACACTTGTTGATCTTTCACCACAGAGATCACGGAGATCACGAAGGCAGAATGCAACAAGGAATACTCAGTGTTCTTCGTGTCCTTCGTGGTGAAATCTCTTTCGGCTAGCCGAAGGACTTTACGTCACCGGTTCGCAGAGAGCTGCGAATTCGCATTCGCAATGGGCTCGTAAAATCTTAGCGCCTCGATGTCACTGCCGAGTTCGCGCAGCGGGTAGAGACCTTTTGCAGACCCAGCGCCCGGATCGCGCACGAGATAGTCGAACCCATCTTTGCCGGCGATCACGACGAAATGCGTCACGCCGCCCGTCAACCGCACCCGCACGATGACCGGGTTTCCGTGCGCCAGGTTCGAATCGATGAGCTGATACGATGGCAAATCTTCGTAAACGTGCCGGACGCGATCCGGCGCGAACCATGCCGCGCGGTCCCAATAAATCCAGCCGTTCTCGGTGTATCCGTCAACCAAGGGTAAAAACCAGTTTAACTGCTGCGGATCGACATCAATCCCATAAAACTTGAATACCATCGCCGTAGCAGCCACGGCGCAGCCTTCGCCGCCGAGCGTGCCGTTCTCTTCGACACCGCCCAGCGGATCGTCACGCCATTTTTCTTCGGACTGACGGAACGACGGCACGGCCAGCGCGACACGATGGAAAAAATAACGCCCGCCGCGCGGTGAGAGTTTTCGTTTCCAAGTCCAGTCGATGTGCACCGCGAGAGCGGCGAGCAGAACAACAGCGACAATGATGAAAGGCAAGCCGCGCTTCACGGTACGAACCTAAGCGCATACCGGTTGTGGTTTCAACGCGTTGTGACGCTTGGTTGGGGCGCTGTTTGGAGTTCCGGCTTTAGGCGGCTCAACATTTCTGTAGTCGGCCGCGTAAACGCGGAACTCCCAACGGTGATCGCGAGGTTCGATGCACAAGCAGTTGAGAGAAGCCACAGGAACTGCTTGATTGTGTCGTCATGCATAAGGCCGCACAAATGGAACTTCGTCTCGCAAAGCGCATGGCACGTCTCGGTACCGAGACCGCGTTCGAGGTGTTGGTGAAGGCAAAAGCGCTGGAGGCACAAGGGCGCAACATCATTCATCTCGAAATCGGCGAACCGGATTTCGATACGCCGCCGAACATCATCGATGCGGGATGCGCCGCGTTGCACAAGGGCTACACGCATTACGGTCCTTCCGCCGGTTTGATGGAGTTGCGCGAGGTCGTTGCGCAACACGTGAGCGAAACACGCCGGGTAAACGTTACGCCCGATGAAGTGGTCGTTGTCCCCGGCGGCAAGCCGATCATTTTTTTCTCTGTCCTCGCGCTCGCGGAAGATGGCGATGAGATCATCTATCCAAATCCCGGGTTCCCTATCTACGAGTCGATGATCAATTATGTCGGCGCGAAAGCGGTGCCGATCCGGTTACGCGAGGAGCTCGATTTCCGGCTCGATGTCGATGAGCTCTCTGGTCTGATCAACGACCGCACGAAGTTAATCATCCTGAATTCGCCGCAAAACCCCACTGGCGGCGTACTGGAGAAGGAGGACATCGATCGCATCGCGCACGCCATCGGTGATCGCGACGTCATGGTATTAAGCGACGAGATCTACAGCCGCCTCATCTTTGAGGGCGAGGACCATTCCATCATGTCGGTGGACGGCATGAAGGAGCGCACGATCTTGCTCGATGGTTTCTCTAAGACGTACGCGCTGATCTGGCGGCGCACATCGCGCGGCTGATGACCAACTCCGCATCGTGCACCGCAAGCTTCACGCAAATCGCCGGTATCGAGGCGCTGCGCGGCCCGCAGGATTTGGTTGACCAAATGCGCATGGAGTTCCAGAAACGGCGCGACGTGATGGTCGCCGGTCTGAACAAGATCAAAGGTTTCTCCTGCCGCTTGCCGAAGGGCGCGTTCTACGTTTTCCCCAACATCACGCAGACCGGTTGGCCATCGAAGAAACTGGCCGACGCGCTGCTCGACGACGTTGGCGTCGCTGCGCTCTCCGGCACCGCATTCGGCAATTTCGGCGAAGGTTATTTGCGCTTTAGTGTCGCCAACTCGATTGAGAACATCGAGAAAGCGCTCGATCGCATCCAGACTTGGACGAAGAAAAATTTCTAGGCGATCAACGACGGGGCGCCTCTCCTCCTCGACCGGGCGCGCTTACGGATCACCCTCACCTCGATCCTCTCCCGAACAAAGGAGAGGAAGATACGCGTGATCGCATTGGTGCTTGGGTGAGTGAAAATTTGTAGGGCGATCGCTCCGGTTGCCGATTCCAAGAGTCAGCAGGCGATGCGCCTGCCCTACAATCATCGATCCACGATCGCGTCCTACAGATTCAATCCTGTTCATTTTGTAAATCCTGTCTAGTTTCCTGCTTTCCTGGTTTCCTGATTAGATTCTTCTGCAGTCATGTCTGACAAGAAACGTTTTCGCGTCTTTGCCACGTCGCGCATCGGCGATGCCGCGGAGAACCGTCTGCGCGAGCGCGGGTACGATCTCGAAGTTTTTCAAGGACCCGATGCGCCGCCGAAAAAATTGATCATAGAGAAATTGAAAAGCGGTATCGACGGATTGATTACCACGTTGCGCGATCCGATCGATGCCGAGGTGTTCGAAGCAGGGAAGGGGACGCTCAAGGTCGTGGCGCAGATCGCCGTCGGCTTCGACAACATCAATCGTGCCGATGCAAACGAATACAAGATTCCGTTTACTAATACGGCCGATGTGCTCACCGAAGCGACCGCCGAGTTCGCATTTTTCATGATGGGAATGCTCGCGCGCAAAATGTGGCAGAGCGAGCGCCTGGTGCGCGAACAGAAGTGGCCGTCGTGGCACCCGTTCCTGCCGTTCCTCGGCGACGAGGTCACGAGCAAAACCATCGCCGTCATCGGCACCGGGCGCATCGGCCTGGCGATGATTAAGAAATGCTCGGGCTTCGACATGAACATGCTTTGCTACGACCCGGCATATCAGAACGACAAGTTCATCGCTGCCATTCAAGAATTGATGGACTTGCGGCACGCGCGCGGCATTCAGAACGAGAAGACCTGGATCAAATACGTGGATTTTGAGGAAGCATTGCGCGGTGCCGATTATGTGACGATTCACGTGCCGCTGTTGCGCGAGGGCGAAACCGACAAACCGACCTATCATCTCATCAACGAAAACACGCTCAAGCTGATGAAACCGACCGCGTACTTGATCAATAGTTCACGCGGTCCGGTCGTGGATGAAAAAGCGCTCGCAAAAGCGTTGAAAGAAAAAACCATCGCCGGCGCGGCACTCGACGTGTTTGAAAAAGAACCGCTCCCGCCGGATTCGCCACTGCTCGATCCCGAGATTGCGGATCGCTGCCGCGTATTCCATCACTTCGCCAGCGGCGCGCGAATTACGCGGCTCGATGTCGATCCGGCCAAAGGCATGGCCGGCCGCTGCGTCCAAGGTCTCATCGACGTTCTGGAGAAAAATTACGGCGGCGACCTAACGAAAATGCCGTACGTGGTGAACAAAGAAGCCTTCATTTCGAAAAATTGAAATCCTAAAACGCCGGAACTCTGAAATGAGAAGTATTAAGCGTCTCCTCGGAAGTTTACCGTCGTGCCTGTGGCGGTAGTGCTTCATTAGCCTAGGCAACCAAATAATAGTATGAAACGATTCATGTTACTCATTTTCATTTTGATGGCGCTTGCGTCAGGTACGGCAAACGCGCAGACAAAGAATGTAGCGGCGGCAAGCGGTGACAATGCTGCAGCGAACGAAATTCGCGGCTGGTTAGATCGATGGACGAAGGCGTTCACGAAGCAAGACATCGATGCGATTATGGCGCTCTATACGGACGATGTCGTCGCGTACGATGTCGTGCCACCGCTTCAATACGTCGGCAAAGCTGAGTATCGTACCGATTATCAACAATTTCTTTCGCAGTACGAAGGAAATTTGCACGTGGAAGTCAGCAATCTGCACGTCGGCGCGACCGGTGACCTCGCTTATGCTGCCGGGTTGGAATTAATCAGCGGGACGCTCAAGAACGGACAGAAGTCTCACGTCTGGCTCCGGTTTACATCGCTCTTTCGAAAGTCCGACGGTCGCTGGCTCGATTTTCACGATCACGTGTCAGTTCCGGCTGACATCGAATCGGGCAAGGCGATGCTGGACATGCAGCCGTAGCGCGGGGAAACGACACCGGCGAAAGTCACTTCGCGTCCGACGTTGTCTCACGTGGTGAACGCGGCGCGGCTGGAAATGCGCTAAGCGCATAGGCGTGTTTGCGCCGCGGCGAGTCGCAGAAGAGAATGGCCGCAGTTTATGCAATTCGTTCGAAGCGCAATTGTAGTCACGTTCGTGGTCGTTTTTGCAACCGGGCAGACGCGTGCGGGAGGTTTCGATTCCATTCTGCGTTGGAGGAATGTCGGACCGTATCGCGGCGGGCGCACTCGCGCGATTGCGGGCGTTCCTTCGCAGCCGAATGTCTTCTATATGGCGCCGGTAAACGGCGGCGTTTTTAAATCCACCGACTACGCCCGGACATGGCAGCCGATTTTTGACGATCAACCGACGGCGTCGGTCGGCGCGATCGCGGTTGCAGTTTCAAATCCGAACGTCGTTTACGTCGGCAGCGGTGAAGGATTGCATCGGCCGGATCTTTCTGTCGGCGATGGAATCTACAAATCGGTCGATGCCGGCAAGACATGGACGCATCTGGGATTGCGCGACGGTCAGCAGATCGCCCAACTGGCTGTCGATCCAAAGAATGCCGACCGACTTTCCGTGGCTGTGGCTGGACATCCGTACGGGCCTAACGAAGAGCGTGGTATGTTCCGATCGGTCGATGGCGGCAAAACATTCGAAAAGGTGCTTTACCGCGATGAAAACGTTGGCGCCAGCGATGTGCAGATTGATCCGAGCGATTCCGCGATCGTTTACGCCGCGCTGTGGGATTCGCGCGAGGGCCCGTGGGAAAACGGTATCTTCAATGGAGACAAAGGCGGCATTTTCAAATCGGTGGATGGCGGGAAAACGTGGCGGCAGTTAACGAAAGGACTGCCGGGCAATATCGTGCAGGCGAATATCGCAATTGCGCCAAGCTCGCCGAAATCACTCTTCGCCGCCGTGCGAACAAAAACGATCGCCAAACTTTATCGTTCTGACGACGGCGGCGAAACGTGGAGCGGGACAACCGACGATCCGCGCCCCGGCCTCGGCATCGGCGGCGGCGACCTGCCGGTGGTGCGGTTCGATCCGAAAAATCCGCAGATCGTTTACTCGGCAAGTGTGGTCTGTTGGAAATCGACCGATGGCGGCAAAACTTGGGATGGCTGGCGCGGTGCGCCCGGCGGCGACGACTATCAAAACATTTGGATCAATCCGAACAATCCGGACGTCATTCTTCTCGGCTCGGACCAGGGCGCGATTGTCACGGTGAATGGGGGAGCGACCTGGAGCTCGTGGTATAATCAATCCACGGCGCAGTTTTATCATGTCAGCGCGGACAACGCGTTTCCGTATCGTCTTTACAGCGGTCAGCAGGAGAGCGGCTCGGTTGGAATCACAAGTCGTGGCAACGATGGCGAGATCACGTTTCGCGACTGGCAACCAGTCGCCGCCGAGGAATACGGCTACGTTGTCGCCGATCCACTTGATCCCGACATCATCATCGGTGGCAAACTGACGCAATTCGATAGACGAACCGGTCAGGCCCAGGGAATCTTGCCGGTGCCTGTGCAAACAGAGGATTTTCGCATGTTGCGGACCGAGCCGGTTGTGTTTTCACCTATCGATCCGCATCTGCTTTTCTTCGCCGGAAACACACTCTGGAAAACGCGCGACCGCGGCGATCACTGGGAAAAGATCAGCCCGGATTTGTCGCGGCCGCAGTACGACTTGCCGGCGAGCATCGGAAAATACAAAGCCGATGCGACGAAGCAGGCGCATCGTCGCGGCGTGATTTACACCGTCGCGCCATCGCCACTCGACGTGAACCGCATCTGGTGTGGGACCGATGATGGTCTGATTCATCTGACCACCGACGGTGGTAAAACTTGGAACAACGTGACGGCGCCGAGTATCTCAGCCTGGCAGAAAATCTCGCTGATTGAAGCGGGACATTTCGATGCGAACACCGCTTACGCCGCAGTGAACACGTTACGACTCGACGATTTGCGGCCGCACATTTTCCGAACGCGCGACAGCGGCAAAACGTGGACAGAAATAGTGAACGGAATCCCGGCCAGCCAAACGGTGAACGCGATCCGAGAAGATCCCGAGCGCAAAGGGTTGCTTTTAGCCGGAACGGAAAAGGGCGTTTATGTCTCGTTAGATGACGGCGCGAATTGGGAGTCGTTGCGGTTGAATTTGCCGGCGACCTCGGTGCGCGACCTCATCATCAAGAATGATGATCTCGTCGTGGCGACGCATGGACGCGGATTCTGGATTCTCGACAACATCACTCCGCTGCGCCAGCTCAGCCAAAACCAACACGAGAATCTGCTTTTCGAACCGCAGACAGCTTTACGTGTCCGCAGCAACGTCAATACCGATACGCCTTTGCCGCCGGACGAACCGGCTGGCGAGAATCCGCCCGACGGCGCGATGATTGATTATTTCTTGGCGAAAGACACCGTCAGTCCGGTAACGATTGAGATCAAAGACAACAAAGGCGTGTCGGTCAGGAAATATTCGAGTACGGATGTGCCGACGAAGCCGGACCCGAAGCGCTTGAAAATTCCGGCTTACTGGATTCGGCTGCCGCAATCGCTTTCTACCAAAGCCGGCATGCACCGCTTTCTATGGGACATGCATTACACACCGGTGCCGAATGTGCAGCCGGACTTCCCGATGTCGGCGACGTACCGCAATACTGCACCGACGCCCACCTCGCCGTGGGCTTCGCCAGGCGATTACGCTATCGTGCTAACGGTTGACGGCAAAAGTTTCACGCAACCCCTTACCGTCCAAATGGATCCGCGCGTAAAAACGTCGGCCGCGGATCTTCAGGAGCAGTTCGATCTATCATGGCAGTTGTATCAACTGCGGCTGACGCTTGGGCCCGTTGGCAAAAAATTTGACGATATCAACGAGCAGCTAACGAAATTCAAAGCGCGAGCAGCGGAACGACCTGACGTGACGGAAAAACTTGAGGCCTTTGTACAAACACTGGCTCAGTTCGGACCGCCGCATGCTCGTCCAGGCGCGCCGCCGTCGCTGTTTGTGCTCGAATCGGTTGAGAGATTATTCAACGAAATCCAAGGCACGGATGCCGCTCCGACCGCCGCGGTCAAAGCTGCTGTCGTGGATGTTCAGACAAAAATTAGGCCGTTAATGGAAGCGTGGCGCAAATTGCTCGACTCGGATCTCCCAGCGTTAAATCAACAGCTCAAACAGGCTGGATTGCCTGAGGTTAACCCAGAGTTACCGCGGTAGAATTTTCGGAGCGTAAAGTTAAGCAGCTCACCGTTACGATGCCGCCGTTGGTTACAACTTATTTCGAAATGCGGTCGCCGGAACAGCTGCGGCCAAAGCGGAGTCCAGATGCGCGATTTCAAATCCGTGAGCAGAAAGAACCCAACTGGGTTTTCAATCGCGATCTCTACTTCGCGGTGGGTGAACAATGGCAATGGATCGACAAGCGACCGTGGACTGATGAGCAATGGAAGGAATACGCCGCCAGGCCGGGACTGCGAACATTCGCCGCGTACTACGATGGCGAGCTCGCAGGCTATTACGAACTGCGACGCGAGTCCGAGCCGGATCCGCCTTCGCCAAGGCTACGGCGTGACAGGCAGGGCGAAGTCGAGATCGCGTACTTCGGTTTGCTACCTGAGTTTGTCGGGCGTGGTTTGGGCGGCGCGTTGCTGACCAGCGCCATCGAAGAAGCTTGGTCCCGCCGCGGCGGGATCGCACCTACGCGCGTTTGGGTGCACACGTGCAATCGCGATCATCCGCAGGCGCTCGCAAATTATCAGGCGCGCGGCATGGTCGTTTACAAGATCGAAGAAAAGTAGAAGGGAAAATGTATATGAATAAAAGCTTCTGTTTCGGGTTCTCGGTTCTGTTCATTAGTTTGGTCGCAATGGCGCAAGAAGAAGGTGTGATAAAGCCCCAGTTACTCTTGAGCGAGGTCATCCAAGGAATGCCCAAGGGCGATAAGCAGGAGGTGCGGGTTCTCACAGCGAGCTTCAAACCGCGCGATAAAACTATGTTCCACACACACCGTTTTCCGGTCACTGTTTATGTCTTGGAAGGCGCATTCACATTGGAAATGGAGGGGCGCGAGCCAGTCACGGTGAAAACAGGTCAGGCGATAGTAATGCCGTCGCAGGTGAAAATGACGGGTTACAACCGCAGCAGCACCGATCCATTACGCCTGGTGATCTTTAATGTGAGTGATCCAGGCACACCCTACCTTGAGCCCGTGCATTAGCCAGTCCATGAGCCGGCTATTGCGTTGATCGTTTACAAGGTCTGTCGAGGCGTTCGACTGTAGCGGCCGCTGTCTCAGCGGCAAATCTGGAAAACGCATCAAACCCACCTGACCGAGGGACTCGGGCCGCTGATTACGATTGTGTGATAGGGCGGCATCACTCGGTTACGTCCATCCCAAGCCGGCGTGTCGTTCTTTTTGGCAAGAAATTTCATTTTTTTTGAAATGTTGGCCTCCAAAATCTTTAGAAAAGGAAAAGGCACTCAAATGTAGAAGGCGGCGGTAATGCTACGGAAAACAAATTTCATTTAATCATTAGGTAATCGCAGTGGCGGCTGTATGGTCGGGTTAATAGCGCAGTGTCAATCGATCGCGCAGGTGTGCGGCCCCTTCTCTCTGCACACAAAACAGCATCATGAATGCTATCGCTGCTCATAAACATGAACTTGAGCGATTGCTGGAGGACTTGTCCGGCGACCTCGCATTCTCGGAAATAAATGTCTTAGCGTTAGTGGATGCTTATATCACGCGTCTCGATACAAATTGCTCAGACATCAGCGTCCGCATTAGTCCGTCGCCGTCGCGAATAAACGGAGAATTAAATATGGAACCAACATTGACCCAGAACTGCGCGCTTTATTACGCCCAACATAAAACTACAGAACGTGGAGCCACGTTTTCTCGAAGATTTCGCGCTGCGGCCCGCAAGCGAGAGATACTCAGTCACAGCCCATACGCGACGAGTTTTTCAGGCGTCTACCGGCAGCACCGGGACAACGGCCGCTGAGCGATGTTGGCAAGCTCCCGAATCCGCGGACAGCGTTGAGGAAATTGGCAACGACGAAAAAGCACTGTGAAATGATCGTTTGTGTTTCGCCTAATCCGGGCGATAGTGCGCGCTTATTGGATTACTCTGTTAACTTCACTAGCGCGGTAGATCGTCAGGTGAGCGTCGCTCATTGGTGGTTTGAAACCCGATTCCCGGGAACGGCTCTGTAGGTCGGTAGTTTTTCCAAAATTCAAAACACAATGAAAATGTACGTAGGTAATCTCTCTTTTGAGACCACCGAGAACGATCTTCAGGATCTGTTCGAACAACACGGCACCGTCAACGAAGTCCATCTGATGATGGATCGGTTCACGGGCAAATCACGCGGGTTTGCGTTCGTCACGATGAACGATGGCGCACAATCCAACGCCGCGATGAGCGCGCTCAACGGCCACGAACTTAATGGCCGCGCGTTAACTGTTAACGAAGCGCGTCCGCGCGAGGAGCGTGGTCCGCGTCCTCAAGACGGGAAGCGTTCGTTCGCGGGCGGCTTTCGCCGATAGAGCGGTTTAACTGTAGGGGAAGCAGTCGGCTTCCCGAACAAACGATGGGACGCTAGCAGCATCCCCTACAGCTCTAAGCCAAGATCGAAATGGTGAATTCCCAAAAAGCCATCGAACTGGAGGGCACCATCACGATGGTGCTTCCCGGGACGATGTTCCGCGTCGCGCTTGCGAACGAGCATCTTGTTCTGGCGCACATCTCCGGAAAGATGCGCAAGCGATTCATTCGCCTGACAATTGGTGACCGAGTAAGAATGCAGATGTCTCCATACGACACGAGCAAAGGTCGCATCGTTTATCGACTCTGACATGGCAACCCGGTTCCTTTTCGATCCCCCGCGGCGGCCGAAACCAAAAACCGGTCCCAACATCAAAAGCTTGCTCGTGCGTTGTCCTTCCACGTCAAAGCTGACCGACACGGGACGGACAATCGAAGAAAAGCGTTGGCAGACAGCCAAAATGAAAACACAAAAGTTTACCTGCACCCATTGCGGCAGCGTTCATACTTGGACAAAGAAGGACGTCATTCTCGGCCGATATCAGTGAGGCGCTGATCCTACACCAATTCCCGCCATTGATTTTTCGCATTCCGACCGACCGCATTAACTGGACGACCAGCTCGTTCCTGATCGGCACATTTATTCTCACATTCACAGCAGTGCCGCTGTACCTGTGGTATTTCGGTATTGATTGGTTTCAACTCGCTCTGTTTTTCGTGTTGCTGGCCGCGATCGGTTTCAGCATCACGGTTGGTTATCACCGTCTATTTTCACACATGACTTTCCGGGCGAAACTACCGGTGCGTCTGTTCACTCTCATCTTTGGCTCCGCTGCCTTTGAGAATTCTGTCCTGATGTGGGCCAGCGAACATCGCCGCCATCATAAACATGTGGATCACGACGAAGACCCGTACGACATCACCAAAGGTTTTTTCCACGCCCACATTGGCTGGCTGTTGTTCAAGCTCTTGCCACAACCGCCTTTCGATAACGTGGCCGATCTGAAAAAAGATCCGCTCGTGATGTGGCAACATCGACATATTCATTTGCTCGCGGTGCTGGTGGGCTTTGGTCTGCCAACGCTCGCCGGATTCGTCTGGGACGGCTGGGTCGGCGCGCTCGGCGGTTTTCTAATTGGTGGCGTCGCAAGAGTCGTCGTGCTTCAACACGGCACATTCCTGATTAACTCGGCCTGCCATACCATCGGGCGTCAGCCGTATTCGACGCGCTGCAGTGCGCGCGACTCGTTTTTCTTGGCGCTCTTTACGTTTGGCGAAGGCTATCACAATTATCACCATCAATTTCAGCACGACTATCGGAACGGCGTGAAGCCGTGGCAGTGGGATCCGACCAAATGGTTGATTTGGATTTTGTCGAAGCTGGGCTTGGCGCGAGATTTGCGCCGGGTCCCGCAGGAAGCAATTGAGTCCACCCAGGCGCTGGTGCGGGATTTACGAAGCAAAAACGTGAGTTGATCCGCCTTCGCGCGAGGCTAGGCGGGACAACTCGTCGAGAGCGGCAGCGTGTTGTTAGTGCCAAGATCCTCGATGGAGAAAGGCTGACATTTGTTGAAACGACACTAACTCAGGCTGCCTAATGACCACGATCAACCGCGTCGCCTTCCTGGGAGATTATATGCCCAGGCAATGTGGCGTAGCGACGTTTACGACCGACATTTGTGAGGCGGTCGCAGCCAAGTACCCAAATTGCGAATGCATCGTGGGAGCGGTTAACGATCGCCCTGAAGGCTATGACTATTCGACGCGTATCCGTTTTGAGATCGATGAAAAGGAGATCGACTCATACCGGCGCGCGGCGGATTTCTTAAACATTAAGAACGTCGAGGTCGTCTCGGTTCAACACGAGTTTGGCATCTACGGCGGGCCGGCCGGAAGTCACTTACTAGCTTTGCTACGCGACGTGCACATGCCGGTAGTGACAACGCTGCACACTGTGCTGCGCGAACCTAACGAGTCGCAAAGATTCGTCATGGAGCAGCTCAATGCGCTATCGAATCGTTTTGTCGTGATGGCTGAACGTGGGCGAGAGTTGTTGAAGGAAGTCTATGCAGTCTCTCCCAAGAAGATCGATCTTATCCCGCACGGCGTACCTGACGTGCAGTTCATCGACCCCACCTTCCACAAGGATCAGTTCGGCGTGGAGGGCAAGACGATGCTGCTTACCTTTGGACTTCTTTCGCCTAACAAAGGCATCGAGTATGTAATCGAGGCGTTACCGGCAATTCTCAAGGAGCACCCGAATGTCGTTTACATTGTCCTTGGCGCGACACATCCCAATCTTCTTTTACGGGAAGGCGAGTCGTACCGGTTAAAGCTTGAGCGTCTGGCTGAAGATCGAGGCGTTACCGCCAATGTTATTTTCTATAATCGCTTCGTGACGCTGGAGGAACTAACCGATTTTATCGGCGCGGCCGACATTTATGTCACCCCGTATCTTAACGAAGCGCAAATCACTTCCGGCACCCTGGCATATGCTTTCGGCGCAGGTAAGGCTGTGATTTCCACTCCTTATCTCTACGCCCAAGAATTAGTCGCGCAGGAGCGCGGCATTCTTGTGCCCTTTCGCGACAGTAATGCAATTGCCGAAGCAGTAAGTCGACTTCTGTCCAATCCTGCACTGATGGCGGGAATGCGAAAACGTGCATGGCAACTCGGACGCGACATGATCTGGCCGGTAGTAGCCGGTCGTTACATGGAAAGCTTTCAGCGCGCACGCGTTCGTTTAACTGCTCCGCCGCGCAAAGCCTTTGCCGTTCGCACTCTGGAAAATCGTCCCTATGAATTTCCGCCGCTAAAACTCGATCACCTTTTTCGGATGACCGATAACACCGGAATTTTCCAGCACGCTATTTTCAATGTGCCGAATTACCGGGAAGGGTATTGCACCGATGACAATGCACGCGCCTTTATTTTGACTCTGCTACTTCCGGAGATGACCAGTCGTGTGGCGCAACGGGATGTTGAGCGCCTGGCCAGCACTTATCTTTCGTTCTTATGGGATGCATTCGATCAGGAAACAAAGCGCTTTCGGAATTTTATGAGTCATAGCCGGCAATGGCTGGAAGAGGTTGGTTCTGAGGACAGTCATGCGCGAGCGCTTTGGGCTGTGGGAATGGCACTTGGGCGATCAAGAAATGAGGGTTATCGGAATCTTTGTGCCCTGTTATTCCAACGCGGTTTGCCAGTTGTAGAGCAGTTCACTTCTCCGCGCGCCTGGGCCTTCGTCCTGCTCGCAATGCAGGAATACCTGCGCAGCTTCTCCGGAGACCGGATGGTGAATCAGCTGCGTGATCTGCTCACCACACGACTGCTCGAGTTGTTTCAAGCTAACAGCTCCAAGGAATGGCAATGGTTCGAGCCCGTCGCCACCTACGACAACGCAAGGCTTTCGCATGCGATGATTCTGAGCGGTCATTGGACTTCGCGTGGCGAGGTATTCCAGGCAGGTTTGGAATCGCTGCGTTGGCTGGTGGAAACACAAAGAGCCAAAGCCGGACATTTCGCACCGATTGGCTCCAACGGTTTTTGGAAGCGCGGCGGCGAACGCGCGCGCTTCGATCAACAGCCGGTGGAGGCCTATGCTACCATCTCGGCCTGCCTCGAGGCTTTTGCTCTCACGCATGACGAATACTGGAAGCGCGCGTCGCGACGCTGCTTCGAGTGGTTTCTTGGTCGGAACGACCTCGGAGAATCGCTCTACGATTCCAGCACGGGAGGATGTCGTGACGCTTTGCATCAGGATCGCGTGAGCCAGAATCAGGGAGCAGAATCAAGTCTCGCGTTTTACTTATCCCTCGCGGAGATGACGCAGGCGGAAACCGCGCCTGACTTAAAGATCCCGAGTCACAAAATTGGATGAAACTTCATCCGACGGGCGTCCTTCTAAGGCCGGACAACAAACGCGTGGTGGTGCGTCCGTTCATCCCGATCCAGCCCACGCGCGTCGAGCATATCATCACGCGCGCTCTCGCGCTAAGCGAGCAGGAAACCGAAAAGCAGCTTTCGTTAGTTAGAGCGGATTTTAGCGACAGACATATCGGTCTTGATAAGAGTTGGCTGCGAAATTTCGAGAAAGTGAGAGGGCACATCGGGGACAGCGAAACGATTTCCGAAGGTCGCAAGCTATTTATCGGCGCGCTCTTCTCGGGTGAGTATGCACTCGAATCGGCAGCCTTGTTCAACCCCTCGATTGTGCCGCATCCTGACCAGACTGGTCTGGGTCAGGGCGATCTCCGTTTTATCTTGAGCCTGCGCTCGACCGGGGAAGGACATGTCTCGTCGATCCAGTTTCGAACCGGAGTTATCCATAGTGATCATTCAATAGTGATCGACAAGACGACGCCTTTTGTAACACTGCCCGAGCTTAATCCCAATCCCACCTACCATAAACGCGCCTTCCTGGACAAACTAAGTGAGATGGGCCTCGAGAATGACTGGACCGCCTCGGTCATGGGACGATTAGGTAAGACCTTCCTCCTCGATGAGTTGGATAAGTCGATCCAGGAAGCAGCGCCCGACGAAGCTTCTGCACCCACGCGCGACGTGCCGCGAACTTTGGAGTGCATGCACTGGCTGGCGGAATCCAACTACGAAATTCATTTCGCTCCTTCTTCGGAAATGTCGGAACGCATCATCTTTCCCGTTTCGCCTAACGAGAGCAACGGCATTGAGGACGCGCGCTTCGTTCGTTTTGTCGAAGACGATGGGAGCGTTAACTACTACGCGACTTACACGGCCTTTAATGGTCGAGTCATTCTACCTCAGCTAATCGAGACCGAGGACTTCCTTAACTTCCGTGTCCTGACTCTTAACGGGCATGCGGTTCAAAACAAAGGCATGGCTCTTTTCCCTCGTCGGATCGATGGACGCTACGTGATGCTTACACGACAGGATGATGAGAACCTTTACCTGATGTTCTCGGATAGCCTGTATTTTTGGAGCGACCCGCTGCTATTAGAAGAGCCCCAACAGCCCTGGGAGTTGGTGAAGCTCGGTAACTGTGGCTCGCCGATTGAAACCGAAGCTGGCTGGTTAGTTCTTACTCACGGCGTCGGTCCAATGCGAAAATACTGCATCGGAGCGACCTTGCTCGATTTGCACGACCCTGTAAGAATCATTGGCCAGCTGAAAGAGCCGCTCTTAAAACCGGAAGGGAACGAAAGGGAAGGCTACGTTCCTAATGTCGTTTATTCCTGTGGGGCACTCGTCCACAACGGGCAACTCATCCTGCCTTATGGCGTTAGCGATACGGTTTCAAGCATTGTCAGAAT
>Ga0193735_1000315_pt1 | contig 15301 bp, 17 predicted proteins | sample U1m2metaG_FD_145080 | JGI IMG/M metagenome (GOLD analysis project Ga0193735, IMG submission 145080) | Soil microbial communities from a riparian zone of the East river system, Colorado, United States - U1m2 | ecosystem: Environmental > Terrestrial > Soil > Riparian zone | place: USA: East River... | reverse complement strand
GGTTGCGAGAATCGCCAGAAGAATAAGGCTGAATTGCTTCACATTGTTAAGTCGGACAATTCTCAGAAATCTGCAACCGCGCTCGCGCTATCCAGCCAAAAAGCGCCGCATCGTGCTAGAGTTTCCGGCTACAACATGAGCAGCAAGATTGACACGCGCGAATTTTCCATCACCGATTACGATGCGGCGGTTCAGGTCTGGCAGCGCGTCGAAGGTGTCGAGATCACGGAGGGTGATGATAGGAAAGGCATTGCTGAATTTCTCGCGCGGAATCCAGGCCTGAGCAGAGTGGCGATCGACGGACGGGCAATTGTCGGAGTCGCATTATGCGGCGACGATGGACGTCGTGGACACATTTACCATTTGGCAGTTGATCCCGCTTATCAGGGACGAGGACTTGGTAAACGTCTGCTGGATGAATGCCTCGATGGCTTGCGCAGAGCTGGAGTGCAACGCGTTATTATCCTGGTGGCAGGCGATAACCGGCGCGGCGCAGAATTCTGGAAGCGTTACGGCTGGGAGGAAATTCCGGGCGCTTTTCCGATGGGAATTGATGTTTAGGAGCTGAGATCACAATCGCAATTCATGAAGGTGGGCGGCAGACATTTTCAAACGATTTGGATTACGCCAGATGAAGGTGTCGTGCAGCTGATCGATCAACGATTTTTGCCGCATCGGTTCATGATCGAAGAAGTCCGCAGCGTTGAACAAATGGCGGCGGCCATTCGGGAAATGCATGTTCGTGGAGCGGGATTGATCGGCGTGAGCGCGGGTTATGGGATGTATCTTGCGGCAATTGAGGCCGCGGCACGTCCCGCAGCCGCGGGATTCGATGAGCACGTAGAGCGCGCAGCAGAGCAACTCAGGGAGACACGGCCGACGGCTGTGAATCTTTCCTGGGCCACCGAGCGCCAGCTGAGGAGTATCGCCACTGGAAAAACTGCGGAAGAAAAGGTGGCTCTTGCTCTGCGCACAGCCAATTCGATTGCCGAAGAAGACGTGGAGCACTGCCGGATGATCGGGCAACAAGGGTTAGCCCTCATTCAGGAAATTGCGCGGAGAAAAACAAGCAAGCCGGTCAATGTGCTAACGCACTGCAACGCCGGATGGCTCGCATTTGTTGATTACGGCTCAGCCACAGCCCCGATTTATGCCGCGCACGATAGCGGGTTACCGCTCCATGTATGGGTGGCTGAAACGAGACCCAGGAACCAAGGTTCAAAACTTACGGCCTGGGAACTGAGTCAGCACGGCGTGCCGCACAGAGTGATCGCGGACAGCGCGGCGGGCCATTTGATGCAACGTGGCGAAGTCGATCTCGTCATTGTTGGAACAGATCGCACCACGTACACGGGAGATGTTGCAAACAAGATCGGCACATATTTGAAGGCCCTGGCGGCCAAGGCCAACAATGTTCCGTTCTATGTCGCGCTGCCTTCGGCTTCGATTGATTGGGAGATGCGGGACGGGTTGAAAGAGATCCCGATCGAGGAACGCGGCGCGGAAGAAATTACACATGTGGATGGATGGTTTGATGAACAACAGGTCGAAGTGCGCATTGTGCCGGAGGGAAGCCCCGCCGCAAATTACGGGTTTGACGTGACGCCCAGACACTTGGTGACCGGCCTGATCACAGAGCGCGGGGTGTGTGAAGCAAACGAAAAAAGCATCCGCGCCCTTTTTCCCGAGCACGCGACGTGAGCAAATACGTAAAGTTCAGGCATGAGAGCGCGCGTGCTGAGATCACTTCATTCGACAAGTTTGCCGAATTGAACGCATGCAGGCAGAAACTTCTTGAACTGCTCTTGATCGGCGCAGACCCAAATGGTACCAGCTTCGGTAACCTGAGCGTAAGAGACGGCGCGACCAAGAATTTTTATATCACTGGTTCAGCGACCGGCGCGTTGCTCGAACTGACACGTGCAGATTGCACGAAAGTCGTGGCTTACAATTTCGAAAGGAACTGGGTGAAATACCAAGGGAGCGCGGTTCCTTCATCAGAATCATTGACGCATGCTGCGATTTACAGATCCAATGCAATGGCCGGTGCGGTGATTCATTGTCACGACTCAACCTTGTGGACGGCCATTCTAAATCAAGCTCCGACGAGCTCGAACGCCGTTGGCTATGGCACGCCAGAAATGGCGTACGAAGTAACGCGTCTGTTCAAGGTCAGCGATGTGCAAAGCAGAAAGATTTTCGTCATGGCCGGTCACGAAGGAGGTATCGTCACGTTCGGCAGAGATCTCGAAGAGGCATTCGCTGTTCTAATGCATGAGCGAAAGGAATCGTCTCCTTCCGTTAACAACGCTTTCCATAAACGCACTCCTGCATGTTGACGAATGAATTTCCCGAACCGCACAGAGGACGATCGGTTACCCGGCGAATGTTTCTTGGGACGAGCCTCGCAAGTGGAGCCGCGCTTTTGGCGGGGAAATCCGATCTAATCTTCGGAGCTGACTCATCAACGACACCAAAAATGGCTATGAACATGACTTTTAAATTGGATGGCGACCTGACAGTCAATCGGCTCGGTTTTGGCGCGATGCGTATCACTGGGGAAGGCATTTGGGGTTGGCCGCCCGATCGAACGAACGCACTGAAGCTTCTCAGACGTGCGACCGAACTGGGCGTCGATTTGATCGATACAGCCGATGCATACGGGCCGGACACGAGCGAATTGCTGATCGCAGAAGCGCTCCATCCTTATCCGAAAGGACTCGTTATCGCGACAAAGGGTGGTCTCACTCGGCCGGGACCCGGCGAGTGGGTGCCAAATTGCCGACCCGAACATCTTAAACAAGCTGTTGAAGGAAGTCTGAAACGGCTGCGCTTGGCGCGGATCGATTTGTATCAATTGCACACTGTCGATTCTAAGGTTCCCATCGAAGACTCAGTCGGCGCGCTCAAACAAATGCAAGATGCCGGCAAGATCCGGCACATCGGATTATCCAACGTCGATCCGGAAGAAATTGCGCGGGCGCGCAAGATCGTACCGATCGTAAGCGTGCAGAACCGTTACAACATCGAGGATCGCAAATCGGAAAGCGTGCTGGTCTATTGCGAGAAAGAGAATCTCGGCTTTCTACCGTGGTTTCCTATCGGAGGAGGCGGCGGTTTAAACCCTGAGAACCCGCTGAATACGGCAGCCAAGGCGCACGGTGTGAGCGTGTATCAAGTCGCGCTGGCCTGGCTCCTGGCTCGATCGCCGGTGATGTTGCCCATCCCAGGGACATCGTCTTTGGCGCACTTGGAAGAAAATGTCGCCGCTGCCAAGCTCAAGCTAACTCCCGAAGAATGGAGAGCGATCGACTTTGGCAGGCTAAGCCGCGCCTAATTCTCAAAGCTCCGCCGCGCACAGACCTCGGATCTTGGGATTGGAGAAGATTTCTACGCTCGCGGCCTTTTAGCCCCCTGGCGTGGGCGTGGCCGTGGGTGTCGGACTGAGAAACGGAAACGGTGTAATGGTTGCGGCGGGCGTAGGAGTGACGAATATAATAGTTGATTCAACACCTCCGCTTTCATTGGATTGTTTTCTGTAGGTGATGAAGAGCGTTGCGCCGGCTACCGGCGCCACGGTCACGTCAGCCGGACCTGCGATGGTCACTGCATTGTTGATTTCGGGAAAATTCTGCGAATTGCTTCCGGTACTAAAGTCGATCCGCGTCGCGGTGAGAACATTGGCCGTGCCACTATTTTCTCCGGTGAAAGTGACCGAAACGACGCCGCGATCGGTTCCTCCTTCCTGCGAAAAATTCTTGATCTTAAGAACGCGATCGTCGGGCACTGTGATCATCAGAGGCGAACTCGTGATGATCTTGCTCCTGAAAGGACCGGCCAAGGCAAAGCTCGCGGCAGCCAGTATCACCACGGCAATCAAACATCGGGCGGCGATTTTCATGGCAGAAAAATACATGCAGTTTGGTCGAAGCCAACTGCAAGGGGTTTTACTGGGCTACGGCGTCATTCGACAGTGAGCGGTCCGTCAAACATTGTGAGACTGATCACTTCCGTGCGCAACGTGCGGACCATGATGGGGCCCTTTTGGCGTGAAGAATCGCGCAAAAAGCTATTTGATCTTCGCGAGAATCGCTTCCATCTCGTTCCGGCGAAAGGCGCGCAAAGTCTGACTCTTGACGTTACCGAGTGCGCCGATTTGAAGCGTGAACGCGCTCATCGTTTCATCATCCGGCGCCTCGAACAGAACGACAACGTCATAAGCGCCCATCGTCCAGAATTCCTCTACGATTTTCATACCCATTTTCTCCGCCTCGGCTATCGCTGCTTCGCCGCGCTTGGCTGTGTCCTTGATGTTGCGAATACCTTGGTCTGTAAACTGAATTAGACTGACATAAGTAGCCATGATTGTTATTCCTTTCGTAGTTTCTGAAAGATTATTGCAGATCTGCGTGGGCGCAAAGACAGGAGACTCAATCGGCGGGCAACAAAAAATGCTTCCACAATTGGCGGTCACGCGCTGAACTCACCTAAACGATGGAACCTGGCGACGCTCTTGGCATTGCCGCGCAGATCGCGGTCGCGCTGGCTGGTTTTGCCGGCGTGGTAGTCGTTTTTCGGCGCGAATCGATTCACGAATGGTCGCCGGCCGACAAACTTCGGCTGCGGTTTTTGCTCACCAATTCAATCCTGCCACTGGGCCTTTGCATGCTTGGATTGCTGTTGCTCACGATCAAACCGATGCCGCCAGGAATCTGGAGATGGTGCAGCGGATTCGCATTCGTGGTTTCTTTGCTGTTCGCCATTACGATGACGAAGACCTTTAGTCGTTTGGATCTGCGACAGATACAACGTAAGCGCGCTACTCGGTTCGTTTCTTATCTGCTCGGAACCTTCGGGACAGCAGCAATCCTCTTGCAATTGTACAACGCTGTCTTCCTCGGCGCATTCTGGCCATTCTTCACTTCGATTATCTTTCAACTTGTCACCGCGATGTTCCAGTTTGCGCGCATGATTCTCCTGCCGCCCGAATAGACGGCGAAGGTTAAAACACCGGTTCGGTATCGTGAAGACGGCCGTAATCCACGGTGAGCCGGCCGCCGCCGTGCTCGGTATAGATTTCGACAAAGCGATGGCCGAATTGAATGTCGCGCCAACTGTAATCCTTTTGTGTTTGAACGGACGCTGCAATCACCGGATCGATTCCAACGACAGATACGATGAACAGCGCACGGCTTGCGCTGAGAGATTCAACAGTGGCGCTGAAAAGCGGACTCTTCTCATCGATCGTGTGCCGCAACGTCAGCGCCGCCGGAAAAACCGTCAGCCGATCGAAATGAAGTTTGAGAATATAAAAGTAGCGGAAATCTCCGCCTTCGAGCAACGGTTCATCGCGCGAGAACATGATTCGGAACTCCGCCTCCACCATGCTGTGCTGATTTTCGTTGCCGATTCGCACCATCAGCGTCGGCTTCCCATTCAACGGCGAAATGACCAACGATTTACTGAACACGACACGCGCGGTCGGGCGCGAAAAGCGCACGAAGATGAGGCCGGTCATCGCAGCGAGCAAAAAAATCCCGGTCATAATTTCAATCGTCGAGATGATGTGGGCGTACAGCGTTTGCGGATACATGTGCCCATAACCCACTGTGGCCAGCGTTTGCACGCTGAAGAAGAAGCAATCAAAAAACCAATGCCCGCCGGTGGTGCCGGCGATACTGTTTTGCTGGAGACTGTAAAGCGCGGCGAAAAGAAGATTCAGGCCGACATAAAGACTGGCGACAAAGGTGGCGAATCGCGGCCACCTCAAACTGAGCAGCCAGCGATAGAAGTCGCGCCATCTCCAGGCGTCCGTCCCCACTTTGACGAACTCGACCTGACCAGCGCGAATAGAAACCTGACTGGGCTTTCGCCTCATGTTCATCTAATCCGCGACCGGTACCAATTGGTCAACAAACTTACCGATGGCCTTGAGGATCTGCTGATTGATATCTTGCTGCGTTTTACTTGTTCCTTGCAGTTGGCTCTTAGGCACGCGCAGGGAATGGTCGCCGCCTTCAACGCTGTGCAAGAAATTTGGCGCCTTCATCTCGGCTCGAACCCGCTCCAGAAGGTCCAACGGGCAAAGCGAGTCGCGCGTGCCTTGCACAAACAGGATTGGTGTAGTCAGGGCGCGCAAAACTTCATCGCGGAGTTTCGTCCGATCGCCCATACCGCAGAGCGGGTATCCGAGACAAACTAATCCATCCACTTTTTCCTCCAGCGATAAGTGACATCCAACGCGGCCGCCCATGCTCTTGCCGACGAGGATGATTGATTCAGCGCGATGTCGCTCTCGCACCCGCTTTAATGCTTTTCGATGCGCGGCGATAAGCTGCGGCAAGCGATCGGGTCGCCTTCGGCCTTCGCGCAGGTAGTCGTAATCGAAAGTCTCGAGAACGCCGATTCCTGACAAACGCTTTTTCCAATCTTGCATCCAGGGATGCGACGAAGGCGCTCCTGCGCCTGGAGCAAACAAAAGCAATGGTGTCATTCAATCCATCTCGTAAGCTACGAAAGCCTACGCCCCTAGTCAGCGGCTGTTTCAAAAATCCGCAGAGGGAAGGTTAGATTGCTAGGAAAACAATTTGGGCAGCACATTGGCAACAAAGTCCACCAGGCCGTGGCCGATCATGTTGGCGACCAAATCACGACGCCACAAATAGAATCCCGTTAAGATTATACCCGCCGCAAGAGCGATCAGAATATTTGCAGCGCCGCCGGACCAATGGCCAAGCGAAAAAATGACCAGCGGAATTGTGACCGACCAGAAGCGTCCGAGACCAATCATGCGCAAACGCTCGATAGCGTAACCACGATAAAATAGTTCTTCTACCACTCCGGCGCGGAAAACGATGAGCGTAATTAACCAAAGCGGCAGTTTCTCGAAAGCGGCAGATCCGGGACCGTGGCCGTAACCAGTAAGATAAGCCAGCCCGCCGACGACTGCTGCCGATACAACGGCGATTACGAGTCCCCACAAGATCGACATCCACCAGCGCGCGGTGCCGAGGCCGATAGAGCGGAGGGGCAAATATTCGGCGCGCAGGATGATAACCAGGAGAGCGGCTGCACTCACCCAGATCGACGTTTCCTTCAGAATTACCGAGGCGAATGTCATTTCGGGTACGAAGAACACGAACGCATATCGAATCACGAGCATCGCGAACAATGAGAGGAAGAGTCCGATCCAGGTGGCGGGCGAAACCTTGTGCGCGACCCCACGCTCGTTTGTCATTACAAGGGATGCCGCTCGAATATTGTTTGTTTCCATAGGATTCCATTGAGATGCCACATGAGTCAGTTTGGATTCAAGGAAATCAGAGATGCGGCCCGCGACGTCGGATTTCCGGCCGGCAATCGGCTGTCGCCTTATTGCACAGTCACAAGCGTGCCGACGGGAAGTTCGGAGAAAAATTTGCGAGCAGCGTCTTCGGGCAACCGGATGCAGCCGTGTGACGCCGGGTGATCCGGCACGTATCCCGCGTGCATTCCAAAATCAAGGCAGCTCAGGCGCATGAAGTACGGCATCTCCACGTGGTAGATGGTGGAACGATGGTTGCGCTCCTTGTTGGTGATCACAAATTCGCCCCTCTTTGTCGAATAACCCGGTCGGCCAGTCGAACACTGCGTGCGATACACCGGCACGCCATCCTTAACGAGGGCGACCCGTTGCAAGGCGAGAGAAATTTCGAGGCGCAACCGATCGGGCGATGGCCCGCCGCCGAGAAGAATTTGTGCGGCCCGCCAGTGACCCGTTTCTGCGGCAATATCCAACGCAGACATCTTGTCCCGGATCGTCAGCCGGTTCCGGTTGGCGCCTGCATTGATCAGAGCGCGCAGATAGTCATCCTGTCCAAGTCCCGCGGCGAGCATGACGACAGTAAGGTTCCTGTCTTCTTCCACGTAGCTGCGAAGCGCCTTCGATGAGAGCAGCGCGAGAAAATCCTTATCGCAACGCGACGGCAGAACGGTGTTAGGATCTGCTCCGCAAGCCAGAAGCGTGCTGAAAAGCGAGGAGTTATTTCCCGCGATGGAATAAGCAAGGAATGGCACGTTTCTGCCCTCAGGCGTGGGAGGCGTTGAATGCTTGCCAAGCAGTGATCGGATTTGGTCCTTGTTCGCCACTTGCAGCGCCGCATTCAGAGCGCGCTGCGTACTGGTTTTCCACTGCGGCATCGGCGGTAAGCGCTCGATCACGGTCTTAATGATCTGCGGATTACCGCCATCGAGCGCCAATCCCAGGAGATCCTGCCCGTCCTTCGTCTGAGCTTCGGCACGAAGATTAGTTGAACGCGCCAGGAGCAACTGGAACATTGCAAGATTGCCGTGCATCGCTGCTGCCATGAACGGTGTAAAACCGCTCTTATCGGCAAGATCGACCTGTGCACCGGCCTCAACGAGCCGGCGCGCCGTTTTCTCATCCTTTTGCGACATTGCAATCAGCAGCGGGGTGCGCCCTTGCGCGTCGCGCCCATTCGGATCGACGTGCTCCATCAGGCACAAGTCGATGAGCGAATCGCGCTGAATGGTGACAGCTCGAACCAGTTCTTCCGGCGACATAGAGATACGCGCAGGCGGCTCGGGACCAACCGCTATCGCCCAAAATAATATCAAAAGCACGACGCTTGCCCAAAAGACGATTCGCCTCTTAAACGCGCTCATAAAAAGGGTTGAGCTGGAAAGTATACGAGCTTCGTCAAGGAATGTAGTACTTCTGCGACTGAACTGCGAGCGCGCCTTTGAGTAAGCTGGCATTGGACGTAGCCAGTTGAACGTTGCATCTTCGTTGCTGTCCAAATTCCAACCGATGCGTTTATCCATTTTGACCCTGTGCGTTGCACTCAGTACATCGTTTGCAACGATACCAGAGGCCGTCCCAACTTCCAGTGTTCCTGCTGTCGCGGCGGAGGCAGGGAAGGATGTCGTTCATCAATTGAACAACGCCTTCGCAAAAGTCTTCGAAACCGTGGCGCCCAGCGTTGTCATTATTGAGATTTCCAAGAAGAACGAAATCAGTGAGAGCTCGCCGCTTGACGACCTGTTCTTTCAAGGGCCGCCCGATGAAAACAATCCGCGGCGCAATCCGGGAGCGCCGCGTTCGGTCCAAAGCGAAGGCTCCGGTTTTATCATGCGGCCCGATGGCTACATCTTCACGAACTTTCATGTGGTCGAAGGCGCAGACAAGATCGATGTGAAGCTGAGAGACGGACGGAATTTTCCGGCGCGGATGGTGGGCACCGATGAAAAAACCGATATCGCCGTGATCAAGATCGATGCCAAAGATCTGCCGGTCGTCCAACTCGGCGACAGCGACGCTGTGCGAGTTGGGCAGTTTGCCTTTGCGATCGGTGCGCCATTCAGGCTCGATTACACATTTACCTACGGTGTGATCAGCGGCAAAGGCCGAAGCAAATTGTTTCAGTCAGGCGGCTATTCCATCTCGGACTACTTGCAGACTGATGCCTCGATTAATCCCGGTAACAGCGGCGGCCCACTCTGCGATATCGACGGCAAAGTGATCGGGATGAACACGCTGATCAACGGGATGAACCGCGGACTGGGCTTCGCCATTCCAATCAACATGGCAAAAGAAATCGGGGCCGAGCTGGTCGCAGGCCACAAGATTACGCGTCCGTGGCTAGGCATTCGGATCGAAACTCTAGGCGACGACCCAGCAATCCGCGATTTGTTCAAAGGCGCTGATAAAGGCGTCGTGGTGCGCACAATTGAAGCTGATGCGCCCGCTTCCAAAAGCGATTTGCGGCCGTTCGATCTAATCACGCAGATCGATGGAACACCCATCGAAACCGACTCACAGCTTCAGCATGAGATTTTGAAAAAGAAGATCGACCAAAATGTCCAGCTCACTGTCTGGCGCAAAGGCAAAACTCTTAAAGTCCCGCTCAAGACCGGTGAATTGCCTAACGAGATCGCGCGAACATCAAATGAACCGGCCCGGCCAATTCAGCCAAGCCGGTCCCGCGACGGCGGGATCGGCAAATTTGGATTGCAGGTGCAGGAATTGACGAAAGAAGTTGCTGAACGCCTACATGTCCCGGTTGAACAAGGTGTGGTGGTAACGGACGTGGAGGACAACAGCATCGCCGCGGCCCAGGACATACAGCGCGAAGATGTCATTACTGAGGTGGACGGTAAACCAGTCACGAACCTGCAATCATTCCGTGAGGCCCTCAACAAAGCCGATCCGAAGCACGGCGTCCTTTTGTACCTCGACCGCAAAGGCACCAAGACTTTCGCAGTGCTAAAAGCCGGCGGCTAGCTTTTTCGGCTGCCGATGATTACAAGGACGATCCCGCCGACCAGGCAAATGCCGCTCGCGATCGGCGGAAAAGCGAACCCGTGACTTTCCTTGTGCGTAATTTCAAGCGGGCCTAGCTGGGCGTCCTTCTTTTGCGTCGTCCAACCTAGTCCACCCCAGGCAAAGCCGATCACACCGACGATGATCAGCACGATGCCGATGATCACGGCTGGTTTCATTGGTTCGAGCTTACAATGGCCGCCGGCCTGAGATCAACTGAATGATCAGCACTACAATCGCGATAACGAGCAGGATGTGAATAAACCCGCCGAGCGTGTACGAACTGACCAATCCAAGCAACCACAGGACCAGCAGAATGACGAATATTGTCCAGAGCATAGAATTCCTTTCGGTTAAGTCATACGCAGTTCGTCTACAGTGGCCGCCGGCCGCTGACAAGATTAATGATGAGCACGATCACAGCGATCACGAGCAACAAATGGATCAGCGCGCCACCAAAATGGCCGATGAAGCCAAGCAGCCAGAGCACGAGCAAGATTACGAATATTGTCCAGAGCATAGGGTTGTTCCTTTCGGTTAAGTCACACCTAGCTTCGCATGAGCCACTTCCGTTGCGCTTATAGGAAATGGAAATTCCTACAGTTTCTCCAACGCCGCGCGCAAATTCCAATCGTCCGCCTCCAGAAAATTGCGGGCTGACTCGTAATCACATTGCGCCAGTTCGGCGAGAACCCGCACTGCGCGATCACGCAATTTCGTGCTGCTAGTGTGCAAATCGATCATCAGATTGCCGCGCACTTTGCCCAGCGCGACCATGGCACCGGTGCTGATGATATTGAGGGCAACCTTCGTCGCGGTCCCGGCTTTCAGTCTCGTCGATCCAGTCAATATCTCGGGTCCGACCTCGAGTGTGACTACTAGATGGACGTCTGTAGCCGCGATCGGCTTGCCCGCCGTAGCCTCGGCGAAGGCGGGTGATCCCGGCCGGCCGGCGTCAGCGACGCCGGCTACAGTCGGATTGCAGGTGAGCAAAATCGTTTTTGCACCTAACGACTTTGCCCGGGCAAGCGCTCCGAGCACAAAAGGCGTCCGGCCGCTGGCCGTAATTCCAATCACAACATCGGGGCCTTTTATTTTACGCTCATCCAAAGCCAATGCGCCGGCACTTTTCTGATCTTCAGCGCCCTCAGCACTGCGATAAAGCGCCGTCACGCCACCAGCGATCACGCCCTGCACCAGATCACGCGGCGCACCAAAAGTGGGCGGGATTTCGCTCGCATCGAGCACACCGATGCGCCCGCTGCTCCCAGCACCGACATAAAACAAGCGACCACCGTTTCGCAGCGATTCAGCCACAATCTCAATCGCTTTGGTCAACTCGCCGATCGCGACGCGCAACGCCTCCTGAACGAACTTTTCTTCCTCGACAAACACTTCGACGAGCTGCTGTGCGCTCATTTTTTCGAGATTCTCCGAGCGCGGATTGCGCTGCTCGGTAAGCGCAGCCGCCAAACTTTCGATTTCGTTTTGGGATGGCCTTGGGTGAAATGCGGCGTGATCACCCGCTTCTGTCGCCAGCCACGCGGCACCAAGTTCGGGAGCTCGCTCCGCGATTGTCACGCGCGCATCAGGAAGATTCTTTTTTAGTTTGCGCCGGTACGCGTGCCTATAAATCGAGTCCCGATAGAAAAGGCCGCCGATCAGCGCGACTTTGGGCGCAAGCAGATGGAGACGCGACGCGACGGCCTCGGTGTATTCACAGAGCACGCGCGCACCTTCTTCGATGATCTCCATCATGCGAGCATCACCCCCCGTTGCGGCTTCAAAGACCACGGGCGCCAGCATCGCGATCTCCATTTTGTCCGCTGTTTGCACCCAACGAACCAGTTCATCAAAATTGTTCAACGAAAGCGCCTGCAGAATTTTGGCAGTGAACTGCATCTCGCTGTGATGCAAATCGTGTTCGCGCAAGACAAGGCGGAGCGCTTGGATGGAAAGAAAATAACCGCCGCCAGCATCGCCCAAGATGTGTCCCCATCCGCCCGCTCTCTCGATTCGGTCACCACGGCGCCCAGTCACAGAGGAACCGCTTCCGGCGTTGACCACGATGCCGTCTCCATGATCGAGACTCGCTGCCAAGCCAGAATCGCGGTCGCTGCCCGTGACGATTTTGGCGTTTGGCCAAACTTCAAGACAGATTTGCTTGAGCGAGCGGCGATCTTCCTCCGTAGCGCAACCGGCAAGAAAAACTCCCGCGCGATCGATCTGCTTCGGCAGCTCAGCGAAGATTTCGCGCAGCCGTTCCGGTGTTGTCAGACGCAAATTGGATGGCGGCAGTTTCCCCTGATCGAGAATGCGAAATTCCGCGCTGGCCTCGCCGCTCGTTTCCATACCCTGGACCAACACCCAGGCGGTTTTCGTGCCACCGCCTTCCACCCCGAGGATACGCTCGCCGGGCTTCACGATTGTTATTGTAGGGCAGGCGCACCGCCTGCCGCGAGTTTTCTTTATGGTTTGGCGATGGAAAGGGAGCAAGCGATGCGCTTGCCCTACAAATGCGCAGCCGTTGCCGAGATTTCGCGCGCTCGTATCGTGCAGGACAGTCATGGACGAAAAGGAAGCCGCGAAGCGAATCGAGCAGCTGCGAGGAGAAATCCGCAAGCACGACCGGCTCTATTACGAAGAAGCCGTTCCGATAATCAGCGACCGGGAATACGACCAACTCTACAAGGATCTGGTCGATTTGGAGTCGCAGTTCCCACATCTCGTCACGCCCGATTCGCCCACCCAGCGCGTCGGCGGAAAACCGCTCAAGGCATTCGAGCAGGTCTCGCACCTCGTTCCGATGCTCAGCCTCGACAACACTTACTCGGAAGAGGAAGTGAAAAATTTCTACGCCCGCATCCAACGGCTCTTGCCTGACGAAAAAATTCCGGTGGTAATCGAGGCAAAGGTGGACGGCGTTGCGGTTTCCCTCATTTACGAAAGTGGGAAACTGCGGCAGGCGGCCACACGCGGAGATGGAAACAAGGGGGACAGTATCACGCAAAACATCCGCACGATCCGCTCGGTGCCGGAGCGTCTGCGCGACGGCACGCCGAAACTTCTGGAAGTGCGCGGCGAAGTTTACATGGACAGAAAAGGCTTCGAGAAACTTAATGAGGAACGCAAGAAGCAGGGGCTGCCGCTGTTTGCAAATCCGCGTAACGCCGCGGCCGGTTCGCTTAAGCAACTCGACCCGGCGATCGTGGCGAAACGCCCGCTGGGGATAGTCCTTTACGGAACCGGGGCAACTAAAGGAGTCGACGTCGATCTTCACTCGGAAATTTTTCCACTGCTAAAGAAGCTCGGCTTGCCAGTCACTGAGCGCTGGTGGGTAGCCGAATCAGTCGAGGAAATTTTGGATGCGATTCACGAGCTGGACGGCATCCGCCACAAGTTTGCTTATCAAACCGACGGCGCGGTGGTGAAAGTCAATTCCTTTGCGCAGCGCGAGCGCCTCGGCTTTACAGCAAAATCCCCGAGCTGGGCGATCGCTTACAAATATGCCGCCGAACGCGTCCAGACGCGTTTGAAGGACATCATCATTCAGGTCGGGCGTACTGGAATTCTCACACCGGTCGCTGTGCTCGAACCAGTCCTTGTGAGTGGAAGCACCGTCGGGCGCGCGACGTTGCACAACGAGGACGAAATCAAACGCAAAGACATCCGCATCGGCGACACGGTTGTGATTGAGAAAGCCGGCGAAGTTATTCCAGCAGTTGTTGAGGTGGTGAAATCGCAACGGCCGCGCGGCGCGAAACCGTTCCACTTTTCCGAGCACATTCACGGCAAATGCCCGGTGTGCGGCAGACCTATCCGGCGCGACCCGGAGTTTGTCGCATGGCGCTGCGAAAATCTGCATTGCCCGGCGCAGACAACACGCCGCGTCGAATTTTTTGCCGCGCGCGGCGCGCTCGACATCGAAAGTGTGGGTGGAATCGTCGCTGACAAATTGGTCGAGCGCGGTCTCGTGCGGGAGCCTCTGGATTTGTTCGAGCTAAAGGTCGATCAACTCGCCAAATTGAATCTCGGCACCGAGGACGCCCCGCGTGTCTTGGGCGAGAAAAATGCCACCAAGGCGATTCACGCGATCGAGCGCGCCAGAACTTTGCCGCTCTCGCGCTGGCTTTTCGCTCTCGCGATTCCAGACGTGGGAAAAACCACTGCAACACAGCTCGCCCGATTTCATGAGAGCATCGACGATGTGGCTAATTCACAATTGCTCCACGACGTCTTGGATTATCACGAGAAGCGGGAGCACAAAGAATCCGCCAAAAAAATCGCCGAACGATTGATCAAGACCGGGTTTGCCAAGCGATCCAAAAGCAAAGCGGAAAAGGACGGCATCGTCACCGAAGTTGGGCCAGTAGTCGCTGAAAGCGTTCTCGACTTCTTTGCCTCGGCGGCAGGCAAGAAAATTCTGCGGCGGATGAGGGAACTGCGAATTCAGCCAAAGAGCGAAAAAGTCTCGGCGAAAAAAAAGGCGGAATTGCCGCTAGCTGGTAAGACTTTTGTCCTCACAGGAACCCTTCCTTCAATGACGCGCGAGGAAGCCACCGAAAAAATTGAAGCGCTCGGCGGCCACGTCACCGGCAGCGTGAGCAAGAAAACCGATTACGTCCTCGCCGGCGCCGAACCAGGGAGCAAGTTTGATAAAGCGAAAGAGCTTGGCGTTCGGATCATCGAGGAAGCCGAGTTCCGAAAGATGGTGCCGCGCTAAACTCTGCGCTAGCGTGTGGCCACTTGCTAGGGTGTGGTTTGCGCTGCGGACTCAAGCTTCAGCGGCATCGCACGGTTTGCGTCGGCTGCTGTGGGAACCTGTGTGCCATCGGATAGCATGGGCACATTTTTGCTGGCCGGATGAAGTTCGGCCTGCACATGAAAAGTCAGTTTCTGATTCCCCCGCATCACCGTGATCGGCACGTTGTCACCCGCGGTGATGAAAAACGACGCATCGAGCACATCTTCTGGTTGAGC
>Ga0193735_1000314_pt1 | contig 15305 bp, 11 predicted proteins | sample U1m2metaG_FD_145080 | JGI IMG/M metagenome (GOLD analysis project Ga0193735, IMG submission 145080) | Soil microbial communities from a riparian zone of the East river system, Colorado, United States - U1m2 | ecosystem: Environmental > Terrestrial > Soil > Riparian zone | place: USA: East River... | reverse complement strand
CGAGCGACTTGGTAAGTTCTTCGCGCTGATTCTTCGCCGACGCGCCTGCTTCCTCGCGATTACGCGAAAATTCATCACGCAACCCGCGATCGATCATTTCCAATCGCTTCACCACCTCTGTTTCCGCGCCACTGGCGGCTTTTCCGCGTCGCAACAGCAGAGCAATCACCGCAACCAAGAGCCCGCCAACGATCAACCCGATCATGAGATAGAGCAGCGGACTCATATTGCGTGCTTAAACGATGCGGCACGGAATTCAAGTTGTAGGCGCTTCGGCGTGGATTTCTGCAAGCCCTGCACGCTGCGAGTGCATTGAAGGTCGCGATTTCTTGTCGCCCGCCCCGCCTACTTTTCAAACAGCAGTTCGCCGGCGCGGCTCGTCGCTTTGACAACTGCCTTAATCAGCGTGACGCGAAGTTTGCCTTCTTCGAGTTCGAGGATGCCGTCGATGGTGCAGCCAGCGGGAGTAGTGACCGCGTCTTTTAGCAGCGCAGGATGATCGCCGGTTTCCAGAACGACGCTGGCCGAACCTTTCATGGTTTGCGCCGCAAGAAGAGTGGCTATATCTCGTGGCAAACCAACTTTCACGCCCCCCTCGGCGAGCGATTCAAGAATGATGTATGCGAACGCAGGGCCGCTAGCCGAAAGACCCGTCACCGCGTCCATGTGCTTTTCATCCAGCACAATGGTGCGGCCCACGGCGTCAAACATGCTGCGAGCAATTTCAAGATGCTCCGCTGCCGCATGAGCACCGCGACAAATTGCCGTCATTCCGCAGCCCACAGCGGCGGGCGTGTTCGGCATCGCTCGAACGACCGCCACCTCATCATGCTTGCCGCCATTGGCAGCAGCGAGTTGTTGCTCCACATAGCTTGTCGGCACGGAAGCCGCAACAGAAACGAGCAACGTCTTAGCGCCAATTTCAGGAGCGATCTCATGCAAGACATCCGCCACGGTTTGGGGCTTTACCGTCAGAAGAATAATGTCGGCACCTTTTACTGCTTTGCGATTGTCGGTGGTTACCGAGATGCCGAGCTCTTTTGCGAGCGCGGCTGCCCTCTCGGCATGCCTCACCGTGGCGGTGACGCGCGGTTACACAAAGAGTCCTTGCTTTAGATAGGCGCGCAGCAGAATGCCACCCAGTTTGCCGGCACCGAGCACCGCCAGTTTTTTGTTAGAAAGTTCCAGGGACATGGTCAACGGTTTGCCTAACATCAAGAGATTGACTCGTTCATCTCCCGATTCTCTCGCTGCTACCCTCGCAGCGCAACCGTCTATGTCGCTCGTGCCACTCGCTCCGTTCCTCGACTTCGCTCGGAATGACAAGAGCGACTAAAACCGCACCTTCACACCTCCATATGCGGCGCGGCCGAGCGCGGGGAAACCGAAAACTTCTGAGTAGTGTTCGTTCGTTAAATTGTCGATCCGGCCGAAGATCGACATGTGCGGGTTTACTTCGTATTCGGCGGCGATGTTTACGAAGCTGTAATCTTCGATGTCAAAATTCGGGCCGCCGAAATTCAATTCTTCCCGCGCATTCACGAACTTGCCTTCAATCATTGTGCGCAATTTTTTGCACCAAAGATATGAAGCAGAAACGTAAACCTCATTACGCGGCCGGCGCGGCAAACGCGCACCTTGCGGCTGCGAAATGTCCGCCGACGACGTTTTCTCCGCTTCCAGATACGTATAACTCGCTGTGAAGACGAGGTCAGCGATCGGCTGCGCACGAAACTCTGCTTCGAGCCCCTGCGTTTCGGCCGCGCCAAGGTTGAGCGTCTGAAAAAGCCCGTTGAACCCGATCACGTTCGACAGGTCATTGTGAAAATAAGTCAGGCCAACGGCGACGCTCCCGCCACCGCGGGACCACAGTTCCTGTCTCACTCCAATGTCCCAACCCAAATCGTGTTCCGGTTGCAGTCCGAAGTTGTTCCCAAAAATTTTGTCCTGACTGCTCGGCGGACTGAATCCTGTCGCCACGCTGCAATGCAGCGTCGTGTTCGTCTTGTCGATTTTGTAACTCCCGGCAAAGCGATAAGTCCAGATCCCGCCAAACTGGTTGAAGTGATCGAACCGCCCGCCGGCGACAAAGATTAAATTTTCGATCGGCGTTAGCGTCGCCTGCGCGAAACCTGCGATCTCTTCGGTGTGATCGCTTACGAACGTGGGACCAAAGATTACGAACGGGCGTTCCTGTCCCGCATTGACCCGGCTATAAAAAAATCCGGAAGTCAGCGTAAGCCATGAGGTTGGTCGCAAATCGTTTTGATAATCAACTTGCGTCCGCTCAAACAACGCGCGCGTTGGCCCGACGAATCCGTCTTCATTGGGATTGTTGATTTGCCGCTCGTGATCGTAACTGAAAATGAACTTGTGCTCCCACCAGTCCGTCGTCTTCCAATCGATGTGCGGGCCGATCAGCCAACGTTCCGTGAGGAAGTGATCAATCGGGCGCGGATCGAAAATCGTGTTTGGATTTCCGGTGTCGCTCACGGAGTAAGTAAACAGACTGCCGATGCGCAGCGTTTCGTTAGGCGACCAGCCGACGTCGGCAATCGCAGCGGTGTTGCGGTAATTGTTGTTTGGGCGCGCGTTGTCGGTATCGAGACGACTCGTGCCGACTGAATAATCGAAGCCGTCGATCTTCCCATCGCTTTGCCCCCATTCGCGAAAGGTGTCGTACGACCCGCCCTCGGCGGCCACCATGACATCTGGCGTTTCGGTGCCTTGTTTAGTGAAAATTTGGATGACGCCTGCGAGAGCGCGCGGCCCATACAAGGTGCTCTGGGGCCCCCGCACCACCTCGATCCTGTCGATATCGTCCGTAGTGAAGTCAGCAAAATTAAATGCACCTTGCAACCCTTGATTGATCGGAATGCCATCGAGCAAAACCTGCGTGTGCTCGCTGCGCAATCCACGAGTGAAAACCGAGGTCAACTGGCCGGCCGTTCCGGTCTGCACGACGGAAAGCCCGGGGACTTCGCGAAGCGCGTCGCCCACGCGTTCGATTTGTTTTTGCTCGAGATCTTCCGAGCTAATCACGCTCACGCTGGCCGGCGATTGATCCAGAGGAACGTCGAAACGCGTTGCCGAGACGACCACTTGTTCAACCTCCGCTTCGCTTGGTGAAGCCGTGGGCGATGGTTCCTGCGCGTGCGCAACCGAAACCGCGATTGCAAGCGCGAAGCACGCGATTGGGTAACGCGCGCGTCTCGCGTGCTGGTTTCGGCCTCGCGCTGAAACAATCTTTCCTAAAGGCGAGGACGGCGGGTCCTCGCGGTGCACAAGAAAAGTTTGCGATCGCGAGACGCGCTCGCCAGCATCCGAGACGGATGCGCTCCCCGGAACGAACCAGACTGGACGATTTTGCATAACAAGTTACCTCCAACTCCGAGAGTCGGACTTGTTAGGCCGCCATCGACGGCGTTGCATCGTCCAGCTCTCATTCTTCTTTTTGCGAAGAAGTTTTTTCGTTCGCCGCGGCGAACGAATGAGGTGAACCGGACAAATATTCTGGCTCCTGGCTTTGCCTTCTTCCCGCCTTCACCCCCAGAATTTTTCGGGGACTGGCCCAATGGGAAGTCGTATCCAGTTACAGCAGCGCAACTGCTCCCGAGTCTCACGGGATTTCTTGCGCCGATCCACTTTTCCAAGCTCGCAAAGAACTGGATCGAGAACTACCGGCTTGCGCTCCAAGCGTCAAGATTATTTAATCACATGCCAACTGCTGCTGTCATGTCGAGCGCTAGTCGAGACATCTCTTATTGGTGAAGATCAGAGATTCCTCGACTTCGCTCGGAATGACAAAAAGCGACATGCATCTAAACTTCAGGTGACATGACCTTCTCCGATTCCACTCCGAATCTGATCGTCACCGGTGGCGCCGGTTTCATCGGCTCGAATCTCACGCTGGCATTGCAAGAAAAATTCCCGGAGGCGCATCTCACGGTGATCGATGATTTTCGCTCTGGGAATTTCAAGAACCTCGCCGGATATCGCGGCGATTTCGTTGCGCAAAATCTGGCCACGGTTGATTGGCAGGAGCAATTCGGTACCGAAAAGTTCGACGCCATTTTTCATCTCGCCTCAATCACTGACACCACTCTGCACGACCAATTCGTTCAGGTGCACGACAACGTCGAAAGTTTTCGCCGGCTACTGAATTTTGCGCGTCCAACTAAGACCCGCGTTATCTACGCCTCCTCGGCGTCCACTTATGGGGCCGTTACTCAGGCCAGCGTAGAATCAAATGGCGCCGCTCCGGCAAACGTTTACTCGTTTTCGAAAGTAATCATGGACAACATCGCCATGCGCAGCGCCCAAGAGAACCCAGACTGGCTCATCATCGGCCTGCGTTACTTCAACGTTTACGGGCCGCGCGAAGCGCACAAGGGCGTGCCCGCGAGCATGGTTTATCATCTCGCGCAGCAAATGAAATCGGGTCAACGGCCGCGCATTTTCAAACATGGCGAGCAGAAGCGTGATTTTGTTTATGTGAAGGATGCGGTCGAAGGCAGCATCCGCGCGCTCGATGCGCAGACCAGCGGCATTTATAATCTTGGGACCGGCCAGGCGCGTTCGTTTAACGAACTGATAGATGTTCTCAACAAATGCCTCGGCACAAATTTTCGACCAGATTACATCGATAACCCGCACGCGCATTATCAAAACTTCACGCAAGCCGATCTGACGAACGCGCGCAGCGCGCTCGGTTACGAGCCGCGCTTCCCGCTGGAAGAAGGGGTCCGCGATTACATGCAGTGGCTGTACGAGTAGCGTGGGGCAGGCAATCCTGCCCGCAAACCAATAACGATGTCATCCTGAGCGAAGCGAAGGATCTCACGAAGACTGGTTGATCACGCTTCGAAAATTGGGTGGCGCAAAGTTCGTGGGTGAGGTCCCTCACTCCGTTCGGGATGACCCTTTACCCTTCCCAGAAAAATTTGGTCGGGCGATGGATTTCCGGCGGCAGACTCTTGTGCACCGGACAATTGAGCGCGGTTTGCTCAAGCACTTCGCGATGCGGCGAATCGGGCGGGAGCGGGATGTGAACCTCGGATGGCAGACCGACGATCCGGCGCGGCGCGTCTTTCGACATTTCCTTTTGCACAGACACGGTCATGCCGCGCAAATCGACGCCAAGGTCCTCAGCCTTGATTCCCATCGTCGTGCTCATGCAGGTGGCGAGCGCGGTGGCAACAAGATCGGTGGGTGAAAACGCTGCGCCTTTGCCTTTGTTGTCGGTGGGCGCATCCGTGGAAATTTTCGATTCCGACGGCCCGTGCGTGGCATCGCAATGCAAATTGCCGGTGTATTTCACGTCAACTTTGACCATGACGCAATTATGCGACGTGTTCGGCCTATTGTCATGTCGAGCGAAGTCGAGACATCTCTCATTTCGATCGGCGTTTCCCGAACTTTGTCCGCGTACGTTGCGGCCGGATCCTCCGCTCTATTCGAAATCTGAAGTATGAAAAAGAAAGTCACGGGAAAAGATTTAACGAAGGAAGCACCACGCAGCCCACGCATTCGAGTGGGCGGCTACGCGATTCTCGGGCGCACGATCGACAAATGCCGCGCGCTGGTGGCGGGGGACATCGGCGAATATCACTTCGATTGTCCGCTAGATAACATGCTCTTTGGCTTCAAAGGCGTGAAGGGCGACGATTTCAAAGCGCAAATCGAGCAGGGCGCAGGCGACCAAGAGATGGTCGAATGGCTCAACCAAAGCGGCGAGAAGAAAAAGCCGGAGGAAATCAAACGTTGGGGTGAAGAGGTAGAGGCAAGCAGTCTCTACCACCATCCGGAAAAGCGCGATTTCTTCGCCGAAGAGGTGAAGAAACTCGGGCTCCACCCGGAGAAGACGACAACGTTCGAGTGGTTGGAGATCGACGATAGAGTCTCTCATGCGCGGAAAGCAGCGTGAGGTTGCTGATTGCTGTAGTGTCCTTGTCTCAGCGGACAACCAAATGCGCTGAGGACAGCGCACGCTACAAGACAGCTACGTCTTGATCAGCGGCGGCGGGGTGTCTTCTGTAATGCCGGTGTCGATGCCGCCTCGAAGCTTGCTGTGCCAGGCGCCGTAAAAAAAGTAAATCAGCAGGCCAACCGCGAGCCAAACGAAGAATCGAATCCAAGTTAGAACCGGCAGGCTAAGCATAAGCGCGAAGCAGAAGATTACTCCGGCGATCGGAAACATCGGGACCAGTGGGGCACGAAACGGCCGCGGTCGCTCTGCATCTGTGCGGCGCAATACGACGACGCCGATGCAGACAAGAATGAACGCGAACAATGTTCCGATGTTGGTCAGATCTGAGAGTGAGCCGATGTCAGTTAGCATCGCCACTCCACCCACGACAACGCCAGTCCAGATCGTTGTCACGTGTGGAGTGCGAAAGCGTGGATGAATTTTTGCGAAATATTGTGGAAGCAAGCCGTCCCGCGCCATCGCCATAAAGATGCGAGGCTGCCCGAGCTGAAACACAAGCAACACCGAAGTCATCCCGGCTAGCGCGCCTGCGCTGACCAAAGCTTCCGCCCACGGTTGACTGGCGAAGGCAGTGGCTGCGGCCGCGGGATCGCCCAGGTAGATCGTGTATTTTTTTATGCCGGCCAGAACCGTGCCCATCAGCACATAAAGCACCGTACAAATGATAAGACTGGCGATGATTCCTATGGGCATGTCGCGCTGCGGATTTCGCGTCTCCTCGGCGGTCGTCGAAACTGCATCGAAGCCGATGAAAGCGAAAAAAATGATCGCCGCGCCGCTCATAACACCGGCGAAGCCGTTCGGAACATAGGGATGCCAGTTCGTCGGATGCACCATGAACGCGCCAAACGAAATGAAGAAAACAACGACGGCCACTTTTATAATCACGATCCAAGTATTTGTTCGCGCGCTCTCGCGAATTCCATAGATCAGAAGAACCGTTACCGCCGCAACGATCAGGAGCGCGGGAAGATTTATTGCGATTGGATGACCAGCAATGACTGGCATCGTTGTCGAAGAAAAATCGTTCAGCGTATCGCCACCCTTCGCAATCAGATCACGGGCGGTGCGGTAATCATTCACCGCCCAGATTGGAAATTTGAGTCCGAAAAGACTGCCGCAGAGCTTGACGAAGTAGCCCGACCAACCAACCGCTACCGCCATGTTGCCGACGGCATATTCCAAAATCAGGTCCCAGCCGATGATCCAGGCCACGATCTCACCCAGAGTCGCGTAGGAATAGGTGTAAGCGGACCCGGAAACAGGAATCATCGATGCCAGCTCGGCATAACAGAGCGCGGCGAAGCCACACGCGAGTGCGGCAACGAATAGGGAAATCGCCACCGCCGGACCGGCCCCGGCACGTCCGAGAACAACGTCCGCCCCGGAAAGCCATGCTTGGATAAAATTGAGAACGGGCGTCTCAAGCCGGGTCGGGAAGGTCTGACCAGCGATTGCAGTCCCTATAAGCGCGAAAATTCCTGTGCCGATAACCGCGCCGATCCCAATGCAGGTCAGATCGAAGGCACCGAGCGTGCGTTTCATTTGCCGCTCGGGCGCGGCCGCTTCTGCGATTAAAAGATCCGGACTCTTGGTTCTGAACAGTTGGAGTGCCACGGCGCACGGGATGCTGTCATCAAGCCCTCTGCGCGGTCAATTCAAAGTTTCGGTTTCAAACTGACGCGCCTCGAGGTTCTTAAAATAAACATCTTCGGAATGAGGACGCCTACTTCGGTTTTACCGGGTTGCTGTTCGAAGCGAAGTAATCCAGAAGCTGGCGATGGATGAAGATGTAGCCGGAGCCGACCTTCTGTAAAAATATCAAGCGCGTCGCGTAATCCAGAAAGTCCGCATAGCGTCGCGGAATGAATCCCCGCCAGCGCAAAAGGAACAGGAGCGTCAGGTGCTCGATAGCATCGAGCCCTCCATACCAAATCGCAGCGGCTATGCCCATGCCATATCCAGCCATGATTCCCAATTGGAAAGGATGAGGGCTACCGGTGACCGCCATAACTGTTATCGATACAATTGAGTAGAGCAGCGTTACAACCGCCCCGGCGAGCAATGCCGATTGCACCGACCAGATCAAACCCTGGCCTGGCCGAGCTTTGGCCGGAAGATCGCTCGGAACAAGCATGCTGAAAAGCGCGCCAATAAACCCGAGGAGCAACCCAAAGACAACGGCTATGATGGCGCAAGCGGCCGCAACCACGATTAGGGTCATCCATAGTTTGTTCTTTGCGAGGTCCCCCGACTGGAATGCTACGAAGACAATAGTAAGCAGCGCCCCGATCAGCAATCCGACCAATGCGCCTTGTTTTGCCCCTTTGCGCGCAGCCGCTAACGAAAGATGTAATCGTCCTGAAAGGGAGATGTCGCGAGAAGCCGTGCGTTGCGCGCTGCGCAGCGTGAACAAAAGACCAAAGATTAGACCGTAATATCCACCTGCTCTCAACCCAAGTTCCCAACCATGAACAGTGCCTGGTTTGATGTTGAGCAAGAACTGCTCGAGACCCTCAAGAAATGGCCCGCTGCAGAGCGCCATCACGATTCCCAGCGCAAGTGGATAAACAAGTATTTCAGCGATCAACTCCAGCCGTTGTCGAAAACGGCTTCGCGTGCGCGGAGCGGCCTGCAATCGTCGCGCAGCCAGGGCGCCCGCGACAATACCGGCAGTCGATCCGCATATGAAGGTATGAACCATCCCTTCCCAAAACATCCGGCGGACTTCTGAAATCAAGCTGAGTGTCACGAGCCACCACATCAGAACCCATAAGATGGCCAGCCAAAGACGCGATAGAATGGAGTACGTCCATAATAACCCTTTACCGCCCAGCCAACTGGGCTGGAGATTTTCGAGCAGGAAGACTGAGAGCGAATGCTGTCTCATCCCGCGGGCAAGCCAGCCTAACCACTCTCGCGTTCGCGCTTCTGGATAGCAATCAGGCGGCTTGCCGGCGCGTTGAAACATGCGCCTGACATAGGTTTGAAAAAGTTCTGCACGACGAGCTTCGATCCCTTCGGCGCCCTGCGTCGCAATTTCTGAAGCGGGCAAGCCGCGGTAGGCCAGCGTAAGAATGCTCAGCGTCAGAGGCGATCCCGCCAGTTCTTGCAAAAAGACATCCGACCTGATCGCCATGTGCAGGCCGTTCAACTGACTACCACCGTTTTCCAGATAGGTATCGACCTCCTCGGCGGTCAGAGGTTGGATACAGATCGCCGCCGAAAACTTCAGGCGCTCGGGAAGCACAGTATATTCGGAAAGCCGGCTGCATACCGCGATGCCAGGAGCGCCTTTATTTTCCATGAATTCATTGATCGCGCGAACGCAGGCCGGACGGCTTTCAGCGCGAACCTCATCCAAGCCATCGAGCAACAAAATGAGACGGCTCCTTTCCAACCATTCGCGCGTCCGGCGGGCCGGCACGAAGTATTTTTTCGTCAGCTCGGACTCCAGCCAAGCCGCAAAGCTGCGATATCGTTCCTGCCACGTCGATAGGTTCAGCACGACCGGCGTCGCCTCGGATGGGCCCGATTCAAAACGCGCGATAAGTCCGCGGGCCAGTTCCAACAAAGTTACGGTCTTGCCACCGCCCGGTGCGCCAAGAACCAGCAAAGAGCGACCCGTCTCGATAAACAGTTCAGTGGTTGTTTTACCAGCTCCCAGCGACTGCGCAGGTCGCCCAGGCAGCTCCAACACACGCTCCCACGGATGTTCGACCGCTTCGGACTGCACTTCCTTGTGCAACTCGATCATCGCGCTGTCGTGGACTGAGCTTTCCAGCACGCCTTTAACCCAGAACTGCCCGACGCTGCCAGCAAGCTGCAATAGCACACGTCGCTCTTCGGCTTCAGCCGGCGGTAGGTTATAGGTTATCTGTGTTATATCACCGGTCGCGGTGAAGATGTTATGGTCGCCGATGACTGTCTGGCGAATCTCAGGAGCTGCCATCGCCCCGCCCGGATTAAGATTGCTTGCCGCCGATGTGAATATCGCCTGTGCCTGAAAAAATATTCTGGTTCCCGGTCACGGTCTGCCGAATATGATCGCCGCCGCCGGGTTGCGCTTTTATCTTCTCGATCAACGAGCGGGCCGCGGCAAGGATTTCATCATCGCTCTCGACACCAGAGCTTTTGAGCTCTTCCTGAAGCGTCTGCTGCCGTCCGGTGGAATCCGGCTTTTGTTCCAGACTCTCGACAGCGCGCACGACCTCATGCTTGGCGCCAAGTTTCTTTGAAATGAGAGACTTCAACCCTTGGTAAGCATCTTTGATTGCGGGCTCAGCTAATTTTGCCACGGCTGCGACAAGCGCGGCTGTTATCGGATCCATATTGGTCTAAGTCGTGCCGAAAAGCGTTCTTGATGGCAAGCTCAAAAACAGGTCAGCGCCGAGTGTTATCTGTTGTCCTCCCCGTCGCGCGCTAGTTTTCCTCCTCTCGCCCACCGGGAGAGACTGACGCGAAGTGCCAGTGAGCAACAACAGCAGTGCGCAAGGGGCGTCTTCCGAGTGGACGACGCCCCAGCGTTTCCCTAACCTCGCGAAGTGCCAGATGAACCGGCAAAGATTATCCTCGGCGACACGGCGATTAGCGCCATCGAGCGAACTCCCGGCCGACGCTGGTTCGGTCGAAGCAAAGATCAACCCCGACGACTGACGAATTGCGAGAACTGCGGTGCGCAACTGCAGGGACATTGGTGCGGCCAGTGCGGGCAACCAGCCGTCGATTACCGCCGCTCATTCCGGCACGTCGTCGCCGACGTGCTTGACTCATTTCTGAATTGGGATTCGAAATTTTTCACCACGATTGCGCTCTTAATTTTGAAACCGTGGCGGTTGACCAATGAGTTTCTCGCTGGCAAGCGGGTCCGCTACGTAAATCCGCTTCGGCTGTATCTGCTCGCCAGTATCCTGTTTTTCTTTGCGGTGAATTACGGAGCGAAAGATCTTCGTTTGCAACCGGGAAAACTCAGCCCAAAAGACCGCGCCGAACTCGAAGCCGATCTGAAGAAAGGAGACCTGCCGCCTGCAGCACGAGAGGAACTGGAGGCCTTATTGCGAGAGCCTCAGGCTCAAGCATCACCTGCGCTCGTTTCTCCGTCTCCACCGACCGCGCCTTCGCGTCCACCCACCCCGAAAACCGATGAGCAGACGCAGGAACACCGGCAAAGTAGCGGCGATTCAAAAGGTCGACCCTTCTTCGCTTTTGATCAGGGCACGAAATCTTCAACGCCGCTCGAACGCTGGTTCGAAGCGCGCGCAAAAGAAAAATTCGGCGAGCATGGAACGAAGTTCGGACTCTTCATCGCCACACTCTTCAGCAACCTGCCTTACATGATGTTGTGCTGTATCCCGCTGTTCGCTTTTGTTTTGAAAATTCTCTATCTTCGTCGCCGCATTTTTTATATCGACCATCTGATTTACGCGCTTCACATCCACACATTCGCTTACGTCGGGATCATGCTGATCGTGCTCGCAACACTCGGCCTCAACCGCACAGCGCCAGGTCCGATCGCCGGCTGGATTATCGCGCTCCTCTGGATCGCGTTCGTGATGCAAATTTTCCTCTCGATCCGTCGCGTTTACCGGCAAGGCTGGTTCATCAGCGTTTTCAAATTCCTTTTTGGCGGCGTTGTTTATCTCATCGTCCTTGCAGTCGCGCTGGCTGCGACGTTCTTCGTTACGCTGGTGTTGCCGTAACGTGGAGCAGGCAATCGTGCCTGCGTGCACTTTTTCACCTCACAGATTGGCCGGCGGAATTGCCTGCCTCACGCCGCGCCCAACAATTCCCGTGCTCTCTCCAAGGCAACGTCGATCTTGCCCGGGTCTTTTCCTGCGCCTTGCGCGCTTTCGGGCCGGCCACCGCCTTTGCCACCGACGATCGGTGCAATCTGCTGAATTAATTTGTTCGCCTGGAACTTCCCAGTTAGCGGAGGAGGGACGTAAGCCACTAAAGCGACTGATACGTCTCGCGCGCCGGCGAGAAAAATCGGACCGTTGAATTTCGATTTCAACGCATCGACAACGGCTTGTAACAGTTTCCCATCGCCGTTCTGCACTTCGGCGATGCAGAAGTTTTTCCTGGCATGCGAGTGCGCCAATTCACTTGCGATTTGGGACGCTCTGCTTCTCAGTTCTGCTTCTGCCGTCTTCGCCGTTTTCTTTTCCCATTCACGAACTTCGGCATCGATTTTTTCAAGATGTGCCGCGCGTGCGTCGATTTGTTGCAGCATTTCCGTGGTCGCTGCCCCATTTTCGAACACAGGCAACGCCGCGATGTCAGGTTTCTTGCGCGCAAGAGTCTCAAACTTCTCCTGTTGTCGCGCGGCTTCTTGCTTCGCCCACGCGCGCGCTGCGTCACCCGCAACGGCTTCAATGCGGCGCGTGCCGGCCGCGATCGCTTCTTCCCTCACGATCCGAAATGGTCCGATTTCGCGTGTCGCTTTCACATGCGTGCCGCCGCAGAGTTCCATCGAGTAGCCATTGAGCGCGCGCGGCGCGCCGCCGATCTGCAGCACACGCACAGTCTCGCCGTATTTTTCGCCAAAAAACTGGATGACGTCTTTTCGCTGTTTCACTTCTGCGTAGGGAATTTCGGTCCACGAAACCGGCGCGTTTTCCGCGATCTTTTCGTTCACCAATCTTTCCACGTCACGCACCTGCTGCTTAGTAAGTGGTGCGCTTGAAAAGTCGAACGTCAATTTGTCCGGCCCGACGTAGCTGCCCTTCTGCGATGCGTCACGCGACACAACTTCGTGCAGCGCCCAGTGCAACAAATGCGTCACGGTGTGATGTCGCTCGATGGCGCGGCGACGGGCGACGTTCACTTTCAAATGAGCACGGTCTTCTGGGACGCGCATCGCGAAGAACTCTTCGCGCGTTAGCTCAGGATACTGAGAAGGGTCGAGTTTTAAAAAGAAGGTCTCGCCGGTTTTAGTTGTGTCGACTACACGCGCACTGACATCCTTAAATTGAATGGTGTTGTGCGTGATTGTCCCCTGATCGCCTACTTGTCCACCCATTTCTGCGTATAGCGGAGATGCATCAACCACCACGTAATGTTCCGTTTCACCTTTTGGGGTTTTTTGAGAGACGAAGTCGCGGATTACAGTCTGTGTTTCCAAGGCGTCATATCCGACAAATTTCGTCGGCGGATAATATTGATGCACTTGGATAGCCGATTTCTTCTGCGCCGCTCGCGCCCGCGCGCGCTGTTCCTCCATCAATTCTTCGAATCCGACAACATCGACGGTGAGCCCCCGTTCACGCGCCATGAGCTGCGTGAGATCGAGTGGAAATCCGTATGTGTCGTAAAGCTTGAACGCGAATTGCCCAGAAATGGTTTGTTCGTGAGGAAGGCCTGCCTTTGCTTTCTCTGCGTTGAACACCATAATTTGATCAAACCTCAGGATCCCCTCATCAAGCGTTTCGTTAAATGCCTCTTCTTCGCGGCGAATCGTTTCCTTGATCGTCTCCTGTTTCGCGCGGACTTCGGGGAACACGTCGCCCATCGTCCTTGCCACTACATCGACAAGTTTGAAAAAAAATGGTTCGTGAAACCCGAGCGTGCGCCCGTAGCGGATGGCACGACGGAGAATGCGACGTAAAACGTAACCGCGTCCCTCATTCGAGGGGATAATGCCGTCCGCGATTGCGAAGCTTAACGCGCGGATGTGATCGGCGATCACGCGGAAGGCAATGTCGATCTTTTCTCGCTCTGTCTGGTTTTGTAGGGCGGCTGTGTCAGCCGCCGGCGTCTCGCAGAGACTCCTTACAATTGGCAATGTCGAACGATATTTTTTCCCGCTCAGTTTTTCCAGCTCGTCGAAGATCGGCCGGAAAATATCAGTCTCGTAGTTTGAAACTATTCCGGAGAAATCGGTCAGATTCTTTGTGCCTTGAATGATCGCTACGGCGCGCTCGAAGCCCATTCCAGTATCGACGTGACGCTGCGGCAGCGGCGTGAACGTTCCGTCCGGGGCCGCGTTGAATTGGATGAAAACGAGGTTCCAAATCTCGATGCAACGCGGATCTTCCTTGTTCACCAACTCACCGTGCGTGTCGCCGTCCGGGGTAAGGTCGACATGCACTTCGGAGCACGGTCCGCATGGACCCGTGTCGCCCATCATCCAAAAATTGTCGGCCTTGCCACTACTGAGAATGTGAATCGCCGGATCGAGATCGGCTTCCCGAAACAAATTCGCCCAATGATCGTGCGCTTCCTGGTCGAATTCGCTTGGTTCGCCCGGACCGGGTTTGTAAACGGTAGCGTAAAGTCGTTGCGCTGGAAATTTCCAGCGCTCGACCAGTAATTCCCAGGCCCACTCGATCGCTTCCTTCTTGAAGTAATCGCCGAAGCTCCAGTTGCCGAGCATCTCGAAGAAGGTGTGGTGATACGTGTCGAGCCCGACGTCCTCGAGGTCGTTATGTTTGCCGCCGGCGCGAATGCACTTCTGAGTGTCGGCGACACGCGGTGGGTTCCACGTCGGCTTTTGTTGTCCTAGAAAAATCGACACGAACTGGTTCATGCCGGCGTTCGTGAAAAGCAGATTCGGCGCTTCAGGCAGCAGCGACGACGACGGCACTATGGTGTGCTTTTTCTCGCGAAAGAAATCGAGAAACGATTGCCGAATCTCAGCCGAGGTCATCATTTGTTAACGACGAATGAACACGAATAAACACCAATTAGACAAAGCGGAAAACCCCGTACGCCTGACGTGGATTTTTTCTGCGCTGCGTCGGCTGGTGATCGGCCGGACCGGCTCCTAGTCTTTCTCTTCGTTCAGCTTCGCTTTGACCGCGGCCTCGATTTCCGCGTAAAGCGCCTTGTCGTTCTTCAAGACTTCTTTTGCAGCGTCGCGGCCCTGGGCGAGCTGCGTGCCTTTGTAGTTTAACCAGGAGCCACGCTTTTCAATAATTTGTTTTTCCAAGGCGACGTCGAGAAGCGCGCCGGTCGAGGAAATTCCCTCGTTGTACATGATGTCGAATTCGGCCTCGGTAAATGGCGGCGCGACCTTGTTCTTCACGACTTTGATGCGTGTGCGGTTCCCGGTAACAAGGCCGTCGGTCTGCTTGATCGCACCAATCCTGCGAATGTCGATCCGCATGCTGGCATAAAATTTCAAAGCTCTCCCACCCGGGGTGGTTTCGGGATTTCCAAACATCACCCCGATCTTTTCGCGGATTTGATTTGTGAAAATGCAGCAGGTCCGCGCCTTTGAAATCAGCGACGTGAGTTTGCGCAATGCCGCGCTCATGAGTCGCGCTTGCGCGCCGACGGTCGCATCCCCGATCTCGCCTTCCAGCTCCGCTCTGGT
>Ga0193735_1000313_pt1 | contig 15332 bp, 12 predicted proteins | sample U1m2metaG_FD_145080 | JGI IMG/M metagenome (GOLD analysis project Ga0193735, IMG submission 145080) | Soil microbial communities from a riparian zone of the East river system, Colorado, United States - U1m2 | ecosystem: Environmental > Terrestrial > Soil > Riparian zone | place: USA: East River... | reverse complement strand
ATCAATGATGTGGTGGAACTGCGAGCGAATGCCGCCCAAATCCTTGATGTGGCCCGGCCATGAGATGGCCATGCCCTGCCTGGTGCCACCGAAGTATGACGCGATCTGCTTGGTCCATTTGAACGGCGTGTCGAAAGCCCACGACCACGCCACTGACATGTGCGGGGTTGTCAGATCCGAGCCCAGGACATTGTAGAATTTCAATTGCGCATCAACGGGCATATCGATGCCTTGAATCGCGGCGAGATCGAACGTCGTCCCGATGGCCGAGCCTTCGGCGCTCGTGCCATTGTCCCCGCTAATATAGATGATCAGCGTGTTATCGAGTTTACCCAGGTCTTCAACGGTCTGAATCACCCGGCCAATCTCATTGTCCGTGTAGGCGGCGTAGGCACCGAATATTTCAGCCTGGTGGGCGTACACCTTCTTCTGAGTGGGATTGAGCGTGTCCCACTTCGGCAGCAGATCCGGCCAGGGAGTGAGCTCAGTATTCGCCGGGATGACGCCAAGCTTCTTCTGGTTGGCAAAAATCTGGTCGCGCAGTTCGTTCCAGCCCATGTCGAATTTGCCTTTCATCTTCGCGATCCATTCCGGCGTTGGGTGATGCGGCGCGTGCGTACCTCCTGGCACATAGTAGAGGAAAAAAGGCTTCTCCGGCGCGGCGGCATTCAATTCGGTCAGATACTTGATTGCCTCGTCGGCCATATCGGTGATCAGGTTGTAGCCGGGCTTCCCGGTCCACGGGAAGATCGCGGTATGATCGCGGAAGAGATAAGGCGTCCACTGATTGGTTTCACCGCCCATGAACCCGTAGAAGTACTCGAAGCCCATCCCGCTGGGCCATTGGTCGAACGGTCCAGCCAGGCTGTAGAGATAGGTAGGCGTGTTATGGTTCTTGCCGAACCAGGACGTAGCGTATCCGTTCTCCTTGAGGATCTCGCCGACGGTGGCTTTGTCCTTGGTAATGATGCTGTCGTAGCCCGGGTAGCCGGTGGCCTGTTCGGAGATCACACCAAAGCCCGACGAGTGATGGTTGCGGCCGGTGATCAGCGCCGCGCGCGTTGGGGAGCAAAGCGCGGTCGAGTGGAATTGCGTGTAGCGCAAGCCTGCCTTCGCGATCCGATCCAATGCAGGGGTCGGGATCACGCCGCCAAAGGTACTGCAGACGCCGTAGCCCTGGTCGTCAGTCATGATCAAGAGCACGTTGGGCGCGCCCTTGGGCGGCACGATCGTGGGTGGCCAATACGGTTTGGCATCTACGGCGCTGTCCTTGATCACACCACCAAACGTCGGATCCGGCGGCGGAAGCTGTTTTCCGTCGATGGTGGTCGTCGCGCCGGGCGAGCCGGGCGTTCCGGTGGTTTGGATTTGTGCTCTTGTGGAAGGCGCAACCGCCATGAGGGCGGCAGCGAGCATCCCGCCAAGGAGGATCTGTCTTGGTGTTTTCATAGTTTTAATCTGGTTTGTTGTTGCTCATCTCACGCATCTGAATAAACGCAATTTGTCACGCTAGCCGTAATCAGCATATAGGACTTTAGGGCAATACCACAGAGTATAGCTGACACCGACGAAAAGAATCACTCGGACATTTTGCTTTTGTAGTTTCACGTGTTGTCTCGCCTGTTTATGGTCGAGAGTTGCTGGAGGCCTTTGCCGGGGGCGTGAACCCAAATCGGAGTAATTTCAAAGTATTGTTGAGTCGATTGTGCGCTCCTTGTCACTTGTTTTCTTCTTTCCCTCTAGCAGCTGTGGCAGACGTTCTGGGAGAGGGCGACGACGTAATACTGGGAGCGGTAGCCGGAGCTTTCTTAATAAAGAAGGCCTTGATGTTGTTGAATTCTGCTGCGCGGGAGCTGTTTGGAACAACCCTGGCGCCGGAAGCATCTACTCTTATCGTCTCGTGAAGGATTCCAGATCTGTCCGTAAGCCAGGCAGTGCCCAGGGAATAAATCTCCATCTTGTTATCTGCCATGGTTTTGAGCGCAGAAATCACGATACCCTCTTGTTTTGGGTTAGTGCTGACAGCAAATGCGAGATGAACATCCTCTGTCGTGCGAAACGCCTTCAATTTCACCGGAAGGCGGTCACTGCCAAGCCCGAGTATGGCCGCCAGCTCTGGGGCTATCGATTCTGCAGCGCCTTGAGAACGCACCCATTCCTCCACCTTGGCGAGTTCGGCCTGGTCAGAATAACGAGGTGTCGGAGCAAGACTCTGAGCTAACAAGGCACCGGCAATGAGTGCCAAGACTGCGATCAGAGAGTTGCCGTAGTGCCTTTTCAAACTGGTTTGTAATCCCTCACCCTGCTGTTATGTAGGTCCCTGGTCTTGTGGCTTGAACCAAGCCCGCGCGAGAAGCAGCGTCAGAACTGCATGCAACACGACTGCTGGCCACAATAGAAACCCAACCCATTCGCCGCCGAAGGCGAGATACAAGAGATACGCCGTAACAAGCGCGCCGTAGGTTAACATGCCGCGCAATGCCGGGCCCGGCCAGCAGGCGACCCCTAATGCGATCAAGGCGATGCCCAGTACGCGGGCTACCGGTATGGCGACGCCGGTATCTTCTGTGCCAAATAAGAGTCGCCCAACGAGCGACGGCGCAATCAGCAACGCCAGACCCGTGACCGCTTCGACCACAGCGGCCAGAGCGAGCAGCTTTTTCATCGCGTCCGTAACTCTTCTAGTCCCTTGCTCGCGCGGCTCAAAGCGTTACATCGTTACAACGATAAAACGCAGCGAATTGCCACGCCGATGCGTTTCTCTTCTTTCCGGCGCGGTCTCGGTGCAGCGAGATTTAGGGCTTTGCTCTAAAACGCGCCCGGCCCTCCCATTGGTCCCCAGACTCCTTCCCCTCCGCCCCATAGACTCCACTGCATCTCTGAATCCTGATACATCTCGGCGGTTTCGAGGTCCTCCTTGGTAAGCTTATTTTCAGCGCGGAGTTGTTGGTAAGCTTGGTACTCCCTGGGTCCGCCGACGTATGCCTGGTTGTGAGCCGAGTCGGGAAAGATGTAGTAAGTTTTCTTGCCTTTGTGAATCATGGTTACCTTGCCGGGCGGGAGGTTCTGGAGTTTTTGCTGATGCGCGGCGGTCTTGGGAGTGATGACCTTGAAGCCGGAGGCTACCAGCATGCTTTCTCTGTTCTGGGTGGTAGTCTGTGTGGTGGCGCAGCTAGCTAACAATACGGTGCATGCGGCCATCATAGTGGCTAGTAAGATATGTGTTAGTGATTTCATAAGTCTTAATCTGGTGGTTGATAAATAGGAAGGAATGCTTCAGAAGGTAATCCCCGTGGTGATTTGCGGGCCGTGCATGATTGTGTCGAAAAGAAGGCCGTCGTTGTCGTAGTCAACGGCGAGGGCCCGGTAACCCACCTCAGTGAAAATGTTACGGGTGATGTTAATGCCAATTACCCCTTCGACCTCCCACATTAGATCGGAGGCGACGCCTCCTCCGATCTCCCCGCGCACGGCGGTATAAAAGACCTTGTTAAAATTGTAACGGCCACGGAGTCCGACGTAGGGATCGAACCAGTAATCGGTCCGTGATAAAGTTTGACTCAGCCTTTTGTTCAGGCGAACTGCAAGTTGATTCGCGATCCGGGCCTTTGCCTCATTAACTACTCTGTCGACAGCGTCCCGGCGGGCGACGCCCCTCTGCACGAGCGCATCTACACGTGCCCGCAGCTCAGTTTTTTTTAGCTCGATAAAATGCTCAACTCGTTGAGCAATCTCTTCACGTATGCGCCCGCCCAAGGGACCGATTGGAATGTCTGGCCTATTTTCGTGGCGGTCCAACGCGTTGCCGATCCGGTTGATAATATCTGCCTTGATGGTGCTCTTGAGCGCTTCAAGAAATTCGCTGTTGGAAATGTCCTGATCCAACCGGCTACGCAAATCGTCGGCGATGTTGTTGACGAATCGTATGCTCGCTTGCTGGATCGCGACCGGGTCGGAATGTAGTTCGAGTCGTTCGTATATATTCGTGTAGTGTGTGCCTGCAACGAGATCGAGCGAGCCGCGCGGCTGGTTGATGAGCCGCCAGCTTAACGCACCGTCAACCAAATATTGGTCCACTTGTTCGTGGACGTTGTTGATAAGCCCGTTTATCTGCGCGTTGTCGGAAAGACCTATGTAAATTAATTCACCGTATATTCCAAACGGACCTTTTTGTGCCTCCGCTCGCATCGCGAAAATCATGTCGAGGTGTTGCAGAATTTGGTCGAAGCCGACATTGATGTCTGCGTTGACCCTGCGGATTCCAATTGTGCCGTCCAGCCCCGCCATCCAACCAGGCGCCGCAATCGTAAATTGCCACGGCTCCGCCTGAGTAATTGTAGGTGGCGCGCTTTCCTTCGGCTGGAGCTCCATCGTGCCCGCCCGAAGACCGCCAACGGCTGCCACCACTGTTCCCGCGAAGAGAAAGAGTCTTATCCTCATAAGCCGATCTTGTGTTCGTTGGTTCCGAAATCCGAGAAAAATCTAATGTTGTCTATAGGACTTTAGGGCTATACCAGCAAAGTCGCGATGATCGCAAAAAAAATCGGCCTCCTGATCAAAGGAGGCCGATCAACTTAACCAGGGAATTTCCGCGTGCCTCTAAAAGTGGACACGAACACCGGCGCCTACCAAGTGTTGCCGAAGATCGCGATCCTCCCTGGTATCGATCTGAGTGCTCGTGTAGTTCAGAAAGTGGTATTCTATGAAGGTACTAAACTTCGGAGTCCAATAGTAATCTGAGCCGGCAACAATCTGCCATGCGAGGTCCGCGTGACTTCGTCCCCCGCCAGTGTTAAACGTCCCACGAGGGCCTTGGAACTCGGCTCCCGCGGATTCCGCATAATAGATGCCGACCCCGGCGCCGGCGTACGGCTGGAATCGTCCGAACGCGAATCTCCCGATAAAGTTCCCCATAAACGCACCCGTGTTAATCCAGGTAGTCGCACTGCTGCTTCTTATTAGATCCCCATCGGGCTCCCTTAAGGCGAAATCAGCGCCACCCCTAAAACCGTTATAGAAGAAGTCGCCTTCAAGCGTTGGACGAAATACGCCCGTGCCAAAGACGTAGCCGAGTTTGATGCCGCCGAAAAAGCCGACGTCATTCTTGGGTGAGACAGTGAGAGTGTCCCCAAAAAATGGTGAATCCAGATTATCATCCGTAAAAGTTCTGTCTCCGCCGCGGTTTTGATAGACATTGGCACCCATATCGATTGCTCCGTAGAAACCGAGCCCGTAAAGTTCGGGTGGCGGCGGCGGCGCTACCTGCTTGTAGACTTCCGTTCCGGCTTGCAACGGAGCGGCGAGGAATCCAATCAGGATTGATGTTAAAACAGAGAACTTCTTCATAGTGATAGGCCTGATAGGTTAAGTGGTGATCTTGTCAATTTTATTTCCTCGATTTTTTCTGATCGCTGCGGGTTTTCTTTATTCCGCAGCCATCATTCAGCGATGGCTGTGGGATTATCTATGGGACCTTGGTCGTACCCCGACACCGTGAATGCACGACCCCACAATGGCGCTTTTGTGCTCGCATCTTCGACCGCCCGGTCAGGATTAATAAAATCGAACTAGATCATGTTGCCTGCTTCTACCGCTGCGGGGCTTGAAGTCAGGCTCTCGGCAGTTGCAGCTCATGTCGCGTCGACAGCCGCGTGTCTTCGAACTGACTTTCTCGGCTGATAATCCCATCCCGGCGTGATTTGCGGCAGGTCTTTTTTCCTGGCCGCGGTCTGTGCTCGCTCGGCGTTATGCCAGTTCCGCAAAGCATTGATGGCCGCGCGAATCGAAATGCCGGCGCGCGAGCCAAAGTTCGAGAATGAGATTTTCATGTGGCCGGAGCGAGTGCGAGGCGAACGGCTGTGAGCAGTTCTTCATCATCGAAGGGTTTGGTCAGGAAGGCCGAAGCCCCTGCGTTCAACGCAGTGGAACGAACCAGTGGATCGTCTTTTCCGGTAAAGATGATGACTCGCGTTGAAGGCGAAAGCTCCTTGAGCCGTGATTGAACCTCCAACCCGCTCATTATCGGCATCCAGACATCGATCACAGCCACAGGCGCCCGGTGGATCTTGGCGTACTCCAGGAATTTATCCGGATCGCTAAACTGTTGCGCTTGCCAACCCGCCGACGAAAGCAAGCGACCGACCGCCTTCAGTACGGACGGATCGTCGTCGAGCAGGCAAATGACATCGGTAATTAAGTTAGGCAAAGCGAGCCAAGACTACACTGGCCTTTCGCCGAACGAATATGAGACCTTAGTCTCATGTCGTGCCGCAGGAGCGACGCCCGCTTTTTCCACTAAACGCACAAGTTCCGCAACAGAAGTGACGCCCAGCTTTTGCATCATTCGACCGCGATGAACTTTGACTGTCTTTTCCGCCGTGCCCAGTTCTCCAGCAATTTGTTTGTTCAACATCCCAGTGATGACTAGCTGCAGCACTTCGAACTCGCGCGGCGTTAACGAGTCAAGCAGGTGCTGGGTTTTATTCTTGTCTGCGCTCCGGCGCCGCTGCTCCGCGGAGCGGATCAGGGCGCGCTCGACACATTGAAGCAACTCATCATCTCGAAACGGCTTCGGAAGAAAATCAGCAGCGCCTGCTTTCATCGCCTGAGCGCACATTGAGATATCGCCGTGGCCGGTGACAAAGACGAGTTGTTCCTCACGGCGACGCTGAATCAAGGTCTCCTGGAGATCCATCCCGTTTATCCCCGGCATCCGGACGTCGACAATCAGACACGCCGGTCCGGGGTGTTGTTCACGCGCGAGAAAATCCGATGCCGATTCAAACGCTTCGCTTTTATAGCGGGCGGACCGCAATAGTCGTGAAACACCTTTTCGGACCGATGCGTCGTCATCGATCACGAATACGAGAGCGTTCGGAACAGTCATGCCAAAGGTTCGGGCTTCGCCGGAAGAGTAAAGTAGAACTGCGCACCTCCACCCTCAACATTCTCGGCTGCGATTGTGCCGCCGTGTGATTCGACGATTGAACGCACGATCGCGAGGCCCATCCCTAACCCCTTGGGCTTCGTCGTAAAGAAATGTTCGAACACTCGCTCGCGCGCTTCCTCGGGAATACCGATCCCGTGATCGCGCACGCTCGTGCGAATTGCGCCGTCACCATTCCGTTCCGTCGCGATCACCACCTTGCGATGGGATGCTGCCGTGTCGCGCATGGCGTCGAAGGCGTTGATCACAAGATTGAGCAGGACTTGCTGAAGCTGAATCGGATCGACTTCAATCGCCGGCAAATTTGGCTCGAGCAAAGTCTCCAGCTCGCAGGATTGAAGCGTTGCATTCGGGTTTACCATCCGCACCACGTTTATTACAAGATCGTTGAGATACACGCGCCGTCGGGTCGGGACGCCTTTTTTTACCATGCTCTGGACGCCGCGAATCACATCGGCGGCGCGGCGTCCATCAGCCATGATGTCGCCGAGCAGTTCGCGAAGCTCGCGAAGATCAACATCGCCGCGATCAATAAAGCGCTGTCCCGCGCTGGCGTTGCTGGTGATTCCCGAGAGCGGCTGATTCAGTTCATGGGCAATAGACGCCGTCAATTCACCCATCACTGCTACTCGGTTGAGATGGCCAAGTTCTTCGCGGTGCTGCAGCGCTTCTGCTTCAGCGATCTTGCGCCGCGTTATGTCTATTGAAACACCAATGAGCCGGGCGCCCGTGCCGTTTTCCCCGGTTACACACCGTCCACGCGAGCCGATCCAGCGCAGAGTTCCATCCGGCAACAAAACGCGATATTCGATTTCGTACTGACTCCGCGTTTCTATTGCCCCTTTGACGGCGGAATCGCGAAGCGCACGATCCTCCGGGTGAACGCGATCTTGAACCGCCTCGTAGTCGAGGCGAGTCTCGGAATCAAATTGAAACAAGGTGCGCGCGCCATTGGACATCCAAAGTTCGTTGGTGGCGGTATTCATCTCCCACACCCCGAGATGAGCTGCCTCGGCTGCGAGAACAACTCGTTCCTCGAATTCGCGCAAAGCCTGCTCCTTGTTTATTAACTCGGTGACGTCCACACACGAACCAATGTAGCCGGTGAAGTTCCCTTGCGCGCCAAAGCGCGGCGCACCGTGGTCCGAAATCCAGCGATATTCGCCATCGTAACGTCTCAGCCGGTATTGCATGACAAACGGTTTGCGCGCATCGAATGCCTCCCCGTAGATCTTAAGACATCTTTGCATGTCGTCTGCGTGCACGCCCTGAGTCCAGCCATTTCCCATTTCCTGCTCCAGGCTCCGGCCGGTAAACTCCAACCAGGGTTTGTTAAAGAAAGTGCAAACCTTGTCCGCACCGGACATCCAGATGAGGACCGGCGCCGCGTCGGCCACGACGCGGAAACGCTCCTCGCTTTCGCGCAGCGCCTCTTCTTCCAGCTTGCGCCGAGTGACATCGAGCGAAACACCGCGCATTCGGGTCGGTTTGCCATCGCCACTGAACTCGACGCGCCCCCGTGTGGCCAACCAGCGTATCTGTCCGTTCGGCAGGATCACCCGGTGCTCAGCTTCATATTCCATGCCGGTGTTCAAAGAGTTTTCTACCGCCTTGCGCATCGAGTTGCGATCGTCAGGATGTATCGCTTTTCGAAAGCGGTCGATATCGGGCTTATCCGACGGCGCGAAGCCAAAGAGGGCTCGCTCTTTTTCAGAAACCCAGATCTCATCGCGCACGATGTCCCACACCCAGATCCCGAGGTCGGCGGCGCTGGCCGCTAGATCCATGCGTTGGTGCGTCTCGCGCAATTCGGCTTCTGCAGTTGCGCGCTCCTCGATCACTGCAGCGAGAAACATCAACGGGATCGCTAAGGCGATCAGAAATATTTGAATTGAGAGCGCGTTTTGTTCGGTTGTTCCGCCTGAGAACGGTCCATGCCCATGGGATCCGCTCCAGATCGCCAAAAAGCCGACAATCGAAATAGCACTGCTTGCTCCAAGGGAGCCGAATCGTAGCGCCGCCCAAAGAAGGAATGGCAGAGGCAGAAAGAGAAGGGCCGAATCCGCTCCCGATCCAAATTCATAAAGAACAGCGTAGCTGACTGAAAACAGACTAAGAAAGAGGACGCATGCCTCCAGGTAGCGCGAAAGCCGAGCTCTGTGCAGGGGTGGAATTCCGTTCCTAGCCCACGTGACAATCAACGGCACCACTATTAATGCCGCCAGGGCGTTTGAAGAAAACCGTATTCGGATCAGCTTCCAGTAGGTGTCTTGGCCCCAATGATTCCATACCACAAACGCCGCGTCTAAAAACGAGGACAAAAACGGACCGATGAATACTACGCAAAGACAAAAAATGCTTGCGTTTCGAAGGCTCCTGAAGCGAATCGGTCCGCCAACCAGGTAGCGCGTCAGGCCCGCGCCGATCACTGCTTCGCACGAGTTGCTGATAAACCAGCACAAAATCATCAAGGGTGGAACGTGACTCTGCAGTTGCGCCGCCCAATGCGCCGGAAACGCGGCCAGCAGCACGAACCACCAGACGCGCGGTGGCGTCAGCAAAAGCGCTGCAACGAGGATCGAATTCGGAGGCCAGAGGACGGAGACCGGATGCGGATGAAACGTGAGCGCGAATCCGATTCTCGCGCCCAAATAATATCCAGCGAACACCCATAAGCCGGTCACAATTGTGCGAAAATCGAAAGGTAAATTCCAAACGCGCGGATTTCGCGAAGGCGCTTGAACTCCGCCAGTCTCAAGTGATGCGGAAATGCTTCTCATGGCTGTTCAACGGCGGACACGTGGGGAGGCGCGTCCAATTGTAGCAGAAATCTAAAATCAACCGCCGCCGCGAAAACTATCGCGGATCGCGTTTGACTGGCGTTCTTCCCAGCGAGGACGCAAGCCCCTGTATGCAAACATCTCCGCATGGCCCGCCGATTATTACACTGTCCGCTCCATCGGGAAAAGCCTTATATTCGAGTACGGAACTTTTGTAACGCATTCGTAACAATCCAAGAAAAAGGGCGAGATCGTGCCAAGCAGAGGACTCGAACTCTAGGGATTTCTCCACCAGATCTTAAGGTTGGCGCGTCTGCCAATCTCGCCACCCTGACTCAGAATTTCGAAATCGATCAGAGCAAATCCGATATTGCCGATCAACAAAGTTCATCTATTTTCGTCGCAAGGGTTGAACAGCAAAAAACTTATGAAGTCACCAAGCCGCAAACTATTTCATAGCGTGATCGCCATCATGGGTCTGGCATTGTTCGTATTGGGCTCCACCGCAGCGTTGGGGCAGCAGGCCGAGTCGCAGGTCATGACCACCACGACACCCGCGGATACGGAACAGGCTCCCAAGCTACCGAATGATCAATTGGATTCGCTGGTTGCGCCGATTGCGCTATATCCCGATCCGCTCCTGGCTCAAACGCTTGCCGCTTCCACTTATCCACTTGAAATTATCCAACTTCAGCAGTGGATGGATCGAAACAAGAATTTGCAAGGCCAAACGCTGGCGGACGCAGTGGCAAAGCAGCCGTGGGACCCAAGCATACAGGCACTGGTAGAGTTTCCAGACGTGGTTCAAAGGCTGGCTGGCAACATCCAGTGGACGACGGACCTGGGAAACGCGTTCCTGGCGCAGCAATCTGACGTGATGGACGCAGTGCAGCGCATGCGTGCGAAAGCCCAGGGTACAGGAAATCTAAAAACCAGCGCCCAATCGGTAGTGAAGACCGAGACAGTCCCCAGCGGCAAGCAGGTAATCGAAATTCAGCAAGCGAACCCCGACGTTGTCTATGTGCCTTCTTACGATCCGACTGTCGTTTACGGACCACCACCTCCTGCATATCCCTATTATCCCTACACCTATCCGGGCTACGTGCCAGGGACAGCTTTAGCGTGGGGGGCGGGAATTGCGCTGGGTGCCGCCGCTTGGGGAGCCTGGGGCGGAGGGGGCTGGGGCTGGAATTGCGGGTGGGGCCACGGCAATGTCGACGTCAACGTCAACAACAAGTACGTGAACAACTATAACAAAAACGTTAACAAGAACTTTAACCAAGCAAACTTCAACAAGCAGGGAGGCGCGTGGCAGCACAATCCGCAACACCGCGGAAATGCACCCTATGGGAATAGGCAAACAGCCAATAAGTACGGCGGCGGCGGAGCCCGCGGGCAAGGTAGTGCAGGTGGAGCTGGCGCCCGGCCGGGTGCTGGCGGAGGTGGAACTCGGCCAGGTGGCGGTGCTGGAGCTGCTAATAGGCCTGGCGGTGGTGCCGGAGCTGGGAACCGCCCCGGTGGTGGCGCTGGAGCTGGTAATAGGCCCGGTGGTGGCACCGGGGCTGGAAACCGCCCCGGTGGTGGCGCTGGAGCTGGTAATAGGCCCGGCGGTGGTGCCGGAGCTGCTAATAGGCCAGGTGAAGGCGGAGCTGGAACTCGTCCGGGTGGTGGCGGAGCTGGAACACGTCCTGGGGGAGGCGGAGCTGGAGCTCGTCCGGGCGGCGGTACCGCTAAGAACCAAGTCGGTAATCACACCGCATCATCGCGGCCTAGTTCCGCTTCTCGGGGCGGAGGAGGATTTGGCGGCGGCGGAAGTGGAAACCACGCGCGAGCCAGCAGCAGCAGAGGCGGTCATAGCATGGGAGGTGGCGGAATGAGTCGCGGTGGAGGAGGCGGCGGTGGACATCGCGGCGGTGGCGGTGGCGGCGGACATCGCGGTGGTGGCGGCGGTCGCAGATAAGCAAACCATTGATTGAGAAAAACCAATGAAAACAAAACTAGACATTATGACTTCGCCAAAAATTTCTGTGCTCGCTCCTGCGATCGCTATTTCTTGTTTGTTAAGCCTCGCACTGCAGGCGGCGCCCCCGGCCAAAACGGATGCGCCCGCGACATCGCAGCCAAAACAAAAAGAATTCGACTCACCGAAGCAGGCGGCCGATGCCCTCATTGAAGTAGCGGCGAATTTCGATCCCGCCGCTGCGAAGGAAATCCTGGGACCGGACAGCGATGACATTGTCAGCTCCGAAGATCCCGTGATGGACAAAAACCGCGCGCAGGCATTCGCAGCCAAGGCAAAGGAAAAGAGCTCGACTCAAATAGACAAGAAAGATCCGAACCGCGCTATTCTCCTGGTGGGTAACGATGATTTTCCGCTTCCCATTCCAATCGTGAAGCGCAAAGGGAAATGGTCGTTTGATACCAAGGTAGGCCGTGAGGAAATATTAAATCGGCGAATCGGTGCCAACGAGCTGAACGCCATTGAGATTTGTCGTGGTTTCGACGAGGCACAACACGAGTATGCCCAGGAAAAGCACGATGATTCGAAGGTGAACCAATACGCGCAGCGAATCATTAGCACGCCGGGCAAACATGACGGCCTGGCATGGCAGAACGCGGACGGAACGTGGGCAGGCCCGGTCGGAGAAGAAGTCGCCAAAGCGCTCGAGCAGGGCTATTCAAATCCGAGTCAGCCTCAGCCGTATCACGGCTACTACTTTAAGGTGCTGAAGGGGCAAGGACCTGCGGCGCCCATGGGAGAGATGGACTTCGTGGTTGGCGGGGCTATGATCGGCGGATTTGCCTTGGCGGCTGCACCTGCTGAATATCGAGTGACTGGAGTGATGACCTTCATCGTTGGCCCCGACGGGGTCGTTTACGAGAAGGATCTCGGGCCCGATACGCTGAAGACGTTTCAGAGCATGGACCGATACAACCCCGACAAAACTTGGAAGGTAACTGAGGACGACGAGCAGGACGACTCCCAAGATTAGGGGCCCGAACCCTGGCAACAAGCGCACCCGAACAATCGACCAGTAAACTTACGCTGGCTGCAACGAGTCTCTCTTTTTGCAATTGATGTTGGTTCCCAACCGTCATCCGAGTTTCGGTTAACGCGGTGGCCCGTTGCGTGCTTTCTGGACGAGACATCTCATCGTCAAGCCGCTCGATCACAATGACGCAGGTGCGTTGGTTTCGGCCGTACCGACATTCCTAAAGATGTTCAACGACTCAAGTACTCCCGCACATTCCTGAATGTTTGGCCGACGGTTTTCAGATCTCCTCCTGTTCTGCGTCACCTCAACAGAATTAGTAATTCTCTTTTTCCTGACATCCACTTTCACGATCACAGACTGGATCTACGTCCTTCAACATTTCATCGTCCTTGGGATCGCGCTAACACGGCCCCAAGCGAAGCTGCGGGATTACTCCCTAGCTTCCAGCATGGCGGTCGTGGTCGCTTATGCTTATCCCTATGCCCAGGTCATCTATCTACGGTGGTCGCCTGGCCATGTGGCGTCGCCCGCGGCCGGCCTGGTTTTGGTAACGCTCGCGGCTGCTCTTAGTCTTGTTAGCCTTCTCACTATGGGGAGACGCTTCGGGGTACGTCCGGCTTTAAGAGGTCTGGTGACGAGTGGGCCGTACAGATTCGTCCGCCACCCGATGTATCTTTCGTACATAGTTGCAGACGTCGGTTACAACCTACAGGAATGGAATTTCGTCACGCTTCTCCTGGTATTGGTTGGTTGGATGTCTCTGGTTTACCGCATCCAAGCCGAGGAGCGAGTACTCTCTCGACATGCCGAATGGCCAGCTTATGTCGTTTTGGTCCGCTATCGCCTTTTTCCCTGTTTTTGGTGAAAGCGCGGCTCGTTTACGAGAAGGATCTCACGCCGACAGATTGAAGGCTTCCAAAGCATGAAGCGCTTAGAGGTGGCTACCCCGCTTGGATTCGAACCAAGAATAACGCCTCCAAAGGGCGCTGTGTTACCGTTACACCACGGGGTATTCGGATTCGCGATTTTAGATTGGCGATTTTCGATTCAAGCGCAACGGCCAATATTCAAGCCTGATTTGAGGTACGCGGAGCAACTCGCTCCCACAATCGAGGTTGAATCAACGACGAACGGGGCGAGTGTTATTTCTCGCGCAGCAGAAAAAAGGCACACGGTTATGGAGCGCACAATTTTCCTTCAACATTACCGCGTTTGCCTCAAATCGGACGGCACTCCGCGTGAACTTAGCCGGGACGGTGCAACGATTACTTACGAAGCGATGGATGAAAGGTCTCGTGAACCAGTTGATCTCAAGCTGATTCCGCTCGAAAACATCGATCCGGATATACCAGGGCAATTAGAGGCGCAGGCGCGCGCTGCGCAGAACTTGCGTCACGTCAATATCGCCAAGGTCTTCGATTTTGGACGCGAAGGCGGAGATCTTGTTTGCATCTCAGAGCACCTGCCGGGTGAAACCCTGGCGGCGTGGGTGGCCGCTCACGGCCCCATGGCCGCTGATGCCGCTTTGCGAGTGGCCGAGCAAATCGTCAGCGTTCTATCATCTGCGAGTTTTCACAAACTCACATTTCCCCCCATTCAGCCCTCCGACATCATTGTCGTCCCAGGACAAACACCTGAAGGCACCTGGCCGCTAGTGAAGTTGATTAACTTCGGCTTGCCTGCCCTCGCGTCGAGTCCCCAACTCCAGACGGAGCATCCACAGACGCGCGAAGAAACCTCCTCCTCCGAACAGTTCGCCTATTCGGAGCAACTGGCGCATGGCGCGACGGATGTCCGTTCCGAGATTTATTCGCTCGGTGCAACACTTTACTTTCTTCTGACAGGCGTTGCACTTTCGGCTGACGCGCTCCAGCGGCCCCCAAAATTTTCCGGGTTTCCAAAAGCATTGCGAGCCTTGCTTTCCAGAATGTTGCATCGCGATCCCGATAAACGCCCAAAGGATTTGGTCGTGCTGGCCGAGATGATCCGTGAATGCCTGCTCAAGATCGAACGGCGGCGGGCGTTCGCGGACAAGTATGGCATCCCCTTCAGGACAACAATTCCGCCGCGACCCGCGGCTCGGCCAGCGCGACTGTTGCGAATAGCATTGCCGGTTGCGGCGCTGTTGTTAGCCACAGCAGTCATCGCAGCCGTCCTGTTCTCGGAGCCGATTGGCAGAATCATGCACGGGGATCGCGAGACAAAGAAGGCCGGAGTTTTGATTGGCGTGCCCGAGTCTTCGCCACCGGAAGCGGCCCAAAATGCTTCGGCAAAGAATTCGCCTGCGACTGTGGCATCTCAAGAAGCAAACTCGGCTGTGCCGAATGCGACCCAACCCCCCGTAAATGTGGCGACGGCTTCGAATTCGCCTCGGGTTGCATCGCCAGATATTCAGCAGACTCAAACAATGAATGCTCAATCTCCGGCAGCCGCTCCGAACGCTCCGGAAGCAACTTCGCCGCCGGCGATCGCCGAAAGTTCTGCCTCTTCTGCTGACGAGATGAAGCCATCCTCAAAACCTGACGAGGCAACGCAGCCCGCCACCGCCAGCCAATCCAGTTCGCAAAGCAAAAAGAAATCCGTTGCATCGACGTCAAGGCGCGCGCGTGG
>Ga0193735_1000312_pt1 | contig 15349 bp, 12 predicted proteins | sample U1m2metaG_FD_145080 | JGI IMG/M metagenome (GOLD analysis project Ga0193735, IMG submission 145080) | Soil microbial communities from a riparian zone of the East river system, Colorado, United States - U1m2 | ecosystem: Environmental > Terrestrial > Soil > Riparian zone | place: USA: East River... | reverse complement strand
CCGCCCGTGGTCTTACTTTCTCGCGAAGTGCTGCCAGCCACTTGCGCCCAATTCTTTAACTTCGCCGCTTTTAGTTTTGATAAAGACCTTCTTGCCGCGAACAATATGCCCAATCTGCGTTACCGGAACACCTGCTATGCGAGCGGGAATACGGCGTCCGCGCGGGACGGTAAAGAGCAGCTCATAGTCTTCGCCGCCGTGCAAAGCGAAGTGCAAATCAACTTTCTGGACGGGTTTTCCGATGACTGCCCGAGGGATTGATTCTTTTTCGATCTCAGCGCCGACTCCGCTTTCTTCGCAAATATGGGCCAAGTCGGTGGAGAGGCCATCGCTGATATCGATCATGGCGGAGGCAATGCCTTTTTCCCGCAGTGCGCGTCCGAGCCGGAGTCGGGGCTCAGGAAAGAAATGAGCCGCGAAGTCAGGCGGATTCAGCTTGGATTTCGGTTTCGCCCTCATCCGTTCTAATGTTGCCGCCGAGCCACCAAGGGTTCCGCTCACATAGACACGATCTCCGGGCCGCGCCCCGGAACGAAGAATCGCCTTGCCCGTCGGCACTGATCCCAGCACAACAATGTCGGCAAGAATTCCATCGGGAGATTCCGCAGTATCGCCACCCGCCAGGCTGACGCCGACTCTCGTCGCGAGCTTCAACAAACCGTGCATGAAGCCATCCACCCACTTCTGCGGCAAGTCCCTTGGTAAAGCAACCGAGAGGAAGACTGCGATTGGTTCTCCGCCCATCGCGGCGATGTCACTCAGCCCGCGGGTAAGGCAGCGATGTCCCACCGATTCGGCCGCGTGCCACTCGCGGCGGAAGTGGATTCCTTCGAGGCTGAAGTCAGTGGTGACCAGGGCCTGGTGACCAGGCGGAAGCCGGAGTACGGCAGAATCGTCTCCAATACCCTTCAGCACGCGATTTCCTGCGCGCGCCTGCCGGCGAATCCGGGCGATCAAGGCTTTTTCGAGAAGAGGCAAAGCGAAGCCAATATAGATGACAAAACGATTCCGCCCAAGCCAGCCACGCTCGGCGGTTTCCCTCAGAGCAACGCAGCTAGCAGCCAGTTCATCTACCCATCACCTCAGCGCGGCACACCACATCCGATCCCCGCATGCCGGCAGTTGCGGCGTCCATGGCTTGGGTCGCGCGAATTGGCGCAGTTTCCGGAGGTCACCAACGGTAACTGTCCGCAAGGACTATCCGCGGTTACCCGTCCTTGGTAACTGAAGTTTGGGCCGCCGTGCCGTTGACAGGGGGAACCTACTTTGTTACCGTTGCCAAGCTGTCTCCTAAGACCATTGACCGAACTAAGTGCTGCATCCGGTAGGGATTGCAGCCAAAAGGTTTTCGGGCCTTACCTGGTTCCGGTAGGACATGGGCAAGCAAGCGTCTCAGCACCAAATGGAGACGTTGCCCGTAGTCGGAGTGATGCTGACGATCCCCGCAAGGGCGACCCGTCCGTCAGCGATTCGCTCCTGATCACTAACGGCAGAGGTACATGAGAAAACGTTCTTACATACTTTTTGTCGCGCGCGGTGACGATGGCCAGTTGCGCAAGATCCATATCCCTGTCCATTACCTCTACGTTTTGGTGGTAGGGGCGGCGATTGGCGCGATGAGCCTGACTGGCATTGCCAGTTCTTACCTGCGCATGCTGCTTAAGGTATCCCGTTTCAACCAGCTCCAGACCGAGAAAGAAGACCTCAAGGGGCGCTACTCGAAGTTGGAGCAGGTCGCAAAAGAAAGAGACATTCAGGTTGCATCCCTGGGTTCCTTGGCCGGCGAGGTTTCTTCTCTTTACGGCTTGAAATCGGACCCGCTCCTAATAGCAAACGCTCCGGATCAGATACAGAATGCGGAAGTCACATCCTCCCTGGACCAGCTTTATGCTCTGCGGACAACCGCTCTGAGCGGGGCGACGATGAACGGCATCTCTCTCGGCCTTACCCGCAACGTGACTACGGCAGACTGGGTTCGAGCCAATTCCGCTCCTAACATCTGGCCTGTGGAAGGCCACGTCACGGGATCATTCGGCGAACGAATCGATCCGTTCAACGGTGAGGGCGCATTTCACAGCGGGGTGGATATTGCGACCTCGTATGGTCAAGGCGTGATGGCTCCCGCCGATGGCGTGGTGGTATTTGCGGATTTCATGGGCGGCTACGGCCGTGCGATCATGATCGACCACGGCCACGGGATCAGCACTCGCTACGGACACCTGGCCAACTTCGCAGTGACCGCAGGACAGCACGTCCATCGCGGCGATACAATCGGCTACGTTGGCCTAAGCGGTCGCAGCACCGGCCCACACCTCCATTACGAAGTTCGCATCAACGACACTCCAGTGAATCCTCATAAGTATTTGCGACTCACCTTCGCCCATAGCGGCGGATTCTCAGCAGGAAGCTAGAAGAAGTGGCTAGTGACTAGTGGTTAGTGGCTAGTTGATTCTGACTCTACTAGCAACTAGTCACTAGCCACTGGTTTTTACTGTCTTAAGCCCATCCAGCGTTCTGAAACCACTATCGAATTTCCGGGATTTTGCGGATCGTAGCGCACTGAGGTACGTAGGCCTAGGCGGCAGGAATGAAGATTGACCAACTGGCGTAGGTAAGTCACGTCCTGAGAGGCTTCGTAAGAAACACCGGCAACGTCGTAATGATAGATGAGTAAAGTTAAGGGCTTCTGCTCTGAAGACTGCATCTCCTGCACGTCAATCACGGTGCCGTCGGTGATGCGTCCGATTTTGTCGAGCATTTCCCGGCGCTCCCGCTCCAGGGCTTCCGCGGTTTTCGGTTTTCGACGTAAAAGAAGATAAGCGGCCAGCAGTGCACCGGCCACGCCCAGAATCAAACCATAAAGCTGAAGTGGAGTCATGAGGATTCATCAGAATAAATCCAGAAAGACAATCGTGGAAGAGACAAACTAGGAACCGAGAACAGGTAGCTGAGAACTGATTTTTTAAAAAAGCCGCGTTACTCATCCACCACCTGGTTTCTGAGGACTCCTATCCCCTCGACACTCACCTCAACCACATCGCCAGCCACGAGGGGACCCACGCCTGCAGGCGTGCCGGTCGAAATCAGATCCCCGGGTAAGAGTGTCATGAACTGCGAGATATGGCGGATTACGACGTCGAGGGCAAAAATGAAATCTCGTGTGCTGCCATGCTGGCGGACCTCGCCGTTGACGCGAGTCTCAACCAGGACGCCGGCCCACGGGTCAACTTCATCGGTAACCACGGGTCCAACTGGGCAGAACGTATCAAACCCCTTGGCCCGGGTCCACTGGCCATCTTTTTTCTGCAAGTCACGGGCAGTGACATCGTTGACACAGGTGTAGCCCAGGACGTAAGGGTGAACGTCCTCATCCGGGCGGACTTTATGGCAGGTTCTGGCCACCACGACCCCGAGTTCGCCTTCATGGTCCACGCGCTCAGAGATTTTCGCGAGCCGAATCTCGCCGCCGGGCGACAGCAAGGCAGATGGCGGTTTCAGGAAGATCAAGGGCTCGATTGGGGCATCATGGCCAAACTCCGCCGCATGTTCACGATAGTTGCGGCCTACGCAGACGATCTTGGAAGGCCGTACGGGCGCCAATAGCGCAGCCTCGGCCAAAGCCACCGGTTCCATGCGCTTGGTAGGTACATCTTCCATGTCTCCATTGGAATCTTCCGGAGCGTTGACCAGCAAACGTGTGATCTCTTCTCGGCCCGTCACGGTTTCGACCAGGCCGTACTGAGGCCGGCTGCCGAGCTGAAAGCGGCAATATTTCATAGGACAAATATCTAATCACAAGAGGATTGTTAGCGCCGGTCTTTAAATTAACAATCCGGATTGGTCTCTTCTACCCTTTTCCCCGGCTTAGATTACGGCGGAAACCTTACTCCAGCAGCAGCACACAAACCAAAGCTCAAAGGCAGCATCTACAACTTGGCTGATTTGGCGAATTTGACGGTGTGTCCGGGGGTTCCCTGTCTCCGAATTCCCGCATCGGGTACAACGGACGGTAAACGGCTGACGAACGACGCGGCAACCGCGCGGTCGTATTGCTTTTGGGCGGACCTCCCCCGCCAGATATTGGTCAAAGTGCTTTTCGCTGGTGCGGTTGCAACGCTCCATCTCAGGCGGTGTCCTGCTTCTGAGAGCAGTTTGGCTGGTTGTTGTAGACGTAAGCCTTAATCGAGAATCGCGGAGCAGCATACATGGCCACCCAGGCCCGGACGCCGGACGAACGACGAAAGCACGACCCTGGGGTGGAGGAACGTAGTAAAAGCGGTTCTCCCCAACCAGTTCCCCAGGGAGTATTTCGCTCGGTTGGGCTGGGTCTGATCACCGGCGCGGCCGATGACGATCCCTCCGCGATCGGAACTTATGCTACGGCTGGGGCCACGCTTGGGCCTTCCTTCTTGTGGACCGCCCCCGTTACCTTCCCCATGATGTTTGCCGTTGTCTATCTCTCCTCAAAGCTGGGACAAGTGGCGGGTCAGGGATTATTTGCTGTGATTCGCAAACATTATCCCCGATGGTTGCTCTACGCTGCCTTAGTCGGAGTGCTCATCGGGAACACCATCGAGGCCGGAGCCGACCTCGGGGGAATGGCGGCGGCGCTCAACCTTCTTGTTCCGATCCCGATGGCATGGATCGTGGTCGCGATCACCATAACCGTCCTTGCCCTTCAGGTATGGGGCACCTATACCCTAATCAGGGATATCTTCCGATGGCTCGCGTTGGCCCTGCTCGCCTACGTCGGATCCGCGATTCTGGCAAAGCCCGAACTTTTATCTGTCATCAAAGGGACGCTCATTCCCCATATCCAATTCAATCGTGAATTCCTGTCCATGCTGGTGGCAGTGATCGGAACCACGCTTTCCGCTTATCTCTACACTTGGCAATCCAATCAAGACGTGGAAGAAGATATTTCGATGGGACGCCGGCGCTTGAGCGACCGCCTGGGCACGACCAAGGAGGACCTGCATCATTCCGCCAGAGACATTGCGGTCGGAATGATGTTCTCTAACCTAGTCATGTACTTCATCATTCTGTCCACGGCGGCCACGCTGTTCAAAGCCGGCAGGGGCGACATCAGCACCGCAGCCCAAGCTGCGCAAGCGCTTCAGCCCCTGGCCGGTAAAGCGGCGGGCTTGCTGTTTGCTATTGGAGTCGTAGGAGTCGGCTTCCTGGCCGTGCCAGTGATGACAATTGGGGCTGCGTATGATCTGTGCCAAACCTTCGGCTGGAAACATGGTCTGCATGCAAAACCTGCCGAGGCCAAGAAATTCTATATCGCGATCACCGTGTTCACCGCTCTGGCTATGGGAATGAATTTCCTGGGCATCAACCCTATTAAGGCACTGGTGTTTGCCGGAATTGTGCAGGGGTTTTCGACGCCATTTCTCATGCTGATGATCATGCTGATTACGAATAACCGGGCCATCATGGGGAAGTGGGTGAACGGCCGGGCCATAAATATTCTGGGATGGATCACGACCGCCGCCATCTTTGCCGCTGCCATCGGACTGATCGTGGTGTGGCTCAGGTAACGGCAAAAAACTCCGGGCAGGATCAGGTATGTGTACCGCGGGGTGCGAGGCGCTGGGTCTGTGGAATGTTCAGGTGCGTCTGTTCGGTGAAGATCCTATTTGGAAACCGCTCCGACTGCTTTCGACCGTTCCGATCGTTTGCGCGACCGTGGAAGAGTGGCCCTTCAGGGCCGCGTTATGGAATGAAGCGAGATGGGCTTCAGCCCCCGTGGTCGCCTTTGGGTCTCGCACTGGGGCTAAAGCCCGCCTCAAAAGCCACCTGACGCGGCGCTGAAGCGCCGCTCTTCCACGGTAGCTCACACGTCACACGAGCACCGCAGGTCAACTTCAGCGGTGACTTGGCTTCTAGTTAGGCCCAGGCAGAGTCTCGCTGGCCTCTTCGGAATGAGCGCTTTCGTTTCCTCGCAGATCGACCGCCGATACGGAATAGAAATACTTCTTACCGCGAACAACCGTCGTGTCACGAAACACTGGCGTCTTGACTACTTCTGAATTGATCTTCACCGGCGAAGCGCCCTCTTCATGACGGTAGATGTTGTATCCCGCGAGATCGGCATCGGTATTGGGAGCCCAGATCAGATCCACGAATGGCGGTTGTCCCACGCCGGAAGCGACCGCCTCGAGGCCCGCCGGGGCAGCGGGGGAAAAGATGTCGTGCGCGAAAACTTTCAACTCAGTACTGTCGTTGCCCTCGACTTCGGCGGCGGGCTTATCAGGTGGCGAAATCAGGGTGACGACGGTGACGCGGTAGTCGTAAGTTTTCTCCCACTCGAAGCTGTGATCGACAAGCTGTACTCGCGTGGAAGCATCCAACGGGATCTCTCCGATTGCGATGCTGTTGGCGCTGCCCTGCTCGCGACGATAAACACGATAGCTGTGGCGCAAGTGCGGTAACTCTTGACCCTCCGGAGATTCTGCCCAGCTCAGCACAATCCCATCGGCGTTGACTTGGGCCTGGAGGCCTTCGGGCGGCGGCAAGGTGGGCGCTGCCGGCACCTGCACCTGATTGGATAGTCCCGCGCTGCGGCCGTCTTCATTTGGCGCCAAGACTGCGTAGGTGATTTGCCCAGTTGGATTTTCCTTCTGCAGGTCCGGCGGAATCGTGTCCACATAGCTGGTTGGAATTTTGGCGGATGGGTTAGCGCTCTTTTGCCGGCCACGCTTTCTCTGGGTAGAACTGGATTGCGGAACGGAAGGGGCTGCAATTGTTCCAACCGGCGTCCCGCATTCTTTCATTACGCTATCGAGTGTGCGGCAGACTTGGAACGGTCCCATGTGGCGAACCGTCTGGCCATCGGTGGTTTGTGTGGGCACGCTCCACGAAAGAGAAACCCTGTCCGCTTTGCGCGTCGCTTGAAGATCAGTCACCGGCTTGGGTAGCTCCAATGACGGCGGGAGAGGAACGCTGGGGGCTCCGCAGCCTTCCAGAAAGGCAGTGGCCAGCGTCAATATCAGGACATGAAGACGGGTGCGCGTCATCGCGGAAGCAACAGGGTAACAGAAGGCAGTTAGGACTTCGCGGATGGCGACTAACCGGAAAGCCTAGCCTTTTCCTATCAACGGCTTATCTCTAAGTTATTGAATCTTCGTGTGGCTGTGTCGTTTGCGGAAGATGAAAAGCGATCCAGAACGTCGCGCAGGATGCCCCTGGAACGCGTCAGGTTGACTTATACGCTCGATCCGCACCTTTGGGAAGGCTTAGGACTACTTGGCGAAAATTGAGTTGCTGGGAGGTCTTCGCGGTTTTTATTATCTCAGAGCTATAACACTCGGGATCGTTTTTACAGGATATATCGAGATAAGTCCTGATCTTTCACAATGTCGGCCAGCATTTTGCCCACATACTGGGCGTCCACGGTGATGTGTTCGCCTTTTTTGTCAGGCGCATCGAAGCTGATCTCATCCAAGACGCGTTCCATGATGGTGTGCAGGCGGCGGGCACCGATGTTTTCCGTCCCTTCGTTGACCCGGAAGGCGAATCGGGCGACTTCTTCAAGAGCCTCGCGGGTGAATTCCAGCTTCACCCCTTCGGTCTCGAGCAAAGCGGTGTACTGCTTCACCAGCGACGATTTGGGCTCAGTCAAAATGCGAATGAAGTCCTGCATGGTGAGTGACTGCAGTTCGACACGAATTGGAAAACGACCCTGAAGCTCAGGAATCAGGTCGCTGGGTTTCGAAACGTGAAAAGCTCCGGCGGCGATAAACAGAATATGGTCGGTGCGCACCATGCCGTAGCGGCTGTTGACCGTGGTGCCTTCCACGATGGGCAGGATGTCGCGTTGGACGCCTTCGCGGGAAACATCAGGCCCGTGGCCACTTTCGCGACCGGCGATCTTATCGATCTCGTCCAGAAAGATGATGCCCGAATCTTCCACACGATCGATGGCGATGCGCGTCACCTGGTCCATATCGATCAGGCGCTGCTCTTCTTCCTGTATCAGATATTCAAAAGCCTCGTTGACCTTCAATTTGCGTTTCTTGGTACGCTGGCCGAAGAGGTTGGGCAGCATATCTTTGACGTTGACATCCATCTCCTCCACGCCCTGGTTGGAGATGATTTCGAAAGACGGGAAATTACGTTCGCGGACGTCAATTTCCACCATGCGGTCGTCCAGCTTGCCTTCGCGCAACTGCTGGCGCAGTTTGTCCCGGGTGCGACCTTGGGATTCAGATGATGTCGTCCCTTCCAACACCAGGCCACCAGTATTGGATTCGCTGGAACGCGACGCCAGAGGCGGCAGAAGAATATCCAGCAGACGTTCTTCAGCGTTGAGCTCCGCCTTGTCAGCGACGTCCTCGAGCTTTTCCTCGCGCACCATGTCGATGGCGATTTCAACCAGGTCTCGGATCATGGACTCGACATCGCGTCCTACATAGCCGACTTCGGTAAATTTCGAAGCTTCCACCTTGAGGAATGGGGAGTTGGCAAGTTTGGCCAGGCGGCGGGCAATCTCCGTCTTTCCCACGCCGGTGGGACCAATCATGATGATGTTCTTGGGAATAACTTCTTCGGCCAAGTCGGGCGCGAGTTTCTGGCGTCGCATGCGGTTGCGCAACGCAATAGCCACGGCACGCTTGGCGGCGTTCTGGCCGATGACATGCTTATCGAGTTCGGCCACGATTTCGCGAGGCGTGAGCTCGTCCAGTGCGATGTGTTCTTCGTCGGTAGTTCCAGGAAGATAGATAGCCATAAAAATCAGTGACTAGTGGCTAGTGGCCAGTTTCCAGTATTTCCCTGACCATTTTCTCAAAGTTCTTCAATTGTTACTTTGTCATTTGTGTAGATGCACATCTTGCCGGCAATCTTCATAGCTTCTTCGGCGATCTGGCGAGCCGAAAGCTGGCTGTGCTCGGCCAGGGCCTGTGCTGCCGCCTGGGCATACGGGGCGCCGCTGCCAATGGCAGCGATGCCGCCATCCGGCTCGATCACATCGCCTTGACCACTGAGCAAGAAAGTCTGCTCTTTATCAGTAACCAGCAGCAAGGCTTCCAGATGACGCAGAAATTTGTCGGTGCGCCAGTCTTTTGCCAGCTCTACGGCTCCGCGTCCTAGATTGCCATGATACTGCTCGAGTTTCGACTCGAAACGGCTAAATAAGGTAAATGCGTCCGCGGTGGATCCCGCAAAACCAGCAAGAATCTTGTCCTGGTACAGGCGGCGAATCTTTTTGGCTGAATGTTTGATGACGGATTCGCCCAAAGTCACTTGACCATCTCCCGCCATCACCACGCTACCGTTCCGGCGGACACAAAGAACTGTAGTCGAGCGTACTAATCGCTTCTTGTTCATGCGAATAATCTTTGATTATACCTTGCGAGGAAGCCTTGAAGATGAGAAGTGGCGAGCTACAAAAGCGGGAGAACGAATTCACTGAATTGCCCGCGCTAGCGCTCAGTAGACACCAATGCCGCAGGTTGATTGTTACAGCCCGTGATCCTGCACAAATGAGCTGCAACAAAAAACCGGCGGCATTGGATCAATCTGAGCTAGTTTCCCACCACGGCAACGTCGTTGCTATTCACGTTGGCGGTGTATACGGTCCTTGTAATCATATTGAAAGCGATGCGGAAAGGATCTTTTCCGACATTTACAATGACTCCGGAAACGTCGTGGGTAACCCCGCTAATGAAAATCACGCTATGGACGTCCTGTCCGACAGTCTTGCCGCCGGTGGCTACTGCTTTGTGCGTCCCCAAACAAGCGCGAACATCATTCACAGTTCCCAACGCCGTAGATGTCCCCAAAACTGTGCCGCTGGTCGAATCGATTACAGAGATCGAGGTATTGGAAGAACCTATCGGCGCCGTGGCCGCATAGATCAATTTATCGCCGCCATCGACCGAGATCGCTCCGATGTTGGTATTGGCGATGGTAAACGTATTGGTCACTTGATGGGTGGCTGTGTCGATCACCACGATTCCCGAATTGGCGCTGGTGACATAAGCCATCTTGGCGACCGAATCAATAGTGATGCAGGACGGCGAGGGGACGGCGATGTCTCCAACCTTTTTGAAAGTGGTTATATCGACAATGTGGACCTGATTGGCGGCGAGATCGGTAAAGTACATCCATTTGCTCTGTCCCAATTGGGCAATGGATTCAAAGGGAAACAAGGTTGGAATCGTGCCTTGAACCGTGTTGCTGTTACCGTCGATCACCGACAGTGTGTTGTCCGCGGAGTTATAGGCATAAATCAAATTGGCCGGGACATAAAGTAATACGGTCTTCGGCTGATGGCCGACGGGAATGGTTTTGATCACGGTGTCAGTGCCATCGATCACGGAGACGGTGTTACTCCCAGTGTTCGAAACGTAGACCAAGTTGGTGGTGGGGTTAACGGCAATGCCAGCAGGAGTGGTACCCACCGGGACTTGCGCGCGCAAATGCTGAGCGAAGCTGGCGGCTGAGGCCAGCAACACAAACGAGAGTAGCGACGAGCGAAAAACTAACTTCATAAACTTACATCCTCCGTGCTGGATACTGAATGGGCGTGAAGAGAAACGCGAAGCGGGGCAAAGCTTACAAAAAAGGCGGAAGTGTGGCTAGAGCCCCAAGTCTCTGTGCAGAAAGTTGCACATCGGGCCGGACGACTTTATGCGTGGACCCCTTGTGGCTTGGTCTTTCCGGTCAGCAGTTGGCGGAGCACGAACTGCAAAATGCCGCCGTTGGCATAATATTGCGCTTCCTGTGGGGTATCGATGCGAACCAAACAGTTGAATTCGGCCGTCTTACCATTCTTAGTAGCGCGAACTGTCACTTGGCGGCCGGGAGCAAATTTATCGACGAGCTCACGAATGCCGCCAATTTTGAACACCTCATCGCCGGTCAGGCCATGAGATTGTGCGTTTTCTCCAGCGAGGAATTGTAGAGGAAGAATTCCCATGCCAACCAGATTCGAGCGGTGGATGCGTTCGTAGCTCTCCGCAATGACGGCGCGTACACCCAGCAAGAGCGGGCCTTTTGCCGCCCAGTCTCGTGACGAGCCAGATCCGTACTCCTTGCCGGCAATAATGATGAGTGGCACGCCTTCGGAAATGTATTTCTCCGAAGCCTCAAAGATCGACATCTCCGCTCCGTCCGGCAAATGACGGGTGAAGCCACCTTCTAAATTAGGAACCATTTTGTTGCGCAGGCGAACATTGGCGAATGTGCCTCGAACCATCACTTCGTGATTACCGCGCCGCGAGCCGTAAGAATTGAATTCCGCGGGCTTGACCCCATGTTCAATCAAATATTTTCCCGCGGGACTGTCTTTCTTAATCGAGCCGGCCGGAGAGATGTGATCCGTAGTCACGCTGTCGCCAAGGACGGCTAGAGCTCGCGCTCCTTTAATATCGTCAATTGACGCGGGCTTGAGTTTCATCTCGTCGAAGTAAGGAGCGCGGCGGATGTACGTCGAGTCCTTCTCCCACGCGTAAGTCTCCCCCTTGGGTACCGGGAGCGAGCGCCAGCGCTCGTCCCCGTGATAGACCTCGCCGTAGCTCATGCGAAACATGTCCGATGAAATGGATTTCTGAATCGTTTCCTCGACCTCACGCCGCGACGGCCACAAGTCGGAAAGGTAGACAGGTTGTCCCTGCCTATCGTTGCCAATCGGATCCTTGCGCATATCGACATCGATGCGTCCGGCCAGAGCGAAAGCCACCACCAGCGGCGGCGACATCAAGTAATTAGCGCGGACGTCAGGATTGATACGGCCTTCAAAGTTGCGATTCCCCGAGAGCACCGACGCCACCACCAGATCATTTTCGTCGATGGCCTGAGAAATCTCGGGAGGCAGCGGGCCGGAATTTCCGATACAGGTAGTGCAACCGTAGCCAACGATGTGAAATTTCAATTTTTCCAGGTATGGAGTAAGTCCGGCGCGCTCCAGATAATCGCGGACAACCTTGGAGCCGGGGGCAAGTGACGTTTTCACGTACGAAGGAACTTGCAGACCCCGTTCGACCGCCCTTTTGGCAACGAGCCCAGCGGCAATCATCACCGACGGATTCGATGTATTCGTGCAGCTCGTAATAGCCGCTATCACCACGCTTCCATGGTGAAGATGGCCGTTACCGTCTGCCGCTGCTGGGGTTGAGGATCCTTTCCCAGGCTTAAGCAGCGAGGGTAGCGCTTGCTCGAAAGACTCCCGGGCTTTGGAGAGCGGCACACGATCCTGCGGACGCTTCGGACCCGCAAGGCTGGATTCGACTGAGTCGAGATCGAGGCTCAGCAACTCAGAGTATTGCGCCTCGGGAGTCTTCTCGTCGTGAAAAAGACCTTGAGCCCGGCAGTAAGCTTCGACTAGCGCGACCTGCTCATCGGAGCGTCCGGTAAGGCGCAGGTAGGTGAGAGTTTCCTTGTCGATGGGGAAAATACCGCACGTCGCGCCATATTCCGGCGACATGTTGCCTATGGTCGCGCGATCTGCCAGCGGCAATTCCTGAAGCCCGGGACCAAAGTACTCGACGAACTTGCCCACCACTCCGTGTTTGCGCAACATTTCCGTAATAGTCAGCACCAAGTCAGTAGCAGTCGCGCCTTCGCGCAGTTTGCCGGTGAGTTTCACGCCGACAACTTGCGGGATGAGCATCGAGACAGGCTGTCCCAACATGGCGGCTTCCGCTTCGATTCCACCCACGCCCCAGCCAAGGACGCCGAGACCATTGATCATCGTGGTATGGGAATCGGTTCCGACCAGCGTATCCGGATAAGCCACCCTCTTCCCATTCGATTCATGCACGAAGACGACGCGGGCGAGATATTCAAGATTCACCTGGTGCACGATGCCGGTGTCCGGAGGCACGATGGCAAGATTGCGGAAGGCAGTTTGCCCCCAACGCAGAAAGGCGTAGCGCTCTTTATTGCGAATAAACTCCATTTCGGCGTTGAGCTGGAAGGCTTGCGGAGTACCGAATTCGTCCACCTGCACGGAATGATCGATCACCAGTTCGGCCGGCTGTAAAGGATTAATCAACGTTGGATCGCCGGAAAGACGCTTCATGGCGTCGCGCATCGCAGCCAGGTCGACGACCGCGGGTACACCTGTGAAGTCCTGTAACAAAACGCGGCTGGGGGTGAATGCGATTTCGTTTTCCGGCTTGGATTTGCCGTTCCACGAGGCCAACGCGCGAATGTCTGCCTTGGACACGTTGCCGCCATCCTCGGTGCGCAGCAAGTTTTCCAGAAGAATTCGCAATGAAAAAGGAAGATGACGGGTGGAGATTCCCTTTTTATCGAGAGCGTCCAGACGATAGATTTCGTAATCGTGGTTGCCAACCCGTAATGTGGAGCGGCTGCCAAAGCTGTCCATAAAAGATTGCCTCTTCGTATAAAGCCGGTGTTAGGCACTGCGCGCTCTGTGAGCGTCGCAGACCGGAACAGTTTAGTTTAGTCCTCTTGAAGTGGAATTGCGTAGAGGGCGGACACGCGATGGGGAGATTCTGCACTTCCTACGGGCAACGCGATTATGTGCTACGACTTTGGTGAAGCTGCAGAATCCCGATTTAAGTTTGGAACTGATGCAGCCGGCAAAATATGGAAAGATATGCCTCAGGGCGCTATTTCAAACACCACTCCGGTGTCATGGGGTCCTCCCGAGGCGGCTGCTCCGTAGACATGCCCTACTCTATCGAAGACAAGGTTGCCGAAAGGTTCGCTGCCGTTGGTTGCGTTAAAGCTGTAGAGTACTTTTTTAGTCCACAGGCCTCCGACATTGGTAAGGGTGAACACCGTGCCATTCAGTCCGATACCCCCGACCGACGTTGTGCCGTACAGATTACCTGCAGAGTCGATTATCACGCCCGTGTAAGGCGCTGATCCGTCATTCCCGCCGAGAAAGTTGCATAAGATCGTTTCAATCACCACGCCAGGTTGTGGGCGGGACAACTGGAATACAGTGCCGAAGTTGCTCGTCCCTCCTCCAGACGTCGTGCCATAAAGATTGCCGGCCCGGTCAAGGATTAGGCTTCCCGCCCAAGGAACAGCTCCATCGCTGACACTTCCTGTAAAGCTATGAAGTACTCTCTCTCTCCACCCATTCTGAGTCGGCGCTACCTCAAAAACGGTTCCAAAGTTTGCGCTTCCTCCTCGGCTCGTTGTGCCGTAAAGATGGCCTCGGTTGTCGAGGACTAAGCCAGATAAAGGAGTGCCTCCGTCAATCCCGCCAGTAAAACTATGAAGCACGACTTCGGTCCAGACATTTCCTGAGCGCACCAGCTCAAAAACAGTACCAGCTCCGTTGGTGCCACCTTCCCACGTCGTGCCGTAAAGATTTCCAGCGTTGTCGAGGACTACACCAGTCAAAGGGACGCTCCCATCAGCCCCTCCCGTAAATGCATACAACGTGTTCTTTGTCCAAACGCCGTTCACGGGAACCAACTGGAAGACCGTGCCGCAGCCGCCATTACTGCACATCAGAGAACCGCCACCGTACCCAGTTGTGCCGTAAAGGTTTCCTTGATTGTCGAAGACGAGATTAGTTGGACCAAAACCGTCCTCGGCTGTCGTAAACGTGTAAATGGTTTTCAGTATCCATTTGCCGGAGTCGAGCGTCAGAGTGAAGACCGTGCCGTAACCTGCGCCACCCACATTCGTTGTCCCATACAGGTTTCGGGCCGCGTCAAAAATGACACCTCCTTCTGGATAACTTCCATCACTGCACCCTGGAAGTGCACAGAAGGAATACAACACTTTCCCTTTACCAGCAGCGGAAGCCGCGATCGTCATGAGCAGAATTAGAAGTAGCGAGACTGCAACCGTGGTCAATCCCGATTTCGATTCGCGAAGCGCTAATCGGGCTAGCCGCAAAGAATACCGGCCCATGAATTCCTCCTCGGGGAGTGGGCGGATATTTTAGACTTTTTTTCTCGCAAAGGGCGGAAATTCGGTGTCGAACACGCCAGAACGGCCTAACATCCATCTAGAGTCGACTTACCCGGAGGTCTTTCGTCATCATCATGTGCGGAAGGTTTGGAGCAGGAACCACACATTCAGAATGGCGATGAAGGCAGCCGTTACCCAGGATAAAGTTTTCAGCCACAGCGCGTTCACGAACTCGCCCATTTTTTGCTTATCGCTGGTGAACATCACCAGCGGGAATACGGCAAAACTTAACTGCATACTCAAGATGACCTGGCTCAGGACCAGGAGCTTCGCTGTGCCTGCTTCACCGGAAAGAGCGGTCACAGTTACTGCGGGGATGATGGCGAGCGAGCGTGTGAGCAGACGCCGCAACCAGGGACGCAAGCGAATGTTAAGAAATCCTTCCATCACGATTTGCCCGGCCAGGGTGCCGGTTAGAGTGGAGTTCTGGCCGGAGGCG
>Ga0193735_1000311_pt1 | contig 15364 bp, 13 predicted proteins | sample U1m2metaG_FD_145080 | JGI IMG/M metagenome (GOLD analysis project Ga0193735, IMG submission 145080) | Soil microbial communities from a riparian zone of the East river system, Colorado, United States - U1m2 | ecosystem: Environmental > Terrestrial > Soil > Riparian zone | place: USA: East River... | reverse complement strand
TTGCTCCGGCTGACTCCGCTTCCGTCCAGGGACGTTCAGCTCTTTTTTCCGCCCTACGGCATAGACACCGGCGAGGCGTATGCGCTGCTCGACGAGTCGCGCCCCGACACCGCCAGCAGAAACCCTGAGCTGACGACCGAGATGTTCGCCGATTGGGAATCGGCCGCCAGGAACTCCGTCAACGATTTCGAGCCGGTGATAAGGCCCAGGTGGCCGGAGATCGACGCGCTTCTCACGAGAGGCGCTCAGTTCGGACTCTTCTACCGAATGAGCGGCTCCGGGTCCACTGTATTCAAGGTTGTTGGGGTCACCACACGCACGATCGAATCAAAGGCGAGCCTGCCGCCGATGATCGTGCCGCCGGGGACGCGAAGCCTCATCACTCGCACGTCGACGAGCGTTGTCCCGATCGAGCTTCTGGACTAGTTTTCGCTTCCCGCTGCCCCTTCGTCCAATGGCAGGACATCGGTCTTTGGATCCGGTAATGGTGGTTCGAATCCACCAGGGGCAATTGATCTAAGTCTTTTCCCCACTTAACTTGTAAGGCTGCATGGACGGATTATCCGTACCCGCTCACGGCTTCAAGCTGCTAGCCGGGCCCGCTAACCCGGATCTGTGCGCAGAGATCGCGCGAACGCTGGATGTGCCGTTTTGCAAGTTGACGGTCAACCGCTTCGCCGATGGCGAGATCTTCGTCCGCATCGACGAGAACGTCAGAGGCAACGACGTCTTCATCGTGCAGCCGACGAATCCGCCGGCCGACAACATTATGGAGCTGTTGCTCCTGATCGACGCGGCCCGCAGGGCTTCGGCGGCTCGCATTACGTGCGTGATGCCGTATTACGGATACTCGAGGCAGGACCGAAAGGATCAGCCACGGGTGGCCATTGGCGCCAAGCTGCTCGCCAACATGATCACGATCGCGGGCGCCAATCGCGTTCTGGGAATTGATTTTCATCAGCACCAGCTGCAGGGGTTCTTCGATGTTCCGGTGGACCACCTGTACGCGGCGCCGGTGTTCGTTTCGCACTACAGGAAGAAGAATCTGCACGACCTCGTCGTCGTCGCGCCGGACGTAGGCTCGGCGAAGATGGCGAGAGGGTTCGCCAAAAGGCTCAATGGCTCGCTGGCGATCATCGACAAGAGACGTCCGAAGCCGAACGTGTCCGAGGTCGTCAACGTCGTCGGTGAAGTCGAGGGAAGGGATTGCTTGCTCGCGGACGACATGATCGACACCGCGGGCACTGTGTCCGAAGCGGCAATTGCACTGAAGGATCTGGGCGCGCGCGACATTTATGTCTGTGCCACGCACGCTCTGATGTCGGGGCCGGCCGTCGAACGATTGAGCAAGGCTCCGATCAAGGAAGTGACCGTGACCGATACGGTCAGAATCCCGCCGGAGAAGAGGTTTGCGACGTTGTGCGTGTTGTCGGTCGGTGAGCTGTTGTCAAAGGCGATTCGCTACATTCACAGTGAGCAATCGGTGAGCTCACTGTTCGAGCAGTAGAGGTTACAATGGAAGCATGGATCGAGGCGATGGCTCGGGCTGCAAGAAATCTTGCGGCGTGGGTCCTGGACTTAATTGAAGGGACGTGGAAGAAAGCCACGGTCCCAAAGGATGAATAGCAATGGCAACAGTTTCGCTTAGCGCCAACGCCCGCGACGGCAAGGGAAAGGGCGCCGCGCGCAGTCTTCGCAGTCAGGGACAGGTTCCGGCTGTGATATACGGTCACGGCCGCCAGCCGCAGCCGCTCGCGCTCAACGCGCGGGATCTGGACAAGCTGCTCAGCCACATCCAGGCTGAGAGCACGGTTATCGAGGTGACCGTCGGCGGACAGACGGCCAAGACGCTGATTCGCGAGATCCAGCGTCACCCGATCAAGCGCCAGATCCTGCACGTCGATTTCCAGGCGCTCGTCGCCGGAGAGAAGGTGACGGTCAGCATCCCGATCGTGCTTCTGGGAGTCCCGGAGGGCGTCCGGCTCGAGGGCGGAGTTCTCGACCAGACTCTGCGTGAAATCGAAATCGAGGTCGATCCGTCCCACATCCCCGATCACGTTGAGTACGACATCACCAACATGGTGATCGGCGACTCGGTGCACATCAGCGATCTCAAGGTTCCCGAAGGCGTCGAAATCCTCGACGACCCGGAGACGTCGGTCGCCGTGCTTGCCGCTCCGCGCGCGGTCATCGAAGAGGTTGCCGCAGTCGCAGAGCCCGTAGAGGGCGAAGCTGGCGCCGTTGCCGAGCCTGAAGTCATCGGCAGAGGCAAGGAAGAGGAAGAGGGTGAGGTTGAGGAGTCAGGGAAGAAGGGTGAATCACCCAAGAAGGGCGACCAATCCAAGAAATAACACGACCGCACCTGTTCTCCGCGGCAGCGGCTCCGGTTATTGGATAGGCTTTGAAGGTCATAGTCGGTCTCGGTAATCCGGGCCGCGAGTACGCCGCGACACGTCACAACGTCGGCTGGTGGTTGATCGACCACCTGGCCGACGTTTGGCATTTCGACGGCTGGAAGAAGGACGGACAGTCGCACGTCGCCAACGGCTCGGTCGGTGGTGCCAAGGTGCGACTCCTCAAGCCGCAGACGTTCATGAACCTGAGTGGACAGGCGCTAAAGAATTATGTCCGGCGTCCATTCTGGAGCGCTGCGAAGGATCTCCTCGTGGTGGTGGACGAAGTTCAGCTGCCGGTGGGTCGCTTCCGTGTCCGAGCACGGGGCAGTGCCGGGGGCCACAACGGGCTCAAGAGCGTTGAGCAAGCGCTCGACTCCCGGGATTACGCGCGGCTTCGAATCGGAGTTGGACCGAGCGAGGAGCGGAAGGGGGTTTACAAGGATCTCGCCGACTTCGTGCTGGCTCCTTTCGCTCGCGACGAGCGGGAGGACGTTCTGGCACTTTTGCCGCCGCTCACGGCCACCGTTGAGACGTGGCTGCACGACGGAGTTGCGAAGGCCATGAATCTCCACAATCGGGCGGTGGAGACAGATCCCGGGGCTTGATTGAGCAAAAGCAAGTGCGCTGCTGCCCGCTCCCCGCTTAACGCTGCGAGCTATTCGCTGAAACCCGCAGGATAGCAGTAGTGGCGACAAGGCAGAAGCGTAGTTGCATTTCGTTTTTTTCTTACTGATTACCTTCCCTCCTAATGCTCAAACTAGGAATCGTCGGCCTCCCCAACGTCGGCAAGTCTACTCTGTTCAACGCGCTGACCGCTGCCAAAGCTGAAGCCGCGAATTATCCGTTTTGCACGGTGGAGCCGAACGTCGGGATGGTCGAAGTTCCCGATTACCGTCTTGGCGAGCTCGCCAGAGTCGTGCAGCCGAAGCGAACAGTGCCGGCGGTCGTGCAATTCGTCGACATCGCCGGACTCGTCAAAGGCGCCGCGGAAGGAGAAGGACTCGGCAACAAGTTTCTCTCCACCATCCGTGAGACCGACGCGATCGTCCACGTCGTGCGCTGCTTCGAGGATCCCGACGTGACGCACGTCATGGGGGCCGTTGACCCGGTGCGCGACCGTGAGGTCATCGAGTTCGAGCTCGCTCTCTCTGACCTCGTGTCGCTCGAGAAGCGACTCGACAAGACCAGACGCTCGGCGCGCACCGGCGAGAAGGAGGCGATAGCGGAACTTCCCGTGCTGGAGAAGGCGTATGGTTTTCTCAAGGACGGCAAGGGACTGTGGGAAGCGCGGCTCAGCGAAGGAGAGAAGGCTGTCCTCGCGCCGCTCACACTTCTCACGGTGAAGCCAGTGCTCTACGCCGCGAACGTGAGCGACTCGGAGCTCGCAGGAGACGAGGGCCCACACCTGAGGGCTTTGCGCGAGGCGGTGAAGAAGAGCGGAGAGCAGGCCGAGGTCGTTCCGTTCTCCGCCAAGATCGAAGCCGAGCTGGCGGAATTGCCTCCGGAGGATCGCGCGGATTTTCTCTCATCGCTCGGACTCGAGTCCGCGGGACTCGATCGTCTGATCCGGGCCGGTTACAAGCTGCTCGGGCTCGAGACGTATTTCACGGCGGGCGAGCAGGAAGTCCGGGCGTGGACCATCCATCGCGGAGACACGGCCCCCAAGGCCGCAGCGGTGATTCATACTGACTTCGAGCGCGGATTCATTCGCGCTGAGACCGTCGCCTACGATTCCTTCGTCGGGAACGAGGGCTGGAAAGGCGCGCGCGAAAAAGGCGTGGTGAGGTCAGAGGGAAAGGAGTACGTCGTCCAGGATGGCGACGTGCTCCTCTTCCGATTCAACGTCTAGCGAGCCCACGCTCTATTGGACCGGATGTATCTGGTCGCGAATCTCTCCGCCCCCATTCACGACCGTGTGAACGTTGACGTAGGCGTTGCCGTTGTTGAACAAAACCCGGAGTGAATCGAGCGACACGCTCGAGTTGTTCGCATTCGTGATCGAGCCCTGCATCACGAAACCGTTCAGGGTTCCGGTCTCCGGCGGCCGGTTGGGAAGATACAGGTTAATGATGACCGGGCCGCTCGCGACCGCCGTCGAGCCGAGGTGGATGTGCGACGCCGTAACGTTCGTCATGTTCGTGAGCGTCATGCTCCAGTCGATCTCCGTTCCGTTGTCAACGAATGTCACGACACCGCTTCCCGTAGTTGTCTTGGCCGGCTGCTCGAGCGCGGGCGAAGGGTTTGCGATGTATTGCCTGGCGCCTGGAGCGGTCGAGTCAGACCCGCAGTTCGTGGCGACGAAAGCGATGGTAGCAGCCGCGGCGATTCCCGCGGCGATTCCTACTACTCTGCGCATGTAACCTCCGGGAGGGCGCAGGTTGGAAGCTAGACCGCGCCCGAAAGCCAGAAAGGCTGCGCACGCCAACGACCGCACCGGCGCGGCGAGCAGTTCGTTCTGTACGGCGGGCGGTCGGTTGAAATAAGCGCCCTTACAGACTAGGTTTCCCCTCTCACAACGGCCGCGCCGCGGCCTTCACACCTTCCTCCCACTTCGGCAACCAGATGGGGGGCGGATTACGACCACAAGGAGGATTGCCTAGTGCCTCGCACATACGAGGCGGTCTACATCTTCGACTCTACCCTCGAAGACGCCGCCATCAACGACAAGATCACGCGCTTCCACGGAATGCTCGGTTCGAAAGAGCAGCCCGAGGTCACGCATTGGGGACGGCGCCAGCTCGCCTACTCCATCGGCCCCCGCGAGAACGGCTATTACGTCGTTTCCAAGTTCGCGACCGAGCCCACCACCCTGCCCGAGTACGAGAGAGCTCTCAAGCTCGACGACGGAGTCATCCGCTACCTCATCACGCTGCACGAGCACGAAGTCGGTGCTCCGCCACAGTCCGAGGAAGACCTGGCCGCGGCAACGCGCCGTGACGACGATGACGACGACGAGGATTAACACATGAGAAGACCACAAAAGAGCTGCCCATTCTGCGAGAGCCGCGTCCGCTGGATCGACTACAAGGACGATCGCACGCTCGGCCGCTTCATCACCGATCAAGGGAAGATCCTTCCCTCGAGGCTGAGCGGATCCTGCGCGCGCCACCAGCGCCAGCTTTCGACAGCGATCAAGAGAGCGAGATTCCTCGCTCTCATCCCGTACATTCGCGGTCATCAGGCGTAGATGGCCGACGCCGCCACGAGCGACAACAAGGGTCAGTCGTGGCGGCCGCTGTTGTGGGGTCTGGCTGCGTTCCTTCTGTTGCCATTCGTTCCCCTCGCGGATGTAATCTTTCCCGTCCAGCAGACGCTGCTGCTGCTCGTTCCAGCGCTCGCGGTTTGTTCGATCATTGGATGGAGATCCGGTAGCCGCGCTGCGCTCGCTCTGATCTGGCTGGGTCTGGCCGTGTGGATGCTTCTGCAACCCGCTGGTCCGCCCGGGACTGCCTACGACCAGATGGCCCGGGCGTGGGCGATCGTGCTGGCCGCGAGCTTTGGACTCCTGAGTCTTCTCAGCTCGGCAAGTCCCTTTTTCTTCCGCGCCTTGGCCTCGGTGGGAGTCACGCTGGCCGTCGCGCTCACCATCGCACTGTCTTCGCTCAGCGGCATCGTGCGGTTCCAGCATGCCGGTGGCGAAGAATTCATGAGGAGGACGGCTGTTACTCTGGGTCGGTTTCAGGAGAAGTGGGACACCGAGCAGTGGAAAAACCTGACAGCGAGAGCGCCGTTGTTGCAAGCAGCGGACGACTGGACCGTGGACATCGAGCGCGAGCTACCGAAGCATACGATCCCACTTATTCCAGCTCTCCTGGCTCTCGAGTCTCTGGCGGCGCTGGGACTCGCATGGGGCGTCTATCACCGCCTATCCCAGGTCAGTATCGGCCCGGCATTGGGGCCGCTGACTGAATTTCGTTTCAACGACCAGTTAATCTGGGCGCTTGCCGTTGGGCTTACCCTCAGTCTGCTGCCCGCTTTCAGCGATGGACGGAACGCCGGCTTCAACCTGCTTCTATTTTTTGGTGCCTTGTACGCGGTAAGGGGACTTGGCGTTCTGGCCTGGATCTCCAAGGGGCGCTACGTCTTCATCATCGTGCTCAGCCTGATCCCGCAGGGCGTTCTTCTGCTGGGCGTGCTCGCTCTCGCGTTGGGGCTCGGCGACACCTGGCTCGACCTCCGCCGGCGCGCCCGCGCGACCTGACCCGTACGATTCATCTCGTGTTTGTGCTAGAATTACCCGATTCTCAACGATCTCTGAAGGAAATTCTCCAATGGAAGTCATACTAAGACAGGCAGTAGAGAAGCTCGGGCACCCGGGCGACATCGTGAAGGTTTCGGCGGGTTATGCCCGCAACTATCTGCTGCCACGCGGCTTCGCCTACGAGGCGACGGCCGGCAACAGGAAGCGGATCGAGCAGGAGCGGCAGCGACTCGAGCAGGCGGAGGAGCAGCGCCGCGGCTCGGCGACCGAGCTGGCGACCAGGCTGGAGCAGGTGTCGCTCACGTTCTCAGCTCGTGTCGGCGACGAGGGCAAGCTCTTCGGCTCCGTCACCTCGTCGGACATCGCGCACCAGCTCGAGTCCCAGGGATTCACGATCGAGAAGCGACAGATCGACCTCCACGAGCCCATTCGGGCGCTCGGAGTCTATCGGGTGCCGATCAGGCTCCATGCCGATGTTCACCCCGAGATCAAAGTCTGGGTAATCAAGCAGTAAGGTTCCAGTCAGGTTCGGATCCGGGCTTGGCGTGCGAAATGCGATTTGTCCCCTCACGGAACTTTCGCACGGCTTGTAAGCTACATACGGGTCGGCGATCTACGCCGCGAAGAAACCTTCACTGAAGCGCATGGCTACATCCCTACCATCTGTCTCCGCCCGCGAAGGCGCGCAGCGAGTGCAGCGCGCCTGCCAGCTTTGCCTCGATATGAAAGCCAATGACGTCGTCCTCCTGGACCTGAAGGGCGTCACCGACATGACGGACTACTTCGTCATCGCGAGCGGAACCTCCGATACCCACGTGAGATCGATCGGCGAGCATGTGATCTCGGAGATGAAGAAGGCGGGATTGACCGTGCACCACACTGAAGGATTACAGCAGGGCCGTTGGGTGCTGCTCGACTTCTTCGACTTCGTAGTTCACATCTTTCATCCGACGCTCAGGTCGTTCTACCAGATAGAACGGCTGTGGAGCGATGCGGAAACAGTGGCGCTGGACCCACAGGAGTAACAATGAAAGCGGTGCGCATTCTGCTCACCCTGGCCGCCTTGCTCTGCGCGACTCGCCTCGACGCACAGCAGTACTTCGGCATGAACCAGGTTCAGTACAAGCACTTCGACTGGCGCGTGATCGAGACCGAGCACTTTCTCGTCCACTACTATCCGGAAGAGAAAGAGGGCGCCATGGCCGCCGCGCGTATGGCGGAGCGGTCGTACGCCAGACTCTCGAAGATCCTCGACCACCAGTTCCGCGAAAAGAAGCCGATCATTCTCTTTTCCAACCGCGCTGACTTTGGCCAGAACAACGTCGGCGGCGATCCGGGAGAAGGCACCGGCGGCTTCACCGAGCCATCGCGCCACCGCCTGATCCTACCGCTTACTGGCGACCTCCGCAGCTTCGAGCAGGTTCTCGCACACGAGCTGGTGCACGAATTCCAGTTCGACATCTTCGCCCGCGGCAAGGCTGGCGCGAATCTGCAGACGCTGAATCAGATCGATCCACCGCTCTGGTTCATGGAGGGACAGGCTGAATATCTGTCGAAGGGTCCCGATGACCCGCTGACCGCCTCGTGGATGCGCGATGCGGCGGTGAATGGGAACCTCCCGACAATCGAGCAGATGACGGAGCGCCCCGACAAGTACTTCCCGTACCGTTACGGAGAATCTGTCTGGGCCTACGTCGGCGAGCGTTGGGGCGATGCGGCCATCGGAGAGATCCTCCAGAATTCCACGACGCTTGGCATCGCACGCGCAGTCCAGCGCCAGCTGGGGTTGACTCTGCACGAGCTGAGCGACGAGTGGCGCGAAGCGATCAACGCGAAATACCTGCCGCAAGCAGCAATACTCGAGCGTCCGCGCAGTTTCTCGCAGCCGCTGCTCACGGAGAGGAAGAGCGGAGGCCAGATCTTCCTTGCTCCCTCCCTTTCCAGCGACGGCAGCCGCATTGCGTTCCTCTCCAATGGAAATCAGAAGCGCGGCGAGCTGTTCATCGATCTCTGGCTGGCCGACGCTCGCACCGGGAAACGCATCAAGCGCCTGGTCGAAAGCACGACCAACCCGAACTTCGAGGAGCTGAGACTCCTCTACTCGCAGAGCTCGTTCTCCAACGACGGGCGCATGCTGGCGTTCACTGGATACCGTGAAGGGAAGGACGTGCTCTATCTGATGGACGTCGCCAGCGCATCGGTAAAACGGCGCATCGATCTGCCATCGGTCGATGCGATCTGGAGTCCCGTGTGGTCCCCGGATGACAGACAGCTCGCATTCAGCGGGACTCACGGCGGTCTCACCGATCTCTACCTGGTGAACTCCGACGGCAGTGGCCTGCGCCAGCTCACCAACGACGCGTACGGCGATCTGCAGCCCGCGTGGTCCCCGGATGGAAAGCGAATCGCGTTCGCCACCGATCGGAGTCCTGAGACAAACCTGTCGATTCTCAAGTTCTCCAAGTGGCGCATCGCGGTGATGGACCTTCAGTCGGGCGCGATTGAAGTTCTGCCCAATCAGGGCGGAATGAACCTGAACCCTGCCTGGTCCCCGGACGGCCGGCAGCTCGCGTTCGTTTCCGATCGCACAGGCATTCCAAACATTTTTCTGTTCGATTTTGCCGACCGACAGCATTACCAGCTGACGAACATCCTCGGTGGCGTGTCGGCGATCACTTCGTACAGTCCTGCCATCAGCTGGGCGCGTGGTGCGGACAGGATCGCTTACACCAGTTTCGAGAGGGGTGACTACACCATCTGGACAATCGACAATCCGCGCTCTTTGAAGAAGACCGCGTTCCGTCCGACGGGTGTGAATCTGGCGGCGGGACTTCTTGCTCCGGATACCGCGGCTGCGGCGAAGTCGTTCGACTCGCTGACACTCAGACCGCGCGCCGGTGAGCCGACATCGATCTATCGCGGATCGGCGGGAACGCGCCAGTCCTCAGTACTTCCAGCTGGAGAGTCGATCCAGGATGCGCCGCCAAGCGTGGCTGCGCTCAACGCAAATCCGCTCTTCGGCCTGCCCGACTCGAGCAGATTCAAGGAGCGCCCGTATCACGCTACCTTCCACCCGGATTACATCGCGGATCCATCGGTCGGCTACACGCCGAACTACGGGACCTTCGCCGGTGGGACAGCGTTCGTCTTCAGCGACCTGCTCGGCAATCATCAGCTGGCCGTTTCGGGCAACGTCTACGGCAGGCTTAGCGACGCGAGTGCATTTGTTGGCTACGCGAACCTGAGCCACCGTTTCCAGTACACGACCGGCATTTCGCAGGACCCGGTTTACGTTCCGATCAGTGGAGGTACGACTCCGATAACCAGCACCGAGTACAAGATTGAAACGAACTACCTCCGCTATGTCGTGCGCAACCTGTTCCTGATGGGCCAATACCCATTCAACAGGTTCAGCCGCGTCGAAACGGGAATGCAGTTCAACAGCATCTCACAGGGTGTAGTCCAGGTCTTTCAGCTATGCAACATCCAGGGGTATTGCACGGATGTTCAGTTCAACGACAGCACCTCTTTTCCGACCATTAACTACGTGACGCCGACAGCCGCGTTCGTCTCGGACAACACGCTCTTTGGCAACACGGGCCCCGTGATGGGCCGCAGAATGCGCTTCCAGGTGTCGCAAAATCTTGGCAAACTCGTTTTCAGTGATTTCCTCGCTGATTACCGGCGCTACGATCCGATCATCTTCAACACCTTGACCATCGCGACCCGGTTCCTCACCTCGGTCTCAACCGGCAGGGACGAAAGCTTCTTTCCGAAATACATCGGCCGTCCTGATTTCGTCCGCGGCTACGATCGCGCCAATTTCAACTTCTACGACTGCACTTCGGTAATCGGCTCGACAGCCTCCTGCAACAATGCGCAGCTCGCAGGAAGCAGGGTGGCGGTGGCGAACGCGGAGCTACGATTCCCGATCATTCGTCGTTTCGATGTGGGGAGCAGCTTTGGGCTCCCGCCGGTAGATGGACTCTTGTTCTGGGACTCCGGACTGGCATGGAGCGCGGGACAGAAACCGCACCTCGGCAATGCCCCCGCCGGCAACAATCCAAGCATCAATCGTTATCCGCTCACCAGCTACGGCGCCGGAATCAGGGTGAATCTCTTCAATCTCGCAATTCTCCGCTGGGATTACGCGCACCCGCTGGTCGGAGGACGAAAGCCGAACTGGACGTTCTCATTGGGAGCGAGCTACTAACCGTTGCGTCGGCTCCTACTGCTGGCGCTGCTCTGTGCAGCCTGTAAGGACGACAGGGCAGCGCCCGATCGCACTACCAGCACAGTTGTAGAGAATCACGGCCCCGAGGCCCTCCTGCTGCGCGTTCCGCGCACAGGAGGGACCGGACGCGTCTACCGTTATCCAACGCTGGACTCGACCGTGTTCACGCTCGACGAGGCCCCGGCAATCGACCGCGTGCTCGCCTTTGATCCCGACGCCGGAAGCATTGCGGTCGTGGACAAGAAAGGGTTTCCGGCACGCCTCGACCTCCGCGAGACCGATGTCCTGAAGGCGGCGAAAACGAAGCTCACATCGCTGTCGTCGGTGAATGGCAACGACATCTACGGGGTCAACGCCAAGGGCGAGATCATCCGATTGAATCCCAACGGCAGCGACTGGAAGTTCAAGCCGGCCGTGCCAGCTCGCGCGGTTTTCGCACAGCCCAACGGCGACGTAATCGTCTCGGCGAACAAGGGAGCGCAGACCCTCGTCTGGAGGGTGCACCCACCCGACGACATCGCTGAGGACAGCGCCGTACTCCCGCTGGCGGGTCGCGCTGTCAGAACCCAGCTCGGCGACCGCATCTACTTCACGATCGACAGCGGCCTGGTCGGCGTGAAGGGGAAGGACCTCTCGCCTCTCGGCGCTGTCCAGCTTCCGAGCCGCGTGCGCGCTCTCACCCCAACGCCCAGTGGTGACAGGCTCTACGTAGCGACAATGGCCGACAGCGTGATTTCGATCGTCGATCGCTACAACGGACGGGTGGAGTCGGGGCTCACACTCCCACAACCGCCATCCGATCTTCGAATGGATGACCTCGGCCGCTATCTGCTGGCGCGCTTTCCCCGGCAGGATTCCGCGTGGGTGATTGCGATCGGCACCAATAAGCTCCTCGGTGCCGTGCCTACCCGCTGGGAGAGCGATCTGCCGGCGGTCACACCTGACGGGCGCCTCGCCCTTCTGGGGGCAAAGGACGTCACTTTCGCCGATCCGCAGAAGCTCGACACCAGGTCGACGATCGCCGGAGGAGCAAAGGATTACTGGTACTTCTTCGCCTGGGATGGATTCCGCCCGCGCGCGCAGGGTCTCGACCAGCCCGTGACGTTTCCGAGTGACAGCGTCCCGGCGGATTCTCTCACCGCGAGCTCAACTCTTCCGACAGCGGGCGCGTCGCCCCCTCCAGCGGGCAATGATACCTCGACGAGGGCACCGCCTGCACCCGCCCCACCGGGCGCAGTCAGACCTGCTTCCTCCGGATTCGTAGTGTCATTCGCCGCACTGCTGAGCGAAGAAAAGGCGCAACAGGTTGCGAGCGCGATAAAGGTCAATGGCGCGCCGGCTCACGTGGTATTCACCACCACCGCGGGCTCGCCGATCTACCGCGTGGTCATGGGACCGTACCTGACCCGGGAGGAAGCAGATAGAATTGGGCGGGCATCGAAACGCGAATACTGGATCTACGAGGGCTCCCCTTGAAGCAGAACGTGTCCGGCGGACGCCCGGTTGCATGGGAAGACGCCGGCCGACAGATCGCCCCACTCCTGGGCAGCTACTCTGCAGTAGTCGTTTCCTCCAACGATCCCGTGGCCGCGGCCCACGTAGCACTTGGGATCGCACTAGCCGAAGCAAAGCACCGACGCGTAGTCCTCGCAGATCTGGTTGGTGACCTCCCTCCCCTCCGCTCCCTCGTAAAAGACGAAGATCCCCACGGCATCAGCGACAGCTTTCTCTACGGGCTGTCGCTCAACAAGATCGGTTACGAGGTGGAAGACGCCGCGAACCTCTACATAATGCCGAGCGGCACCGACCCGAAGATCGGCGATGAGATCTTCCGTAGCGCCCGCTGGAAGAAGCTCGCGGAGGGGTTTCTTGAAACAGGCGCGCTCCTTCTGCTCGTCGCGCGGAGTGACGCACCCGGCCTCGCCGAGCTGGCGGAGCAGACTGATGGAGTCGTCCTCGTAAGGGATGCCCAGCTTGCCGCGGCTCCGTCCGCGCTCGTGCTCGCGCGCGTGCCCGCTCCCACACCGACACTCAAGATCCCGCTGCATCGTTTCACCGCACGGGCCGCCGACTGGAGAAAGCACCGCTGGGCCTATCCCGCGCTCGCCGCGGGTGGAGTGCTAATCATCGCTGCAATTGGAGCGGGCCTCGTGCTGGCGCGCGCAGCAGCGCGACCCACGCGCCCTCCGGCTCGAGTCGCAGCCGCGCCTGTGCCCGCGCCGATACCTCCACCTCCGCTGCCCCCGCCCGAAACGCTGTACATCGCTCCCCCCGCAAATGTCAATGACTCCGCGTCGGCGTCTGCATTCTCCGTCGAACTCCTAGTCGCAAACACCGCCGAAGGTGCTAACTTGTTCGTGCGGAAAAATGGCGCGGCACTTCCGGCCGCGGCCGTGTCGCCAGTTCCAATCGGTCAGGAGCGAGCCACATGGTACAAGGTGACGGCTGGTGCCTATACGAGGAGAGATCAGGCTGACTCGCTGCTATTTGCCCTGCAGAAGTCGGGAGTTCTCGTCACCGAGTCCGCGGGAAGGGTCATCCGATCTCCGCTGGCGCTGCTCATCGACAGCGTTCCGTCGCAGGGTGGCCTCGTTGATGCGGTTCGCGCCGCCGTGGAGAAGTACACGGCTCGCGGGCTGACGGTTTACCCATTGATCCAGGATGACGGGGGCGCGCGAATTTTCGCTGGCGCCTTCGGATCGTCCGGCGAATCGGCCGGACTGATTAAAGCGCTGCGTGGTGCTGGGCTCAAGCCTGTACTCGTGTATCGAACCGGGAGTACGCCTTAGTGCGTTTGACGAAGCTCGAGATTCACGGATTCAAGTCCTTCGCCGACCAGACCGAGATGGTCTTCGAGTCGGGCGTGACAGCGATCGTAGGCCCCAACGGCTGCGGAAAGTCCAACGTCTCCGACGCAGTGCGCTGGGTCCTGGGCGAGCAACGCGCCCGTGCCCTTCGTGGCGCCAAGATGGAAGAAGTGATCTTTCAGGGCTCGTCCGCGCGGCGGGCGGTGAACATCGCCGAGGTTTCCCTCCACTTCGAGAACAACGACGGCGCGCTCGACATTCCGTTTCGCGAAGTCGTGATCACCAGGCGGCTGAGTCGGTCGGGCGAAAGCGATTACTTCCTCAATAGCGCCCCGTGCCGCTTGCGCGACATCCATGACATGGTGCGCGGGACCGGTCTCGGAGCCGACTCCGGCGTCGTGATCGAGGGAAAAATGGTTGATGCGCTGTTATCCGATAAACCGGATGAGCGGCGCGAGCTGTTCGAGGAAGCGGCCGGTGTGGGACTGTACCGCGACCGCAAGAGAAGTGCGGAGCGGCGGCTGGAGGAAACGACGACCGACATGGCGCGCATCGATGATCTCATCGGCGAAGTGCAGAGCCAGGTTCGATCGCTGGCACGCCAGAGAAAGCGGGCGGAGCGTCACACCGAGCTGATGGCTCGCCGGTTCACGCTGGAGGTCGCGCACGCATCGCGCGAAATGGATGCCTGGCGCGGCGAGCTGCTGCGGCTCGAGGACCGCGTCACGACGCTGCGGGTCGAAGTGCCAGCGGAGGAGGAGCGTCTGCGGAACGCGGAGTCGGCGCGCGACACCGCGCTGGGCGAGCGTACGACGGCCGAAGCGCGCCGGACCGAGCTGGCACGGCTCGTTTCCGATAAGCGCGAAAGTTCCCAGCAGCTTCGAGGTGAGATCGCGGTCGCCGAGGAGCGGTTGCGCAATGCGACCTCGCGTCGCGAGCGCGCGGAAGAGGAGCGCCGCGAGGGAGATGCTGTCGCCGGCCGCGTGAGCGGAGAGCTGGAGCGCGCGTCCAATGAGTTCTCGCAGCTCGAAGCCGCTCTCCACGCTGCCGATGAATCGCTCGGCTCCCACGCCCGGCACGAGGAGGAAGTGCGGGCCAGTTTGAGCGCGGCCCGCTCGAATCTCGAGCAGGGTGAGCGCGTCTTGCGAGAGCTGCGTGAGGAGCTGCACCGCGCACAGCTGGATCAGCAGAGCAGCACGCGCGAACGCGACGAGCTGTCCGCCCGAAGGGCCGCGCTCGATGCCGAGCAGACACAGCTTTTCGACGCCGCAGAAGCTGCGCGTCGTGACCTCGCCGCCGCCGACGATGCCGCCGCAATCGGGGTCGCCCGCGTGGCGGAGACAACCGCGGCAGCAGAAGATGCGCGCGACGTGCTCCAGCAGACGCGCGAACTTGAGATGGCCGCGCGCACCGACCTGCTTCGCATCGAAGAGCTGCATACCGCTCTGAGCGCGAAGCTCAATGCGCTCGAGGGCCTGGAGCGGGAGCGCGTCGGTCTCGCTCCCGCGGCGGCGCGGCTGCTCAAGGAGCGCGGCATCTTCGGTGAAGGCGCGATACTCGGTCCCCTCAGCGACTTCATCAGTGCGGACGCCAACTCGGCCTCACTCGTCGAGCGTTTCCTCGGCGCCACCGTCAATGCTGTTCTTGTTCGAGATCGCTCGGTCGCCGAAGCCGTGCGCGCGTGGCACGCCTCCGCGACTCCTGGTCCGTTGCTGCTGCTGCCTCT
>Ga0193735_1000310_pt1 | contig 15384 bp, 14 predicted proteins | sample U1m2metaG_FD_145080 | JGI IMG/M metagenome (GOLD analysis project Ga0193735, IMG submission 145080) | Soil microbial communities from a riparian zone of the East river system, Colorado, United States - U1m2 | ecosystem: Environmental > Terrestrial > Soil > Riparian zone | place: USA: East River... | reverse complement strand
CGGTCCAGCGGCTCTGCTAGTGGCTTCAAGCCAACGTGGATCAAGGTTTAGTTCGACACATTTGGTTTTGCGCTTTGCCTCCAGATGTTCACGGTGAGCCAGAATCAGGTCGTTTATGCGCTGACCAAACGCAGCGAACAGTTCAGCTTGCCCAATGTCCATCGCGCTCAAGGTCGAGTAATCGCCGCGCGCCGCGCCAATTTGGTAGGCAACAGCAACATTGACCGCGAAGTCCCCTATCCAATTTGATTCTGGTACCGGAAACAAATTCGGATGATGCCCCAGACACCATGTTAGAATGCTGGTTCCGGAGCGCGGCGACCCCACCACAAAAATTGGTTTGTTTATCGTATTCTGCATTTCAGTATTTCAATCTGTCTTCCCTGATCGCCTGCGCATCCAAAAGCTGCCGCCGCCGCACCATGGCGAATTGGTAAACGTGGCCTTGAGTTCCTCCATCCAACGGTGAGTCAGGTATGCATTGGCCATCAACACTTCGAACTCGGAATTAAAGCTTAGAAACGCTTGCAGCAGATATTGCTCGCTCCAAAAGCGAAGTTCATCCATTACCCAGTCGCGCCGATAATCAAACGGCAAAAAGATATCGTGAACGTGTACGATCACACCCGGCTTGAGACGCGGCAACACTTCCAGGAAAAGATAATTCACGTCTCCACCAATTTTCACCGTATGAGAACTGTCGATAAACAGGATGTCGCCCGACTCGAGTTGCGAGAAAAATTCCACATCGATATCCTGAACCTTTTTTTCAATTAACGATCGCAAGCCAGGAAATCCCGCCCGAAGAAACTCTCGGGGAAATGGCTCGATACAGATTAGCGCTGAGTCTTTATTCTTTGCGATAGCCTCGGCTGCGACGAGAGAAGAGAACCCGCTACCGACTTCGATAATCAACCGCGGCTGAAAGTGGCGAAACATGCAATAAGCCACCAAAGCATCGGTGCCGCCAAAAGGGCGTTTCCTAAGATAAAAACGACCTGGCTCACTTGTTGCTTTCGTAGGCCACTGTTCGTATTCGCGGCGGAAGTTAGGAAAGTGATTCCGTAGCAGATCAAGTTGCACCGCGTCGTTCATGTCGATGCCCATGAGTTCGCTCGGATGATCCCACAGCGTTTCGGGCAAAGTCTGGGTGTTAGGGATTGGTTGATAAAAGTGCACCGGCGTCACATGGAAACCGTGCCGCTCCCAGAGCGGAAATATCTCGTGAAATTTTCCACTTTGCAGACAATAAGGCGTGACCCTGGCGATAAATTGGGAAACTTCCTTCATATCGATGTTTCCGCGCGTCACTTCGTCTGCCAGCTCTCGCAGAATTGCCGGCACCGATTGGAAATCACGTCTGACTTGTAATGACGCGACGGGTGTGTCGGGCCGACTGGCGCCATAAAGACGAAAGTCATATGCCGTTGAACCCACAATCCATGGGATTTCTATCTGCCCGGATGGTCCCTGGCTGACTACCTTCTCCTTGCCGGGAGAAGTGGAGACGCGCACCTCTGCTCCCGCGGGATCGTTCGCTTCCCACGAAATCAGCACGCAGCCTTGGCCGAAAGAAATTGGGTTCGGGTGCGCACTGATTTTTCCGGTGATTTGTGCGGCTGGTTTCGTATTACTCACTGGTAACAACCGAGGATCAGCTCTTGGCTGCCAGCACAATCTCGGCTCGCTGAACGCCTGCGTACCGTTCCAAACTTCCCAGGTGATCGTCGCTAAACAAAGACTCCAGCTTTTTACGGGCCGCATCATTCGAATACAGGGCGCGTGTTTTCTGGACGCCGTTTTCTGAAATCCGGTTCCAAAGTTCTTCCGATTCGTAGAGTTCGATCAGTGCCTCTGCAAAATCCTCGGGCTCGTCGGCTACCAAAATGTCCTCTCGGTCCTTTAATTCCATACCCTCCACCGCCAGAGACGTTGCTACTACGGGCACGCCAAAGGCCATGCTTTGGTTGATCTTGCCTTTTACGCCTGCGCCAAATCGCAGCGGTGCAACAGACAGTTTCACGCTATCGAAAAACGGACGCACATCCCTTTGTAGTCCAGCGACAATGATTCTTTCGGTTGCCAGAGCAGCAATTTCCGGCGGCGGCTTGTCGCCGATGATGTAGAATTTTGCCTCGGGCAGATATTTGCTTACCAGAGGATAAATCTCCCGCACAAAAAACAGGACCGCATCAGCGTTTGGTCTGTGTTGGAACCCACCGATGAAAAGATAGTCTCGCCGAAGTGCAAATGGCTTCTTTGAACCGGGGATATCGACGATATTTGAAACCAGTTGAATGGATTTGCCGGGCCACTTCTCCTGGAGCAACCGTTGTTCAACGGGGCTTACCACCCAGGTTTCATCAGCTTGCTCAATCAATTCATGTTCCAACTCCTCTTTCTCCTGTGCTTTGCGACGCACTTCAGGGTCACCGGTTAACCGCGCCTCGCCATCTTCGCGGAGGTGATGGAGATCAACCGTATCAAAAATGACGCGACTTCGTGGCGCGTGCAGTCGAACATCCGCGATATGTTTGTGCGCGAAATCGCAGCGGCTCAGTACGACGGCGTCGAAGTGGGCGCCGTGTGAAACAAGATAGTCGCGCACTTTCTTGATATACGGATGATAAACAACTTCAATCCCGCGTTTCTGAAGCTCACTGGTGTAAGGATGAGTTTTTGCCAGATTATCTGGAATGAACATCACGCGATGACCAAGCCGACGAAGGAGCTTGAGGATTTGGAACATTCGCAGCGATCCCGAATCCTGATCGGGTTTGGGAACATAGTGATCGATGACCAGAATGTTTTTGCGGCCGGGCGACGCTTGTGACAGAAATGCGACGTCGCCGTTGGCTGGTTTGGTTATCAGTTCAGCGGCCCACCTTTCCGCAAATGTCGAGCGATTAATATCCTGATGCTTTTTTGTACCGGTTGAAAGATCGGTTCCGCCCGTCGCTCCCTCGTAGTGGATCACCTCGCTCAGCGGTTGATACAATACCTTGTAGCCGGCCTGGCGGACTTTGAACGCTAGATCAGTGTCCTCGTAGTAGGCCGGTGCGTAGCGCGGATCGAACCCGCCGACGCTTTGAAACAGCGTCTTAGGAATCATCAGGGCAGCTGCCGAGCAGTAATCTACTTCACGCAGATAATTGTATTCAGGTTTTCCTGGGTCATCAGACTTGCCATAGTTCCACCCTGAAGCATCGCGCCAGATGATTCCGCCGGCTTCCTGCAAACGGCCATCTGGATAAACAAGTTTTGAGCCGACGATGCCTGCCGCTGGCTCTTCGGCGAAAGTATCGAGCAATGCGTTCAACCAGTCCGCGCGAACGAGTGTGTCGTTATTAAGGAAGACGAGATATTTGCCGCGCGCCCTTTTTGCACCGCGGTTGCACGAGGCGATAAAGCCGGTGGTCGCTTCGCTACGTAGATAAACAATTCCCGGAATGCGTGGTAGAGCCTCAGCGGTGGCATCCGTCGAGCCATCGTCCACCACAATAACTTCAAAGCATTCGTTCGCCTGATGTTCCTGAATCGATGCAAGGCAGGCCTGCGTGAAGGGAAACTGGTTGAACACGGGAATGACAATTGAAGTTTCGACCTCCTCATAAACTGGAAACTCAATCGAACGCGTGGCCATGGGAGGCTCGACAGGCGCCAATCTTTGCGCGGGGACAGAAGCCGCGCCCGAAAGCAGAGCTTGGATTTGGTTGTCAATCCCAGCAACTTCCGGATGGGCGGCTCGCCATTTCTGATAAGCGGAGACAATCTTTTCCAAATGGCCATAGCCCAGTAACGCTCGCGATTTGCGGGGCGAAAGTTTTGCCTTCAGTGCCGCGACCGGATTCGCAATTTGCCAGCGCGCCGAAGATCGAAGCCGGGTTGCTGCGTCACGAACCTCGTCCAAAAACCCGCAAAGCTTCTCGGCGGTCTTCAGTTGCAGGCGCAAATGCTTTCGCAGCTCGTCTTCCCGCGCTTCGCTTTCCGCCAAGCTAATGCTCTTGTCGCGAAGCCCGGCGGTGAGTTCTTCAACTTGGGTCTTGTGGCGAGCTTCCGCTTGCCTAAGGAGTTCGCGGTAAAGATCCTCGATCTCCGCGATCCTTTCTGGAACGAAAGTATTTAGCCGGCTAACCGATCCGGGAAGCAAATTGGTCTCAGGGCTGGATGAAACTTTCGCCACGTTGCCCGTGTTCGCTTTGCTTGGTGACGCTTCGGCGAGCAAGGCGCGATAAAGATCGATCACCTCCGGGGCGACGCGCGCATCGATTAGTTGCTCAATTGTGAAGTGGGTGTGGCGTTTTCGCGCTGCGACCAGAGCCGCGGCGCTACTTGCCTTTCCATCGGGCAAGCCAATGAAATCCGTGATCCGCCGCAATTCCATTTCCGGCTCATGGAAAAATAAATTATAATGAGTAATCAGCCGGTCTTTCCCGTTTGCTGCTTCAATGAAGCGCCGATTGTAGATTTCCCACAGCCGCAAACCAAACGAATAGGAAGTTCCATTTCGTTCCCGCATTGAGTGAGCTACTTCCAGCGGATTGCGCACCATGACGATTGTTTTCAGTCCGGGCAAAACGTCCTGCCAAAACGGCAGCGTCAAACTGTTGCGCGGATCCTTCCAGCCCCACGCGCTTGCCGAATCAAATCCTTCGATCAGTAGTCGCGCTTTCATGCGCAATGGATCGAGGCGCGGGTCACTGAAATTCTCGTCGGGGTTCGGCGGCAGGTCCCAGGCGCCGCCAAGTTCGTGCAACAACTCATCGTTTAGCGCCACGAATCCTAGATGTTCCCAGAAGCCCTCGGGATTATCTGCCTGCGGCGGCATCAATGCGCTTTCCGGACCAAGGTAAAGCCCGCAGGCGTGCAATAGCCTGGTGAGCATCGACGTCCCTGAGCGATGCGCGCCGGCGATGCAAACCGCCGTCTGGGTGTGAGCGCTATTTTTCACTCAAAACGCTTAAGCAACGATGAGCCGACCAGTGCGTCAAGCCGATTAGTCAGTACAGGTCATCAGTGATCAGGTGCTTCTGGCGCGCCTCTTCCGCACATTGTAAAATCTTCGTCGCACAAATCCCAGCTCCATCTAAGTTTTCCACTAATGCAGCGAAGTGACGGCCGCGGGCCCGATGAAATCCGACCACTCCATTTCGAGTTGAACGTAGCGCCGCATGCGAGCGGCTCAGTGCTTGTTTCGATGGGTAACACGCGCGTGATCTGCGCGGTCACGATGGAAGAAGCAGTGCCGCGCTGGATGAAAGAGCAGGGTGTGACCGGTGGCTGGCTTACCGCCGAATATTCGATGCTTCCATATTCGACGCAGCCACGCAAACCTCGCGATATTACTAAAGGCCGCATCGACGGACGCAGTGTGGAGATTCAACGTTTGATTGGCCGGTCGCTGCGAGCGGTAATAGATCTCGAAAAGCTTGGACCGCGCACGATCTGGGTCGATTGCGACGTGTTGCAAGCCGATGGCGGGACACGCACCGCCGCAATTACCGGCGCCAGCCTGGCGCTGGCCATAGCCTGCCGAAAATTTGTCCGGGAAAAAAAGCTCGACGCGCCTCCGATGCAAAAGTTGGTCGCTGCAGTGAGTGCCGGCATTCTGGATGGACAGGCGATATTGGATCTTAATTACGAGGAGGACAAGCTCGTCAGCGTTGATTTTAATCTTGTGGCTACCGAAGACGGCGAATTCGTTGAAGTACAGAGCTCCGGTGAAGAAGCGACGTTCGCCGGATCACAGCTGGATGAAATGCTCGCGCTTGGGCGTAAAGGTATCGGCGCGCTCATCGGCGCGCAGCGCGCGGTCTTGGCACGAATTATGGTGACGCCGCCGGAGGCATGAAATTGTAGGGCGCCGTGTCAAACGCCGGGCAGATCTTCTTGCATTGGCGTTTCACAGAAACGCCCTACAATTATTGCCGCAAATGAAGCGGGCGTTGATCACTGGCATTACCGGCCAGGACGGAAGTTATCTGGCGGATCTGCTGCTTGAGAAGGGCTATGAAGTCCACGGCATCATTCGTCGCGCCAGCACCTTCAACACTTCGCGCATCGATCATCTCTACGCTGATCCCCACGTGAACGGCGTGCGACTGTTTCTGCATTACGGAGACCTCAGCGACTCGGTAAACCTGGTAAAGCTTCTTTACGAATTGAAACCGGATGAGATTTATCATCTTGGCGCACAGAGCCACGTGCGCGTGAGCTTCGATATTCCGGAATATACCGCTGACGTTACTGGCGTGGGCACAATCCGCATTTTGGAAGCGATCCGCGAAGCCGGATCGCGTTCCCGTTTTTTTCAGGCGTCGAGCAGCGAAATGTTTGGGAAGGCACAAGAAGTGCCGCAAACGGAGAAAACGCCATTCTGGCCGCGCAGCCCGTACGGCGTAGCGAAGGTGTTTTCATATTGGGCTACTATCAATTATCGTGAGAGCTACAGCTTGCACGCGAGCAACGGGATCATGTTTAACCATGAAAGCCCGCGGCGCGGCGAAACTTTCGTCACGCGCAAAATTTCACGGGCGGTTGCTGCGATTAAGCACGGTCTGCAAAAAGAATTGTTCCTCGGCAACCTGGACGCAAAACGTGACTGGGGATATGCGCCCGAATACGTCGAAGGCGCCTGGCGGATTTTGCAACTCGACGAAGGAGACGACTTCGTGCTAGCTACCGGCGAAACCCACACCGTCCGTGAGTTTGTCGAAGCCGCCTTCGGTCACGCCGATCTTGATTGGAAGCAATTCGTAAAGCACGACCCGCGTTATGAGCGGCCAGCCGAGGTGGACATTCTGCTCGGTGACGCTTCAAAGGCAAAAAAAATTCTTGGCTGGGAACCAAAAGTCCGATTCCACCAACTTATGCGAATCATGGTGGACGCGGACATGGATTTGCTTTCGCGGCAAACGCCAAGAGAACATCTCGGCAAACTGCCGTGAGGCAGGGACGGCGCGCTGCGGTCGCCGCGGTGACACATCGCGGCTGCGATGTCCCTACCGGATTGCGAGGGTGCCGCGAGGAACAAAGCCGGGAATAGCCGATGCCAGGGAGCCATCAACGATAGTTACCGCAGCACCGATTCCTACGATGTCGTATAAATTCATGATGTCGCTCGAGCGCATTCGAATGCATCCATAGCTGGCAGGCGTGCCGATCAGCCGTTCCTCCGGCGTGCCGTGGATGTAGATATCCCGCGTGAACGCGTTGGCGTTTTGCGGCTCGAGTCCGCGCAACCACAGAATGCGCGTCACTATGGGGTCCCGGCCAGGCGAATTCGGCAGGACAATTTCACCAGTGCGCCGGCGATCTTTGAATACCGCACCCGGTGGCGAATTATCGCCAATTTTTTCCGCGATCTCCAATTGGCCCAATGGCGTGTACCTGCTGCCTCGCCAATCGCCGAGACCGAACTTGGAGGTGGAGACCGGATAAATGGCCATCAGATTGCCGCGGTCGAGGAGGGCTAACTTTTGCTCGCGTGTGCTGATCACAATTTGATGCCGCGTGTCGGGCGCTGCGCAGGAGGAGATAAAAAGCGCGAGAAGCAATGTGGCATGCGCTTCCAGCGCATATCTTATCGGCAGGATGCCGATGCCGCGTGGTTCATTGACTTTCATTTGCGATTAAGCCTGAAAAACTTCTCCGCGGTTTCGGTTGTTGCTTCGGCAATTTCTTCCAACGGAACGTGCCGCGCGGCGGCGATCGCTTCCGCTACGATGCGCGTATGGGCCGGTTCGCAGCGCTTTCCGCGAAAAGGGACGGGCGCCAGATAAGGGCAATCGGTTTCCACCATGAATTTCCACAGCGGGATTTGTGCCGCGACTTCTCGCACGGCTGCGCCGTTTTTGAAAGTGACAATTCCCGTGAACGAAACGAGGTGGTCAAGATCGAGAACTTCGTTCGCCTGATCGAGCGAGCCGCCAAAACAATGAAAAACGCCACGCAACTTGCTGGTGTACGGCTGCATGATTTGCAGCGTCTCCTCCCAGGCGTCGCGTTGATGGATTACTGCGTTGAGCCCCAACTCCACGGCGAGATCCAGTTGTTGTTGAAATAGACTCGCTTGTTTCGATTTGTAAGCACCGTCGCGAATCTGCGCTTCGATTTCTTCGTCGGTCTCAGTGCGGAGTGCAGTCATCACCTGGACCTGCTCTTCTTTCGCCACTTCTTCGCTCGGCAGACGATGATAATCGAGCCCCGTCTCGCCTATCGCCACAACGCGCGGGTGCTTCGCCAGTTCGCGCAACGGCGTAAAAACATCTTCCTCCGCCTCTTGCACGTACGTGGGATGAACGCCGACAGTCGCATAAACAGCTGGATATCTTTCCGCAAGATCGATCGCGCGCTGGCTGCTCTCGATTGACGTGCCGATAGTGATGATGCGCGTTACTCCAGCGTCGGCCGCGCGGCGAAGCACGTCGTCCAAATCACCTGCGAACTCGGGATAATCGAGATGCGCGTGGGTTTCGATGAGCATTGATTGATTGTAGGGCGTTTCTTTGAAACGCCAACTTTGGCGGCGTCCGCCGCGGCGGACGCCCTACAGTTTCACCATTCAAGTATCGTGCTCGCCCAGGTCAGCCCGCCCCCGAAAACAACCATTAGCACGTAATCGCCGCGCTTAATCCGCCCGATGCGATTGGCTTCGTCAAGTGCGATGGCGACGGCCGCTGCGGACGTATTACCGTAGCGATCCAGATTCACAAACATCTTGTCGCGGGAAATGCCCAGCCGATCGGCGATGGCCTCGATGATGCGCAGATTCGCCTGGTGCGGGATAACGCAGGCGATGTCTTCGATTGAAAGCCCGGCTTGATCGAGGGCCTTTTTGGCTGCGTTAAGCATTGCGATGACAGCCTGTTTGTAAACTTCCTTGCCGCTCATGTGGATTGTTGCTAAATGCATGTCCGCATTTTCCCGTGTGATAGGGCACCGCGAACCGCCGCCAGGCATGAACAAAATATTTGTGTACTGCGCGTCGCTGCCGATATGGGTGGCAATTACGCCATGAGCGCTGCCACGGTGGCGCAAAATCGCCGCGCCAGCACCGTCTCCAAAAAGAACGCAGGTATTCCGATCGGTCCAATTGGTGATCGATGTCAATTTCTCAGCCCCGATCACAAGGACGGTGTCGTGCGTGTGTGAAGTAATGAATTGCTGTGCGATTTCCAAGCCAAAGAGAAAGCCTGCACATGCTGCCGCTATATCGAGGCAAGCGGCATTGGTCGCTCCGATCTTCTTCTGAACGAAGCAGGCCGTGGCTGGGAAAAGCATATCGGGAGTTGCCGTTGCCACGATAATGAGATCGATTTCCTTCGGCGAAATCTTGGCTTGCTCCATTGCCTTGAGCGCGGCCTTGGTTGCCATATCGCTGGTGTTTTCATCCTTTGCGGCGATGCGGCGCTCCTTGATGCCGGTGCGCGTAGTGATCCAGTCGTCGCTGGTATCGACCATGCGCGAGAGGTCCTCATTGGTCAGAACCTTTTCGGGCACATAACTGCCCGTACCGATGATTGAGACCGTGCGCAGCGTTTTACCGGAGCGCGGGCTCGAGCGGGGCTGTCGTTTCATGATAACGGCGAATCTCCTCGACGATATGCGGGTTCACCTGCTGTTCAATGGACTCGGCCGCCACACGTAGCGCATTTTTGATCGCCAGCGGCGTGCTCGCACCGTGCGCGATGATGCAAATCCCGTTCACACCAAGCAGCGGCATGCCGCCGTACTCTTCGTAATTCGTTTTGTCTTTGATTACGCGAAATGCCTTCCGCGCCAGATAGGCCGCAACCATGTGAATTTTAGAGCGCGTCAATTCCTGTTTAAGCCATTTGAAAATCGCCACTGAAATCGATTCGCACGTCTTCAAAATCACGTTGCCGACAAAACCGTCGCATACGACCACTTCCACCGGGTCTTCAAACAAATGCCGGCCTTCGATGTTGCCCCGAAAATTCAGCGAGCTCTTCTTCAACATTTTGAAGGCCTCTTTTGTCAGGTCGTTGCCTTTGACATCTTCTTCGCCTAATGAAATCAAACCGACCCGCGGCTTTTTATAGCGGAGAACGTGGCTGGAATAGACCGAGCCCATAATGGCGTATTGCAAAAGATGCTCCGGGCGCGCGTCGATGTTTGCGCCGGCGTCGATCAAAACAAAAACATTAAACTGCGTAGGCAAGACCGCCGCGATGCCGGGCCGGTCGATCCCTTCTAGCGTGCGCAACTTAATCATGCTCGCAGCGACCGCCGCACCGGTGTGCCCGGCGCTCACCACCGCGTCCGCATCACCGCGCTTCACAAGATCGACAGCGCGACTGATTGATGAATCTTTCTTTCGACGAACGGCTGTCCAGGCGCGATCGCTCATCTCCACGACTTGAGTGGAATGCACAATGTCGATGCGTGAATCGTTACACTGATGTTTGCGCAACTCGTTTTCTATTTCGGCGGTGTCTCCGACCAGATAAAGCTTGTTTACCTGCCGGTAATCACGCAGCGCCATAACGGCGCCGGCAACAAGGTTAGGCGGACCAAAGTCACCGCCCATCGCGTCGAGGGCGATTTTCATCAGTGCAAAACTTTGCGAACTTTAGTCGCCGAATGCAAAGTGAAAATTAGGGCGGCGTTCAAGCGCTCAAGCGTTGAAGCGTTTTAGTTTTTGTCGTTCCCGTTTTAACAGTTCAACGAGGTTACGTTTTACTTGCCTTCGAGCGTCAACACCTGTCGCCCGCGGTAATAGCCGCACGATGGGCAGGCGATGTGCGAGGGGACGCTGCTTCCGCACTGGGAGCACTTGTTCAGATGCGCAGCGTGCCAGCGGTTCGCTGCTTTGCGCGTGCGTAACCGCATCTTAGATGTTTTGCGTTTTGGGACTCCCATTGAAGCGAATTAGGAAAGCAGGAAATCAGGAAAAGACAATATGAATCGTGAATCTCATTCAGACATGACGCTCGATTTAACGATTCTCGATTTTCAATTTGTCCAGCGCGCTCCAATCCGACTTGCGCTTTGCATCCTGCTCCGCAGTTTTGACCTGTTTCGCCTTGCAAACCCGACGGCCGTCCCTGTCGCAATGCGGATGCGCCGGCAGGTTTAGCAAAATTTCTTCGCGCATAGAGGGCGTAAGATCGACACTCTCCGGCCCGTGGAGCTCCATGTGTACGGCGAATGCAGGCACTCGAATCTCGTGCATGAATTTTTCCAGACATAACACGCACCGCAGCTCAACTGGCTGTGACAGCAAGCCATTCGCCCACAATGCGCCTCCCGCAACGCCAAGATCGATATCGTAATGCAGGTGGCCAGCGCAACGAATTCCCTCTGGTTCCAGTTCCTGGATTGGGCAATCCTCCTCCCCTTCCAGATGCAGGCCTTGAGCTGGAATTTGTTTCAAATGCACTTTCATGAGCCGATCCCTTTCGCATGTATCAACTACATTTCCTACCTAGCGCTTTCGCCACACACGCTGGAACGAAGCTCGAGACATCCCCGCCGAGGCGCGCGATTTCTTTCACGATGCGGGAGCTGAGATACGTGTATTCCTCCTTGGGCATTAAGAAAATCGTTTCTACCGCGGCATCCAGTTTTCGATTCATCAGCGCCATTTGAAATTCGAACTCGAAATCGGATACGGCCCGCAAACCGCGGATCACCGCTCCCGCGCTCTCTGCTCTGGCAAACTCGACAAGTAGTCCGCTGAATTCAGCGATTCGCACACCGCCGATCGTGCCGGCGGTCTCTCGTAGCAAATCGAGTCGTTCCTTTAACGAGAAAAGCGGTTGCTTCTCGTCATTATGCGCCACAGCCACCACGACTTCGTCGAACAGTTTTCGCGCACGCTCAATCACATCCAAATGACCGTTGGTCACCGGATCGAAGCTGCCTGGGTAAATTGCGCGTCGCATCTGCGAAAATTCGCAGAGGAAATGGAAAATTAAAGGCTTAATGACGAAGCACGAATGACGAATGACGAAGGAAGCCCGAAAGTCCGAATGACGAAGAAGCCCTATCACGATGGTTCGTCATTCGGATTTCGTCATTCTTTCCCTGAGTTGCCTAATGCTCACGAGACACGAAGTTGACGTTCACTTCGATGCGCGATCCATCGTCTTACAAAACCATTGCCGTGGCGACGACATTTTCGCCGCGTTTCAAGCAGGTTTTTGCCGAAGCGAAGCGAATCCGAGAACGTTTTTCTGCCAATCTTCATCTGATCTATGCGGGCAAGCCAAATGAAGAAACGGCAAAGAAGTTTCACGATGCGCTGACGCAGCTTCAGCTTCCGACCGATTCAACGATTCATTATGAAGAAGGAGACCCGGCTGATGCTATTTTGCGCACGCTCGCTCGTGAGAAGATCGACATGCTGGTCGCTGGCGCGCTGGAGAAGGAAGTAGTGTTGCATCCGTTTCTGGGTAACGTGGCGCGGCGCCTTGTGCGAGAAGCGCCCTGCTCAGTAATGCTTTTCACCAAACCAACGGTGAACCCCAAACCGCTGAGTCGGATCGTTTTCATTGCTGATTGTTCCGACCACGGACTACAGGCTTTGAAGAGAACGCTGCTGCTGGCTGCGGCGGAATCGTGTGAACGGCTTTATGTTATCCGCATCATTACCACTTTTGATGAAGCCCGCGCGTCGATTCGCGCAGATGCAAGAAGAGATGAAAAGCGCGGATCGCACGATGATGAAGAAGACGCGCTGGAGAGATTTGTTTTATCGGCGGGCGCAACCGAAGTCCCGATCGAGGCCCGCTGTGTCCGCGGCAATACCGGTTTGGTTGCCTCGGATTTTGTTCAATCAGTAAAAGCGGATTTGCTCGTGGTGCCGCTGCAGAAAAATCCTGATGCGGCCCAGCAATTGCCGACCAATGTTGCTTGGATCACCGATGTGATACCCTGCAATCTCTGGGTGATCCGCTGAATTACGTTGCATGGATTGCGCATGATTTTGTAGAGGCGCTTGTGTCAAGCGCCTTCCCTTTGAAGTCGGCGGTTGACACAACCGCCGCTATAACGACGCATGGAGCCTGAATTCCAACCGTACGGTTTGCCGCATCTGACGGTCATTGCTCTCACCATCGTGCTGCCGTTTGCGCTTGCCGCAATTGCGCGGCGCACAAGATCGCAGCGACTCGAAAACATAATTATCGGCGTTCTCTCAGCAGTGCTTGTGTTGAACTACGTCGTCTATTTAATTTTTATCCGTAGCCGCGGCGCTGTGGATTGGCGGCAAATGCTGCCGATGCAAATGTGCGACTGGGGCATGATGGTTGTCATTGTGGCCATGTTGACGGGAAATCGGCGCTGGTTCGAAGTGGCATATTTCTGGGGAATTGGCGGCACGTTGCAAGCCGTCCTCACGCCAAACCTGCGCTTTGGCTTTCCAGATTGGCGTTTCATCAGTTTTTTCACCTCGCATTGCGGCATTATCGTCGGCGTGGTTTTCCTGATGTTGACTCGGCGATACCGTCCATATCCCATGTCCATCGTGCGCGTGTGGCTGTGGTCGGAGTTTTACTTTGTGGTTACTCTTATTGCGGACGAAGTCACTGGTTTTAACTACGGCTTTTTGCTGCATAAACCGGAGGCGTTTTCCATTTTAAGTTTCCTTTCTGATTCACGACCGCTGTACCTTCTGCAAATGCACGGAGTCGCACTGCTCTTTTTTCTCGTGCTGTATGCGCCATTTGCCGTAGTCGATCTTGCAACAGGGAAATCGCTGAGGAATGCAGGAAAGCAGGAAGGAACTCTTTAAAATTCCTGGGTTCCTGCTTTCGTTAGAGATTCATGGCCAAGTCAAAACCATTGCGGGTCGGGAGAGTCACCATTGGGGGCAAACGTCCAGCCTTCATTCTTGGACCGTGCGTGATTGAGTCGGAGAAGTTTGTCTGGCGCATGGCGAAGAAGATCGCCGAAATCTGCGTGGCCGCAGATGTTGATTTCATTTTCAAAGCCTCGTACGACAAGGCAAATCGCACTTCGGTGCATTCGTTTCGCGGAACCAGCGTACGTGAAGGCTGCGAGATTCTTTCGGCCATCGGGCGTGACTTGAAAATACCAGTCACAACCGACGTTCATTCCCCGAACGAAGCGCAGATCGCCGGCGAGAAGATCGACATGTTGCAAATCCCGGCGTTTCTCTGCCGGCAAACGGATCTACTACGCGCCGCTGCGGAAACGGGTCGCGCGATCAATGTGAAAAAAGGTCAGTTCCTCGCTCCGTGGGACGTGCGCAACATTGCCGAAAAACTAATCGCCTTTGGCAACTCACAATTCTGTTTCACCGAGCGCGGCACCACGTTTGGTTACAACAACCTCGTCGCCGACATGCGCTCGCTATATTGGATGCGCGAAGCGGGATATCGCGTGATTTTTGACGCGACACATTCTGTGCAGCGGCCAGGCGGGGCAGGGGACTCGACGACAGGGGACGGCGTGCTGGCTCCGGCACTGGCCCGCGCCGCGATGGCCACGGGCTGCGACGGAATCTTTATGGAAGTGCACGAAAATCCGGCGCGCGCATTGTCGGATGGGCCGAATCAGGTTCCGCTAAAGGTTTTGCCGAAGCACCTGCGCATGTTAAAGGCTATTCATGCTGCCGTCTCGTAGCGGTCGCGCTAGCTATTGGAGCTGGCTGCTTTGCTTATTATCAGTGCTGCTGTCCGTTTTAATATCGGCGCCTCACCTGTCCGGTCAGTCAAAAAGCCACAGGAAGAAGGGTCGCGCGACAGCGACGCCGAGTGCGTCCCCGGGCGAACAAAGTTTAACGAACATCCCCCTGCCGATCGGCCACGAAGCCAAGGGGCTTGTGCTGCCGGATTTCGATGGCGAAGGCCATCTGCGGGGAAGATTTGAAGCGGGAACGGCGCACCGGATCGATCAGGAACACATCGGGTTTCAACACCTTAAAATTACGACGTACACCCCGGAGAACGAGCCGGATCTGAAAATCGACATGCACACGTCGGTGCTTGATTTAACAACCCGGGTTCTCAGTTCGCAGGAACGCACGACGATCCAGCGCGCGGATTTCAACATCGCTGGCGATTCAATGTATTTCGACACTAATACGAGAACCGGGCGATTGATCGGCAATGTGAAAATGGTGATCACTGACGAGTCGCATCTGACTGCCAAACCAAACAGCAGCGAATGAAAAAACTGGCGGTGTTGATCCTGTTTATCGCCTGCTCGGCGGGGCCGTACATGGAGGGGCAGACTGCGACGGAGTCCCCGGAAGCTTCCCGCGCTGCCCCTGAGAAAAAGCCCAAGAAAACGGCGAGTAAGAAAGAAAATACCTCGGCTGGCACAAAATTATTTGGCCAGGATGGGTCGAACGCACCCACCACAACGGAAATCTACGCGGATGAGGCGTTTTTT
>Ga0193735_1000309_pt1 | contig 15393 bp, 15 predicted proteins | sample U1m2metaG_FD_145080 | JGI IMG/M metagenome (GOLD analysis project Ga0193735, IMG submission 145080) | Soil microbial communities from a riparian zone of the East river system, Colorado, United States - U1m2 | ecosystem: Environmental > Terrestrial > Soil > Riparian zone | place: USA: East River... | reverse complement strand
GGACGCAGTGAAGGTCGCAAAAGTTAACGTAGACGAGAACCAAAGCCTTTCGCTCAAGTACAATATTCGCGCGATTCCGGCTTTGCTCTTTTTCAAGAACGGCCAACTGCGCGATCAACTCACCGGAGTCACAAGCAAGAAAGACTTGTTGAATCGAATCGAAGCGCTGGCCTGAGGAAATTCTTCAAAGATTTCCAAGGGGCTGGCGGCAGTAGCCGGCCGTCGCTGGCTTTGGCCATAGCTTAGCGAGTGTCGCTGTGCGCGAGATGGGCCGCTAGAAGCTGATCTTTAAAATGCGGCCATCCGTACCCACGAGCCATCCGGCTTTGGGAGTGGCAAAAGCTACCGCCCAAAAGCCGCTCACACCAGGCAACGCGAACCACGTGGTTCCCTCGTCGGGAGTCCATGCCGCGCCTCCGTCATTGGCGGTAATGACCACCGCTCGGCCAAGGTTGTCCCCCGGGCCGTTACCGGTTCGGCCCACGTAGCTCAGGCCGAAGATCGCTCCTGTCACCGGCGGAGGGCTGGTAAGAGTCCAAGTTTGACCGCCATCGCTGGAAACCGCAGTGCGCGCGTTATTCGGATCGCCGGGATCCAAATCACCGCCGCCTACAATCCCGCGAAACGGATCTCGAAAATCAACGGTAAACGCGCCCGCGCTGGGCGAACTTATCAGAGGCGTGTTATACGCATTCCAAGTGTCGCCTCCGTCTCTGGTGGCCAGCACCCTGGCAATATCCGATCCACCCGTGCAAATCCACGCGTTCCTCCCGCCTTGTGTTGAGACGCAAGTACCACTCGACGCGAAGGAGGCTTCCCCCGGCAACGCCGGCGGCATATTGTTACTGATATCCTGCCACGTTGTTCCGTCCGTAGTGCGCAAGTCCGGGAACAGTCCATTCACCGAGTCGCTGTGTGCAATCCCTCGATGCGGCGTCCAAAACGCGAAGCCGTCGTAGAAAGCATTCGGATTCTGATTTTCAAACTGAATCGTCCAGGTCGCGCCTCCGTCCTCTGTCTTGTAGATGCGAAACTCTGTTGGATCCCCAGACGTTCCTATGGACATCAAATAGGCAACGTTGGCACTGAAGGCTTGTACATCGCGAAATTGCAAAGCTTCGGCGCCCGGCACTACGCCCGCTCTCCAGGTCTGTCCGCCGTCAGTGGTGACGGTGAACGTACCGGCGCGACCGGATGCCCAGACCACCTGCGGGTTCACTGGCCACACTGCGATCAGACCGTTAGTGGTGCCGCTGTTTTGCGGAGTCAGTGTGGGTTGATGAAGCTGCGTCGGCGAGAGCTCCTGCGCGCTGAGGATTCCGCAGGCGAGCGCGGCAATAAGAAAAGTAGCGAATTGTTTACACATGGCGATTCCTCCCAAAGGCAATTCGCAGCCGCGGTCTCAGCTGGCTGTGAGGAGCGTCAAACTTGCCACTACGACAACCGTTTACGGCGTCCTGATTCATATTGTGAGAACTTCGCTCTGTCATTCCCGTAGAATGAGGTGAACCGGAAACCAATGGGACTGCGACTAATTAGAAGAAGAAAGCCACCGATGAAAGCGAAAACCTCACGTTTTGATAACTTGGTCGCTCGTTATTATCCCGCCGTTTACAGCTTCGCTTCTCGATTGACCGATGATCCTCGGGAAGCAGTTGCCTTAACGCGCTACGCCTTCAAGAACACGCAGAAGCAACTCCGGAACCGTCGCGATGAGACCGCGCTTGCGACAATCCTCATATCCGCGGTAATCCGCGCAGGCTTGACAGCAGCTTGAGGCAAACTTCCTGTTTTGCTTCGCAAATTTTTGTGACGAATAACGGCCGGTGCGCCCGGCGGTCACATCCTGCACGACTGCGCCCGGCGCGGCCAAATTTTTGGATTTCAAACCGAGATCGTAACCGCTATAAGACCTACAACTTTTGAGTATGGCGCAATCATCAGTCCGCGATCTTCCTGAAGGACTGGCACTCACGGGCGCGATCGCAACGGATTACGACGAAATTCTCACGCCGGACGCGTTGTCGTTCGTAGCGAAATTGCATCGCGCGTTTGAATCGCGCCGCCGCAAATGTCTCCAACGCCGACAAGATCAACAAGAGGCATTCGACCGTGGCGAGTCGCTGGATTTCCTAACGGAAACTAAACACATTCGCGAAGGTGATTGGAGTTGCGCGCCGATTCCGCGCGATTTGCAGGATCGCCGAGTGGAAATTACCGGGCCGACTGATCGCAAAATGGTGATCAACGCGCTCAATTCCGGCGCGAAAGTTTTCATGGCCGACTTCGAAGACGCCAACGCGCCGACTTGGGCCAACATGGTGGAAGGCCAAATCAATTTGCGCGACGCCATTCTGCGCACGATCACGTTCACGAATCCGGAGGGAAAAGAATATCGGCTAAACGAACGCACCGCCGTCTTGTTCGTTAGGCCGCGTGGCTGGCACCTGGACGAAAAGCATCTGCTTGTCGATGGCGAGCCAGTGGCCGGCGCGTTCTTCGATTTCGGTCTTTTCTTTTTTCACAATGCCAAGGAACTGATCGCGCGCGGGAGCGGCCCGTATTTTTACCTGCCGAAAATGGAGAGCCACCTCGAAGCGCGCATTTGGAACGACGCTTTCAAGCTGGCGCAGGATGAGCTTGGCATTCAACAAGGCACGATCCGAGCGACGGTCCTAATCGAGACCATTCCGGCTGCATTCGAGATGGAGGAGATTCTTTACGAGCTACGGGAGCATTCTGCCGGGCTCAACTGCGGCCGCTGGGATTACATTTTTTCCTGCATAAAAAAATTTCGCCGCAAACCGGATTTCCTACTGGCCGATCGCGCGATCATTACGATGACAACGCATTTCATGCATTCGTATTCGTTGCTCTGCATCAAGACTTGTCATCGTCGGAAAATATCCGCGATGGGCGGAATGGCGGCGCAGATTCCGGTGAAGAACAATCCGCGCGCAAACGAAGAAGCGTTCGCCAAAGTGCGCGCGGACAAGGAACGCGAAGCTGGCGATGGTCACGATGGAACGTGGGTCGCGCATCCTGGAATGGTCCAGCTCGCGATCGAAGCATTCGATCACCTCATGCCCCAGCCTAACCAAATTGCGCGCCAACGTGACGATGTCGATCCTTCCGCGAAAGACCTGCTCGATTTCGGGCCGCGCGGCCCGATCACCGAACAAGGTTTGCGCACGAACGTGAGCGTGGGCGTGCAATATCTCGAGGCGTGGCTGCGTGGCGGCGGCGCCGTCCCGATTTTCAATTTGATGGAAGACGCCGCAACGGCGGAAATCTCGCGCGCACAAGTCTGGCAATGGATTCGCCATCCCGATGGAAAATTGAGCGATGGCCGCAAAGTGACGAAGCAACTATTTCGCGAAGTGCTCACGGAGGAACTAACGAAAATTAAAGAAGCGATCGGCGTCGATCGTTTCGCCAAAGGGAAATTCGAAATCGCGCGCGATTTGTTCGATAAGATGACCACCGACGATGAGTTCGCTGAATTTCTAACGTTGCCAGGTTATGAGAAACTCGACTGAAGCCGGCGCGCGTTGGCACGGCGTAACACGACCATATTCGCCGGCAGACGTGGAGCGCGTGCGCGGCAGCCTGCGCGTCGAGCACACGCTGGCGCGGCGCGGCGCGGAAAAACTTTGGCAACTGTTACAGAACGAAGATTACGTCGCGGCCCTCGGCGCGCTCACTGGCAATCAGGCGATGCAACAGGTCAAAGCGGGCTTGAAGGCTATTTACGTGAGCGGATGGCAGGTGGCGGCGGACGCAAATCTCGCCGGCCAAATGTATCCGGATCAAAGTTTGTATCCAGCGAACAGCGTGCCGGCACTCGTTAGGCGGATCAATCAAGCCTTGCAGCGCGCCGATCAAATTTACCACGCCGAAGGTGAGATCGATATCGACTGGTTTGCGCCCATCGTAGCCGACGCCGAGGCTGGTTTCGGTGGGCCGCTCAATGTTTTCGAACTAACGAAGGCAATGATCGAAGCCGGCGCGGCCGGTGTACATTTCGAAGATCAACTCGCGAGTGAGAAAAAATGCGGACACATGGGCGGCAAGGTGCTGGTGCCGACGCACACCGCCATCAAGCATCTCATCGCCGCGCGTTTGGCGGCCGATGTTTGTGACGTACCGATGATCCTAATTGCGCGCACGGATGCGAACGGCGCCGCCCTTCTTACGAACGATGTGGATGAGTGCGATCGCGAATTTCTCACCGGCGAACGAACGCCGGAAGGCTTCTTTCGCGTGCGCGCCGGGCTCGACCAGGCGATCTCTCGCGCGCAAAGCTACGCGCCGTTTGCGGACATGATCTGGTGCGAAACCAGCGAACCGAGTTTGGCGGAAGCAAAGCGATTTGCCGAAAACGTGCGCGCAAAATTTCCTAACAAGTTACTGGCTTACAATTGTTCGCCGTCGTTTAACTGGAAAAAGAAACTTGATGGTGCCAGCATTGCAAAATTTCAGCGCGAGCTCGGCGCAATGGGTTACAAATTTCAATTCGTCACGCTCGCTGGATTTCATGCGCTCAACGCCAGCATGTTCAATCTGGCTCGCGATTATCGCGACCACGGCATGGCGGCGTATGCAGTATTGCAGGAGGCGGAATTCGCCGCCGAACGCGATGGTTACTCGGCGACGAAACATCAACGCGAAGTCGGCACCGGCTATTTCGATCTGGTGGCGCAAATTATTGCCGACGGCAACAGCTCGACCACAGCATTGGACGGCTCGACCGAAGCGGAGCAGTTCCGTTGAATGCAAAGTCGACAATCGCCAGCGAAAAGGGTTGCGCAAGACTCTTCCACTCTAACCGACAGTCGTCTTGCCGCGCGTTGCGCGGAAATCGCGCAGCAAGCTTTTTTTGATTACCTAACGCGCTTCAACGCCATCACCGAGCGTGCGCGCGAACGTTTTTTGGCGCGCGATTGGGCCGGCAGTTCCAATGACGCTGCCGAGCGACTGCGTTTTTACAACGACGTTCTCGACGGCCTAACAAGTCGCATCCGCGAATTGATGGGCATTCGTTTACCGGAACGCAGCATCTGGATGGGGGTCAAAGCCGTTTACTCATCGCTCATCGCGCGCTCGCCGGCGTGGGAAATCGCCGAGACATTTTTCAATTCGTTAACGCGCCGCGTTTTTGCCACGGACGGCGTGGACCAGGCAATCGAATTTGTCGATACCGATTTCGACACGCCGCCGCCAAACGCCCCGATCACCGTCGCGAAGACTTATCGTGGCCAGAGCCTGCCCGAACTGTTGCATTCGGCATTAACGGATGCTTTTGAGGAAATCTGCTGGGACGACCTGCGGGAGACAGCGAATCTGGCTACGGCGCAGATTGAAGCAACGCACGCGGCGAAAGATTCGCAGCCCGAACTGGAAATTGTTTCGAGTGTTTTCTATCGCGGACGGGGTGCCTATTTGGTGGGACGCGTTTTGCGTGAAGGGCAGGTGTCCTTACCCATCGCGCTTTGCCTTCGTCATGAAAACGAGCGGGGCATCACCCTCGATGCCCTGCTACATGGAGATGTCGACCTTGCGATTTTGTTCTCGTTTACCCGCTCTTATTTTCGGGTAGCGATTGAATGTCCCTATCGGCTTGTGCGTTATCTTCAGCAATTGATGCCGCGCAAACGTTTGATTGATCTTTACAACGCCATCGGTTTTCATCGGCACGGTAAAACGGAATTTTACCGCGATTTCATCGCCCACCTGCGCAGGTCGACGGATCGTTTCGTCGTGGCCGAGGGAGCTCGCGGAATGGTGATGAGCGTTTTCACGCTGCCAAGCTACGATGTGGTTTTTAAACTGATCAAAGATCGATTTGATTTGCCGAAAGATAGCACCCGCGAGGATGTGCGGCGGCGCTACCGATTGGTTTTCGAACATGACCGCGCGGGCCGATTGGTCGAAGCGCACGAGTTCGAGCATCTACGGATCCCGGGGGACCGGTTCGACCCTAAACTGCGGGCCGAGCTTTTGCGCGATGCCGCTTCGATTGTGAGGATGGAGGGCGGCGACGTCATCATCGCGCACGCCTACGTCGAGCGTCGTCTTCGCCCGCTCAACCTTTTTTTTCGGGAAAACGAGCCAGAGACAATTGCGGCTGCCGGGCGCGACTACGGGCAATCGATCAAAGACCTTGCCGCCTCCAATATTTTTCCGGGTGACTTGCTCACGAAAAATTTTGGCGTGACCCGTCACGGCCGCGTCGTCTTTTACGATTACGATGAGCTTTGTTTCCTTACGGATTGCAATTTTCGCAAACTGCCGGAAGCGCGCACTCCGGAGGAAGAAGTTGCCGCAGAACCGTGGTTCTCCGTGCGTGAAAACGACATTTTTCCCGAGGAATTTTTGCAATTTCTGGCTCTCCCAAAGCCAGCCCTGACCGCGCTGCTCAAACATCACGGCGAGATTTTTAGGGCCGATTTCTGGCGCGCCATTCAGCGCCAAATCCGAGTAGGCGACATTCCAGAAGTGTTTCCTTACAGAGCGGAGCGGCGGCTGACGGATGACTAAGCGTCTTCCTTCAGGCCGACGTGTTTTAAATTCCTCGCGCCGAAAATCCAATTTCGTCGGGAATGCGCCCCGACGCGATTCGAACGCGCAACCTACTGCTATGAATACCGATGACGGGCGTCGAACTTCACAATGACTTCCTCGCCGTCGTCCTATTGGCAAAGGGTATCGCTGTCGGTCATCTTGACGGTTTCTGTTAGACACCGGCTGCCCAATCCGTCGGCTAAAAAATTGAAGTCATTACGCGCACGTTCCTCATAAAGAAGGACTTGCGATAACTATTCGACACGCGACGTGACGCCGGATCTGAGTTTGGCTTAGAACCTGCTGTCTACAACACGGTCAACCTCAAGCCGATAGCTGATGTATCGGCAATATTTTTCTGCAACTTCTTTTGTAACGATATCCGATATGCATTCAACGCGTTGTGATAACAGGGGCGCGGAGCTGATACCGCGAACTTGATGAAATCTTCAACGCTTACTTTTTCACTTATCCTCGCTGGTTTGTGCGCTGCGGTCTTTCCCACAAACGCGCAGGTCAACGTTACCCAGAAGCAGAACAATCTTTCCCGTGATGGGCTTTACATCGATTCGGCCTTTACGCCTGCTGCCGCGGCTAGCGTAGCGCGCGACCTCAACTTCAATGGCACCATTTCAGGGAACGTTTACGCTCAGCCCCTTTACATCGAGAACGGTCCGGGCGGCGCCGCAATGGTTATCGTCGTGACTGAATCGAATAACGTTTATGCGCTCAATGCCAGTACTGGCACAGTCATTTGGCAGCGCAACGTTGGCTCGCCCGTCAGCTCAGGTCTGCCCTGCGGCAATATCAATCCGCTCGGCATTACCGGCACACCCGTTGTCGATCTCGCCTCTCGGTCGCTTCTCTTCGATGCCATGGTCGATGGCGCGACGAAGAAGCATTTCATTTATTCCTTGAACGTGGACACAGGTGCTATCAATCCCGGCTGGCCGGTGGATGTGAACGCCACAGCGACGTACAACGGCGCCACCTTCACCTCCCTAGTCCAGAACGAGCGAGCCGCACTTGGGCTGGTTAATGGCGTCGTCTATGTGCCGTATTCCGGCCACGCCGGCGATTGCGGCACTTACCGCGGTTGGGTTGTCGGCGTGCGAATCAATAATCCAGCTAGTGTGACCGCTTGGGCGACGACGGCTATCGGTGGCGGAATTTGGGGCCATGGCGGTGTTGCCAGTGACGGCACTAACATGTTCGTGGTGACCGGAAACACCTTCAACACCGGAGGTAACTGGAGCGGTGGCGAAGCGATTATTCGTTTGCAAGCTGGGCCGATCTTCAGTGGCAATCCGACTGACTACTGGGCGCCTACTAATTGGCTCTCACTTGATAATGGCGATACGGACCTTGGCGGGTGCGGCGCAGTGCTGATCGATGTACCCGGCGCGACGCCTTCGCAGCTGGCGCTCGCGTTGGGCAAAGATGGCAATGCTTATCTATTAAATCGTAATAATCTCGGCGGCATTGCCGCACCTGTAGCCTCCGCTAACGTGGGTGTCGCAATCAGAGGTCAATCTGCTGCCAGTTACCGCACCGGCAACGGAAAATACTTTGTTTTTCGTGACGGCAGCAGCGCGATTTCGGCTTATAAGATTACTGCGACAAATCCGCCAACCATAGTCCCTGCTTGGAGCGTCAGCCAGAGCGGCCAGGGGTCGCCGTGGGTTACAACTACTGATGGGACCAATAATGCGATTGTGTGGGTGGTCGGCTCCGAAAACGGCGATCAGCGGTTGCACGGCTACAATGGCGATACTGGTGCGGTGGTTTATGCCGGCGGCGGGACAAACGAGCTGATGGCTAATACACGCAAGTGGAACGCTGGTATTGTCGCGCGCGGTCGGACCTACTTTGCCGCCAACAACAAAGTTTATGCTTTTGCTGTGCCGGCAGGGACACCTACTCCAACCCCAACAGCGACACCTACGCCCACTCCTACTGCTACACGGACGCCAACCCCCACTCCCACTCCAACTCCAAGCGCGACACAAACGCCAACCCCAACAGCAACCCGGACACCTACCCCAACACCAACAAGCCCACCTGGCAACACATGCCACCGGCAAATGACGATCGACCATACCAAGGTTCCAAGCACACAGTCCAATTTCACGGTACTGGTAAGCGTCACTGATCCTGCGCTTAAGACGCTTGCCAACGGTGGCCACGTAGCCAATGCGAACGGATTCGACATCGGGTTTTACGCCGACTCTGGGGGGACTGCCAAACTCAAGTGGGAAGTCGAAAAATACAATGGCATAACCGGCAACCTGATCGCCTGGGTAAAGATCCCCTCCGTGTCGAGTACGTCAGACACGCCATTCTATCTGTTCTATGGGGACTCATCGATCACAACCAACCAATCTGATCCACTCAACACATGGGATTCCAATTTCAAGGCTGTTTACCATCTTGGAAATGGAACGACCCTAACCGCAACCGATTCTACCGGTGGCAATAATGGGACGTTAATCAATAGTCCTACGGCGACTGCCGGAAAGATTAATGGGGCGGCTCATTTTGTGCATAGCAGTAGTCAGGCTGTAGGTCTGACTAATCCGGGCGACTTTCCTATTGCAACGGCATGGACCATGGAGACATGGGTCAAGCCTTCAACTGATGGAAATGTCGCTCTCCTTTGGGGCGGAACTTCCAATAACGGTCCCCATATGGTGCTTCCAGGGAACAACACCTGGCGAGTTGGTTTCTGGGGCGGTGCAGACGTGAACGGAACTGGAGTAGACACTTCGGCGTTTCATCACATTGCCGGAACCTTCGACGGGTCGAGTCTAAGATTATACAAGGACGGATCTCTGATCGCTGGGCCTATTGCGGCGTCGCCTGCTACTTCGTCTAACCCTGGTGCTGTGATTGGTTCGGCGTTTGGTGCATTTTATTTCAATGGGGATGTAGATGAGCTTCGAATCTCCAGCACAAATCGCTCCGCTGCCTGGATTACAACCGAGTATAACAATCAAAACTCGCCAGGAACATTTATCACGATGGGGAGCGAGAATTGCGCTTTTTAATGCGATCATTGATGACGCGCGCATCTACAAGCGGGCGCTTAGTCAAATGCGCCCGGCGCGGCTCGAACGCGCAACCTACGGCTCCGGAGGCCGTCGCTCTATCCAGTTGAACTACGGGCGCGAAGGCCGAAAAGATAACCCAATTTAACGATTTAGCGATTGAGTGGTTTTCAGTCGCTAAATGATCCATGGGCGGTTGCAATTTCACGTATTCTGCTGGAAACTGTTCGCCCGCCCGAGCGGGCGGGGAGGGGGAATTTTTCATGAATCAGATCATCGATGCCATTGAGAAAGAACAGCACAGAAGCGACGCCACGCCGTTTTCTGTCGGGGATAGCGTGCGCGTTCACACGCGCGTGGTGGAAGGGGACAAAGAACGAGTCCAGATATTTGCTGGCATAGTCATTGGCCGTAAGGGCCGGGGACTCAATGAAACATTCACCGTGCGCCGAATCTCCTACGGAGAAGGCGTTGAGCGTGTATTTCCGCTGCATTCGCCGCGCATTGCAAAGGTAGAAGTGGAGCAAAAAGGCCGCGCACGTCGCGCCAGACTAAATTATCTTCGCACTCGCAAGGGCAAGGAAGCAACAGCTGTGCGCGAGTAAAAATGTGAGATGTGATTGGTCAGAGATTTTTCCCACGAGTCACATCTCACTTCTCACCGTTAGAATTTCTGCATAATATGCCGCATGCGCCGGCGATGCGGATTTCGTTACGAGAAAAAACTGCGCGCCACCGGCGTAGCGCGGATTGCCGGGATTGACGAGGCTGGTCGCGGGGCGTTGGCGGGTCCGGTTGTGGCCGCTGCAGTAGTTCTTCCTGAAAAATTCCGTCATCGCCGCCTGAACGATTCCAAGCAGCTCGCGCCGGAACTGCGCGATGAAATTTATTCGGAGCTGGTGTCCAATCCCGAAGTCAGATGGACCGTTGGCATGATCGACTCCACCGAGATTGATCGCATCAACATTCTACGCGCGAGCCATCGAGCGATGCGCCTAGCGATCACGGCTCTGATCGATCCACCGGAGCACGTCTTGATCGATGGACTACCCGTTATTCCTTTCCCGGTTCCGCAAACGGCCGTCATCGACGGCGACTGCATCAGTCTGAGCATTGCTGCTGCTAGCGTGATCGCCAAGGTCACGCGGGACCGGATGATGCGTGACTTTTGCGCCCAGTTCCCGCAGTATTGCTTCGGCCAACACAAAGGTTACGGAACCGAGTTGCACCTGCTGAGACTCCATGAATTCGGCCCTTGCGCAATCCATCGCCGGTCTTTCGAGCCGGTGGCGCAGCCGCTTCTCGCGTTGGAGGACATCGCCCAAATCCGGTCATCTCCGACGAGGCGCGCGCGGCGAGACGTTGGCGTGTCGCTATCTGAAGCGTAACGGTTACAAGGTCCTCTTCCGCAATTTTCGCGGCCGCAGCGGAGGTGAGATCGATGTTGTCTGTCGTGACAATGACACGCTGGTTTTTGTCGAAGTAAAAACCCGCGGGCGCGAAGATTTCGGCCGGCCCGTTGAAGCGGTTGATCGAGAAAAACGAAAGCGCATTTCTCGTGGTGCCCTCGCCTGGCTGCGAATGCTGGATAATCCCGATATTCTTTTCCGATTTGATGTTGTTGAAGTCGTCATCGCGGACGGCGCGAAACCGCGCGTCGAATTAATCAAAAACGCGTTTCCACTTTCTAAGCCGTATCTCTACTGAGGGATTCTGCACCGATTATCAGATCAACAACTCCCTCGCGCGTGAATCCGCTTGCAATCCAAATTCCGATCGCTGGATAATTAGAAACTGATGACATACAAGATCCATCACCTTGCGGTTTGGGTTCTCGTCGTCGTCCACTTCTTTATCGGATTGGGATGGTACGCCTTGTTTGGAGAGGTTTGGCTGAATTATCACGCTCGCACAATGACAGACATCGAACGCGTTTTTGGCGTGGCGCCGTACCTGATTGCGATCGTTGCGGCGATCTTTGCGAACTACGGCTTGGCATGGCTAATTTACAAACTTCATGCTCATACTGCCCTCGCGGGGTTAAAGATCGCGCTAATCTGCTTCTTTGGCTTTTTGTTTGTTCAGTACGCAGCCATCTCGGCGTTCGCGGCGTTTGAAACGAATCCGTGGCCGCTGGTTTTCATCGACATGGGTCGTCCATTTGTTGCTTTCGCGATTAGCGGGCTCGTTCTCGGAGCCTGGCGCAAGCGTGAGTTGTAGCTGCGGACCTTGTCCGCGGTGCGCGACCAGCGCTGGACAATCGCGGTGCCATCGGCAAAATCTAAATGTCCAGCCATGGCCGATCCCATCCTCGTTGCTGAATCGAAGGAACAAATCTTTTTGCTTCCCAAAATGGCGAACCGCCATGGTTTGATCGCCGGCGCCACCGGCACGGGGAAAACGGTCACGCTTCAAACGCTCGCAGAGAATTTCAGCGCGCGGGGTGTGCCGGTTTTTATGGCGGACGTGAAAGGCGACCTCGCGGGGTTGAGTCAACCTGGCGGAAATAATCAAAAAATCCTGGAGCGCGCGAAAGAACTTAAGATCGATGATTTCACAGGCGAAGCCTGCCCCGTGGTGTTTTGGGATGTGTTCGGCGAACAGGGTCATCCGGTGCGCGCCACCGTTTCCGAAATGGGTCCGCTACTGCTCGCGCGGTTACTCGAGCTGAACGACACGCAGGAAGGCGTACTCAACATGGTTTTCAAGATCGCCGACGAGAACGGATTGCTTCTTCTCGATCTAAAGGATCTGCGCGCGATGTTGCAGTACGTCGCTGACAACGCCGATCAATTCAAAACGCAATATGGAAATATCTCCGCAGCCAGTGCCGGAGCGATCCAACGCAGCCTCCTCGCGCTCGAATCGCAGGGCGCCGACAAGTTTTTCGGCGAACCGGCGCTCAATCTCGAGGATTTGATTCAAACGCAGCGCGGCAAAGGAACAGTCAACATCCTTGCTGCAGATAAGTTGATGCAAAAATCGCCCAAGGTTTACGCGACATTTCTGCTTTGGATGCTCTCAGAGCTGTTCGAGAATCTCCCAGAGATTGGCGATCCGGAAAAACCGAAGCTCGTTTTCTTTTTCGATGAGGCGCACCTGCTCTTCGCTGAAGTGGCGCCGGCAGTCCAACAAAAGATCGAGCAAATGGTACGACTGATTCGCTCCAAAGGCGTCGGCGTTTATTTCGTCAGCCAAAATCCGCTCGATATCCCCGACGTTGTGCTTGGGCAGCTCGGAAACCGCGTACAGCACGCGTTGCGCGCGTTTACTCCGCGTGATCAAAAAGCTGTGAAAGCTGCTGCGGAAACTTTCCGGCAAAATCCAAAGCTGAAAGTGGAGACTGTGCTTACCCAGCTCGCGGTTGGCGAGGCGCTCGTCTCGATGCTGGACGAAAACGGCAGTCCGCAGATTGTCGAGCGGGCGAAGATTGTTCCGCCGCGCAGCCAGGTCGGTGCCATCACGGCGGATCAGCGGAAAGAGATTATCGCTTCATCTATCATCGCCGGGCACTACGAGAAAGCTATTGATCGGGAATCGGCCTACGAAAAACTCCAGGCGAGAGCAGGGGAGAAAGCGCAAACAGCTGGCGCACCACCTGTGGCTCCCAGCCCCCCTACGCCCGAGGGAGAGAAGCCTTCGATATTGGCTGAAGCTCTCGGCACTGCCACAGCTGCATTCCAACCGACAATCGGACCAAGGGGCGGACGCTACGATTCACTGGCAACTTCAATGGTAAAAAGTGCGATGCGCGCGGCCAGCAGCTCAATTGGCCGGCAAATCGCTCGCGGAATTCTGGGAGGAATTCTCGGCGGCAGCGGCCGCCGAAGATAGTTGTAGAGGCGCTTGTGCCAAGCGCCTGGCCTGGCGCTGGATTCGGTGCTTGGCATAAGCACCTCTACAACAAACACAATCGCCGGATACGTTTTGCGCACCCGGCGATTGAGCTGTGTCTTGCTTACGGCGTCGGCGCGCCGGCCGAGCTGGTGGGCTCTTTCTTTTTCCCCCCTTTGCCTGCCTTCACTTCCACTTCAGTGGCCGACATCGTGTAGGTGATTGTCACCTTTTCGCCGACCTTAAGGTCGCCCGTGACCTTGGTATTTGCGTCACGATTGATTTCCCAGCGATCCTTTCCTTTTTGGACCGCTATCATTGAATCAGTGACCTCAAGGACTGGCCCAGTCACTTGATAAGTCTTACCGCCCGCGGCGAAGGCTGTGCTGCTGAGCGCGAGACTCGCCGCTGCTAATAAACTAAATGCTGCTTTCATATTCATAGTGACCGATTAGACCGCTTCCTATCAGTTCTATTCAAGCGTTTTCGCGCGACGGTTTGGCTTTGTAGCCGGCGCACTGGACCGCGATTCTTTGTTTTACGCCCAATACGCAAGGTTAAAGGCCAGATAACGTTTCGTGTCTGCTCCGGAGTTCCCCATGCAGCGCGAAGCTCGCCCATTATCTGTTTCAACGGATCGCTGCCTTTCGCAGCCATGAACCGCTGAGTCGATGACCAGGTTCGAAGGTAGCCTACCAGATGATCGAGATTCCACTGAGCTGTCATCTCGAACTTCGGCGGATCGATCTCGTGAAATGGGAAGGGAAGATTGTCGAACTGCTCAACGAGCTTGCGTTCCTGTGGCCAGAAAGGGCCAACGACCTCGTAGTAGTACCGATTTACAACCTCATCAATCGCGGGGTTGATGTGCAACAAATTGTAAGCTGATGCAGCGAGCACGCCGTCCGACTTCAACACTCGCCGCGTAAAAGCGGTCCAGATCGAACCAGTGCAGCGCCTGCGGACCATGATTAGATCGACCGTCCCAAAGTCTATGCTGCTGTCTTCTGCTGGTGCGACAAGATAATCGACGCGCTCGTGCAGTTCCGCATTCGTGATCTGTTTCTCGCTCGCGTCCGTCGCGATGACGGCATCGAACACTGATGCCAAACCGGCTGCTGCTTGTCCGTTTCCCGTACCACAATCCCATGCCAGCCGACGGCTCGGCGCGATGCTTACCAGATAGTCGAACAGCTCCCGAGGGTAACCCGGTCGAAATCTCGCGTAATCCGCGGCCTGTTTCGAAAAATGATCTTTGAAGCTCATACCAGCCTCCGCTCGTGTAGCGGCGGCTGTGTCAGCCGCAAAACGTCACGTTGCTATTCCTTGGGCGGTTCCGGAATCGCTCTCACGCCGACGCGAGCTAAATACTCGTCCGCCTGCAAGAGATCATTGCCCGCGCGTTCGATGATCTTGAGCAGATTATCCATCGACGAAACTTCCTCGAGCTGCTCGGTCAGGAACCATTGAAGGAAATTGATCGTAATGTAGTCATTCTGCTTCCGCGCGAGTTCCACGAGACCATTGATTTGCTGGGTCACATGAATCTCCTGATCGAGCGAAAGCTTCACAGCATCCCGCGCCGTCTTAAATTTTGATTTCGGCGCATCGATCCCCGGTATCACTACGCGTCCGCCGGCGTCGACCACGTATTTGATGAACCGCAGCGCATGTCCCTTTTCCTCTTCGGCTTGTTTGAAAAAATGCTGCGCAAGTTGGGGCAACGCTTCCGTCGCAAAATGGGCCGCTATCGCGTAATACTGTAACTCCGCGCTGAATTCGTATCCGATCTGTTCGTTTATCGCATCGATGACTTTTTGACTGGTTAGCATTGGAAACCTTTCGTTTGATGTAATCCTTGTCTTAGCGCATGTACGCGCGACGATCAATGAGGCGAATGCCGCAACGGGTCAGGCTCGATTCTTCTGCAATCGAAGCTGTCAGGTAC
>Ga0193735_1000308_pt1 | contig 15420 bp, 15 predicted proteins | sample U1m2metaG_FD_145080 | JGI IMG/M metagenome (GOLD analysis project Ga0193735, IMG submission 145080) | Soil microbial communities from a riparian zone of the East river system, Colorado, United States - U1m2 | ecosystem: Environmental > Terrestrial > Soil > Riparian zone | place: USA: East River... | reverse complement strand
GGATTTGAACCCACGGCCTCCTGGTCCCGAACCAGGCGCTCTACCAAGCTGAGCCACAGCCCGAAATGGATTGGCTAACCGGATGCCCAGGCCGGCGCGCCCCTTATTTCGCGTATTTTGGCGCAGATAGCAAGGAACTCGCGTTCGACCGGCTACTGGCAACGCAAATAATTTGTCACGGAAGCGCCGCTGAAAAGGCCGCGCGTCGCATTTTGCTCGAAAGTAATTTGTGCTATTACGGACGAAATTCGTTGACAAAGAAGCGTTTCGCTTGGAAAGTCAGCGCTCATTTTACCATGCTCGCCCCGCATCTTGTCCCGTCCGCCCTTACAAACGGCGTGCCGGTCATTCTTCAATTCCCAATCCCGCAGGTGCGGGACCCCGTTCGTTCCTTGCGCCATATGACGACTCAACTTCTTAGTGAAGCAGCCCAGGTGATCCCGAATCAGCAACTTCTGATTAATGTTGTTTCCAAGCGAGTCCGTCAACTTGGCTTGGGGCATCGTCCGTTGGTGGAGACGACGCCGCGGATGTCGTTGACCGACATTGCGCTGAAGGAAATTATTGCCGGCAAGCTGACTTACGAGTCGCTCGAAGGTTCTTCGGACGAAGCCTAGTCCAACGCACACGTTCGCCGGAAGATGGCCTCGCCGAGCGAGCTGAAGCGTGTGCAAATATGGCGAGCGAATCGATTATCAATCGCAAAGCGCTCCGCGATTATCGCATTCTCGAGCGCTACGAAGCGGGCATCGAACTGAAGGGGAGCGAGGTCAAATCGATCCGAGCAGGCAAGGCGAACATCAGCGATGCATTCGCGCGCATCGAAAATGGCGAGGCTTTTGTTTATAACGCCGATATCCAGCCATACGAAAAAGCCAGCCACGAAATTCCGGTCGCAAAGCGCGTCCGCAAATTGTTGTTGCATCGGCAGGAGATCGACAAGCTCTACGGCGAAACCCAGGTCAAAGGCCGCGCCCTTGTTGTCCTCAAGCTCTATTGGAAAAATGGAAGGGTGAAAGCTGAGCTTGGCGTGGGGCACGGGAAGCTCGCGCATGACAAGCGGGCCGATTTGAAGAAGCGCGCCATCGATCGCGAGACGGCGCGCGAAGTTGCCCGCTTCCACCGCAAACAGGGTTAACACAGGCATCCGCGCCTGTACAGGTCGTGCTTGGCTAGCGCGGTTCACAGATCTTGTAGCAACCGGCCTGTGGCCGGTCGATCGCAGCGCGGATTTCAGATTAGATGACGGCCCGCAGGGCCGTGGCTACAGCGGCCATTCACGGCCGTTCGGTGGGAAGACTTCGTATCTGATTATGAACCTCTGCAATGACTCTTCGCGTTCTCTTGTTTTCAGGCGCCATTCTGCTGGCGCTTTGGCTAATCGCACGCTTTATTCGCACCGCACGCTACCCGCTGTACGACAAAGTTGTTCTCATCACCGGTGGATCGCGTGGACTCGGACTCGTGTTGGCGCGGCATATTTGCGCGCGAGGCGGCAATGTTGCGATCATTGCGCGCGATCCTGACGAACTGGCACGTGCAAAGAGTGATCTTGTTCCGCGCGGCGGCAAAGTCCTCACGATCGAATGCGATCTGCTCGATGCTGGACAAATTCAATTAGCTGTCCGGCGAGTCATCGATCGCTTTGGCAAGATCGACGTCTTGATCAACAACGCCGGCATTATCGAAGTAGGCCCTTTCGAGCATATGACGCCGGAGGATTTCGAGCACGCCATACACCTGCATTTTTGGGCGCCCTTCGAATTGATTTCACAAATCGTTCCCGAGATGCGCATCTGGGGCGGCGGACGCATCGTTAATATTTCTTCCATTGGCGGCAAGGTTGCGGTGCCGCATCTGGCGCCCTACAGCGCAAGCAAATTTGCGCTGACTGGTCTTTCTGACGCGCTTCGAGCTGAGCTCTCGCGCGACAATATCTATGTGACAACGGTCGCGCCGGGAATGATGCGCACCGGCTCGCACGTGAACGCAAAGTTCAAAGGCAGACATGACGACGAGTTTGCCTGGTTCGCTGCTGCCGCTGGAGCGCCGCTTCTCTCCATGAATGCCGATCGCGCTGCAAGAAAAATTCTTGCTGCCTGCCGTCGCGGTCAGCCATCGCTAACGCTCACATTTGCTGCGCGGCTTCAAGTCGTTGCCAACGCCCTGTTTCCGAATCTCACCGGTTACGCCATGCGATTTGTAAATCGATTTCTTCCCGGAACCGGCAGTGAAGAAGGGAATCAATCGCGAGCTGGCTCGCGACTTCGCCGGTTAACACCAGCATGGCTCACGCACCTGGCCGACAAAGCGACTTCGCGTAATAACGAAACACAAGCTAAAAGACTATAGCCGCGTCCATACGTGGGGCGATGGGGGCGATGGGATCTTAAATTGAGCGTTGGACGTTGAGCGTTGAGCGTTGAGCGTTCGAAGTTCACTTCCAAATGACCAAGCGCCTCTTCGTCGCGATCGACCTGCCGGAGTCAACGCGCCAACTCCTTACGAGTCTCGATCCGCACCTTCGCGGCGTGCGCTGGATCGACCCGGCTCAAATGCACCTAACGCTCGCTTTCTTCGGCGATGTTGCAGACGAAATTGACCTCGCGCTGCGCGAAAGACTCAGTGCAATTGAGTTTGGCGCGTTTTTTCTGCCGGTTGTGCGCGTCGGAACGTTTTCCGCGAAAGGCGCTCCGGAAATTGTCTGGATCGGTGTTGGCAAGGCGCACCCACATCTGTTCCAAATCCACAAGCGCGTGCATGAAGCCGCGCTCGGCGCTGGGTTGGAGCCGGAGCTTCGTCCCTGGCATCCGCATATCACGATTGCGCGCTGCCGCGATGTTGCGCCGCAATCGCTGCGAGAATTTTTAAAAGCGAACGCGGATCTCGACGCGGGAATGGTCCGCGTAGAGGCGTTTCACCTTTATTCCAGCAAACTGACTCCCGCCGGGCCGATCCACACGCGCGAGCTGAGCGTGCGTTGTCGCGGATAGTTCAGCTGTAGCCGCTTCGCTGTGCGAAGCGTGACGCTGGTATGTTTGCCCAATGCGCGAAGTGCGTCTCACAGAGACGCGGCTACAGGACTACAATCCTTTGCTGGAGAGCGGCGCAGCCACGTGTTCAAGTGACCGCCGCTCCGCTGGCACGCCAATCCACGCTTCAACGATCGCCCCGAAAATCATCAATGCCGCAGCCACCAAATATCCCGCGAACAATGCCGTGCTCGATCCGGTGCCGATGATCCATCCAAAGAGGAGTGGTGCGCCTACGCCACCGGCCAGCGTTCCGATCGCGTAGAAAATTGCGATCGCCACCGCACGGATTTCCAGCGGAAAAATTTCGCTCACCGTCAAATACGCTGAGCTCGCCGCTGCGGACGCGATGAAAAAAATAATCGTCCACGCAAGAGTCTGCGTTTGAGCTGTGAGCATGCCCGCGTGAAAAAGCCAGCCGGTCAGTGCGAGTAAAATCCCTGCGAGCCCGTAGGTAAGAGTAATCATTTGTCTGCGTCCGATTGTGTCGAAGAGATGTCCGAGCAGTAATGGCCCGAGCACATTTCCAAGCGCAAACGGGAGGAGATAGCCGCCCACATTTTGCTCGGGCACGCCATAGAAGCGCATCAGGACCAGCGCGTAAGTAAAAAAGATCGCGTTATAAAAAAAGGCCTGTGTGAACATGAGCACGAAACCAAGAAATGAGCGCCGACGATGTTCGTGCACGATCGCGTCCAAAATTTCCTGCCACGGCGTATGCGTTCGCGTGCGAATGCGCGTCAGCGTTTCGCTGTAGCCGGGATCGATGATCCCGGCCGCTTTTGCTCCGAGAACCTTCTGCTCTACTTCAGTAACGATCTCTTCCGCTTCATCATTCCGTCCATGAATCATCAGCCAGCGTGGACTCTCAGGAATCCAGCGACGAAAGAAAATCACAATGAGCCCCAGTGTCGCGCCGATTCCAAACGCGCAGCGCCATCCCAGCCAGATCGGCATATAGCGCGGATCAAGCAGCACAAGCGTGGCCGCTGCGCCCATGGCCGCGCCGACCCAGTATGAGCCGTTGATCATCAGATCGACTCGGCCGCGTACGCGCGCCGGAATCAGTTCGTCAATCGCGGAATTGATCGCCGCGTACTCACCGCCGATGCCCGCGCCGGTGACGGCGCGAAAAAATGCGTAGCTCCAGAAGTTCCAGGATAAAGCAGACAGCGCTGTTCCGACCAGATAAACGGCGACTGTGATGAAGAATAATTTCTTGCGGCCAAACCGATCCGTCCCGTAACCGAAAACCAGCGCGCCGAGCACTGCGCCCGTGAGATAGCAGGTGGCGCTCGCGCCGACCCGTGCCGGCGTCAATCCGAGCGTTTCGGGGCGCGTTAAAATTCCGCCCAACGCTCCAGCCAGCGTAACTTCGAGACCATCAAGAATCCAGGTGGCGCCCAGCGAGACAACGATCAACCAATGCCACCGGCTCCACGGCAGTCCATCTAACCGCGCCGGCACGTATGATTCGATCGTTTCGCCGTTTGCCATTGTGCCGATCTTTCGCGCAAAAAAACGCGCGACGCAAAAATGCAATTTAAAGTTGCGTTGTAGCCATGGCGCTGTGCGCCGTTCGTACAAAGGCAAAATGCCTATGTTCCGCTGGCAGCGATGACGCGTTCCAAATATTCCAGCGCTTTATCGTAACTTTTGCGCTGGAGATAATGCGCTAGCCGAGGATCGACCGGCCACGGAAGCTCTTCTTGCAGCTTGTCGATTTTTTCAGAGACTGCGCGCAATCGCGCGATGTGTTTTGCCTCGTTGCGCCGGCTTTGTTCATCTCGAATCGCCGCGAGGCGTTCTCGCAAAGCGTGCGCCAAATCGGCCAGAGCGTTTTCCATTGTGGTTGCTACCACTGCCTTTCAGCTCAGCCGTGACCGGGCTCGGACAGCAACTGTCGCTTCGCCTCAAGCCAATCCGACCCCGAGTCACCCGGCAGTGCAAATCTGCGGCGTCGCTCGGAAATGAAATACGCACGCAAACGAATTTGTTCGTCCGATGGCTCCGCTGGTCCTCCGGCCTCCGGAGGCATGGAACCGTCTGCTCCTTGAGCAGTTGGAACCTTTTTAGCCCCTGTCCCACTCTTCTTTCGACTCGTTGCTACGCGACGCGGACGTGGCGTGGCACCTTCCGTTGGCGCCTGATTTTTGGCTTGGACAATTTTCGGTTTTTTCGGCACAGATTGATTGGTGTTGATCGTTTTAATTCGTTTAACGCGCTTCGATGGGTTGGCAAGTGCTTTCTCGCCTTTCTTAGGAGAGGAGCAGATTAAGGGGGACGTATTATCATGAAGCATTTCGTTTTCCGCTGGGCTGTCACAACGATTGCCGTAATGGTTGCCTCGTCGATCATCCACGGAATTCGTTATGACACCGTGGCGGCCCTGATCGGCGCCTCGCTTTTGCTCGGCATTCTCAACGCATTCGTTCGCCCTTTCCTGTTGATCCTCAGTGCGCCGCTAATTCTGGTGACACTGGGGTTTTTCATACTCGTTCTAAATGGGCTGTTGCTACTCGTGGTGCCGAGTGTCGTAATCGGATTCCATGTGGATCACTTTTGGAGTGCGTTTTGGGGCGCCATCGTTATCAGCATCGTCAGTTGGATTTTGAGCGCGTTTTTCCGGGGGAGCGATGGGCACGTGCATGTGTTGACTCACCACACTCAGATACGGCGCGTCCGTGGCCGGGTCGTAGGAGAGAACGAGCGAGATCGAAGCTGATCAACGGGATCTTCGCGATGTCCGGAGTTCCGCGTTTATGCGGCCGAAGAAAGCCGCCTGAAGGCGGAACTCCAAACCAGGTGCTGTCGCGTTTCTCATCGGAAATTATAGGGCGTTTGACTCGCTCGCTCCCGCGAAGCTCGCCCTTCGGGCTGCCCGTCTGTGTCGCTCGTGTCCCCACGGCTCCGCTCTCCGAAACGCCAATCTTGCTATGTGAGATACTTGCTTAACCGCGAGCGGAGTTCTGAGCGCGCGCGGAAAAGTACGCTTTTCACAGCGGGAACAGAGAGATCGAGGATCTCGGCGATTTGCTCGTAGCTAAGCTGTTCATACCTGCGCAACACCAGCGCCAGCCGCTGGGTTTCTGGTAGCTGCAGAATCGCTTCCTCGATCGTTCGCTGTAGTTCCAACTCCAAAAGAGACGCATCCGGCGCGAGATTCATCTCATCCTTCAGAGGCGGATCTTCGGCGCCCGGTTCAGACTGAAGCGGAACATGCGCGTGACGTTTTGTCCGGCGCAGCTCGTTGAAAACCAGGTTGCGGGTGATTTTCAACAGCCACGTGGTGAATTTGGCGCGCGGCACATATCGGCGCGCGCTTTTCCAGACTCGGATAAACACCTGCTGCGCGATGTCTTCCACATCCGAGTTACTGCCCAGCATGCGCGCCACTGTGCCCGCCACCAAGGCTTGATGCTTTTGGATGAGCTCCTCGAACGCGCGAGTATCGCCCCGACCCACCTGCCGCATCAGCCGCACATCTTCAGCGTCTTCCTCCGATCTCCCTTGATTTCCTGGATCACCAGCAGCCATCGCTCAATTAGACGGTAGCATCGGGCGCGCATTGCGAAAAATCTCGCGAACCCTTTGTCATCATCAGTGAGTGCTTCGCTTTCAGCGGAGTGCAACTCCGCTGGGCGCACCCGCCTTTGCCGAGGCTACGGCGCGCAGGCAGACCTGGAGGTCTATGTTCCATTGTCCCCCACGGTTTTTGTTGCAAGCTGGAAGCGCTCCGTGCATTCTTGCTCGCCAACATGTTGTTGTAGCCGCCGGATGAATTACCTGCTCATTTCAAAAGAACTCAGGCCGATCGCCGAAAAGGTTGAAGCGGGCCAGCGAATCTCAGACGCCGATGCGGTCGCCCTCTACCGCTCGAACGACCTCAACGCGCTGGGAATGATCGCCAACATTTTGCGCGAACGAAAAAACGGCAACTACGCAACGTACATCCACAATCGTTACATTAATTACTCTAACGTCTGCATCCTTTCCTGCCAGTTCTGCGCGTTTGCGGCGAAAAAGCGTGATGCGCACGCCTTCGAATATGCGATTGACGAAATTGTCAGCGCTGTCCGGGAGGCGCTGCCCCTTGGGATCACCGAAGTCCACATGGTCGGCGGTTTGCATCCGACGCTGAAGAAAGAGTGGTATCTGGATCTTTTGCGTCGTCTGCGCGCACTTGATCCCGATCTTCATGTCAAAGCTTTCACCGCCATTGAGGTGCGACATTTTGCTGAGCGGATCTTTCGCATGCCAATCCGCGACACTCTGGAGACACTGCGCGAAGCCGGTCTCAATTCGATTACCGGTGGCGGCGCCGAAATTTTCGATCCGGTTGTGCGCGACCAAGTCTGTCGTGGCAAAGAAACGGCCGCCGAATGGCTCGATGTGCATCGCATCTGGCATCAAATGGGTGGCCGCAGTACTTGCACGATGCTCTACGGCCATATCGAGACGCTCGCTCAACGCGTCGATCATTTGTGCCAGCTCCGCCAATTGCAGGACGAGACCGGAGGTTTCACGGGTTTCATTCCCTTTGCCTTCGAGCCGCGCCAATCCCACGGGGTTCTTGCCAACATCAAACGCGCCTCGGCATTCGAGCAGCTTCGCAACCTAGCGGTGAGCCGCATTTATCTCGACAACATTGACCACCTGACCGCTTACTGGGTCAGCCTCGGTCTGCCCCTCGCGCAGGTCTCGCTCAGCTACGGCGTGGACGATTTGCATGGCACAATTTTGGAGGAAAAGATTTTCCACATGGCGGGCGCGACGACACCGCAGCAGCAATCCGTAGCCGCGCGCGAACATGCGATCCGGGAAGCCGGCCGCGTGCCCGTGCAGCGCGACAGTTATTATCGGCATTTGAACGGCGCGGGGCGGATTGACCGGTCTGACGAGCATGAATTAGTCTGCGCGTGAATGGTAGGGCGCGACTGCCGGGCGCGCCTGGGACGAATGCTTCGCATTGGCTGCGTAAAATATCTCAACGCGCGTCCACTTATTCGCGGCTGGCCCGGCGAAGTGGACTTCGATCATCCATCGGCGCTGTGCAAACGATTGGCGGATGGCGAACTCGATGTGGCGCTTGTCTCCAGTTTCGAATTTCTGCGCAACCCGATCTATCGAATCGTGGACGAGGTTTCCATTTCATCAGACGGCCCGGTTTACAGCGTCGTTGTCGCGCACCACGGCGACATTTCCGAGATTAAAGAAATCGAGCTCGACCCTGCATCGCAAACCGGGGCCAATCTGTTGCGTTGTCTTCTAAACGAGCTCGGATTGAATCCGCGTTTCATTCGAGCTGTTCTGGGGAGCACAGGCTACCAGCCTGTCGTGTCCAGCAGCCTGCCGGGCACAAAGGCATGGCTCCTAATCGGCGATCAAGCCATTCGCTTCCGGCAAGCGCATGCTGGTGATTTTCATTTCTGGGACCTCGGCGAGCAATGGAAGAATGTTATCGGTCTTCCGTTTGTGTACGCGCTCTGGCTGATTCGCCCCGAAGTCGCCAATCCAAGACAAATCGCGAACAGGTTGCGCGCCTTGCGCGAAGAAAACCTATCCAATCTCGACGCATTGATTGCGGACGAAAAAGATTTCAATCCCCAATTCTGTTCCCGCTATTACCGCAAACATCTTCGATTCAGTTTTGGAGAAAAAGAAAACAAAGGTTTGCGAACTTTCGCAAACCTTTGTGCAAACCACGGTCTGCTTGAAAAGCGTGATCTTGCGCTCGATCTCGTGTAGGCAATCGATCCGCCGTTGTGCTTCCGGACTGATTAGCTTGCAGTGCGATCCAACCCGAGGTCGATATCGTTCAGCTGCCAGCCCAAGCCAGTGAAAAACGGAACCGGAGCTTAAGTCCTTCGCGATTGACTACAAAGGAGCGCGGACCTGTGAAGAATGCGTATTTTATTTTTAACCAGTTTACATTTTTACCCGCGGAGAACCGGAACTCGTGCAGTGTCTCGACGTTCCTTAGCGCGCCCGGATTGGAGAGGATCGCGGCGATACCGTCCGGCGTTGCATAAGCATCAACGATCGCATCGATCAGCGTAGGACCGAGTTTACTCCATCGGTTGTGACCGGACGCGGCATGAGCGAACCGCGCGACGAGTTGTTTCTTCAGCGAGGTGCGAATCGCTGGAAAATCAACTCGCGAACTGATTGCCGCGCGATCGCCGGTTCGCAGCGCCACTGTGAACCGCCAGAATGAAAAGTACGGCGATACGCCATAGAGCAGGAGAAGAAGAACGCAAAGGAGCCCAAGCCTGCGGATTAGTTTCATTGATGGTGGCATAGCACAAAGCTGACGCAAAAGCGGCGCGAGGACGCATGCGCACTCCAAAAGCTTTCGCGAAACAGAGCAAGCTTCTCGCGTATATTTTGGCACGAAGTGCTTTGGGACTGCGATGCGTCATTGCATCCGTCTCGCGGGCTTGTCAGAAAATCTGGCGCGAATAAAATGATGGGTGCAACACCGATGGATTATTGCGCAGCCTGAGGATTTGAATGGCGGCGCGATTTCGTGGAGCAAAGTTTGCGGATCGGAGTGCGTTGCGCGGTTGCTTCTGCGAAAAGGATTTCATTCCCTCGAGGAAGTTGAAAACTTTTTGCGGCCACGCCTTAGCTTGTTAAGCGATCCGTTTTTGCTGCCGCAAATGCACGCGGCAGTTTCTCGCATTTTCGACGCGCTGGATCGGCGCGAAAGCATTGTGCTCTTCGGTGACTACGATGTGGATGGCGTGACTTCGCTGGCGTTGCTTAGTGAAATGTTGTGCGCCTACGGCGGCACGCCGGAACTGTTTCTGCCGCTGCGCAGGGAGGAGGGCTACGGCTTGAGCCGGGAAAGTATCGAGCGTTGTCTCGAACAACATCAAGCGCGATTGCTCATCGCCGTTGATTGCGGCACGGCGTCGGTGATTGAGATTGCGGATCTTAAGAAACGCAGAGTAGACGTGATGGTGCTGGATCATCATGAACCAAAATCCGCGCTGCCCGACTGTGTGGCGATCGTGAATCCGAAGCTGACAGAATGCGGCTTCAGCTATCTCTCCAGTGTTGGAATTGTTTTCAAACTTTGTCATGCGCTGTTGAAAACGCGGCCACTACCCGGGTTCGATTTGAAATCAAAACTCGATCTCGTGGCGCTCGGCACGGTGGCGGACATCGTGCCGTTGCGCGGCGAGAACCGTGTTCTGGTGCAGCGCGGCGCGCTCGAGATCGCGCGGACTTCGCGCATTGGACTTCGAAAATTGATGGAAGTCGCTGGGCTCCGGCAACCGATTTTGCCTGATTACATTGGTTTTCGGCTTGGCCCGCGATTGAACGCTGCTGGGCGTTTGAGCACAGCCGAAAAATCTTTGCGGTTATTGCTCACTCAGGACGAAAGCGAAGCAGCAGCGCTCGCGGGAGAACTCGACCAGCAGAATCGCGAACGCCAGGAGGTGGAACAGCAAATCTTCGATGCAGCGGTAGAGAGAATAGATAGCCAGTCCGACGCGGCGCGTGATGCGGCCATAGTGGTCGGCGCGCGCGGCTGGCATCCGGGGGTGCTTGGCATCGTAGCATCACGGATCGTTCGCAAATATCATCTACCCGCGATTGTGATCGGTTTCGACGAGAACGGAATCGGCAAGGGAAGCGGACGAAGCCTCGAAGGACTCAACTTGGTCGAAGCGCTGAATCGTTGCGCTGACAGCCTCGACAACTTCGGTGGACATGAGATGGCGGCGGGGCTGGCTTTACGCGAGGAAAAATTCGATCGTTTTGCCGAAGCATTTCGCAGCACCGCGCGCGAACTCCTCTCGCAAGAAGCGTTGCAACCTCGTCTGAGACTCGACCACGAGCTGGCGTTCACCGAGATCGACGTCGATTTTTTGCGCTGGCACGAAATGTTGCAGCCATTTGGAAACGGGAATCCGCAGCCGCTGTTCCTTGCGCGTGAAGTCGAGCCGGTCGCGCCCCCGCGCGTGATGAATGAAAAGCATCTGCTTTTTCGTCTGCGCCAGCGCAATCGTCATCGCCGTGCGGTTTATTTTAACGGCGCGGCGAATCAATTGCCGCCGACGCCCTGGGACGTCGCGTTTCGAATTCGCGCGGATGAATACGAGGGTGAAACGTTGGTTGCCATGCATGTCGAAGCGGTGCGGGCGGCGGAGCCGATTTAAAGCACCAAATTTCAACATCCAAATTCCAGAGAAGCCTCAAGCACTCAAGAAATGACGGCTGCCAAGCCGTCACTCCTTGGTTTCTTTTCTTTGCTTTAATTTATTGAAGCTTGGAATTTCTCTGGATGTTGGAGCTTGGTGCTTGGAGCTTCGTATGATCGACGTCTCGCAAAAACTTGAAGAGTTAACTTGGGTCCCGCGTCCGAAAATTCTCGCGCTGCGGCGCCTCGGGATTGAGACGGTAGAAGACCTGCTCACGCACTTTCCGCGGCGTCACGAAGATCGCACCGAGTTCCCGCGTTTTCCGCGCGAGGAAAGCGATGTGCCGGTGTGTCTTTGTGGCGAGGTGACCAAAACTTCGCTGCGTCGTTTTGGCGGCTGGAAAAAAATCTTTGAAGCCACGTTGCAAGAATCGCAGGCAAACGCTCTGAGCGAGCCGCTGGTGTGTCGATGGTTCAATCTGCATTACGTGCAAAAAATGATCGGGACCGGCCAGCGCATCGTTGTCTTTGGAAAGCCGCGCCTGCGCGGAAAGCGAATCTGCATGGATCATCCAGAGTTTGAGGTCATCGAGAATGACGAGGAAATATCGATCCATTTTCGCAGAATCGCGCCGATCTATCCCGCGACGGAAGGTCTTTCGCAGCGCATGTTGCGCAGCATGGTTTATCGGCTTTTGAATGAAGTTGCCGATCACCCTTTCAAAACACTATTGCCGCACGCGCTAATGAACGGCGAGATGACGCGGGCGACGGCGATTCGCGCCATTCATTTCCCGGAAAATTGGGAGCAGCGAGATGCCGCGCGCGAGCATTTGGTCCTTTCCGAATTCTTCGCAATGCAAATGCTGATTGCATCGCGACGAGCCGATGCATCGATTCGTAGCGGCCGGGCGCACTGCGGGTCTGGCGCATTGCTCGACAGATTTCTGAAGTCGCTTCCGTTCGAACTGACCGGCGCGCAGAGAAAAGTCATCGCGGAAATCCGTCGCGACCTTGCGACGGCCCACGCGATGAATCGTTTGCTGCAAGGCGACGTTGGCTCAGGCAAAACAGTCGTCGCCATAGCGGCGATGCTTCTAGCGGTTGAAGCCGGATATCAAACCGCCTTCATGGCGCCGACGCAGATTCTAGCCGAGCAACATTACGATGTGTTGCGGCGCTGGCTCGAGCCGATGGGTGTACGGATCGCATTGAGAACAGCCGCGCGGCAGCAACAGAGCGGGCCGCTGCCGCTGTTTGAGCGCGAAGCACAAATTCCGGGGAGCGCGCCCGTCTCGGGTGCTAGTGCTGTTGTCTCAACAGCACGAACTTCTGATGCACAGCGAGATCGGGAGAAAAGTTCGTCGTCGCGAGACGCAACGACCCACACGCGAAACGCGTATGCTCCCCAATCCGAAGCATCGTTCGCGCGCGACGAAGCGCAGATCATTGTCGGAACGCACGCATTGCTCTACGAATCGGTTTCATTTTCGAATCTTGGGCTCGCGGTGATTGATGAGCAGCACAAGTTTGGAGTGGCGGAACGCGCCCGACTGACTGCGCGCGAACCAGCGCCCGACGTACTCGTCATGACCGCCACGCCAATCCCGCGCACTCTAACGATGACGATTTACGGTGATCTCGATGTTTCAACCATCGATGAGATGCCACGGAACCGGGGAAAAATCGTCAGCGCCGTGCGCGATGAGTCCAAGCTCAGTGAGGTCCTTATCTTTTTGCGAGGTCAATTGGAAAGAGGCCGCCAGCTTTACGTGATTTATCCGCTGATTGATGAAAGTGAAAAATTGGATGTGAAAGCGGCAGCAGCGGAGTACGAGGTGTGGCGAGAACGTTTGCATCCGTTTCGCTGCGAATTGCTTCACGGCCGAATTCCGGCGCCAGAGAAACAGCAGATCATGGAACGCTTTCGGCGCGGCGACACGAGCACGTTGATCAGCACGACTGTGCTTGAGGTCGGTGTCGATGTTCCGAATGCGAGCGTGATGCTGATCGAAAACGCAGAGCGATTTGGTCTGGCGCAACTGCATCAACTTCGGGGGCGGATCGGCCGCGGCGAGCATAAATCATATTGCATCCTGCTGACCTCACCTCATGCGAAGGAGGCTTCGGCAAAGCTGGCCGTTTTGGAAAGAACCAGTAATGGCTTTGAGGTGGCGGAAGCGGACTGGGAATTGCGCGGCCCGGGCGATTTGCTCGGCACAGCGCAAAGCGGTCTGCCTGCGCTTAAGATCGGTAACTTAAACACGGATGCGCATTTGATGCGGCGCGCGCGCACGGCGGCCATGTCAATCTTCCAGGCAGATCCGCGGCTGGAATCGCCTGAGAATCAACGTTTCCGGCGTTTGATTGTCGAAAAACACGGACGCACTTTTTCCAACGTTAGTTAATGAAAAATCTCGCGAAATTTTTGCTGTTTGTCCTGCTGGTCAGCGCGGGAATTTCCCTGCTCTACGATTACCGCCTTAAGCACGGAGGGCTGAATCTACCATCCACCAGAAAATCGGAAAAGTACACGTTGGCCTCGCAGCCGAGTGTGGACTCAAAGCAAGTCGCATCGCTGGAGGCATTGAACCGGGAGCGGCGTGCGCTTGTCAGCAGCGTGCTGCCCTCCGTTGTTGCGGTGAAAACGTCCAAGAAAGTCGGCATTCGCCGCGAATATGGCCTTGATCCATTCGAGTTTTTCTTCGGTAATCAGCAGCGGCGATTTCGCAGTCCACGCGATGAGGCACTCGTGCAAAACTCTCTCGGCTCCGGTGTGATTGTGACAAATGAAGGTCACATCATCACCAACAATCACGTCGTCGATCAGGTGGATGAGATTGAGGTGCAGTTGAGCGATGGCCGCACCAAGAAGGCCCGGTTGGTCGGTGCCGATTCCCAGTTGGATGTGGCGGTGCTCAAAATCGATGACCCGGGCGTCAAGCCGCTGAAACTCGCTGACTCCGACACGGTGCAACCAGGAGATTTTGTTCTGGCTATCGGCAATCCGTTTGGTCTTCAGGAGACCGTGACAGATGGAATTATCAGTTGGAAGGGCCGGCCGAACAGCACGGATTTTCGCGGTGATCTGCTGCAAACCAACGCCGCAATCAATCCAGGCAACAGCGGCGGGCCGTTGATCAATTTGCGGGGGGAAGTTGTTGGCATTAACGAACAAATCGTTTCCAGTAGTGGCGGCTCGCAAGGAATCGGCTTTGCGATTCCATCCAACACCGTGCGCACGGCACTCGAGAGCGTGTTGAAACATGGCCGGATAATTCGCGGTTATCTGGGAATCGTGAGTCGCGCGCTGCAGTCGGAGCAACAGAGTGCGACCGACAACGAAGGAGTAGTGATCGATCAAGTAATGCCGGGATCGCCCGCTGCACAGGCACAGCTACAGCCAGGCGACGTCGTTCAGAAGTTTAATGGGCGCGATGTAAAAACCATCGGCATGCTCAGAAGCATGGTGGCGCAGACGGAGCTGAACAAGAACGTCGAGCTGGAAATCGTGCGTGATGGCAAGCCGTTGAAGGTGACCACTCAGATCAAAGAACAGCCGCAGGATTATCAGACTTCGGGTGCGTTGCCGAGGCGAGCGCCTTTACAGCCGCAAACCCCTCAACAGCCGAACGAAGGAGAAGCGGCCAGCGGTTCGCTTGCTTCGATTCATGTGGGAGAGCTGACGCCGGAGGTGGCGCGTCAGCTTGATCTGCCTGCCAATGTGCAAGGCGTATTAGTCACCGGTGTCGATCCCGATAGCGGCGTGGCAGAATTGCAGAAAGGCGATGTGATTGAAGAAATCAATCAACAGCCGGTCACATCAGTTTCAGATTACAACGAGATCGCTGCCGCACTCGATCCGAGCCAGCCGCAAGTCTTATCGGTTTGCCGCCATCGGGCGCGTTCGTTTCTAGTCCTGCGACCGCGATAAGTCAGCACGCGATCGCGTGACGGCGGCAAACGCCTGACAACATTTCCCAAAGCGCATCCAGAACACGGCGCACTGACGCGCGCACGTTGTCGATGTTATGATTGTCCATGTACACGTTCAGCATCTTGCGCTCGGCGGCGGAGTGTTCGCGATCAGCTTCGATGTGGACGTTGAAGTATTCGTAATGCTTTGGATCGGTGAAGCCGTAATGCTTTTTCAATCCGTCGATCTTCGATTCACAGATCGCCGGAATCTGACTTTCGTACGCGTAAAGAGCTGCGAGACCTTTGGCTGTCGATCCC
>Ga0193735_1000307_pt1 | contig 15522 bp, 13 predicted proteins | sample U1m2metaG_FD_145080 | JGI IMG/M metagenome (GOLD analysis project Ga0193735, IMG submission 145080) | Soil microbial communities from a riparian zone of the East river system, Colorado, United States - U1m2 | ecosystem: Environmental > Terrestrial > Soil > Riparian zone | place: USA: East River... | reverse complement strand
CGTATCACGATCGGTACGAACGATCGCGCTGCTGCATACGACAACGAGCGTCCGCAATACGAAGTCGATCTTCGTCCTTTTCTCATCGACCGCACGCCCGTCACGAACGCTGACTACCTCGATTTTATATTCGACAAGGGATACGACCGCCATGAGCTTTGGTCCGAGGCCGGTCGGCAGTGGCTTACGGAAACCGGCGCCGTCGCGCCGAAGCATTGGTTTCGCGATGGCGATGGATGGTTCAGCCGGGTCATGGACCTCACACGCGCAATCGATCCGAGCCGGCCAGTCTGCCACGTGTGTTATCACGAAGCGGAAGCCTTCGCCAACTGGAGCCGCAAGCGGCTGCCGACGGAGCTCGAGTGGGAAGCCGCCGCATCGTGGGATCCTTCTGCGAGCAAGTCACGCAGTTTCCCCTGGGGTGACTCTGCTCCGACCAGCAAGCTCGCGAACATCGATCAGCTCTCGTTTGATGTTGCTCCTGTCGACACCTACGATGCCAACGTTTCGCCCCTCGGCTGTTACGGGATGATCGGCGATGTCTGGGAATGGACATCGAGCAATTTTCACGGTTATCCCGGATTCGAGAGTTTTCCCTACAAGGAGTACTCCGAAGAATTCTTCGGCTCGGCGTACAAGGTCTTGAGAGGCGGCTCATGGGCCACCCGGCCTGGCGCAATTCGAAACACCTTCCGCAATTGGGACTATCCAATCAGGCGGCAGATCTTCAGCGGATTCCGTTGCGCGCGGGACGCGTGAAGAACAATCACCCTTCGGACGTCGCCGGCACGACTCCGCCGTACACCGTCCGCCGCTCGCGCCAGCAGATGGTGCGCGACGTTCGTCAGGGCCTCACGAAGTCGCCGAAGGAGCTCTCACCAAAATACTTCTACGACGAGCGCGGCTCGGAGCTGTTCGAGGAAATCACGCAGCTCCCCGAGTATTATCTGACGCGGGCAGAAAGGTCACTGCTGGAACAGCGTATCTCGGGGATCATCGGAGCAGTGCGACCATGTTCCCTCGTCGAGCTCGGCGCGGGCAGCGCCAACAAGACTCGGCTTATCATCGACGCTATGCGCGCGAGCGGCTGCGCCGAGTGTTACGTCCCCATCGATGTGAGCAAGGACTTTCTGGAAGCGACAGGTTTGCAGCTCCGGGCGGACTACCCGGACATGAATATCACGCCGGTGGTTTCGGACATTACCGAGCCGTTCGCGCTTCCAGCCCTATCCAGTCCGACACTGGTCGCATTTCTGGGCAGCACGATTGGGAATTTTCCGCGGGACCCGGCGATACGCCTTCTCTCCCACGTCGCACGCACCATGGGTCCGTCCGACCGATTCCTGCTCGGCGCCGATCTAAGAAAGGATCCGGAAATCATCAACCGGGCGTACAACGATTCGAAGGGAGTGACCGCGGCGTTCAACCTCAACATCCTTCATCGGCTCAACCGAGAGCTCGGTGCGGATTTCCCCGTGAGCGACTACGAGCACAAGGCATTCTATAGTAGTGAACAACACCGGGTCGAAATGCACCTGATCGCGCGTAACGCACACAAGGTTGTGATCCCGGAGATCGGTGAGATCCAGTTCCGTGAAGGTGAGACCATCCGCACCGAGCTCAGCTACAAATACGATCGTCCGACGCTCGAAGATATTCTCAAGGCCGCCGGATTGACGATGGAGAAGTGGATACCCGCCGACGATGGTTCGTTCGCTCTCGCCCTTGCGCGCGCGGAGGACTGAGCCAGCCTCGTGAGCCTTACAGAGGCCGAGCTGTTGGACGACGTCCGGCGGCGATTGTTTGCTCCGGCAAGATCCGCGAATCCGCGCACGATCGGGCTCGAGCTCGAGCTGATTCCGATTCACAAGTCGACTCGCATGAGAGCGCTCGCAACAGCGGACAAGGCCGCGTCGACGGCCGAGGTGCTGACGCGACTTGGGCAACGCGAGCGCTGGAGTGAAGAGTCGAGCGGGGGAGATCCGCCATCGTGGAACACGGAAGATGGAGCGCGCATCTCGTTTGAGCCTGGTGGACAGATAGAGATCAGCACGGCTCCTCAACCGACCGCCTCCGAAGTCATTGACTCGACGCAGCACCTCGTGACAATGATCCGCACTGCGATGTCAAGCGCTGGAATCGAGCTGGTCGCGCGCGGAGTCGATCCATACAACGACGTTGACGCCGTACCACTCCAGCTTCAACGCGACCGTTACACCGGCATGACCCGCTACTTCGAGTCAATCGGGCCGTCAGGTGTGCGGATGATGCGGCAGACGGCGGCACTTCAGATGAATCTGGAACGCGGGGAGGATCCCAAGTCCAGGTGGCGGCTTCTCAACAGCCTGGCGCCAATCGTTGTCGCGCTGTTTGCCAACTCGCGCCAATACGCGAGCAAGCGCACGGAATGGGCGAGCTACCGTGCCCACCTCTGGAGGACTCTCGATCCCTCGCGCACCGGAATCGTGTACGACGAGACCGCGCCCGTCGAGCGATATCTGGATTTTGCCCTCGGGGCTGTCGCCATGCACAGCGATAACGGCAAGGTCAGTTATCGCAAATTTCGCGAGTGGATGACAGAGGGTGCTGTGAACAGGGACGAGTGGCTGTTTCATCTCTCCACGCTCTTTCCCGAGGTGCGTCCGAAAGAGTTTTTCGAGCTCAGATCGGCCGACACGATCGAGCCAAACACGCTTGCCGCGCCGGTGGTTTTTGTCACCAGCCTCGTCTACGACGAGGAGAGTGCTCATCGGGCGATCGAACTGATCGGCGCGCCCAGTGAGATTTTGCTCGAACGTGCGGGGCGGCTGGGGTTGGCCGATCCCGAAATCCGTCGCATCGCTTCCCGTCTGGTAGTGCTGGCGCTCGACGGTGGCCGGCGATTGGGTGGTGACTATCTCCGGCGATCGCATCTCGAGACGGCGTACAAGTACTTTGCGGGAGCGCTTGCAGGGAACGACATTTGAATCGATGAATGTCCGTCGTCGAGATCTGCTGCTACTCGTTAGCGGCGCCGTCCTTTGTGCGCCGCGCGTTCTCGCACAGGCGGCCGCGCCCCAGCCGAAAACGATTCTTGCCATCGGCGCCCATGCCGGTGACATGGAGCTCACCGCAGGCGCCGTCCTCATCAAGCAGCACAAGCTCGGCGACCGCGTCGTGATTCTCCAGATGACGCTCGGCGAAGGTGGGAACCCGCGACTCGCACCGACCGTGTATGGAGCTCAGAAGCGCCGCGAGGCGCTGGCGGCTGATTCAGTGATTGGTGCCGAGACGATCTTCGCCCCATATCGAGATGGAGAGATCCCGAACGACGACGCTGCACGCAGATACGTCGCGGATGTCATCCGCACGGTGAAGCCCGCCTACATCATTACGCATTGGTCCCGCAGCGTCCACAAGGACCACGCGAACACGAGCCTGATCGTACAGGACGCGGTGCTCCTCGCCTCTCTCGAAGGAGTGGTGACTCAGCATCCGGCACATCGTGGAGTGCGTGGGGTTTATTACGCCGACAACTGGGAGGACGCAGAATCGTTCTCGCCATACGTCTATGTCGGAGTCAGTGACGAAATGGCGCAATGGAGGGCCGCCGTGACCAAGTACGAGTTCGTCGCCGGGCGGATCTCATCGTTCAAGTATCTCGATTACTACGAAGCTCTCGCGACTGTGCGCGGGGCGATATCAGGCAAAGGTAGGGCGATCGCATTTGACATTGACTCTTTCGGAAAACGTCGAGTGCTTGATTCGCTTCCGTAATTCGCTCGCACTCGGTGACATCATGATCACACTGACGACCCAGCATACACTCCGATTCCCGCGACTGATAGTCACGGCCCTAATCCTGTCCGCATGTGTCATTACCAGCCGGGCGGGTGCCCAAATGCCTTCTCCGACGGTAAGCGTCAGCTTCGGGATCGACACTACTATCACGGACGTCGGAATTGTAGTTCGACTCGTACGCGCATATCTCGCAAAACCTGATTCATCCGCGCGAACTCGCGGACTCTGGAGTACTGCGACCGACTTCGACCGCCGCGTCGGTGACCTGACGACAGACGCGTATCAGGGGTTCCCGGCGACCATCGTAAGCGTCGCGTCGGACGGACCGGGGGATAGCGTCTACGTCGTCAAAGTACTGTATGCGCGAGCTGATACCAGCGGTGGTAACATCGCTCCTCTCGCTATGCAGCGACTCTTCGCTATTAGAGAATCGGGCGCACCATTTGGCTTCAGATTATCAGGCGCTCTTCCGCGCTTGACGCGCGAGTGGGAGCAACATACGAAGGGACGGGTGACATTCTGGTATGCGCCGGGACAACATCCCGATCCCGTAAGGATCTCGCATACGTCGAGCTTCGTTGACTCGGTGGCAACATTGTTTCACGTGCCGCCGCCAAACCACCTCGACATGTACGTCACCCGGTCGATGGAGGAAGCACTGCGAGCAATCGGTCTCGACTTCTTCCCCGAAGCTTCCGCCGATCGGGGCCGAGGCGGACGAGGTCTTTTCGGTGGGATTATCCTGGCTGGCAATCCCGCGCTGGGCGAAGGCTACGTCCACGAGGTGGCTCACGTGATCCTTGGCGCAACGTTCAACGGCCGAAGCAGACTCTTCAACGAAGGCGTGGCCACTTGGCTCGGTGGCTCCCGTGGTCGCACCACTCGGGAGGCGTACGAACGCCTCCGTCAGATTCAGACCGCGCGCCCCGCGCTCACTTTCGCACAAGTCCTCAGCAACGCCATTCCGGACGCGCAAGCCGAGGAAATGACAGATGCCTTCTACGCGACCGGTGCCCTTATCGTCGATTCAGTGTACAGACGCTCCGGGATAGCCGGACTCCGTGCATTCGCGCAGCTGAGTGGTGATCCGAAGTCACTCCTGGCAGGCTTGCCTGCGCAGCTCGGAGTCAGTAGTACCGATCCGAGTGCACTCGATCGTTGGTGGCGCACCCAGGTAATCAAGATTTCTGCCGCGCGGTAGCACTACGGCTACACGATATTATGCCGCTCATTCACATTCTCCTGTTTCTGCAAGCCGCCGCCCAACCATCTGCCACGGCGGCAATCCGCATCAATCAGCTCGGCTACGTTCCCGACGCGCCGAAGGTCGCTGTATTCTGTTCGCTCGTGCCAACTGAGCTTCCCGAATTCGTCGTCACTGACGCCCATGGCAACAAGATTCTCGAACGACCAGCGATACTTGCGAAGCCATTTGGTCCTTGCGCCGTCAACTATCGCCTCGATTTCTCGTCGATAAGAAAGCCTGGCGAGTATCGTGTCTCCGCAGGCAGTGTCACTTCCCCAGTCGTTCGCATCCGAACGAACGCCTATGTGGGCGCGGCTGACACGCTCCTCTACTACATGCGAGAGCAGCGCTCAGGATTCAATCCGCTGTTCAAGACGGTCGTGCACACCCGCGACGGGATCGTGGTCGACGACTCGGCACGGGCTGGCAAGTTCGTTCCGGTCACCGGGGGCTGGGCGGATGCTTCCGACTACTTGCAGTACGTGATGACCTCCGCGAATGCGACATTCGTGATGCTGATGGCTTATCGCGATCATCCGGCGTCCTTTGCTGACCACTTCGATGCACGAGGTCTCGCCGAGAGCAACGGCATTCCGGACGTGCTCGACGAAGCTCGCCATGGCCTCCAGTGGCTCGTGAGAATGTTTCCGTCGGACTCGGAGATGTACAACCAACTCGGTGACGATCGCGATCACACCTACTGGGATGTCCCCACCAACGATTCCGCCGACTACGGGTGGGGGAAGGGAAAGGAACGACCGGTTTACCCGTGCACCGGAAAGCCGCAGGGACTTTTCAAATACAAGAACAGATCGGATGGCCTCGCTTCGACCGCAGGTAAGTATGCTTCGGCATTTGCTCTTGCCGCGTCCATCTATAGCAAACGCGACCCGGCTTTTGCGAACAAACTGCAACAGAGGGCGTTATCGGCCTATGCTATTGGCAAGCGCTACCCCGGTGTCTGTCAGGGAGCGCCTGGTCGCGCGCCGTACTACTACGAGGAAGACAACTGGGTCGACGACATGGAGCTCGCCGCCGCTGAGCTCTATGCGCTGACCCACGAGCGGAGATATCTCCGTGACGCGCTCGAGTACGCATCCCGCGAACCGGTCACACCGTGGATGGGAGCCGACACCGCGAAGCACTATCAGTGGTTTCCCTGGCACAACAACGGACACCACGAGATCTGGCGCAACGCGAACGCTGCCGACAGAAAAATCGTGGCCGAGTACTACCGGAAAGGCCTTGCCGCGGTAGTGAAGCGCGCCGACAATGGATTCAGGATTGGCGTTCCGTTCATCTGGTGCTCGAACAACCTGATGGCATCATTCGCTACCCAGGCGTACCTGTATCGGCGCATGACCGGCGACAGCCAGTTTCGCGACTACGAGCAGGCAGCTCTCGACTGGCTCTTTGGTGCGAATCCGTGGGGAGTCTCGATGGTCATCGGCTTCCCGCATGATGGGGCTTTCGCGCGCGATCCCCATTCCGTCGTCGCGAAGGAGATGCATGTCGAGCTCACCGGAGCTCTCCTCGACGGCCCCGTCTATTCCTCGATCTACAGGAATCTCCTCGGCATTAGCCTCCACGACCCGGACGAATACGCGCCCTTCAACACCGGCTTCATCGTTTATCACGACGACGTCGGTGATTACTCGACCAACGAGCCCATCATGGATGGCACGGCGAACCTGAGCTACCTCCTGGCGGCAATGGCCGCTCCTGCGCCCGAAATCCGGAAGTAGCCGAAGCGCCTTCTCCAAATGCCAGAGCTTCCGGACATCACCGTTTACATCGAGGCGCTTGCTTCACGCGTCGTGGGTCAGCCCCTCGAGCGTACGCGAATCGCAAAACCGTTTCTTCTCCGCTCGGTAGATCCTCCAATGAGTGCGGCCGAGGGCAAGCGTGTGACCGGGTTGAGGAGAATGGGAAAGCGAATCGTCCTCGAGCTGGAAGACGATCTCTTTCTCGTGATCCATCTGATGATCGCCGGCCGCCTGCGCTGGGTTCCCGCTGGCGGAAAGGTGCCAGGAAAGATCGGGCTCGCTGCGTTCGATTTCCCGAACGGCACTCTGATTCTTACCGAGGCCGGCTCCAAGCGCCGCGCCTCGCTCTGGCTCGTACGCGGTGAGCAGGCGCTCGAGCAGTTCGAGCGGGGCGGGCTCGAAGTCCTGGACGCGACCGTCGCCCAGTTCACTGATCGACTAGTGCAGGAGAATCACACCCTCAAGAGATCTCTCACCGACCCGCGACTGTTCAGCGGAATCGGCAACGCATATTCCGACGAAATCCTGCATCGCGCCAAGCTGTCGCCCATCAAGCACACCCAACGCTTGAGCGAGGAGGAAATTGCACGATTGTTCGACGCCACCCGCGCGACTCTGATTGAGTGGACGGAGCGTCTTCGCAAGGAATCGAAAGGCGACTTCCCTGCCAGGGTCACCGCGTTTCGCGATGACATGGCCGTGCACGGCAAATTCGGCAAGCCATGTCCTGTATGTGGAACTCCAGTGCAGCGCATCCGCTACGCCGACAACGAAACGAACTACTGCCCGCGCTGCCAGACAGATGGCAAGCTGCTAGCGGACCGCGCTTTGTCCCGTCTGCTGAAACAGGATTGGCCGCGCTCGATCGACGAGCTCACCTGGAGTTAATGTTTCGCAGCCCGTGAGCCGCGTAGATCCGGTTTGTCTCGCCGGTCCGTGAGGATTTCGGTTTTGCAGCCGCGCCCGCGAATGGATCAACGCAGCCGATCCAATCTCACTTCCCGCGCACGTACAAAACTGTACAGGGAGGTGAGGGTGTCCTCGTAGGCGGCGTGCTCGCGTAGCAAGAGACTCGCGCGCGCCGTTGTAGTTTGCACGCGAGGCTCGATGCGTGTAAGCGAGCTAGCCGCCGAAGAGGACACCCTCGCCGACCAAGAGCATAGATGCAAGTCGCAGCCCGATCGGACCGCTAGATAGTGCCCGCGTTGATCCATTTCACTACACGCGGCGGCTCATAGGCTTCGAAGCGCGCGAGCAGGGCGGAAGGATCGCTCTCCACCACGACCATATTCCTATGCACCTGCCGCACGAACTTCTCCTCGACCGCCCTGTCAAGAAACTGAAGCAACGGATCGAAATACCCGGCGACATTCAGCAATCCACACGGCTTCTGGTGCATACCGAGCTGACCCCAGGTCCAGATTTCAAAAAACTCTTCCAGCGTTCCGATCCCGCCCGGCAGCGCCACGAACCCGTCCGCAAGCTCGGCCATCATCGCCTTGCGCTCGTGCATCGAGCCGACGATGCGGAGATCGGTAAGCGCCTTGTTCGCCACCTCGCGATCGACGAGCATGCGCGGAATCACACCGATGATGTCGCCGAGATCGTCGAGCATCGTGTCGGCGAGCGCCGCCATCAGTCCGACGCTAGATCCACCGTAAACAATTCCTATCCCCCGCGCGCACAGGAGCCTGCCGAATGAGCGCGCCGCTTCTACGTATTCAGGTCGCGCGCCGGGATTGGATCCACAGAATACAGCGAGACGACGAATCTCGCTCACGTGCGAGGCTTCATCGCGGCTATCATGCTGACGCCAAAACCAGCCAGGGATTGCCCGCCATCACAGACGACCACTGCACCGGTGATGAACTGCGCTGCTTCGGTCGATAGGAACAGCGCGAGGTCCGCGATCTCGTCTTTCGTCGCGAAACGCTTGAGCGGAATGCTCCGCGCGATCAGCTTCTTTATCTCCGGCGTCGGGGCGAGTCGGTTCATTCCTTCGGTATCGTCGACCGCTCCCGGCGCGATCGAGTTGACCCGCACTCCTTCCGGGCCCCACTCGATCGCCAGGCATTTGGTCAGCATGTCCACTCCCGCCTTTGCAGCGCAGACGTGCGCCTGCATCGGCATCGGGATGAACGCCTGCGTGGCCGAGATGTTGATGATCGATGCACCAGGCCGGCGCAGATGCTCGAACACCGCTCGACAGGTGTTGAAGGTTCCCAGCAGATCGATGTCGACCACAGCCTTGAACCCGTTGGCCGACATCCCAAGCGCGGGCGCCGGGAAATTTCCGGCCGCACCACACACGACCAGATCTATTTCACCGTGAGTGTCGCGCGTTGACTTGATCGCGGCGGCGAGAGCGTCATAGTCACGCACGTCAGCAGGATGACCCGACGCGGTGCCGCCTGCTTTCCGTATCTCATCGGCAGCCGAATCGAGCTTCTCCTTCGTTCGTCCGATGAGAGCGACGCTGGCCCCATGCATCGCGAAGCGGCGAGCGATCGCGAGGTTGATGCCGCTGCCGCCACCTGTAACAATGGCATTCTTTCCCGCGAGCAGCGCCTGCCCGAATACTTCCGCCATTGTACGCTCCAGCAGGGTGAGGTGCGGCTGATCGCCGCGAACGCAAACCTATCGCTGCCGCCGAACCGGTGAAAGTGGTGGCCGCTCTGCACCTGCACTACTATCTCGAAGCAGGCAAACACGAAAACAGGGGTCCGTCGATGAATCGATCGCTCGTAATTCTCGCAGTGGCCGCGTTGGCAACAGGATGTGCTGTCGCCGCCACCTTGGGCGGCTCCCCTGACGCCGCGACGGAGGCTTCCCTCATGCAGGCCGATCGCGATTTTTCGGTCGCGACCCACGCGCGCGGGATCGACGGCTGGATGTCCTTCTATGCGCCTGACGCGATCCGCATTCAATATCGCGGCAATATGGTCAAAGGCTTCGATGAGATCCGAAAGTTCGACATGGCCTACATATCCGACACAACCCATGTGCTGAACTGGGAGCCTACGGACGCCCACGTCTTTCGCGGGGGGAGTATCGGATCGACGACGGGGAGATACTGGGCCATGAGTCGCGCGGGTGCCGACGCCGGAAAGGAGACAGGTCGCGGACGGTACGTCACAATGTGGCGTCGCGATGGCGGACGATGGCTCGTCATCATGGACACCGGCTATCCCGAGCCAGCAGCTCCAGCTCGCTAGCAAGAAACTCTTCGCCAGCGCAAAGAAAAACCCCGCACCCTTTCGGGTACGGGGCTGGCTACTGGTGGCCCACCCGTCCTACAAGCTCGACCAGCAGCACTCATTCTCGTGGGCCGGAAAAGACGATAACGCCGGTCCTCAATTACTTAGACTCACCGTACGGCGAAATGGTTTAAAAGATTCTTTTTGGGTTTCGGGACGGCAGGGACTCTCCCGAAAAGCGCCCGTAGGCTAGCTGTTTCGACGCTTCCGGGTCGTAACCAGGGCCAGGTCACCGGTGGATGCGAAAAAGTGCTCCACTGCCGCGCTGGACAACGCCGCCACTGTCTCCCGATTGAGCGACAACCTGGTAGATCCGCCCCGTGGCTCTTCCTCGATGAGGCCCGCCGCACGCAGCGCTTGCACGTGATGGGTGATCGTCGGCTTCGAGACCTTGAGGCTTCTTGCCAGCTCCGCGGATGTGGTAGGTGTACGCGCGAGCACCGATGCGATCGCGTACCGGGTCGTGTCTCCAAGCGCCCGGAATACCGATTCAGCATTCACCGCATGCTGCGAGCGCCGCACCGGCTCCCGAGCCGGCCGATCCTCGTCAACGATCCTGTTTGGAGAAGCGGCCTCGCGCGCGATCGGAAAGTACAGGCTGAAGCGCTGCGCTCTTGTTTCGTACTTCGCCCACCATCTCCGCGTGTTGAACGCGGAAGGAAGCACGTAGCAGCGGTCCACACTGTCAAAACCGATGGCGGATCCTGTTTTGGGACGTAACTCTTGCGCGTCTTCGATGACGGCGAGCGGAAGGTTCAGCTCACGAGTCAGCTCTGCAAGCGATGCGTTTTCGTGCAAATCACTGAGGTGGAACGCCTCAGCCCGCAACAGCGGCTCGAGAACGGCCCAGTCCCGATTGAACCCCGTCTGCCAGAAACGCTGCAGCACCAGCGCGAGCTCGTCGCGGAACGACGCCGGATCGGATAAAAGGCTCGTGATCGCGTTCACTGCGTCTGACTTGGCGGAGTACGGCCTGAGGCCGAAATGCGTGAGAAGCTCCCCGCCTGGCAACGCGTCACTGGTTAGAACCTGCCTGAGGCTCCTCTTTCCCGCGGCGACCAACTGTACAGTTGGTGCGTCGTGGAAGATGCCCGAAAGAATATTCGCCTTGAGCTCTTCGGCAGGCATCCCGCGCACCGTCGAGAGAATCTCCTCAAAGGTCATCTCCCCCGGCGTGTTCTGGAGAGCGTCGGCGAGCAGCGGCCAAAATAGCGCCACCGGCGCAACTCGCTTAGCGACGCGTTCGAAATCGCGCGGTAGCCTGAGCAGCGCTCTTTCCTTCCATGGATCGAGCGAGCTCGGGGCGCTGGTGCTGAGAATGTTCAGCGCGTAGAACACCTCGAATCGCGGCGTGACCACGAACTCGATCGGAAGCGTAACGGAGCGAGCCATGTTAGCTAACAAGCTAACATTTTCTAGTCCGGCCGGGGCCGCCTCACCGCAAAAATCCCGTTGGTCATGTCGATCCGCACGATCCCGCTGTTCCAGACGTCGCCGCCCAATACACCGTCGAGCGAAGCGAGAACCTGGTAAACTGGCGCTCGGACCACTGCGCTCCTGAACAGGATCGGAAAACCACGCACGAACAGCCGTACGTCCGGCAAAACCGGAGCGCGAAGAGATATCTCGCCGCCGAGTCCGCCCACTCTGCGACTCTCCACCCGTGCCGCCTGGAGCTGAAGCTTATCGAGCATCGTCTCCGTCACGAATGTCTGCTGTGCTCCCGTGTCGAGGCCGAAATGGAGGGGAACTCCGTCGCCACTCGTCAGGCGGACTATCGGAAGGCCTACCCAGAACATGTTGCGCTCGGACTCCCGCCTCGATGTCGCGGGATTCCGGACTCGAAGAGATGTCTCACCGTAATCGACCTCGATGTCCAGTTGGCGGATGATGTCGAAACCGATAATGCCATCGATTTTGACCTTCAGACTCAGCTCGACGAGCTTGGGCTCTCGCATCTGCATCAAGGATTCGTCGACGATCATCGTCGGCGCATTCCTGACTACGAGCGTGCCGATCTGCAGCATCGGGAGAAGTGCCGGATGCGCCTTTACCCTTCCGGTACTGGTTACGATCTCCAGCGTATCGGGCACCAGCGGGACGATGTTCAGGTCACGGGCGACATCGGACGCGAGCATCGTCATGCTCGATCCGGTATCCAGCCAGAAGTTGTACTCCTTGCCTCCGATCCTGACGGCAACGAGAGGCGTGCCGACCGGTGAAACTGACATCGGCAACATAACCGACGAAGTGCGGAAGCTAATCGTCTTCGGCGGAACGTTTTTGAACGCCACCGCCCACCATTCGATGCTTGCCTTGTCGGTCCGGTCGGCTTTTGGCTGCGATGGTTCGTTCTTCAATGCGGCCAGGGCTTCCCATTTCTCCTGATACTGCAGCGTCGCGGTGTAGATCACTCTCGACCCCGCGCGAATAATCGAATCCGTCGCCGACGTCCGCAGGTCAGCGAACCCTTGCTCGGCCTTCTCGAGATCTCCTTCCATCAGGCTCGCGAGTGCCTGCGCAAATCTCCTCTCTGAATCGGTGTGCGCGGCACCGATCGCTTCCACCGGATAAAGCTCCGCCAACGCCTCCCAGTAGCTGATTCGGCGCGTTGGCCGGACCACTCCGGGCGAATGCACGCAAGCCCCGATGAGCACAATCCCGAGGAGCATCGCGTGCATTCTCCGCCCGGTGTACTGGCGCGCCGAGTGCGTAGCTGAGGATGGTCGAATCATGTGATTGAGCACAAGCTAGGATGCTGCACACCGATATTCCACACGATTTCCCCGGGGAATACGTCCATCTCGGCATAGCGGGGTGGAACATCCGCCGCGAGCACGCGCATATGGTCCCCGCCGACGGAACCCACCTCGAGCGTTATGCGACGCTGTTCAACGCGGTTGAGATCAACTCGTGCTTCTACCGTCCGCACCGCTTCGCCACATACGAGCGCTGGGCGGCATCGGTGCCAGACCATTTTCTGTTCGCGGTCAAGCTTCCAAAGGTGATTACACATGAGGCCAGGCTGCTCGGCATCGCTCCCGAGCTCGAACGCTTCATTGCCGAGACCGCTGGACTCGGATCAAAGCTAGGCCCCATCCTCGTCCAGCTTCCACCCAGTTTCGCGTTTGACGCCGCTGTCGTGTCTTCTTTTTTCACCGAGCTGAGAAAGCGTTTCGGTGGCACCGTTGTGATCGAGCCGAGGCACGAGTCGTGGTTCAACGGCAACGTAGAAGAGATGCTCATTCGGTACCGGGTCGCGCGGGTCGCCGCCGATCCAGCGCGAGTCCCGGCGGCTTCCGAACCCGGTGGCTACGATCGGGTGGTGTACCTCAGGCTTCATGGCTCGCCGCGCATCTACTACTCGTCGTATCCCGCAGAATGGCTCGAGGGTGTTGCACGAATCATCGAAGAGAAGTCGGCGCGCGGGATTTCCACCTGGTGTATCTTTGACAATACCGCGCTCGGTGCCGCGACGGCCGATGCGCTTGCCGTAAAATCGCAGCTGTGGGACAGTCAGCGAGTGGCGAGATGACCGACAAGATCGACAAAACCGACGAGGAATGGCGGAAGCAGCTCACTCCGGAGCAATACCGGATTGCGCGGCAGAAGGGAACTGAGCGCGCCTTTACCGGGGAGTACCACGACAGTAAACAGCCCGGTACCTACAATTGTGTCTGTTGCGGCACACCCCTGTTCGAGTCCGACGCAAAGTTCGACTCCGGCACCGGGTGGCCAAGCTTTACGAAGCCGGTGACCGATGAAAACGTGCGCACCGAATCGGACAGCTCTCTTTTCATGAGGCGCACCGAAGTCCTGTGCGCCAGGTGCGATGCTCACCTTGGCCACGTCTTCGATGACGGACCAGGCCCCACTCACCAGCGCTATTGCATCAACTCCGCTTCGCTAAAGCGGGACGACAAGTAGCTCAGCGAGGAGGAGTGAGACCCACGACGACGGCGGCGCTTTCGTTTCCGCTTCGATCCACAGCGGAGACACTCACCGCATCCGCCTCGACTGCTCCGATATTGCGAGGAAAGCTGTAGAACCGCTGGAGTCCCGGTACAATTTCCGTCGCCCAGTCGTTACCTGCATGAACGCGAATCACCCATAGCCAGACGGCTTCGGTTCCCTGCGGCTGGAGCGAAAGCGTATTCGCGGCCGTCGCCGCATCGCGTCCCGAGCGCACGGTCGGAGCAGCGGGCGGAACACTATCGAGCCATGGTGATGCGGGTACCAGCGCCTTGGTCGCATAAGGGCCTGCGACCAGCTTTTCCGGAAGACCGTCTCGCCCGTACATCAGTGATCGCATGCTGAAGTAGACATTGCCCGTGGCTCCCGGCTGAGCGCGGGTGAGCGCGATCTGGTCGAGCAGCTCCTGAGCCGGCCATCCGGTCGGCGTTCCCGTGACTTTGTCAACGTAATTGCCTGGCCACATGTGTCTGGCCTTGGCATTTTGCTCGACCCACCAGGGCAGGAGTATCGTGTAGCTCAGGGCAGGATGATCAGTCGGCCAGTAGAGTTGCGGTGTGAAATAATCCGCCCAGCCATTCAGGATCCACTTTCGCGAGTCGCCGTACAGCTCCGCGTATGAATCGAACTTCCCTCCCATCTGCGGCGGATAACCCGGACGCCAGGTTCCGAACGGACTGATTCCGAACTTCACCCACGGCTTTGCCGCCTTGATGCGGACGTACACCTGGTGGATCAAGCTGTCGACGTTCTCGCGGCGCCAGTCATCTCTCCCAAGTGTTCCACCGGAATTGCGATAGCGTCGGTAGCTGCTTGCATCGGGGAACTCGATGTTGTTTCCGCGCCTGTCCTTTTCCTTGTAGGGATAGAAGTAGTCGTCGACATGAACACCATCGATGTCATAGCGCTTGACGACGTCGAGTACAACGTCGATCGTGCGCTGTCGAACGGCTGGCTCGCCAGGATCCATCCACAGGTGCTGTCCATACCGCTTCACCAGCTCCGGATTCGTGACGCTGATGTGGTTTGGAGACGGAGCTGACCTGGCTGACGGATGCCGCGCTCGATACGGATTGAACCACGCGTGCAGCTCCAATCCACGCTTGTGCGCTTCGTTCACCGCGAACTCGAGCGGATCGTACCAGGGGTTTGGAGCTCTCCCCATCTTCCCCGTGAGGTACTCCGACCACGGCTCGTATGGCGATGCGTAGAGCGCATCGGCCGCTGGCCGCACCTGCAGAATCACGGCGTTGAGCCTGAGCGCCACTGCCCGGTCGAGAATCGCAATCAGCTCGTCCTGCTGCTCCCGCGTCGAGAGTCCCCGCGATGAAGGCCAATCGATATTGTCGACGGAGGCGACCCACACTCCCCTGAATTCCCGGCGTATAGGCGCAGGGGGAGTGAGGTTCTGTACGGAATTTACAGGAGTCTGTCCGCGAGCAGTGTCGAAACCGGCGAGCACGAAAAATGACAGAAGCAACAAGCGCACGAGGGTTTTTGG
>Ga0193735_1000305_pt1 | contig 15536 bp, 15 predicted proteins | sample U1m2metaG_FD_145080 | JGI IMG/M metagenome (GOLD analysis project Ga0193735, IMG submission 145080) | Soil microbial communities from a riparian zone of the East river system, Colorado, United States - U1m2 | ecosystem: Environmental > Terrestrial > Soil > Riparian zone | place: USA: East River... | reverse complement strand
CGATCGACGCGAAGTCGTGATTCGTCATCACGTGCGCAGGCAACCCACGTCCCGTCCCGGTGATAGCAGCGATTGGTCTCTTCATGCGGACTCCGCTACGGCATTGATGGCATGGGCCGCGGCCTCAAGCTTCTTGCCGATCTGGTCGTTCATGCGCGTGTCGACGGCGCGGACGGCAACCTTGATCGCGTTCTTGATGGCGCGTGGCGGGGAGTTGCCATGGCAGATAATGCTGACGCCTCTGACTCCAAGGAGCGGTGCGCCACCGGAGTTGGTTGAATCGAATCCCTTTAGAGCGGACTTCACGTGCTCGGCGTCGATACCCGGATGCTCGCTGAGTACGCGAACAATCAGCGGAGCGACGGCTTCGTAGAACTTGAGCACGATGTTCCCGACGAAACCGTCGCAGATCACTACATCGAACGGACCACGATCGCTCGCGCCGGCGGGGAGATCCCTACCTTCGAGATTCCCATGAAAGTTGAATCCAGCCTTCTTGAAGAGCACGTGCGCCTCCTTTACCACCGCATTTCCTTTTTCCGGCTCCTCTCCGATGGAAAGCAGCCCGATCGACGGGTTGGGACGCCCGAAAATGCATTCAGCGTAAACCGCGCCAAGCCAGGCAAACTGAAGAAGCTCCATGGCGGAGCAGTCCACGTTCGCGCCCGAGTCGAGAACGATTACCGGATTGCGTGCGGTTGGAAATACCGTGGCGATGGCTGGGCGAGTGAGGCCGGGCTGGAGCTTGAGCAGCATCGCGGACGATGCCATCTGTGCACCGGTATTCCCGGCCGACACAAAAGCGTCGGATTTTCCGTCGACCTGCATTCTGAGACCGACAACCATCGAGCTGTTCGGTTTTTTTCGCAGCGCCGAAGTCGGCTTCTCGGACATCTCTATGATGTCCGGCGCCTCGACGATGGTGATCCGTTCACGTGTGGCGGCAGCCTCCTTGAGCTCGCCCGCCAGTAGCGCCGCGAGCTGGGACTCAATGACGGCCGTCTGCCCGACGAGCTGCACCGAGTGCGCACCGTCGAGTTCCTGCAGGGCGAGAAGAGCGCCGGCGATTGCCGCCTTGGGGGCGAAGTCTCCCCCCATGGCGTCCAACGCTATTCGCGCCAAACTACGCTTCCTTCGGTTCTACTCGCTGTTCGCCATCGTAGTATCCGCACTCTTCGCAAACATGATGCGGACGCCTCATGCTCTGGCAGCGGGGACACTTCTGGATGACGATCGCAGGCGCGATCTTGTGCGTGTTGCGCGCGCGCTTCTTCCGCTTCGAGGTGCGTCGCTTCGGGACGGCCATTGGATCTGTTCCTTGGGTAGTGTGACGAGCTAGCGTGCGTCGCCGTGGTGCTTGAGCAACGCGCCCCAGCGCGAATCAGTCGATGTCGGTGTGCAGTTGCAGGTGCTTTCGTTCAGGTTGGTACCGCATGTCGCGCAGAGTCCTTTGCAATCATCCCTGCACTGGACGTACGCGGGTGCCGTCAGAAGCCAGGTCTCTCTGATCGCCGGACGCAGATCAAGCGCTCTCGCGTTCGGATCGAAAAGAAAAACCTCCGGATCATCAGCTTCTTCGGCCCCCAGTTCGGCGAGAAGGAAGTGTACATCCTCGCTCACCTCGACGTTGACCGGCTCCAGGCAGCGCCGGCAGGGCAGCTCGAAGCGGCCCTCCATTCTGCCAGTGAAGTAGAATCTTCCATCGCCCGCGGTCGACAGCCTTCCAGTGACCCCGATCGGGTCAGTTGGACGATTGTCACCCTCTTCCCATATTGGATCGTCCGGCTGAACGGAGCCGTCCACCTGGACGGCTTTCGTCTCCAGCGAGCGCAGGTCAAACGACAGCATAAGCCCTTTAAGCTAGCGGGTTTATAGGGCCTATTCCAGTGTAGTACTGACGGTTTTTTGGCGGGATAGTCTTTTTAACTGAAGACTACCGGCCGGGTGCTGTCGGCGGGCCCGCTGGTGGCTGCGGGCTTGGGCTGTCGCGTCTAGACGAGATCCGTTTCTGCGAAAAAGAAGTTGGCTTCACGCTCAGCGTTTTCGTCGGAGTCGGAGGCGTGGATTGCGTTTCGCTCCTTCGATTCGGCGTAAAGCTTCCGAACTGTTCCCGCTTCTGCCTCAGCAGGATCGGTTGCACCGATAGCCTTCCGGAGTGCTGCGACGGCGTCGGCGCGCTCGAGCACCATCGGCATGCACTTTCCGGAAGTCATGAACCGAACCAACGGCGCGAAGAACGGACGCTCGCGGTGAATTGCATAGAAAGCGCTCGCCTGGGCCTCCGTCAATCGCATCACTCGTGCGGCGAGGACCTTGAAGCCCGCCTTCTCCAGGTGCGCGATGATCTGACCGCCGTTGCCGGAGTTGAACGCGTCGGGCTTAATGATAGTAAGAGTTCTGTTGCCGGCCATTTATGGTCTCTGTCCTAGCGCATAGCGCGTTTGAGTAAATCCACCACGTCGATGGGACGCTTAGCGACCCCGACGCCGTTCTCCTCGAATGCCTGCATTTTTTCGGCGGCGGTTCCCGCGGAGCCGGAGATAATCGCTCCGGCGTGACCCATGCGGCGTCCGGGCGGAGCCGTCTGCCCCGCTATAAAGCCGACTACCGGCTTCATCATCATCTCGCGCACGAAGCGAGCGGCTTCCTGCTCGTCGGTCCCGCCTATCTCACCGATCATCACTACTGCGGTCGTGGCCGCGTCCTTCTCGAACGCATTGAGGCAATCGATGAAGTTTGTGCCGTTGATCGGATCGCCTCCAATTCCCACGCATGTCGTCTGACCGATCTTCGCCCGAGTCATCTGGTAGACGACTTCGTAGGTGAGCGTGCCGGATCGGCTGACCAGGCCCACTGGTCCCTGCGTGCAGATGCGGCCTGGAATTATCCCTACCTTTGATTGTCCGGGAGAGATGAGTCCCGGACAATTTGGCCCAAGTAGACGCGATCCCCTCTCCTTCACGAACGGGTAGACACGCGTCATGTCGAGCACCGGAACGCCTTCGGTGATGCAGACGATGAAAGGGATGCCGGCATCGGCGGCTTCCATCATCGCATCGGCGGCAAACGGCGGCGGGACGTAGATCACCGTCGTGTTCGCGCCAGTCTCCGACACGGCCTCGGCGACGGTGTTGAAAATCGGAACCTTGCCTTCGAACTTCTGGCCACCCTTCCCCGGCGTGACCCCGGCCACGACATCAGTACCGTATTCAATCATCTGCTTCGTGTGAAACGATCCGTCGCGGCCGGTGATTCCCTGTACGAGCAGACGTGTACCACTGTCGATGAAGATGCTCACGCCGCTTTTCCTCCGGTCGCGAGAGCAACGGCCTTCTTGACAGCCTCGTCCATGTCGGTCATCGCGGATAGACCGTTTTCCTGGAGGATATTGACGGCGATCTCCTCGTTGGTGCCGGTAAGTCGAATCACGAGCGGCACCTTGAGGGGATTCTGCTTGATCGCGGTCACGATTCCATTCGCGACATCATCGGTCCGCGTAATGCCTCCGAAGATGTTGAAGAGGATCGCCTTGACGTTGGGATCTCCGGTGATGATGCGCAGCGCTGCCACCACCTTCTCCGGATTCGACGAGCCGCCAATGTCGAGGAAGTTGGCCGGCTCTCCGCCGTAGTATTTGACCAAATCCATCGTCGCCATCGCCAAGCCGGCGCCGTTGACGATGCAGCCGACGTTTCCATCGAGCTTGATGAATGTGAGATTTGCTTTTCTCGCCTCGACCTCACTCGCATCCTCGGCCGACTCATCGCGTAGCGCGGCGATGTCGGGACGGCGGTCGAGCTCATTGTCGTCGATCACCATTTTCGCATCCAGTGCGACAACCTCCCCTGCTGGTGTCGTCACCAGTGGGTTGATCTCGGCCAGCGATCCACCGTTTTCGGAGAAGGCGCGGTATAGCTGCTGCAAGATCTTCGCGGCAGCGCGGACCTGCTTCATGTCGGAGTAGAGGAAGAACGCGAGCTGCATCGCTTCGTACGCCTGCAGCCCGTACCGCGGATCAACCGGGTGCTTGAGGAGTTTCTCAGGCGTCTTGGCCGCGACTTCCTCGATGTCGATTCCGCCGGCGGGGCTCGCCATGAACACCGCGCGCTTGGAGCCGCGGTCGACGATTATCCCCACGTAGGCTTCGCTCGCAATGTCGGCGGCGGGCGTGACGAGAACTTTCTGTACCGGCAACCCCTTGATCGTCAGCTTGAGGATTTGCGCCGCTATGCTCTTCGCCTCGGCCGGCGTCTTGGCGAGCTTGACTCCGCCTGCCTTGCCGCGGCCTCCGGCGTGAACCTGCGCCTTCACCACGACAGTCGTCCCGAACTTCCGCGCGATCGCTTCTGCTTCCTCCGGTGTCGAGGCAACCTCACCCGGTGGGATCGGGATGCCGTATTTCCGGAAAATCTCCTTTGCCTGGTATTCGTGAATGTTCACTCTTGCTCCGAACGCGTGCGCGCACGCGGATAGTCGATTCTAGGATTGTGTGTGGTCGCTCTAGGGAAGGATCTCGGTGCCACCAGCGCCCTGCACTGCCGCTCTTCCCTTGCTCAGCTCGGTAATAATGGCACGCCCCCCTGTTCGACGCACGTAATCTGCCGCGGCTGCGACTTTGGGAGCCATGCTGCCTTCGCCGAACGCGCCTTCGCTGGCGAGTCGATCCGCCTCGCCAACTCGCATCGTGCTGATAGCGCGTTTCTCGTCCGTTCCCCACCCAGTATAAACCGCATCGACATCGGTGAGAATCAGGAAAAGCTCGGCGCCCAGCTCGCTCGCAAGAACCGCGGCAGCGAGGTCCTTGTCTACGACGGCGTCGACACCCTCGAGACCGAGTACTGCATCGCGGTAAACCGGAATGCCACCGCCGCCGCATGCGATCACGACGGTGTCACGCTCGATCAGACTGCGAATCGTCGCGAGCTCGTGAATTGCGAGCGGCGTGGGGCTTCCAACGACCCGGCGGAAATGCCCTTTCGCATCCTTCTTCACCGGATGGCCCTCAGACCGGAGCTCGCGCGCGCGAGCGACCGAGAGTCCGTGACCAACAAATTTCTTCGGATCCTTGAGGGCCGGGTCGTCGGCGGCAACCTCGACCTGCGTAAGGACGGTGACCACATCCTGCGTGTTGCCAGCTTTGCGCAGCGCGTTCTCCAGCGACTGCTGCAGCATATAACCAATCCAGCCTGCGGTCCCCGCAACCAGGACTCCGAGGGGCAGCGGCGCAACCTCGCTGCGTGCTTTCTCGTTTCGCACGAGCTCGTCACCGACCTGCGGGCCGTTGCCGTGCACGAGCACGACCCGCCATCCGTCGAGCGCCAGATCGACGATCGGGCCCAGACTCTCTCGCGTATGCCGGAATTGATCGGCGATTGTTGACCGCTCGCCCGGCGGCGAAAGTGCGTTGCCTCCGACGGCGATGACCGCAGTTCGCGGGGAGTCAGTCACTTTCGCGAATGCCCGATGAGTGCGCCCAGGGAGTCGTACGCGATTCCGAACTCCCTGAGATTCGCGGCAGCTAGCGCGGCTCGCATCCGGTTGTAGAGGCGCGTAACCTCAGCCCGGAACGCCGAATCGTTGGTGGCGAGCGGTACGGAGGGAACCGGTTCCCAGGGAGTTGTGGTCAGGTCACGGACGACGCCCGGAGCGCGGAAATCCGCCGAGTTTGGAAATGCTGCCATCCATGCCAGTGAAATGGGATCTGGCGACGGATCGGCGGCGATCATGACTCGAGCTGTTCGTGCGTTCACGAGCGCCGTCGCGGCGTGTCTGAAATAGCTCCGCTCCTCGCCGGCAAGAACGTAGTGCTGACTCAGTGGATAGTTGGAGGACGCGGAGTACAGCTCGAGTTTCCAGTAAAGGGTGTCAGCGCGAAACATGGGCTCGACCATGCTTCCCTGCGCGAAGATGGGAGCCAATGCACGGATTCTGTTCCGCGCGTCGCGGTTGGTGACGAGCCTGGCGCGGAGAGGGATGGAATCGGACAGCAGCTCGAGCGACTGGTAGGCCCATGCATACTCCCAGCGTGAAAGGCCCTCGCCGAGACGCTGGCCAGCGACATCGAGCTGTGGCTCTGTTACGATCACGAGTCCCCGAGCGCCAGGATAAACGAGCGAATCCTGCCGTAACAGCTGCTGGCTCGGAACGCTGGTGACGACGCTGTCCAGCGAAGCGGAGACCGCGGTTCTGGGCTGGGCGTCGATGGTGGACGCGCTCGGATCGTAAGCGCGGCGAGTAAAGTCCGCACGAGTGGCGACGTACGGCCGCTCTCGCATCATCTCCACTTCCTTCGACGTGAAGCGACGAACGACGAGGGGCACGATTTCCTGAATCGAGACCGAAAGCACTACGATCACCGTTACCGCGACGAAGCTGGTGCGCAGCTGTCCCGTCCAACCACTCAGCAGAACGGTGATAGCTACAGCGGCGGTGACGATCCAGAGCAACAGCAGGCCGGGAAGAAGCCACTGATGATCGACGTAAGAAAAAACTCCCTGCTCTCCTCCACCGCGAATCATCAAGTCGTAGGACTCGAGGCGGTAGCTCCACATGGTGACGAGCAGGAGCAGCGCGGCCAGGACGCTGAGGTGCCGGCGAACTCGCGCACTCATGCGAATGCCGGCGCGCTCCCAACGGAGTCCAGGCGTGAGCGAGTAGAGAACGACGACGAGGAGCGAAACGCCCACGATCAGCAGCATCGCCCACGAATACACCGACTTCTCGAACGGAAGCCAGGTCGTATAAAAACCGAGGTCGCGCTGAAAATAGGGATCGCTCTCCCTGAACTTGACTCCCAGCCGGGCAATCGCGAGCGAAGTCCAGCTTGGTAGCGCGGGAGTCACAGCGGCGGCGATTGCAACCGACATCAGAAACGCGAATCGATCCAGATACTTTCTGGGCACTGCCTCCCCGAACTCAACATTGGCGAGACGCCGCGGCAGTGTGAGGGTTCCAATGCTTCGTCCCAGCGCCGACAGGTTTACGAACGCGACGAAGACGGCGATTACGGAGCCGATCCCATAGATCAACAACAGGTCGCCCGCTCGCTCACTCCAGAGGGGAGTGGCGCCCATCGCGCTGTACCAGGAATGATCGGCGTGAATGGTCGAGATCGTGCGTCCGGCAACGAGTATTGCAGCCGCGATGACGACCCCGATGAGGAGGCGCCGGCGGGGCATCACATCAAACCTTGACGCCCTTTGCGCGGAGCCAGCCCTGCATCTCGGACTGAATCTTCTCGAGCCGCTCCTTGGTGCGGGCCTCGAAGCGCATCACCAGAATCGGGCCCGTGTTGGACGCCCGAATCAACCCCCAGCCGTCGCCAAATAAGACGCGCACGCCATCGACGGTGATGACTTTGTACTTGCCACTGAAGTACTTCTTCGCCTCTTCGACGATGCCGAACTTCTTTTCGTCCGGACAATCGACGCGTATCTCGGGCGTAGAGACGAAGCGCGGGACGTCGGCAAGCAGCTCGCGAACGGATTTGCCGGAGTCGGCCACGATGTGAAGGAGCCGCGCTGCTCCGTAAAGTGCGTCGTCGAAGCCGTAGAACCCCTCCGAGAAGAACATGTGGCCGGACATCTCCCCGCCGACGGGAGCGTGGGTCTCGTGCATTTTCTTCTCGATCAGCGAATGGCCGGTCTTCCACATGACCGGTATTCCACCCGCCTTTTCAACCGCCTCGCTCAGTGCCTGCGATGCCTTGACGTCGAATACGATCGACTGGCCCTTGCCAGTGCGAGCCAGCGCGTCGCGCGCGTAGATGATCAGGAGATAATCGCCCCAGATGATCTCGCCCGTATTGTCGATGACGCCAATCCGGTCTGCGTCTCCATCGAAGGCGATGCCGACGTCGGCGCGATCCTTCTTCACCGCGGCGATCAGCGCCTCGAGATTCACCGGAACAGTCGGGTCGGGGTGATGGTTCGGAAAGGTCCCGTCGCTCTCGCAGAACAGGTAGCGAGGTTTGATTCCCAGCCTCGGGAAAAGCTCCGGAGCAACGAGCGATCCGGCTCCATTGCCACAATCAAGTATGACATTGAGATCTCGAGAAAGTGACCCAACCCTCTTCGCGATGTCGTCGACATAGCGACCGATCACGTCTTCGCTGCGAAGCGCTCCCTTGCCGCGCGGAAACTTGCCGGCCACGGCGAGCTCGTACAGATGCTGAATGTCGGCGCCAAAGATTGAAGTCGTACCCAACCCGAGCTTGAATCCGTTGTACTCGGGAGGATTGTGGGAGCCAGTAATCTGGATGCCGCCAACCACATCGAGATTGTGCTGTGACCAGTACGCGAGAGGTGTCGGGACGATGCCGATATCTACGACATTGATGCCGCTCGCTAGAAGGCCCGCAACCAGTGCGGAGTGAAGCTTCGCCCCCGAAGGCCGATTGTCGCGACCCACAGCGAGCGTTCCCTTCACTCCCTTCTCGCCAAGAAAGGCCGCGAACGCACCGGCGACCAGAGTCGCCGCTTCCTCGGTGAGGTCCTTGCCGGCGACGCCGCGAATGTCGTACTCGCGGAAAATCGTGCGTGACAGCGCCATACGCTTCTAGCGCGGCCGCTGCGCGATGGCTTTCGTTACCGCCGGGGCGCTTCGCTGGGTAAACGAGACGATCGCATCCGGGAACAGCCCGAAGATCAGGATGATCGCGGCTGAGGCCCAGACCACGGCGCCTGTCCAACCCCCCGTGCGCGCGGGAACGGGGGCCGCGCTGGCGCGGGGCTTCATGAACATCACCATCACCACGTACAGGTAATACCCCGCGCTCACCAGGCTCGTGACAACGAGGATGACGGCCAGCCTGGTTTGTGGCGACGGCGACTGAAGCGCGGCCTGGAGCACATACCACTTCGCGAAGAATCCAATGCCGCCGAAGATCGGAAACCCCAGCAGTGCCAGCATGAACACCGCCATCGCTACCGCCAGGCCAGGTCTCACCGTCCAGAGTCCTGCGTACTCCTCCACGCCCATCTGATCTTCACCCGCCGAGCCCAGCGCGACGATCACCGCGAACGCCCCAAGGGTCGCCATGGTATACGCGAACAGGTAGAACATGAACGCCGAGCTGCCGAGGCTCGTACCCACCGCCATCGCGACCAGGATGTATCCCGCATGCGCGATACTCGAGTACGCCAGCAGCCGCTTGATGTTGCGCTGTGCCAACGCGACGAGGTTCCCGACAATCATCGTGATCGCGGCGAGCCACCAAACCGGCTGGTGCCAGGCCGTGATCAACGTCGGGAACGCCTCGAGCCAGAGTCGGAAGAATGCGGCGAATGCAGCTGCCTTGACCGCCGCAGCCATGTATGCTGTGATCGGCGTCGGCGCTCCTTCGTAAACGTCAGGCGCCCACATGTGGAACGGTGCCGCGGCAACCTTGAATCCGAAGCCGACCAGCAGCAACGCAACACCCACCAGGAGCAATCCGCTGTGCCGAAGGTCGAAGCGCGTGATGTTCGCCGCGATCGCCGAGAAGTTGGTGGCACCAGTCGCCCCGTAGACGAGGGCGATTCCGTAGAGCAAGAACGCCGTCGAGAACGCGCCAAGAAGGAAATACTTTATCGCGCCCTCGGCTGAGCGCTCGCGGCGGCGATTCATTCCGACGAGGATATAGATCGCCACCGACATCAGCTCGATGCCGAGGAACACGATGATGAGGTCGCGGGCGGCGGCGAGTATCATCATGCCCGACGTCGACAGCAGCAGGAGGACGTGGGTCTCCCCAGGTGTAATTCCTTCGCGCCGGTTGTAATCGAGCGACATCGCGATGGTGCCGATCGTGGCGATCAGGAAGATCTCGTCCGCTGCCCACCGGAAGTTATCGACTGCGATCGCACCGTTGCTTGCGGTGTAGCCCCGGTAGGCATAGTAGCCAACGACAACCATTGTCAGGATGCAGAGTACGATGCTCAGGATCCCGACGCTGCGCTGGTGGGCGTCGCTCTCGGGCCTCCACCCGGACCAGAGGAGGAGAATCATGGCGCCGCCCATCAGCAGAAGGTCGGGACCAAGCGCGGAGGTGAGCTGGGCGGGCATGCTCAGATCGAAGTTCATTATCGGTCCGCCTCGCTCACTTGCTGGGCGTCTCCGACTGATCCCGGAGATCGCGCGATGGCCTCTCTTGCGTGCACACGGTCGACGAGCAGCTGGGCCGAGCCCTCCATGCGCCGAAGAACTGGAGCAGGATACACTCCGAGCCAGATAATCACCGCGATCATTGGAACAAGCAGGGCGAGCTCGCGCTTGTTCAGGTCGGGCAAGTGGGTGTTCTCCGTTTTGTCGAGCGGGTTGAAGAGTATCCGCTGAATTGCCCAAAGGAGGTACGCAGCGGCGAAGATCACTCCGGTGGTGGCAATTATCGTGAGGACTGGATACGTCTTGAACGAGCCGACCAGCACCAGGAACTCGCCCACGAATCCATTCGTGCCCGGAAGGCCGATGCTGCTGAGGGAGACGAAGGTGAGAATCGCGGCGAACAATGGGACGACGCGCGCAATTCCACCGTAGGATTCGATGAGACGTGAATGCCGGCGCTCGTAGATCATGCCGACGAGAAGGAACAAGGCGCCGGTCGAGATGCCGTGATTGATCATCACCATCAAGGCACCCTGCACGCTCTGCAGCGTCAGGGCGAAAATGCCGAGCATGACAAACCCGAGGTGACTCACCGAGGAATAGGCGACGAGCTTCTTGAAATCCGGCTGCACCATCGCGACCAGCGCCCCGTAAATGATTCCGATGACGGAGAGCACCAGGATTACCATTCGGACCGTCGGGTTCATCGCGGTTCCGGGAAACAGCGGCAGCGCAAACCTCAGGAAGCCGAATGTCCCCATTTTCAGCATGATGCCGGCAAGGATGACTGATCCGGCAGTCGGAGCCTCGACGTGCGCATCCGGCAGCCACGTATGGAACGGGAACATTGGCACCTTCACCGCGAACGCGAGGAAGAATGCCGCGAAGAGCCAGAGCGCGGTACGCTCCGACAGGTCCGTCACTGTCAGAAGCCGATCGTAGCTGAAGTCGGGAACACCCGCGCCTGTTCGCGCGTGAAGGCCGAGGTAGATGATCGCCACCAGCATCAGGAGCGACGGCAACATGGTGTAGATGAAGAATTTCAGGCTCGCATAAATACGCCTCTCCCCTCCCCAGATGCCGATGATGAAGTACATCGGCACCAGCATCACTTCCCACATCACATAAAAGAGGAAGAGGTCACGCGCAACGAAGACACCCAGCATTCCCGTGGTAAGAATGAGAAGCAAGGCGTAATAGCTTCGAGTTTTCGTCCGAATGCTAGTCCAGCTGCCGAGGACCGCCAACGGCATGATGAAGGTGGTGAGCAGCACCATCATCAACGCAATTCCGTCGATCCCGAGTGTGAAACGAACGCCCCACGTGGGAATCCAGGCGGTATCGATCGATGCCTGCCAACCTGTGTCCGATGGGTTGAACGACCACCAGAGCCCGAGCGACACCATGAACTCGAGCACGAAGATCCAGAACGCGAGTTGGCGCGCGGCAGGACTTTCCACTCCGCCCGTCTGCGCGGGATCGCGAACTGGCACCATCAGAATTATCACGGCGCCGACGAGAGGAATGAGAAGGAGCGCCGGAAGTACCCAGTTATTGAAGCCGACCGATTCGAGGAAATTTGCCATGATCAGGTCAGCGGAGGGTGAACGCGCCAAGCATTGCCAGAACTCCAACCACGAGCACCCACGCGTAAATGCCGACGTTGCCGGTCTGCAGCCGGGACCCGAGCCAACCGAAGCCGCGCGCAAGCGCCGCGCTGCCGTTCACAAGCACGCCGTCGATCAAGCCGTTGTCGACGAAGCGCCAGAGAAAACTCCGGGATGCGACATAAGTGGGTGTGACGATGGCCCAGTCGATGCCTTCATCGACATAGTATTTGTTGGCCACCACTCCTTCGAAGCCGTACTCCGGAATTGCATCGCGCTTCTGTGGGACTCTCGCGGGCTTGAGGCGAACGATCGCGAAGACAATACCGGCAACAGCAATCGCCACCGCTACGCCGATGAGCATCTCTTCGGTTGCGGGCGGGACAGCGGCAGCCCCCGCCGTCACCCGTCCCGTAGCGCTTCCAACGACCGGCTCGAGCCAGTGAGACAGGACCTCGCCGGGTCCAATCGGAACAAGATCGGTGATTACTTCTGGTAGATTCAGCCAGCCACCGACGGCCGTGAGGATTCCCAGGACGACCAGCGGGCCGGTCATCACCCACGGCGCTTCGTGGAGATGCTTCTCTTCCTCGGCGCCCGCACGAGTAGGACCATGGAAGGTGTACAGCATCATCCGCGTCATGTAAATCGCCGTAAGTAGCGCCGCCGCTAGCCCGATCGCATAGATCACGTACAGGAGGGTGCCTCCCGGAATGCCGAGCCACGTCGCGGATGCGAGACTGGAACCATGCGCGCGCGCGAACACCGCGCCGAGGATCTCGTCTTTCGAGAAGAATCCAGAGAACGGCGGAATGCCCGAGATCGCGAGGGTAGCGATCCACATCAATACCCAGGTGATCGGGAGATAACGCCTCAGCCCACCCATGTTGCGCATGTCCTGCGCGTCCTCGCCGCTGTGGGTGTGATGGTAGGCGGCGTGCATGGCGTGGATCACCGAGCCCGAGCCGAGGAACAGCAACGCCTTGAAGAATGCGTGGGTCACGAGGTGGAACATGCCCGACACATAAGCGCCAACTCCCACGCCCACGAACATGTAGCCGAGCTGGGAGATGGTCGAATACGCGAGCACCTTCTTGATGTCCCACTGCTTGAGTCCGATCGTGGCCGCGAAGATCGCAGTCACCGCTCCGATGACCGCTACCGTGAGGGACGCGACGGGCGAGAGGGAAAACAGGAAAGCGCTGCGTGCAATGAGATAGACGCCCGCAGTCACCATCGTGGCAGCGTGGATCAGCGCAGAGACCGGTGTCGGACCTGCCATCGCGTCGGGCAACCAGATGTAGAGCGGGATTTGCGCGCTCTTGCCGACGCAGCCGAGGAACATGAACAGACAGATGGTCGTTACCAGTGCGCTCCCCACTCCGAGATCGAGCGCCTTCGCACTCACACCAGCGAAGTCGAGCACACCGATGTTCGCGAACAGCATGAACATCGCCACGAGGAATCCGAAATCGCCGATGCGGTTCACTATGAAGGCTTTCTTGCCGGCGTCAGCGTTCGCCTTGTCGTTGAACCAGAACCCTATCAGCAGGTAGGAGCAGAGCCCGACGCCCTCCCAGCCGACGAACAACACCGGATAGTTGGCGCCCAGGACCAGCACCAGCATGAAGAAGATGAACAGATTCAAGTACGAGAAGTACCGCGGGTATCCTGGGTCCTCCCGCATGTAGCCGACGCTGAAGATGTGAATGAGCGCCCCGACGCCGGTGATTACGAGAATCATCACCATCGAGAGCTGATCAAGCTGGAAGGCGGCGTCGATCTGGAGGTCGCCAGCCGGCATCCAGCTGAAGTAAGTCTGGATGAACGGCGCCTCTGGATGTGCGACGGCCATGGCCTGCCAGATGCCGAGCGCGAGCAGGAAAGTCAGGATGAGCACGCCTGGACCGACGATGCTGGTGACGCCAGCCCAGCGATGACGCGTTGGCGCGTGGCTTACGGCCGTCAGCGAATCCGGATAGTGGCCGGATGTGTTCGGATCGGCCGGACCAAAGTGCGCGCCACTCAGCGACAGCAACCCGTTGATGACGAACCCGGCCAGCGGAAGGATTGGAAGTAGCCAGACCCACTGCGCGACGGTGCCCGTCAGCGGGTGCGCTTGCGACGCGGCGGATGCAACCGTCTGAAGCAGCATCAGCCCCTGAGCAGGTTGATGTCCTTGAGATCTATCGTCTGACGATGCCGGAAGATGGCAATGATGATCGCGAGCCCCACTGCCGCTTCTGCAGCAGACACCGTCATCACGAATACGACGAAGACCTGTCCAGCGGTCCCGTAAGAGCGCGAGAATGCGACGAACGTAAGGTTCACGGCCGTGAGCATCAGCTCGACGCACATGAAGATGATGATCGCGTTTCGATGGACGAGAACGCCTATCACGCCGATGATGAAGAGCGCGGCAGTGAGCGCGAGTGATTCAGCGAGCACCCGCTGCCCTCCCTCTTCCTAGAACCACTGCGCCCGCAATCGCAACGAGCAGCAGCACGCTCGTCAGCTCGAAGGCCAGCAGGTAGTCCCGGAACAGCGGCTCCGCGACAATCCCAACCGCATTTAGCTTCTGGAGCTGCTGCTCGTTGAATTCGCGGGGCACTATGAGCTGCTCGGGAAGCTTGGTGCGGGCGATGACCATGATCTCGCTCAGAAGCCCGAGTCCAATCAGGCCAGCCGCCAGCTTCCATCCAGTCCCCCGCGCATCCGCGAGCGAGGATGGATGGCCAAGATTGAGCAGCATCACCACAAAAAGGAACACGACCATGATGGCGCCGGCATAGACCAGCACCTGCATGACGCCGATGAACTGTGCGTCGAGCATCACGTACAGCGCGGCGAGGCTGAACATCGTGTTCACAAGCCAGAGCGCAGCCGTGACAGGACTCTTCCGCGTGACGAACACCACCGCGGACGCCAGCGCGATTACCCCGAAGAGATAGAAATGAAAAACGTAGAACAGCGAATAGTGCGGATCCATCACTCGCCTTTCGGGTCTTCGGGGTCCCACATCTCGCACACCGGATGGGTCTGATCCATCAGCCGCTGCAGATCGTAGACGAACCCTTCCCTGCTGTACTCCGAGTTCTCGTAGTGGCGCCCGACGTGAATCGCTTCCTCGGGGCAGACTTCCTGGCAATAGCCGCAGAAAATGCAGCGAAACTCGTCGATCTCGAACACGAGCGGATACCGGTTGCCTTCCTCGTCTTCTCCCGGCACCAGCTTGATGCAGTTGGCTGGACACACGGTCGGACACAGTCCGCACGCGACGCAACGGGCCTTCCCCGTTTCAGTGGTCAGCATTCGATGTGTTCCGCGCCAGCGCGGAGAAATCGGCGACTTCTCCTCGGGATACTGGGTCGTAACCCGGCCGTTGACGTCGAACAGGTGCTTTACCGTGAGCGCCATCCCTTTGAGCGTCGCGCGGATGTAGCTGACGTCATCCACCGGCCGCTCCACCACCTTCACCTTGATTGCCATTATCTACCGGCCTCCGCGGCCATTGTCGCGCGTCTCGTCACCTGGCGAAGCCGCTCTACGTCTCTCGCGCTCATTCTGCCGTAAGCGGGGCTGATGATGCGACCCCGATCAAGTATCGCGAACAGCACGACGATGACGACCACGTTGACGCTGCCCAAGATCGTCGCGTACAGGAATCCCTGATCGATTCCCGCGGCGCTGAGCCCAAGCATCACTGCCGCGATGAGCACGATGTAAACGAGCGCGAGCGGGAGCATGAACTTCCAGCCGAGTGACATCAGTTGGTCGTAACGGAAGCGTGGGACTGTCCAGCGCACCCACATGAACAGGAAAAGGAAGAAGAGGATCTTGGCGAGG
>Ga0193735_1000302_pt1 | contig 15593 bp, 15 predicted proteins | sample U1m2metaG_FD_145080 | JGI IMG/M metagenome (GOLD analysis project Ga0193735, IMG submission 145080) | Soil microbial communities from a riparian zone of the East river system, Colorado, United States - U1m2 | ecosystem: Environmental > Terrestrial > Soil > Riparian zone | place: USA: East River... | reverse complement strand
CGCGGGCGATTCGAGGGTGCGACTTGCCGCCATCTGGTCGCTCGGCCAGCTCGAGGACGGCCGAGGCGTGCAGGATATCATCGCGACGCTGCGCGATCCCAACGTGGCGATCAGGACAATGTCGGCCGACGTACTCGGTGATTTCGAAAATGCCGAGGCGATCGGACCACTCGAGCGTGCGCTCGGAAGCGATGCGGACGCCGGCGTGCGCGCCGCCGCCGCGGCTTCACTTGGGCAGATCAGCGCTGTGTCATCCGGACCCGCTCTGGGAAGAGCGCTGTCCGATGCGGACATCTCCGTTCGTCGCGCCGCAGCGGAGGCGCTGGGTGACCTGGACGAGCTGCGCACTGCGCCTTCGGGCCTGGTCGCGGCGCTTTCGTCCACGGATCCCGAGCTGCGACATGTCGCGGCGAAGTCACTTGCTTCAATCGCCGATCCGGCAACAACATCGGCGCTCGTCGGGCTCCTATCGAATCCGGATGCTGACCTGCGAAAGGACGCGGTCGAGGCGTTGGGAAAGATCGGAACGCCGACTGCGATACAGGCGATCACGAGAGCGCTCACCGATCGCGATCCGCAGGTGAGGAAGGCGGCGGCGGAAGCGCTCGGCGATATCAAGGATAGTTAGGAGAGCCGTGTTGCGTAAACGATGAGCGGGGCAATTCGAGTAGCGGTTGTGGTTCTGATCGTGGCGGGTGTCGGATTCATCATTCCGCAGACCATGGACAACGGCGTCGCCAATTTTCGCGACGATCCGACGTTGTACCGCGTCGCGGTCGGCGCGCTACAGGATTACTGGACTCTCAATCGTAGCCCTATCGCGCGACTCGTTGCGCCCGGAGCGAGGGTCAGAAGGGTGTGGGTGGAACGGGGTCATTGCCATGATCTCCGAGCAAGTGGTGAGAGCGCGGACTATCGTGCCGAGGTACAGGGCTTGTCGTGGTTCGGCCTCGCGGGGCCCGTCGTCGATGTGACTTGTGGCGGCATGAGTTGGTCGCGGAGATAGCGATCCAACTGTACGCGCTTTATGCCGTGCGAGGGTCCGCTAATCCGAGGTCATCACCCGATACCAATTCCCGTCGCGTCCCCGGTAGTACGCCACACTCGCTTTTTCGATGAACGCAACATCGAGAGCATCGTGATCGATAGGCTGAGGTACAGCTTTCCCGTCGTCGTCGGTTTTCAGGTCTGCTATCGAGTGCTGAGGCAGCACATTGATTCCGAGTGAATAGCCCGATTTGCCCTCACCGATTCCCTGAACCCAGGCGCCGTCGTTTCCCTTGGCAAGCGAGTCGACAACGGTACCAGACTGCGAGGTGATGAAGAGGATCTGCGAGTTGCCTCCGACCGAGCATACGACCGCCCATTCTTCTTCTCCTTTCGCTGTGAAGGCACCTTTCACGGCGTTCCTCGACTTCGTGGCGAAAGGTTGCGGAATGAGGCACTTCCGTCGGTTGAGCTCCCATCGCACGCTGATCGGAAGGGAGTCCAGACTGTCAGGTGGAAGCCGGCGCACCCACACGGACAATTCGGCGTAGATCGAATCCATTCTCGCCTTTTCGACGCGAGCAGCCGAGTCCTGCCGAGCTTGGTCCGCTCTACCTATAGCGGTCTTCGTCTGCGCAAACCGGAGTTTGATTGCGGCAGCGGCTTTTGCGGAGTCGGCTTCCATCCGGTCATCGCTGGCTACCGCACACGCGACACAGAATGAGGCAACGATTATTATGATGCGCACATAGAACGACGAGTTGCGCGAGAGCCTGGCAACGCATAAGGCCAATCGCGTTCGCGGATTTGCCATGGGGCGACAGGATGCTCATTCGAAAGAGCGTAGAACCGGATTTCGCGGCGATACTGGCAATCATCAACGACGCCGCGCGCGCCTATCGCGGAGTGATACCGGCGGACCGGTGGCATGAGCCCTACATGTCGGCGAGTGAGCTGGAGGGCGAGATTGGGGGGGCGTCGTGTTTTGGCTCGCGGAGGACGACGGACGCCCGTCCGGCGTGATGGGGATTCAGGACAAGGGAGATGTCACGCTCGTGCGCCACGCTTATGTCTCCCCAACCGCGCAAAGGAGTGGTGTGGGAACGAAGCTTCTGCGTCACGTCGAAGGTCTCGTTGATAAGCCAATTCTGATTGGTACCTGGGCCGCCGCGTCGTGGGCCATCGAGTTCTATCAGCGGAACGGATTCACCCTCGTTCCGAGCGACGATAAGGACCGCCTGCTCCAGACCTACTGGTCCATCCCAGCGAGGCAGATCGAGACATCGGTTGTGCTAGCCAGTGGATTTGGCGCCGGCTCGCAATACGGGCGGCCCGTCTGAAACACGATCTACCTGCCCGATGATGAAGTTAGCGCTCAAGATGATCGCCCTGACGATCATTCTCTTCATCTGCATCGCCGTGGCAGGCGGGGTCGTTGGTCTATCAGGCACCGCTCAAACTTCCGAGCCGGCTGGTAAGGCGACGCTACGCCTGATAGCAGTCTGCTTTTTGGAAGTGACAGTTCTGACTCATCTCATCGTTCGTTCCAGGTGGACAGGCTGGCACCTCATGGCTGCAGTCGCTTTCGTCTTCTATGGCGTGACGACATTCATGCCTCAAATCGAGTCGGCCGTGTTTCTCACCCGCCTTCCTGCGGGCACGGTGCCGAGACTGTTTTTGATGGGCGTCCTAGTTGCCGTACCGATCTCGGTGCTGGCGGTTCTGATTCTGGGAAAGAGAAAACCCGAAACTGGCGACGCCGCAGCCAATCCACGCCTGGTGATGACCACTCGCGAATGGGCGTGGAAGCTCACGGTCATCGCCCTCGCCTATGTGATTCTGTATTTCACGTTCGGTTATTTCATCGCGTGGCGTAATCCTGCCGTCCTCGAGTATTACCGCGGCGTGGACGAAGGCGCTTTCCTGGTCCACATGGGAACCGTGGTGCGAGATAGGCCGTGGCTCATTCCCTTTCAGATCGTGCGGGCGATGTGTTGGGTTGCGTTAGCGTTGCCCGTAGTTCGAATGTTGAAGGGCCAGTGGCAGGAAACAGCGCTGTCGCTCGCCTTGCTGTTTGCCGTAGTGATGAACGCCCAACTTCTCCTGCCCAACCCGTACATGCCCGAACCAGTGCGAATGGCGCACCTGGTGGAAACGGCGTCGTCCAATTTCATTTTTGGATGGCTGGTAGGGTGGTTGCTCACGCAACGGCGAGAGTTACCGAGCGGTGCGCTGGCAAAAGTAGACATTGGTTGAAACGAGATGAGGAGATGCCCAACGTAAAGCTCGGGTCCGCCATGTCGGCTCTGTTGTTATCGATCGGGTGCACCACGGAAAGCTCTCGACCTCCGCTACCGGCACCAGTCGGTTCCACCTCGGTGCCGACAGCTGTCGCTTCGAGTACACCTCAAGCACCTGTCGCTTCGAGTACGCCTCAAGCACCCGTCGCTTCAAGTACGCGCCAGGCAGCCGTCGCTTCGAGTACGCCTCCCGAAAGCGTCGCACCTAACGATTGGGTCCGTTATAACGACTCGACGGAACGACTCGCCCTTCGGACGGCGGCCGGTAAGGTTTCTCGGGCGGGCACGGCGCTGCGCATTCGATTGCTCGACGGCCGCACCGCCGTCTTCGAAGACGACACCACTCCGGGACTGAAGTTCGCCGTGCCGAGGTACGCCGGCTATCTCAAGACAATCCATTCTCATTCCATTCACATACTCCAGTACGAAGGATCTGGCGCTTATCTGGTCGTCGACGACTCGACCGGCGACTCGACGATCGTGTTCGGCGAGCCGGTGGCTTCACCTGACGGCAAGCGATTCGCACTGACCTCGATGGCCGGCGCAGGAGCGGGTTATGACGCGAGCATGATTGAAGTCTGGCGGATGGTCGGAAGGAAACCCGAAAAAGAGTTCTCCTACGACACTCGAGATGGACCTTGGGAAGCATCCGATGCGGTGTGGCGGGACTCCGTCACAATAGACTTCCTGAAGAATAGATTCGTATCCTTCACGGAGCCGTATGCCCAAACACCGGGGCGTTTGAAGCGAATCGGAACTACGTGGGTCTTCGATGATTCACTGGCACACAAATGACGGGTTTGCCTGAACAGGTCATACACGAAGCGTTCAGCCGGCACGATGCGAATGCCGTGAGGACGCTGTTCGAGAGCCATCCGGAGCTGCGCAAACGGATCAACGAGCCTTTGTTCGGGTTCGATTCTCCGGCCATTGTAGCGTACGCACGCGATCCAGCGATGGTCGACGTGCTGCTCGACTTCGGTGCCGACCCCAACCGGCGCAGCGATTGGTGGGCGGGCGGATTTCACGCGCTCTACTCCGCAACGGGTGCCGCCGCGGACAGGCTGATTGCGGCCGGCGCCGTCCCCGACGCTTGCGCTGCTGCGCACCTCGATCGTCCCGACCTCCTCGCTCGCATGATCGCTGACAATCCAGCACGCGTGCATGAACGCGGAGGCGATGGACAGACGCCACTTCATTTCGCAACGTCGAGCGCCGTGATCGATTTGCTTCTCGCAGCCGGCGCGGACATCGATGCGCGGGATGTTGACCATCGCTCAACCGCGGCAGAGTGGATGCTCGACCAGAAACGCGGGGCGGGTCGATTCGAGCTGGCCCGCTATCTGGTGGAGCGTGGGGCGTCGGCGGACATCTTCCTCGCGGCGGCCCTCGGACTTGCCGACAGGGTAGGTGCGATGCTTCAGGCCAATCCCAAGCTGCTGGACTTACGCACCAGTCGCGGTGATTACGGCGAGCAGCCGCCGAGCAGCTATCACATCTACATGTGGACGATTGGCGACAGCCGCTCGCCGTTGGACGTCGCAGCGCAGTTCGAGCAACAGGAAACGCTGCGCATCATGTCGGAGTTCGCATCTCCTCTGCAGCGACTCCTTCTCGCTTGCCGCCGCACTGACGAAGCACAGGTGAGATTGCTGTTGCGTGATCACCCCGGAATCATCGAGTCGATGGGGCCCGATGATCATCGCGCAATCAGCGACGCGGCGTGGAATGGCGACGCTCGAGCCGTGGCGTTGATGAGCGAGCTTGGTTTCGATCCGCGAACACCCGGGCACGACAGTGGGACGGCACTCCACTGCGCGGCCTGGGAGGGGTCCGCGGAGACAGTCGCGGTGCTTCTGCGTCGCTCCGATGCGCGGTCCCTCGTTGCTATTCGGGACGCGCATTACAACGGTACACCGCTCGGGTGGTGCTGTCATGGCTCCCGGTTCGGTAACACCAGCCACGATCACGCGGGTGTGGCGAGACTCCTTCTCGAGGCGGGCGCTGAACCCGGACCGGGTCCCGTTGAGGCCTCGCCGTCTGTCGAGGCGGTTCTCACCAGTTGGAGGCGCAGGGGTTAGCTCGACTCAGCGCTGGTACATCGCGAACGATTTGCTCATGTCGTACATCTTTCGCGACGCCGCTGCCTGACAGACTCGGCGGAGCCAATCAGGTAGCGGTTCGCAGCGCTCGGCAGCAACGGCCGGCGTGAATTTTCCCAGACGCTCCATCCCCCCTTCGACGCACATCGTCTGGTCGTCCCGACTTCCGAACTCGCAGAGCTGGGCCACCGTCATCTGACCGCGCGCCACCTTTCCAACGAGCGCCTGCCCAATTCCGTGAAAGCATCCCAGGCGGTATTTGCGGCTAAGCGCCGCGCACCGCTGCTGGAGCGTCTTGAAAGTGCCGCCCTCGGCGGTGTGCCGTCGAATCGTGGCTGACATGACGTTGCGGAAGCAAGCCGCAGGGTAACGCGCTGTGTCGCACGGGTAGAACGCGCCGTGGCCCGGATAATCCTTAGGGGTGCGGACGATGCGGTACTCCATGTACGCACCGGTCGCGCAATAGTACCGGAGGGCGTAGGTCGGGAAGTGCTCACAGAGATCGATCCCCGCGGAAATGTCGTACTTCGAGAGAAACATCACCGCGTGGCCAACTCCGTGAGCGCAGTCGCCGGGCAGGTACATCCGAGTCAACGCCGCGCTCTCACAGAAAGTTGGAATTCGCGCCGCGATGTCAGCCGCGGTGAGCTGCGCCGAATGTTGGTGAGGCGATCCGTCCGTGTCGTGGCCGTCGGTGAAGAATTGCATCAGCACGCCGTGCATGCATCCCGAGCCGCACGCATCCGCGCAGCTCTCGAGCGATGCTCCGACGTCGCGCAGCTTCGAGAAGATCACCTTGCCGAGATCATGCGCCTCGTCGTGGCACCCGGGACGCACCGTCCTGATCCCCTCACGAAGTCCGTTCGCTCCGATTCGGGGAAGGTATTGCTCGAACAGTGGCCTCGCATCGCCGCGGACTGCCGTGCGGTAGGCCTGCACGAACTGCTGCCTGTCGAGAACGGTGCGCTCGAGCGGGATATTGAGAAGGCTGTCGATTTCGGGTGGCGGGGGTGCGGAGCTGACCGTTGACTCATACGCCGGCCGGCGCAGCCAGAACACTGCCGACGCGCCGAGAGCGACTACGGCTGCAAGGAACATCCAGTATCGTCTCTCAGTCACTCACCCGTTCCGGCAGATCATCGTTCAAATGTGCCTTCAGGTGAAATAAGTCGGTAGACCGACCCGGTACTGGTCGCGCATCGCATTTTCAGTGTAAGATTGGTACGAACAGTCTCCAATCCCGCTGACATGACAGTGACCAAAGCGTACGCGGCCCAGGGCCCAGACACTGCTCTCGCTCCGTTCCAGATCGATCGCCGGGAGCTGAGGCCGAACGACGTGCAGCTGGAGATTCTCTACTGCGGCGTGTGCCACTCCGACATCCACATGGCGCGCAACGAGTGGAGGCAGACGATTTATCCCGTCGTTCCGGGCCACGAGATCATCGGCAGAGTGACCGCGGTCGGCGACAAGACCACGAAATTCAAGCGCGGTGACGTCGCCGGCGTAGGAGTCATGGTCGATTCGGACCGCGTCTGCGAGAACTGTCGCAAAGGTCTCGAGCAGTACTGCAAAGCCGGCATGGTGGGAACGTACAGCGCGCGAGACAGAATCAGCGGCGAAGTAACGCAGGGCGGTTATTCAAAGCAGATCGTCGTGGACGAGAATTTCGTTTTCCGCATCTCGGACAAGCAGCCGCTCGCCGAAGTGGCACCCCTTCTCTGCGCCGGGATCACCACGTATTCACCGCTCCGCCATTGGAAGGTCGGCAAGGGCCACAAGCTCGGCGTGGTCGGACTCGGCGGTCTCGGCCACATGGCAGTCAAGCTCGGTGCTTCGTTCGGTGCGGAAGTGACGATGCTCAGCACGTCACCCGACAAGGAGAAGGACGCGCGACGCCTGGGTGCAAGCGAGTTTGCGCTCACGAGCGATCGCGCCCAGCTCAAGAAGCTGGCTGGACACTTCGACTTCATCATCGACACGGTTTCGGCGAAGCACGATTACAACCTGTACCTCAACTTGCTTGACACCGATGGCGTGATGATGTGCGTCGGCGCGCCGCCCACACCCGCCGAAGTGATGGTGTTCAACCTCATTGGCGGTCGACGGAGCCTCGCAGGCTCAGGGATCGGCGGCATTCCAGAAACGCAGGAGATGCTGGATTACTGCGCGAAACACGGGATCACCTCTGATATCGAGATGATCGACATCGCGTCCATCAACAAAGCCTACGAGCGAATGCTGAAGAGCGACGTGCGCTACCGGTTCGTGATCGACATGGCCTCGTTAAGCTGAGGGTTGAGACAAATGCCCATAATGGAAACCGCAAAATCGTTGGCGTTGCGCTCCGCACTGGCGCTCGCTGTCTTCGCGTGCAGCCGCGGCGCGGATTCAAGTCAGGATACCACGCAGGTGGCACGCAGCCCCGAGACTGCCAATCCCGATGCGCCGATCATGCTCAGAGGCACGGTCGTGAGCGTCTCGCCAAATCAGCTCGTGCTCAAGTCCGACACCGGCACTGTTACAGTTGCACTGGTGCAGCCCTTTCACCTCTATGTCCGGGCCCCGAGTGATCTGAGCAAGGTCAAGGAGAACTCCTTCATTGGAGTGACGACCGTGAAGCAGCCCGATGGTTCGGAGCGGGCGACGGAGATTCACGTTTTCCCCGAGGAGCTTCGGGGCGTGGGCGAAGGAAGTCGCATGATGGCGCGCGACACGAGCGCTGCCGCGAAGCGAATGACAAACGGCAACGTGTCAGCCTCGCGCATGACCAACGGGACGGCGTCCCAATCGCGCATGTCGAATGGCAATGTCAGCAGCACGAAGGGTTCGAGCCTCGTCGTCCAGTACGCGGGTGGTTCTCAGAACGTGAGAGTCCCGCCGAATACCCCCGTCACGGAGCTGAAGCTTGCCTCAAAGCAGATAGCCGCCGGAGACCAGGTCGCCATATTGGCGAAGAAAGCGCCGGATGGGTCGCTCACCTCAGACAAGGCCATATCAACGGCGAGGTAGTCAGGGCGAAAGACACCGCGGGCCAGACGAGCAGCACCGCGCTGACCGTCACTTTGAAGTGACGGTCAGGGCGCCCAAGCCTCACGGAATGATGTAACGCCGCACCTCGCCAGGGCCCTTGAAGTTCATACCAGACACCATCGAGATGTAGACAGCGCCGTCGGGATCGACGGCGACGCCACCCGGGCGCGTCAACCCACTCAAGACCGTTGCCCGCGTTCCGTCCGGCGCCACCCGAACGAGCGATCCGCCGCTGTTGGTAAAAGGCCCATCGCTGTGCTGCAGGACATACAGATTTCCGGTTGCGTCGAACGCGAGTGAGATGATCCAGGTGAAGCCGGTGCGGAAGACCTGCGGACTGCCGCCCGGCTCCATGCGCCAGACACTCGATGACCCGGCAAGGATAGGCAAGCCGTTGAGATGGCCGATGTAATACGCGCCGTCGGGGCCGATTATGATCGAGGTCGGGACAAAATCCCGCGTCGCAGCGGGTGGGCAATTCGGACCGGGCACGGTTGTGTTGTTCGAGAACACCGCGAAGTTCGAGAGATCGCCGTTGGCGGCGCGACGGACGAACGCGTTTGCGCCGGCGTCGGCGACGATGACGCCGCCGTCCTCCGCGAGCACGCCGAACGGATTGCTGTCGATGTCACCGCAGTCGGGATTTACGTCGATCTCGTACTGCCCAAGATCGGCGACGAACTCCCAGCTGTGCCGCGATGGCGAAGCGTCGTGTCCGGGAGCGAGGGCCGACGGTGAGATGCGGACGAGGCGGGCGAATTGCCCCCACTCCGCCGCGCCGGCGCGAACGACCGCAGGATCTGTCTCGAGTCCTATTGTAACGTAAGCACCGCCGTTGCCATGCAGTGAGATGCTGTTCGGTCCCTCGGCGCGACCGCTGTTGACCTGCGCATAGGACGGCATATCCGAGATTACGCGCTCCTGCCTGCCGTTCCGCAGCCGGCTCACGCCGCCGGTCGCTCCATAGCAGACGGTGCCGCCGTTTTCGAAGCAGGGTCCCGGCACGAGCGGTCCGCCGCGTCCTGCTTCTGCCACATAGAGTGTCCCCTCCGGTCCCCAAGCGAGGCCGCGCGGGTTGGCCAGGTCTTTCATCACGCGGATCCCAGGGTCGGAAGCAAGTGCAAGTGCGAATGACGCGTGGACGATGCGCGGAGCAGAGACCTCCGTGCTCGGGTCGGCACAAGCGCCGACGAGCGCCGCGAGCGCGGCGAGTGCGGTGACAGACTTCATGTTGATTCCTCCGGAGGTGAACCGAGTGATTGCTGGCGCGACGGCGGACGTACTCAGCTGTCGCGCCCGTGTCTCTGTATGCGCAGCGCAGGGAGGAAAGCGGACATGGAGCAGGCTGGTGGAATCGGCGCCAGAATTCTGGCCCAGCCTGGTGACGAGGATTGGCGAAAACGTGGCTGCGGTATCAGGATTTCCAGTAACAAGGAGACCGCGTATGCGCGATATCCGCGTGGCGACCGTACAGTTTCAGCACGAGCCGGGAAATAAATCTTACAACCTCGATCGCGTGCGACACTTCGTGCGGGAAGCCGCCGAGTCCGCTGTCGAGATCATCGCTTTCCCGGAAATGTGCCTGACCGGATACTGGCACGTCCGCAAGCTCGATCGCGAAGCGTTCGAGGCGCTCGCCGAGCCGGTTCCCGACGGGCCCTGCAGTCTGGAGCTGCTGCGACTGTCTCGCGAGCACAACATGACGATCGGCGCCGGACTCATCGAGCGTGGAGACGACGGACGATTCTACAACGCCTACGTAGTCGCGATGCCCGACGGGCAGTGGGCGGTCCATCGCAAGCTGCACGCGTTCGAGAGCCCGTTCATATCCTCGGGAGATCGCTTCACCGTCTTTGACACTCCGCACGGCTGCCGCGTGGGCGTTCTCATCTGCTACGACAACAACATCGTCGAGAACGCGCGCGCCACCGCACTGCTCGGCGCCGAGATTCTGCTCGCTCCCCACCAGACGGGTGGATGCAACTCGCTGAGCCCTCGCGCGATGAAGCCGGTCGATCCCGCCATCTGGGCGCGGCGCGAAGAGGATCCGGCAGCGTGCGAGGCGGAGCTCTGCGGACCGAAGGGGCGCGGCTGGCTGATGCGATGGCTTCCGAGCCGGGCGCACGACAATGGGATGTTCCTGCTTTTCAGCAATGGTATCGGGCCCGACGACGACGAGATCCGCACCGGCAACGCGATGGTGCTAGACCCTTATGGGGAAATTGTCGCCGAGACGCGTGCGGCAGGGGACGCGATGGTCGTGGCGGATCTGGATGCGTCGGTCCTCCCGACGTCGTCCGGGCGGCGATGGTTGCGGGCCCGCCGGCCGGAGATGTACGAATCCCTGACGCGTCCTACGGGACAGGAGCAGGACACGCGTAAGGTTCGCTTCGGCGAGTAGCCGCACACGCCTCCTTTTGGTGTAAGATTTGGAGCGTGCAGACAAAAAACCTGAAGCTGGTTCCACAGACCCTCGAAGAGGTACACGCGATGATCGAGGCGATGACCCCGGCCGAGAAGGCGGAGCTGTCGGCCGACTGGCTCGCACTCCTTCACGCCTCGACCTCGGCGGATCCGTGGACGTATGGTTTTTCCCTCGTACTCCGGGACAGCGACACCGTCGTCGGGAGAGCTGGCTTCAAGGGGCCTCCGGCAGCTGACGGCGTTGTTGAAATTGCGTACGGCCTCAGCCCCGATTACCAGGGCAAGGGGTACGCGACGGAAGCCGCGGAGGCCCTGACCGCTTACGCGTTCAGCAGCGGCAAAGTGCGCGTGGTCCGAGCACACACCCTTCCGGAATCGAACGCCTCCGGACGGGTCCTAACCAAGTGCGGTTTCCGCCGCGTTGGCGAGGTAATCGACCCGGAGGATGGCTTGGTCTGGAGATGGGAGAAGGAGGGCTAGGTGTCCGGGGGTCAAAAGCCAAAGGCGAGCTCGGCGATCGCACGACGACGCCGAGCGCTACTCCGGTGCGGGTGAAGCTGTTCGCACCCTGAGACTAGACTTCACCGGCTCCTTGACGCGTCGCCTTGCGACCTCGAACGGCCGAGCCACGCCTCACGGTGTGTACGGCGGCCAGCTCCCGAAGTCGGTGAAGCCCATTACCCCTGTACCGTGGACGTGGGTTTCGGTGCACGACCGTGATACCGGCGTAGTCGAGCAGCCAGGATCCGAGTAGTCGTAGTCGTAGCTGTATGGTGAAAGCGACACCGTCGCCCCTGCGGCAGTGGGAAAGGCGTCAACCGCCCCCTGGACGGAGAGGCGCCCCTGAAAGTCCGGGCCGAACGTGAACATCGGTCCGATCCGCGAATAGTCGTTGACGATGTACCTCTCGCACAGATTATTCGCGCACGTCGGGTCCCAATAGGTCACGTAGCTGACGCTGTGATAGCGCACATCAGCGCCCCACCAGTCGTACTGTATGACCGAGTGGCCGGCGAGGTAGCCGCTGTCGAACGTGCAGATGTACAGATCAGTGCTCGGGCCAAAGGACGTGGCGCAGGACGCTCCAAACTCTGCCGGCCACCAGTACGCGGGCTCGCTCGTTGGGAGCGTTTGATCAAGCGTATTCACCGTTGTCCCGTTGGTCGCCATCTCGCCGTGCATAGTGACGGGAAAGGTCAGCTTGCGCTCGATAAGACCGATCATGGACGCGAATTGAGATGGCCCTTGCGTCGAGATCGTCTGATCCCAGGTCTCCTCTATGCCCTCGAGGGTGGTGAGCGTGGAGATGTAGCGAGTCCAGCTGTTCTCGACAAGCGACTGTGCCTGGAATGAGAACGAGCGGAATTCAGACGGCTGTACGATACTGATGGAGCCCATCACCCTGTTGTTCGAATCGTCATAGTCGCCGGGCCGGACGTTCTCAACGCGAACCTCGAGCGAGTGCGTCCCCGCGGCGGCGAAGAGGTGAGTCATCGCGCAGGCGACGACGCCCCCTGCATCCACCCAGATTCCGTCAGCGCGATCGGCCGCAGTGCCGTCCACGTAGAGCACGCAGCTGGCGCGCGCGCCGAGATCGCCGAGGCGCTCCATGACGAAGGCGTGGAAGTTCACCGGCGTGCCGATCAGGGCCTGGGCCGGACCGTCAATGCGTAGCGCTACCAGGTCCGGGCGGAAATGCACGACGTCGTTGACGGTTACTGATCCGTTGACGTCGCGGACGACGGCCTTCACTTGCACCCGATTCCCGCGCGCCAGGCCGGAATATGGAAAGCTCGCCGTGCTGACGGAGAGACCGTTGTTGGTGGTCGTGAAAAGTTGCGCGCCTGACGGGTCGTAGCCCTTCACCTGGACGGATGAGAGCGTACCGGTTGCAGTGCCGCCGTCGAATGTGCCGGTGGTGACTTCGACGTCGGTCGTCCCGGACCGGCCGAGTAGTGACCGGACAGAAATGGTCGCGGATCCGGCGCTGGCGGTGGACGGGTGGAAGCCAGCGTCGCGGTACTTCCTGCTGTTCGGGTAAGTAGTAGCGAGATGGTCTCTCTTTGAGAGTGCGGTCGAGGGCGCTGACCGACGTGACGGGACCCCGGTTGGGTCGGTACATGCCGTAACAGACAGGCAGGCGGAAAGGACGACCGAGACGGACGTTAAGAGACGCATGTATGGTCCTCGCGCACTACGGGTGGGGGCGCTGGAAACGGATGGGGCTACATACTGTCGAGCTTGGCAGTGGCGCGCAAGAAGAATTTGGGCGCCCTCAAGTTGGCCCTATGTTTTGGGCCCTGAAACCCTAGCGCTCCTTCGCCGCCTCTTCGCTCGACGGCGTAAATACATCCACTGCCAGCTTGAACGTCCGCTGCTCCTGGGGATTAAGGGCGCCGACACTCACGATCTGGCGGGTGATCTCCTTTCCATCGCCGTCGAGTATCGAGACCGCTATCGAATACTCCCACGCCTCGCCCGCGACTGGATGCTTGATCGTCCCCTCCACGCGGAGCGGAGAGAAGCTGGGTGGCGCTCTCCGCTTCCGGTGTGAGTCAAACCTCAGGCTGTGATCGCAAGCAGGGCAGATAGTCGCGCTCTGCAGAATGGTCGCTTTGCAGTGCGGACAAAGGCGCGCCTTCCCCGGCGAGTCGACACTCGTCGTACTCACGATGCGGCGTCGGTCTCCATTCTGAGTCGCGGCTGCGGAGCAACGGCGTCATCCCAGCCGAACGAGACGTTGCCTCGCATGCGGGACCCGCTCGCGACGGTGAGGGAACCCGCGTTGAGATCTCCGTTGAGAACGCCAGTCGCGAGCAGCTCGACGCGTGACGCGCCCTCGATGTTTCCTTCGAGTTCACCACCAACGGTGACCGTGTCGGCACGAACAGATCCAGTGATCTTCGCGCCGGGCTCGATGGTCAGGTCGCCATCGACATTCACATCGCCCTTGAAGCGGCCGGCCATGCGAACGTGGCCCGCGCCTTCGATCTTGCCGTCGATTGTGAGACCCGCAGCGATCACCGACTCCTTGGCCTCCTTCGACCTCGGCCTCGGCGCCGGCTCGTAACTCGTCGAGGGACTCGAAAACGAGTCTCCATCCTTTCTCGGAGGAAGCTCCGGAGACACCAGCGACGGATCTTTGCGGGGGACGGTTTGTTCTTTGAAGAGTGCCATTCGAGACTCCTATTCTGTTCGGGGAGCGGACGCGCAGCCGCCCCGGGAATTGGTACGCGTAGGTGCTGCGACAGCGAGTTGCGGCGGTTGTTCCCGCAAGAACAAGGTAAGGCGTGTCGCAGAACACCTGAAGTGCACCGCCTGGCAAGTTGATCAGCGCTCGCTGGCGCCCGGTTCAGCTTTGGCTGTAAGATTTGGACCCATGAAACCCAACGAGCTTACCCTACGCAGCCTGATTCTCGGCGCGCTCATCACGACGGTCTTCACGGCGGCCAACGTCTACCTCGGACTCAAGGTCGGCCTCACCTTCGCCTCGTCGATCCCCGCGGCGGTGATCTCGATGGCAATCCTGAGCGCCTTCAAGGACTCGTCGATCCTCGAGAACAACATCGTCCAGACCGTCGCCTCTGCGGCGGGCACGCTCTCAGCGATCATCTTCGTCTTGCCGGGACTAGTGATCGTCGGCTGGTGGACGGGATTCCCCTTCTGGCAGTCGTTCTTGATCTGTCTGAGCGGCGGTGTACTCGGTGTGCTGTTCACCATTCCGCTCCGACGCGCGCTGGTGACGACATCCGATCTCCCCTACCCCGAGGGCGTCGCAGCGGCCGAGGTGTTGAAGGTTGGATCGGGCACGCGCGGCGAAACGAAAGACGAGACGGGCGAAGCGAGAGAAGGGCTCAGGGCCGTCATCATCGGCTCGGTCGCTTCGGCGGGACTCGCTATCATCACGGCGACCCGCATTGCGGCCGCTGAGCTGAACGGCTTCTTCCGCGTCGGCGAGAACGCGTCAACCGGTTACAACTTCGCGTGGTCGCTCGCGCTGCTCGGCGCGGGTCATCTCGTTGGACTGTCGGTAGGAATGGCGATGCTGGTCGGTCAGGTGATCTCGTGGGTCATCGCCGTGCCTTGGCTGACGTCGATGCAGCCGGCGGACGTCGGTCAGACCCTCGCGGCACACACGACTGTGATTTGGCGTACGCAGGTTCGGTTCATCGGTGCCGGGACGATCGCGGTCGCCGCGGTCTATACACTGATCAGGCTGGCGAAGCCGGTGATGGGTGGACTGGTGAGCACGCTTGTCGCTTCGCGCGCTGTTGCCACGGCGGACGACACTGACCGCGATATCCCGCCCATGTGGATCTACGTGCTGACGGCGCTGTGTCTCGCGATCTCGGCGTGGCTGGCGTACACCTTTGCGAAATCGACTGTGCTCGCGCCCAGTGCGCTGAGTCTGACGTTGATCGCTGTGCCGTTCGTGCTGATCGTCGGCTTCATCATCGCGGGTGTCTGCGGGTACATGGCGGGCCTCATCGGTGCGTCGAACAGCCCGATTTCGGGTGTCGGCATTCTGTCGATCGTGATTTGCGCGTCTGTGATCATGCTCGCCGTGTCCCCGACGGCGGATACACGTCAAGCGCTCGTGGCATTCGCGCTGTTCGTCACCGCGATTGTTTTCGCGTGCGCGACGATCTCGAATGACAACTTGCAGGATCTGAAAACCGGGCAGCTCGTGGGCGCATCGCCGATGAGGCAGCAGATCGCGCTCATAGTCGGTGTTGCTGCCGGCGCG
>Ga0193735_1000301_pt1 | contig 15671 bp, 15 predicted proteins | sample U1m2metaG_FD_145080 | JGI IMG/M metagenome (GOLD analysis project Ga0193735, IMG submission 145080) | Soil microbial communities from a riparian zone of the East river system, Colorado, United States - U1m2 | ecosystem: Environmental > Terrestrial > Soil > Riparian zone | place: USA: East River... | reverse complement strand
CGCCGCCCGCTTGGATGGCCGCGCGTAATAATCGCCGATGAAAATCGCCAGCTGTTTGCCGTCGCGATCGAAAACATCGAACACGCGCACGTCCGGCTGATAAACCGGCAGATCGTGGCGCTCCTTGAATGTAAGTCCATACAGTTTTCCCGCGGCGTAAAAGACGCCGTCGATGATCACGTGATTAAGCTCGTAATACGGACGCAGCTCCGACTCGTCGAACGCGTATTTCGCCTTGCGCACTTTCTCTGAATAAAAATCCCAATCGCACGCCGCGATTTGAAAGCCAACTTTTTCTTCATCGACAATCTTTTGCATGTCGGCGGCTTCGCGTTTTGCGTTCGCCACTGCGGGCGGCGCGAGATCGGCGAGAAGTTTGTTCACGGTCGGAACGTCGTGCGCGGTTTGATCTTCGAGCTGATACGCCGCCCAATTCGCATAACCGATCAACTTCGCTTTCTCAGCGCGCAATTGCGCGGTGCGCAGGACAATCTCGCGGGTGTCGAACTCGCCGCCTTTGCTGTTGCGCGAGAGCGACGCCTGCATGATGCGCTCGCGCAGAGGTCGATCCTGCAACGAGCCAAGCAACGGTTGCCCGGTCGTGTTCTGGAGTTGAATGACGAACTTGCCTTCCTTGTGTTCGGCTTTCGCCGCCGCGACGACGCCAGCCATTTGGTCGTTTGTCAGGCCGGTGAGTTCTTCCTTGCGATCGACGACGACCGAGGACGCATTCCGTTCCTTCAGCACGTTTTGCTCAAACTGCGTCTGCAAAGTCGCCAGCTCGGCGTTGATCTTCTTCAGCTTTTCTTTGTCGGCATCGGACAGCTTCGCGCCCGCGCGCACAAAGTCCTTGTAATACCGCTCGAGTAAATACGCCGAGTCAGGATCGAGCCCAAGTCCGCCACCGGACGGATTCGCTGCGGCGAACTTATCTCGTTTGTCGTAAAGCTCCTGAACTCGCGCGAACAATTTCGGATTCAAGAAAATCTGGTCGCGATGCGCCGAAAGTTTCGGCGCCATTTCCTTTTCGATCTTCTGCCGCGTCGGGTTTGTGTCGCACGCGTTCAGGTTCGAGAAGGTTCGCTGCGCGCGGTCAAGCAATCGTCCGCTGCGCTCGAGCGCGACGATGGTGTTATCGAACGTCGGCTTGTCAGAACTGTTCGCGATTGGGTCGATCTCCTTCAGTTCCTCGCGCATTCCGGCTTCGATCGCGGGCACAAAATGCTCGTCCTTGATCTTGTCGAACGGCGGGTAGTGATAAGGCAGCGCGCTTTCGATCGCGAGCGGATTGTCGTTAAGATCGGCGGCGGACACGGCGGTGATTTGCGCAAGACCGAACAATGCGCAACCGAAGATGCAAAGTCGATGTGGCATAACGTGGGTGTGGAGCTTACCGTATTTCTTGCGCCTCACCATCTCGATCTTGCTCCTCATTTTCGTGGCGTCTGCATCCGGCGCTTCCGAATTTGACGCGAATGCGGCAGATCGTTTCGCCAAGCTCGCGCTGGCGTGCGTGCACAAAGAATATCCGAACAAGATCAGTCACGTGCTCAACAGCGATGCCGACGTTGCGCCGCCGCGGAAGCTCACGCCTGCGTTCTGCGGCTGTTACGACTGGCATTCGTCAGTGCACGGGCATTGGCTGCTCGTCAGACTGCTACGTACGTTCCCCGATGCATCCTTCGCAAAGCCCGCGCGCGACGCGTTGAGAAAAAGCCTCACCACTGAGAATTTGAACCAGGAAGCGGTGTATCTTCGGGGGGAAGGCCGCGCCAGTTTCGAACGCCCGTACGGGCTTGCATGGCTTTTGCAATTATGCGCTGAGCTGCGCGAGTGGGACGATGATCAGGCGCGAGAGATGTTGGCAAACTTGAAACCGCTCGAGGACGCCGCAGTGGAGCGATTGAGCAAGTGGCTGCCGAAACTTTCGCATCCGGTGAGAATTGGTGAGCACGATCAAACAGCGTTCGGACTCGGCCTGATACTCGATTACGCGCGCTCGACAAAAAATGACTCTCTCGCCAGACTGGCCGCTGGTTCAGCTAAAAAGTTTTTCTTTTCCGATAGGAATTGCCCACTCGACTACGAGCCGTCAGGTGAAGATTTTCTTTCACCGTGTTTGGCCGAAGCGGACGTGATGCGCCGTGTCCTTCCGTCTTATGAATTCGGCAGATGGTTAAAATTTTTCCTGCCGCAAATTCCCACAATGAAAAATATTATTTGGTTGAAACCAGTCAGCTCGCCCGATCCGAGCGATCCGAAGCTGGCGCATCTCGATGGGCTTAACTTGAGTCGCGCGTGGATGCTGGAGGGAATCGTCTCAGTGCTTCTTCCGAGCGACGTACGTCGCAACGCGCTCTCTGTGGCGGCTGACGAGCATCGCCGCGCAGGACTGGCAGCAGTCACGGGCGAACATTACGAAGGCGGACATTGGCTCGGCAGCTTTGCGGTTTATCTCACGACGCGGCGCGGTATCCAAAAATAACCATCGGCGAGTTTCCAACGACCGAGGCGCTTCGGGGTTGTAAGGCGATGGCGTCTCGATTAGATAACGCGCGCCTTACAAATCGGCAGCGAGCGTTCGCTCTGGTTCGCGCCGAGGCTTTTCTCCCGGGTTCCAGCTGTGTTCCTGCCAGAAATTTTCCAGCGCAGCCTGGCTTCCACGAAAGATGTTGCGTTCGGCTTTCAGAACATTTGCGACACTTTTCGGATAGGCGGAACGCGGAAGTTTGCAGCGGCCATCCCCGCAGTATTGCCACAAATCCCAGGCGCCCCATACCGATGTCGCCCGTGGTTCGTTGCTGTAGTTTGCGAGCCACAGCCAGCAACTAGCAAGCGTTCGCGTCTGCGGGGTGCCCAATCTGAGACTGTTCACAGTCCGATTGAGGTGATATTCGCCGGAATAAATGCCCGGGTATTTGCCGGTCCGTTCATGGATCCGCTGGACGAACGCGATCGCTTGATCGAGGCGCATCGTGCCGCCGGGATAATGGCCATTTTTTTCGAAATCAAGCACGAGCAGGACGCCGGGTGATCGCGTCGCCGGATCAGCTTGCGCCCAGGCGCTCGACACGACGCTTAGGAAATGATCAGCCTGGCGAATGGGATCTGTTGAATTGGCGTAGTGATACGCGCCCCAGAACAAACCGGCGCGCGTCGCGGCCTGCTGCCGTTCCAAATATTTCGGATCGCGTGCGAAGGGCGGGTACGTCGCTTCGTGGATCACACCGAGAATTCCCTCGCTCTTCATCGCGAGAAAATCCGGCCGCACCATGTCGTAGTGTGAAAGATTCACTACGCTGTTAGCGGCGAACGCGCACACTGGAAGCGAAAAAAATAAGGCCGCGCTCCGAAAGATAGATAATCTCATCACAATCCCCAAAAAACGCAGCGGACATATCGACCAGCCGCAGCGGATTTGCAAGAGCGCTTTTCATTAGCGTGAAAGTTTCCTGTAGCCACCGGCCTGCGGCCGGTCATGCAGATCACTGATTTGCGCGAGCGGTACGGCCCACAGGGCCGTGGCTACAGCGCTCCAAGTCCGAAAGCTCGTTCAGGTTCAGGAACAATTTCATCTCGTGCTCTTTCACACGCACCTCCTGCAACTTTCCACTTTCGACCAGACGGCGGACAACGCTTTGCACTGAAAAATCGGTGCCTGCCAGCGCGGTACGAAAATCGTTATCTGCTTCTCGGGGATAAATCGCCGCCAGCGGTTCGGCGCGGCCGTCAATCGTCGGAACGACGCCTGTCCCAGGCTCGATCTGATCGCAAAGATAATGCAGATAACTCTCGCTCATGAACGGCATATCCATCGCGAGTGCAAGCAGATGTGCGGTGTGCACCTGCGCCAGCGACGCGGCAATGCCGCTAAGCGGTCCGCGTGATGGCGGATCGTCGGCGACAAACTGCACGTCGGCGGGACGCCAGGATGGATCGGTTCTTGCCGATACGAGAATTTCGGCCGGCTTCAGTCTCCGTAGCAGCTCAAGTTGAATTTCCCAGAGCGGTTTGCCGTGAAACAACAGCGTCGCCTTATCCCGGCCCATCCTTCGTGATTCACCACCCGCGAGCAGCACAGCGGTGATGTTCATGCAGACGCTTCAAGAATTCGCGCATTCGAATGCAGTTTCCCGTTCGTCAAAATTTTCGCCCGCAATCCCCCGCGACCTTTCAAGAATTCTTCCGCGCCAGGTGCGATGGCGCGATCCATCCAATAGCATGGCCGGCATTCCTGCGTGCCGTGAAAACGAACGCGTTGCACTTCAAAATCCTGGCCGATCAATTCATTGAGATCGACGTCGCGCACGATGATATTGCGCCGCGCCTCGGCCGGCGACCGCTGTCCAAGCCCGAGCATCTGGCAAAGCTGATCAAAAACAAAGAGTGAAAAAAATGTGATCTGGCCTTTGTAGTCGTCTTTGAAATCGAAGTAGCGATCGCCGCGAATACCGCGCCCGGCCACACATTCGACCATCGCCACTTCGACCATCGGGTAATCGTCTGGCTCTTGTCCGTGGTGGCCGACAAAATTGTGTCCCGGCGAAATGTAAAGATGGCAGATTTCCACCGCGCCCAATGGTAGCATTGAGGGCGGCTCATTTCACATGAAGCAAAGCAGCATCGACTCGCAAAAAATCATCCGGCGAAAACGTGACGGCGGGCTGGAGTATTTGCCCGACGATCTCACCATCGAAGAACCGCTTGAAATTTGCATCGGCCGCGAAACTTTGGCGACCACGATGCGGACGCCCGGACATGACGATGAGCTCTCCGCTGGTTTTCTCGTTTCCGAAGCGATTGTGCGCGAGCGCGAGGAAATCGCGAATATTTCGAGCGATCGCGATAACAAAGTGATTATCGATCTCAAGGACGGCGTGAAATTGAAACTGAACTCAACGAAGCGCTTCGGGATAATTTCCAGCAGTTGCGGTCTTTGCGGAAAGACAAACATCGACGCCATCCGCCAAAATTTCCCGGCGATTACAGCGAAAGAAATCCGCGTCGATATTGAAACGCTGCTTTCGCTTCCGGAAAAACTGCGAAACGCGCAGAGTGATTTCGCGCGCACCGGCGGAATTCATGCCGCCGGAATTTTCGGCGTTGACGGCGAATTGAAAATTGCGCGCGAAGACATCGGGCGGCACAACGCCGTGGACAAGGCGATCGGCCGAGCGTTCCTCGACGGATCACTTCCATTGGATCGACATCTTCTTCTGGTGAGCGGTCGCGCTTCATTTGAGATGCTGCAGAAAGCGCTCGCTGCCGGGATTCCCATCGTCGCTGCGGTTTCAGCTCCTTCCACCCTTGCCGTGAGTTTTGCGCGGGAAAGCAAACAGACATTGATCGGATTTTTGCGGCCGCCGTCTTTCAATATCTACTCGCACATCGAGCGCGTGATCTTGACGTAGCTTAGGGTCAGGCACCCTACGTCTCGTAAGCGCCATCCGGCAGAGCCAGCATGTGCGATAAATACAGAATCACACGCCGACGATTCGCGTTATGGACGATACGCTCCAACTCGGATTTCCGTTGTGGGTCCGATTAACCCACTTCTTCAACTTTCTCTTCATCACGTTACTTATTCGCAGCGGAATCGAGATCATCGGTGCGCATCCGAAGTTTTATTGGCGCGACGACTCTTTGCCAGGAAGCGAGTGGTTCCGCTTTACAAAGAAACGACTGCCAAAGGACCAGCTCTGGACGTCAGAGGATGAAGTCGAGCCGATGTCTCGATGGACCGCTTTGCCGGGAGAGAACAACCTCGGCCTGGGTCGTCATTGGCACTTCTGGGCCGTGAACGGCTGGCTGCTGGCTGGTTTGATTTACGTCGTTCTGCTCTTCGCGACACCTCAGTGGCGGCGCCTTCTGCCAACGTCGTGGGATATCTTCCCGGCGGCGTGGCAGGCTATCGTCGCCTACTTCCATTTTCGACTGCCGCCTGAGGGAAATCCGTTCAATGCGATTCAACAACTCACCTACTGTTTCATTATTTTCATCCTGTCGCCGCTTCAAATTGTTACTGGAATAATGATGTCGCCGGCACTGGGTGCGCGGTTCCCTTGGTTTCCCAGAATATTAGGCGGCCGACAAGCGGCACGAAGTCTTCACTTCATCGGACTGATCGTCTTTATTGGTTTCATCATCGTTCATGTCAGCTTGGTGTTTGCACATGGTTTTGGCCGTGAGATGGCGAAAATCGTTCTCGGAGACGAAGCCTCGCCTTATGCGCTCGCCACGATCATCGGGCTATTGGCAATTGCTGCCGTGATCTTCTTCCATATTTGGGGAACGAGGTATTCGTTAGTCTCTCCATCGCAAGCAAAGCGCTTGCTGGAAATCGGCATTGATCCTTTGCGACGGCTTCTTTTTCGTCATTGGGATTCGCGGCAAGAGTATCTGCGCGTTTCTGCATATGCGCGTATCAATGGAAAACCGCCGCGCAACGAAATCTATGAGCGCCTGGCCGCGGCTAATTTCACGGACTGGCGGCTCGAAGTAGGTGGTTTGGTAGAAAAAAATTTAAGTCTCTCGCTCAATGATCTGCATCAAATGCGGCGCCAGACACAAACCACGTTGCACTGCTGCATCCAAGGCTGGAGCTACTTCGCGCAGTGGGCGGGCGTCCCGGTTTCCTCGATTATAGATTTGTGCGGGCCGCTGTCGAATGCGCGGTTTCTCGCTTTCCACTCTTTGGATGAGAAATGGGAGAGACCGGGTCACGGCTATTACTACGAAGTAATCGCCCTGGAACTCGGCATGCAGCCCCAGACCATTCTGGCATATGAAATGAACGGCCAACCGCTACCGATTCCTCACGGAGCGCCGCTGCGATTGCGTGTGGAGAATCAACTGGGGTACAAAATGGCCAAATGGATTAACCGCATCGAGGTCGTGAACAGCTTTAAGCACATCGGCAAGGGACAGGGCGGTTGGCGCGATGATTTGCTGCATTATTATCCGTTGGATGCCGGGCTTTGAGCAACGCAAGTTGTCAGTTTAATGCAAGAGGAGAACTGCGGTTCGGCTCCGTCGAATACCTAAAACCTAGCGCGAGAAAAGCGCTCGGGGACAGCGTCCGCTCTACCAGCTCATCGTAATTTACTCCGAGAAACCTCGTACAGCGGGCATCGAAGTGGGTAAGGGCTTTGACACCGGTTGATCGAATGGCACGCCGACGTACGTCGTGTAGGGCGACCAATAAATCGTCGATGTTGCCCAACCTGCGCCACACAACAGAATGATAATCCCGAGAAGGATCACGCGAGAGTAAACGTTCGCACGTGGCGAGAAGAGCTGGGCCATGAACAGCGAGATTCTTCCTCGGAAATAAATCGCGCATGCAAGCAGACTGGGAGGCCTTCAATGCGGACGCGGTCATCTGCACCATGAGCAATAAAGGTGCAGACCGCTAATTGTCAGCGGCAATGATCGACTCACGTGCAAACTTGAAGCCTGCCAACGGCGGTGCATCCAATTCAAGATCCTTTGTCAACCCGAGCACCTGGAAGGCGCGACCGAGCATTTCCGGATGGAGCAGCGTTTGTAATTCGCGCTTTATTTTTGCGTCGCTTTCCGGCGTCAACTCGGGCGATTCAGAAATGATTCCCGTAAGAAAATGATGTTGATCGGTAAAGCCGGCGACACGCATGCCGTTTGATTGCGCCCGGTCGGCAACGCTAGTCCAATCCACGCCCATCGTGATGTCCGCATGCCCGATTTGCTCGAAGGGGGAATCAAGATTTCGATGTTGCGCGCGCACCTGAATGTTTCCGTGAAATTCGCCGCCCAAATGCCCGTAATCGATCGTGATTACATACCCGCGCTGCAAGTTCGCTGCGACGCTGTCGATCCAATCAAGCGCGGCCTGGTTAAAGTTCGCCTCGTCATGCACCGGGCGGTCAACGAAAACAAACTTGTCGCCGTCGAGCCCAACAAATCTCTCACGCCCGCCACCTATCAAGCGCACGGGCATCGCGTCCATGAGTTCGTTGGAAAAATGGACGCCCACAAAGTGTTGCAGCGAATCGCACCATTCAATCTTATCGCGAAATAATTTCAGAGTCTGCGATTGTCGTTCTCGCAAAATTGGAAATGACTCGACTATCCGGTAGCGCAAGGCTTCGAAGAATTCCGGAGCACGCTTTTGCAGAGATTCGAGAACGTCGCGCGCGAACTGCCCATCATGCGCGCCCTGGTCGACAATCACGAAGTTCTTGATTTTGCCAAGTCGCTCCCAGATTTCCGCGAATTGCGCGCCCAACAGGTGCCCAAACAGCGGGCCGACGCTTACGTTGGTGAAATAATCGCCTTTCCGTCCAATAGCGCAGCGACCCGAAGAGTAGTATCCGTGCTCGGGATGGTACAGCGCCTGTTGCATGAACCAGGCGAAGGATTGCGGACCGTGTGCACGGATGGTTTGGCGGATCAGTTCAGCCAGCGCCGTATTCAATCGGAAAACGTCCAACGCCCAACGCCCAACGTCCAATGATGAAATGCAGACGTGCCAGGCGACTCTAGAACTAAATTCGACGTTGGGCGTTCGACGTTGAGCGTTCGGCGTTTTCCTCCTAAATTGCGCCAAGACCCTTCTGACCATTGAGACCATCCACTCCATATCTGAGGCCCCCGCCGGGTTACCGTTTTCGGCCGCCTTGGTACTCGAGGCCGTGGTTCTATGTTCCCATCGGCATCATTGCCGTCCTGGCCGTCATCGTAATGCTTTACGTTTCCAGTTTCGTCCCCGATCTCAAAGCGCAGGCCAGAACGTTCGACCTGAACAAGCTCGAACAAATGGAATCAGCCAGCGTGATTTTGGATCGCAACGGCAAGATCTTTGGCCAAATTTATGTGGAGAACCGCGAGACGGTGCCGTACGAGCAGTTGCCAGCCGATCTCGTCAAAGCAGTTATCGCGGTGGAGGACGCGAAATTTTATCAGCACCACGGCTACGATTTGCTCGGAATCATTCGCGCAGCATTGAAAAATTTTACGGCCGGCCACGTGCGCCAGGGTGCAAGCACCATCACGCAGCAACTGGCGCGCAACAGTTTTTCGCTAAAAGAAAAAACCTATCGTCGCAAGCTGCTGGAAATTTTTCTGGCGCAACGAATCGAAGAGCAGTTCGGCAAACAAAAAATCATGGAGCTGTATCTGAACCGGATCTATTTCGGTGGCGGCCTATATGGGGCGGAAGCGGCTGCGCGAGGGTACTTTGGCAAGTCCGCGCGCGAAATGTCGTTGGCGGAGTGCGCGACGCTTGCTGGTCTGATCAAGAGCCCAAATAGATTGTCTCCATGGACGGATCGCGACAATTCACGTGAAGCGCGCGACTACGCGCTCGATCGTATGCGCGATCTCGGCTTCATCAGCCGTGAACAATGTGCCGCTGCAAGAGGAGAACAAATCGTCATTGGCAGTCGGCAAAATGCGCAGGGGCAAACCTACGCGGTCGATTACATCCGGCAGCAGGTCATCGCCGCGGTAGGATGGAACCGCGCAATGAACGAAGGTTTTCGCATTCGCACCACCATCGACGTCGATCTTCAGAAGGCAGCTGAGGATTCTCTCCGGACTCATCTCGAAGCGGCGGAGCAAAGTCCGGAATACAATCATCAGACTTATGCGGCTTACGCAGCCTCATTTCGCAAAGCGAAGGCAAACGGCACGACATCTGACCAGCCCGCGCCCGAGTATCTCCAAGGTGCAGTCATCGGACTGGACGACGCAACCGGTGACATTCTGGTGCTGGTAGGCGGGCGCGATTTCGAACACAACCAGTACAACCGTGCGCTACAAGCCCGCCGACCCGCTGGGACTGCAATGTTGCCCTTCGTTTATGCGGCGGCGTTCGAAAAAGGAATGTATCCCGGATCACTGGTGGAAGATTCGCCGCTGGATAATCGAGCGGTCATGATCGGCGGCACAACGGGAATTCTTGGCGAATGGGGTCCAGAAAGCGCTGAGAACCGTTACGAAGGCGCGCTGACGGCGAGGCAGGCGCTCGTCAAATCAAAAAACGGCGCAACCGTCCGCATCGGCATGGATGCGGGAGTCGATACAGTGTTGCATCTTTGCTCCGCGGCGGGCATCCGATCTCCGCTTCGCCCTTATCCAGCCACGTTTCTAGGAAGCAGCGAGGTCACGCTGGCCGAGCTCGCCCTCGCATACACGATCTTTCCAAACGGCGGCTGGCGACCAAACGCACCGCACATTTTGGAGCGCATTGAAGAAAAGGACGGAACACTGGTTTGGGATGGGAAGCAGCAGAGCATCCGGAAACTGGTCATCAAACCTGAAACCGCATACGAAGTGCATTCCTGCCTCGCAGACGCGCTTCAATCAGGAACGGGCAAAGCTGCTTTTACAGAATTTGGTCTGAAGAAAATGCCCGCGGCGGGTAAAACCGGCACCGCTTACGATTTCACTGATGCGCTATTTGCCGGATATGATTCCAATTTCACGTGCGCTGTGTGGGCGGGGTTTGACAAGCCCCAAAAGATTTATCGCGGCGCGTTTGGGCGCGAGCTCGCGCTGCCGATTTGGGTCGATATCATGAATGCTGCTGCCAAGAGTTATCCGCCGCGAGAAATTAAGCGGCCGGGAAATCTGAAGCAGATTGAGATTTGCTCGAGGTCTGGCTTGCTGGCGACAGATAAATGTTATGACGCCGTAAAAACGGCAAATGGCGACACTGTTCAGAAGCGCACCACTTACACGGAGATTGCGATACCTTCGCAAGCGCCCACTGAACCTTGCACCGTCCATGGCGAGTCGCGTGCTCGCCTTGCTCGCGAGTTTCCCGGCAGCGATTTACCGCGCGCCGCTCTGGCTGTGGACCTAAGTGAGGTCACCCCGGTTGTCGTAAGAAGTCCAACGCTGTTAGCGGACAAGGACCCCTATAATTCTCTCAAGCCGACACTGAAACCCGAGCCAACAACGGAAACAGCCGGCGATCAAAACTCCGAGAATGTCACCAGCGGGACTGAAGTAAAAGCCGCAAGTAACGGCGCAAACATAAGCCGATCGAATACTGAAGCGGCAGAAGCTGCTCCCGAGATCCGGAAAGCGATCCCAGTCGAACCGCAGGAGAAGAAACCGGTCGAGATACGGCGCGCGATACCAGTCAAACCGCTCGACCAAGAGGATGTGGACCAGAGCCTACTGAAATCCGCGGCGCGGCCTTCGGGCAACCTCGACGAATAAGCGGTTTAGCGGCGCGTCCAGCAACCGATGACATCGCAAAGCGCGGAACATTTTCGCCTCACTGTCCTCAATCCTGGTGGACGCGATCCGGAACAGAGTTTTCACGGAGTGCCCGCTCCTGCCGAAGGCGCGCATCCGCCGATCAATTTTCATGCTTTTGCCGCATGCACGCTGGGAGCTTTTCACTTCAATCCGCGCCGCGCCATCGCAGAGGACACACCGGTCCTTCTGCTTTTGCGCAGCGATTTTCGCGCGTCGGAGCGCGCATTGTACGACCTTAAAAAACAAGGCCGCATCGTCGCCGTTTCTCTAAAGGAGACCGGACTGCACCAGATCGCGCAACAGTTGTGCGACCGCGCGAAGTTATTGCGCTTCATGAAAATTGTGGCGCAGGCCGATGGATGCATTGCCACGACTCCGGAAGCCGCGGAGATTTATCAGCGCGTCCGCTCGAAATACGACCCCGCGACGGTGTTGTTCGCCCCGACTCCGTATCCCATCGAGGATAAACGTTGGAACTTTTCAGCGCCGGCAGCGGAGCAATCGGGAATTTTCGTCGGCACACGCGAATGGGATGTGCCATCACGCAATCACTTCGCGGCGGTATTGGTCGCGCGCCAGCTTTGCGAAGCAACAGGTGAACCGGTCACCGTCGTTAATCTGGATGGATATAAAGGGCGGCAATTGCTCGACGAGCTAAGATTTCCCAAGGGAAAACTCCGCTTCATTGAGAAGTGGAAATCTTATCCGGATTATCTGCGCGATGTGGCGCAGCATAAGATTGTTTTACAACTCGACCGCAGCCATGTACCGGGCCAGGTGGCGGGCGACGCTCTTCTCTGCCGGATCGCCTGCGTAGGCGGCGATGGCGCGATCGAACGAATTGCGTTTCCGAAAACCTGCAGTGAAGGCCGGACCATTACCGAGATCGCGTCGATGGCGCTGGATGTGTTGAAAAACGCGAATTTACGCGCTGCGATTGTAACCGAATCACAGGGGCGCGCGCTAGAGCGCCTCTCGTTTCAAGCAGTGCGTTCGCAACTCGCAGATTTTTTTGCCCGGCTCAAGCAAAGCTAAAGAGCCGATCACGCGGATAGCATCGATTTTGTAGGGCGTCTGTGTCAGACGTCAACCCAAGCGTTTCGCAAAAACGCCCTGCAATTCCAGTCACGCGATCGTTCCCCCAGCGAAGAATCAAAAAAGAATTTCGAAGAGTTTGATGCCCTTCCATTTTCCGGGGATGTTCGGATCGAACGAAGTGCTCTCCACCCAGGTGCCGTAGCGCGGTGGCGCCCAGGGATTGAGCATCTGAAATGGATTACGCGAGTCGCTGAATGCGCGCGGAACCACTCCCTGCACCTCGGGGCGCACTAAATAGGCCGGCGGCGTGGGCATTGCTCGCACCGGTTTTTGCGGGCCGAGCGGTGCTCTGAATTCTTGCCCCGAAGCGATTGTAACCAGCGTGGCCAAAAGTGTAATAGTGAATGTTTTCATATTTATCCTTTTAATGCGAGGCGCGCCATAGACTAGCCTCTCCAAGTTCCAAATCCCAAGCTCCAAATTCCAGGGAAATCTCAAGCACCAATTCTCAAATCTTCACCGCGCTGGGCTCTCTGATTTGGTGATTGGAACATGGGATTTGTTTGGAGCTTGGAGATTGGCATTTGGAAATTTCCTCTGTTGCTCACATTATACACTTCGATGGACTACCTTGAAAAGGCCGGACGCGTCCTGGACATAGAAATCTTTGAGCTCAAGCGGCTCCGGGAACGCCTGGACGAAAATTTCTCGCGCGCGGTCGAGCTGATCAAGGAAGCCGTGGACGGGCGCGGCAAGGTTGTTGTCGTTGGCGTGGGAAAATCCGGACACATCGGCGCGAAGATCGCCGCCACTCTCACCAGCAGCGGGTCGCCCGCAGTGGTGTTGGATTCCTCAAACGCGTTGCACGGCGACCTTGGCATGATTGCCGATGGCGATGTGGTGCTCGCCTTGAGCGCCAGCGGCGAGACGGAGGAATTACTCCGGATTTTGCCAGCGATTGCCCGGTTCCAAGTGAAAATTATCGCCATGTGCGGCGATTCGAAATCGGTCCTCGCACAAAACGCCCATCTGTTTCTGGATGTGAACATCGAACAGGAAGCTTGCCCATTGAACCTGGCGCCGACTTCCAGTACGACGGTGATGCTGGCGCTGGGCGACGCGCTGGCAATGGTGTTGCTGGAGGCTCGCGGCTTTAACAAGGAAGATTTCGCTAAGTTTCATCCCGGCGGAATGATCGGTCGCAGCATGCTGACGCGCGTCCATCAGATCATGCGACCGCGCGAAGCGATGGCGGTTGTTTCTACGAATGCGTCTGTTCGCGACGTGCTAAAAGCAATGACGAGCGTCCGTGCAGGCGCTGCCGTTGTCATTGGCGAAGACGAAGAATTGCTCGGCATCTTCACACACGGCGATTTCGTGCGGCACTTTCAATCTGATCCTAGGATTGGCGAACGTCTTGTGGCGGACTTGATGACGTTGAATCCCGTCACGGTGCATAAAGACAAACTCGCGGTGGAAGTACTTAATCTGCTGGAGCGCCATCGTATCGACGATCTCGTCGTAATCGACGATGACAACGTGCCTGTTGGCATTGTCGATTCGCAGGATTTGACGCGGTTGAAATTGCTGTAGAGCTGTGCGGCGATGTTTTGGGGAGAGCGCGCGTCTCGCGTGCTGGCGATGGTGTCCCGCCATCGCGAACTTTTCTGCGAGGGCGTCGCGCGTCCCATGGCGCAGCATAGGAAAGATTGTTGCGGCGAGACACCGCAACCAACACGCGAGACGCGTGTGCTCCCAAGATAGTTGCGTTGCCGCGCTGCACGTGCAAACATCCGCGCTCCGCTTGAACGCTTGAACGCTCCCATGCCTGCCGCCAACGATCTTCGCCGAGGAATGGCCATCAAATACAATGGCAACACTGCTATTGTGCTGGAGGTGCACCATCGCACGCCGGGAAATTTGCGCGCGTTCGTGCAAGCTATCATCCGCTTCATCAACACTGGGAAGAGCGCCGATGTCCGGTTCGGTTCCACGGACAAAGTGGAGCTGGTCGAGATTGACCGAAAACAGCTCGAGTTCAGTTACAATGACCGCAACGGCTATCACTTCATGGATCCGGAGACGTACGATACGATCACGTTGCAGGAGAACCTGATCAGCGACGCAAAGGATTACCTGGTGGAAAATCTCTCTGTCCAGGTCCTCTACGCAGAAGGCAAACCGGTGCAGGTTGAATTGCCGGCGTCGGTGAGTCTCAAAGTGGTGGAATCGCCGGAGGGCTTGCGCGGCGATACCGCCAGCAACGTCACCAAGCCGGCAAAGCTGGAGACCGGCAAAAGCATCAATGTCCCGCTTTTCATAAAGGAAGGCGAAACGATTAAGATCGACACGCGCACCGGGGCTTACATGGGCCGCGCGTGACGCTCGCACGATCGCTGTAGGGCGACCGCTCCGGTTGCCCAGGCTGGCAGGCGATGCGCCTGCCCTGCAATTCAGATGCGCGTAATCCGCGGTTCTTTCTTGCTTTTGCCTGCGTAAGCCTGCGTAATTTGCGGGCAACTTTGGCTGCAACGAAGCGAAGATCGAAAAATAATCGCGAAACGCGCAAATCGAAGCACGGGCGGAAGGTTGTCCGAAGCGTTGCGCACGCGAGATCCGGAAGCTCCGTCTCTGCGTCGGAGCTACTGACGGTGCCGACGCGCTGGGTGAAATTTGTATTTGCGATTTTCCTGCTGCCGCTCTGCGCAATCCTTAGTCAGACATTTTTTACCGCTTTCGCGCGCGCGACCGTAGCGCAACGTCTCTGGACCGGCGAGGAATTTTGGTTTTTTTGCTTGGGCGCGATCCTTTGGCTGATCGCTTTCTTCGGTCTCCCACGTCCGATTCTGATTTACGTCTTCGGACACGAGCTGACTCATGTGCTCTGGGTTTGGTTGATGGGCGGACGCGTCAGCCGGTTTCGAGTGAGTCGTGACGGCGGACACATAGTTACGAGCAAGGCCAACTTCTGGATCGCGCTGGCGCCGTATTTTTTCCCGCTCTACAGCATTCTGGCGATCGCCATTTACGGCGCGCTCAGCCTTTTTCTGAATGTGCAACCGTACGGGCGATTGCTTTACGCCGTGATCGGCGCGACTTGGGCGTTCCATTTCACGTTCACCTGCTGGATGATTCCGAAAAATCAGACCGACCTAAGCGACCAAGGCACATTTTTTTCGCTCGTAGTGATCTATTTGATGAACCTGCTCCTGCTCAGCGTGATGCTCATCCTCGCCTCGCCACAAATCACATTCGCCAGCTTCGGCGCGGATTTACTGATGAACCTCGGCAACTTTGCGAACTGGCTAGTCGATCTTTTCCAAAAATTCGTGCATCGCCATTAATGTTGGCGTTTCACAGACAACCGTCGCAGATTTTGTAGGGCG
>Ga0193735_1000300_pt1 | contig 15691 bp, 11 predicted proteins | sample U1m2metaG_FD_145080 | JGI IMG/M metagenome (GOLD analysis project Ga0193735, IMG submission 145080) | Soil microbial communities from a riparian zone of the East river system, Colorado, United States - U1m2 | ecosystem: Environmental > Terrestrial > Soil > Riparian zone | place: USA: East River... | reverse complement strand
ACGCGCACTACACCGGCAGCGCGCGCGCGAAACGCGAGCTGGGACAATGGGATCGCGCGCTTCGTCGCTTCATCGCCGTCGTTCCGCGCGAGTACCGGCAGGCGCTCGAGCGTCAATCGGAAACGGAGGCTGCGAGCGCAGCTGCACGGCAGGGACTGGCCATCGCGGAGGCGCGTCATGCGTGATCCGAAAGGATTCCTCACACTTCGCCGCGCGACTCCGGGCCGACAGGCCGTCGACGAGCGCGTCCGCCATTGGCGCGAATTCTACGGTCCCGTTCCGGAATCGGCGGTCCGCACCCAGGCAGCACGGTGCATGGACTGCGGAGTGCCGTTCTGTCAGGGCGACTCTGGATGTCCCGTGCGGAACGTCATTCCCGAATGGAACGATCTTGTTTCTCGCGGAGAATGGCGCAGCGCGCTCGACTCGCTCCAGGCGACGAACAACTTCCCGGAGCTGACCGGCCGTCTCTGTCCGGCGCCGTGTGAGTCGGCGTGCGTGCTCGGGTTGGTGAACGAGCCTGTGGCTATCCGGCACATCGAGCAGACCATCGCTGATCGTGGGTTTGCGGAAGGCTGGGTGACGCCACGTCCGCCGCGTCGTGCTACAGGTTTCAGTGTGGCAGTAATTGGATCGGGGCCCGCTGGTTTGGCTGCTGCGCAACAGCTGCGTCGCTTTGGGCATGAGGTCGTGGTGTTCGAAAAGAGCGAGCGCGTTGGCGGACTGCTTCGCTACGGAATTCCAGAGTTCAAGCTGGAGAAGTCGGTGCTCGATCTCCGGCTTTCGCAGCTCGAGGCCGAGGGCGTGCGTTTCCGCACAGGCATCGATGTTGGAGTCGATGTTTCGGCCGGCGATATAAGGGCGGAGTTCGATGCTGTTTGCGTTGCAACGGGGGCGGGAGCGGCGCGGGATCTTGACGTTCCCGGTCGGGAGCTCGCGGGAGTTCAGCTTGCGATGGATTTTCTGACGGCGCAGAACCGCAACCTCGAGGTCACCTCATTCGGAGGGACGATGGACGCGCGCGGTCGCCGCGTCGTTATCATCGGCGGTGGGGATACCGGATCCGATTGCGCGGGGACGTGCGTTCGCCAGGGAGCGCGCAGTGTCAGGCAGTTCGAGCTCTTACCCGCGCCACCGGCTAGTCGCGCGCCCAGTACACCGTGGCCGTTGTGGCCAATGCAGCTTCGCACATCCCACGCGCACGAAGAAGGGTGCGATCGTGAGTGGAGCGTCGCTACCACTGCGTTCTCTGGCGCGGATGGCAGGGTGCAACGGATCCATGCTGTCCGTTTGGAGCGGCAGGTGTTCGCCGATGGTCGGACCGACTTCGCGCGGATGCCGGGGACCGAGTTCGAGCTGGAGGCGGATCTTGTGCTGCTTGCGATGGGGTTTACTGGCCCGGTAAAGAGCAGGCTATTGGTGGATCTCGAAGTCCGTCTCGACAGCCGAGGAAACATTGCAACCGATCAAGAGCATCGGACGAGCGTGCCGGGAGTTTTTTCCGCCGGCGATGCTCGTCGCGGCGCATCTCTTATCGTGTGGGCGATTCGCGAAGGGAGAGACGCGGCTGACTCGATCAATTCCTGGTTGCGGTCGCAATCGCTTCCTACTGGCGCATCTAGAGGTAGTGACTACCCAGCTGAAGCGAGCACATGAGTCAGCGGGGCTCTCGTGATCGCGCTGTGCTCTTCCATGACGTCGAACAGCTTTGCGCTGATGTCGCTGATGACCGGGCTCGCCTTGAGCGACGCAACGATCGGCCCCGCCATGTAAGCCTCCGCCGCGTCCTTGCTCTCGAAGAGGTAAATACCGCCGGCTTCGCTCTCTGCCTCGTTCATCAGCCACACTTTCCAGGTAAGACCGGGGGTGTCCGCAATCGGCTGCGCCGCTCCCAACCACGCCGCCGACAAGTCCGCGCGTGGGATGCTGAACTTGACATTCACCTGCAGTATTTGCTGTGGCATTCGCTTCTCCTGTTACCTAGACGTGACGATTTCGTGCACTTATGTCAAGGAGAGGCGCTGATTAACCCGTCCCACTGTCGCATCTAGAGGGGATGCAAGTTTGGAGTGAACAGTTTGGGAGTTGTTAGTGTGTCAGTGGTTGTCAGTCAACTGAAAACCACTGACGACTGCAGACTCACCAACTTATAACTCCAAACTTGCATCCCCCCAGCCGTTCCCAGTAGCCACTCGCCCCTAGACGTACCTCATCCACGGCGCCGGACTCGTAGTTTTCCTGCGCGCGTACCAGCGGCACGGCACATACAGCAACGCCACCACGACGACAAACACCGCGTACAAGAGAGTAAGACTCCACATGTAGCCCTCGGGCGACGGCGGATTCATCATCGGATGGTTCGCGAACAGCCACGGATTCACCCTCCCCTCGCGCTCGAGCGAGACCACCACAGCCGCGAGGTGAATCGCCGGGATGTGCAGCAGATAGTAGAACATCGGCACCTTGCCGAACACCGCGAAGATCTCACCGATCTTGCCGCGCGCCCGATCGGCTAGCGGCAGCAGCAGAATCATCGGGCCGAGCGTCATCAGCAGAAACTGGAGCGACGCCGGATACTTGCTGGTGCTGATGAAGCGGAGCAAGGCTGGCGCTTGTATCGCACCGATCGAGTGCCAGTGCCTCGGGTCACCGTAAACGTCGAGAGAGCGGAGCACCAGAAAGAGCACGATCGCTGACGCGCCGAGCGCCACGCAAATCCTGTTGCGCCGGTCGGGCTCGAGTGTCATCACTGCACCAAACGCGTAACCCGCTGCTACGACCCCAATCCACGGAATGATCGAGTACAGCACCATTAGCGTCGGACCGTTTTGTCCGAGCTGTATCGGCCCGCCGAAGTAAAGGATCTGCCACAGCCAGCTCAGCGAGCTTTGCTGGAGCGCCTCGCCTGCGGCCGGCGAGAGAAAGTCCATCAGATTGTGGAAGACAATCACCGCGACGCCAAATGCTCCGATAGCCGGTGTCGGCAGCCAGATGAGAGCCGCGAGCAGCACCATGCACCAGCCGAGCATCCAGATGACGCCCGCGAGCAGATAGTGGCCGAAGTCGAAGTTGAAGGTCCACGCCACCCGAATCACTGTGAGCTCGAGGAGCACCAGGATCAGACCTCGAGTTACGAGGTAGCGCGCCAGCGCGCCACGATCACCGAGGCGGCGTCCGAGCAGGTACGCGGATGTGCCGGCGAGAAAGGCGAACGCAGGCGCGACGAAGTTGGTGATCCAGCGTGTGAAAAAGACGCCGGGCCTGGGGCCGCCAGGCGGAACGCCTGCATAGACGCGCACGTGGTCGATGGCCATGAGGACCATCGCGACGCCCCGCGCCACATCGACCGAGTGGATGCGACGGTCCGTCTGCATCGGGCAAATTATGGTGCTGTTGAAACACGCCGGCAATGATTTACCTGGATGTGCAGTTGCCTCGAATCGGCCAGCGGCATATGTTTCAAACAGTACCACAAGCCCACGGGACTTAAGTCACCAGCCCGTGATTTCTCTTCCGGTTCTCTCGGAAGGCCCAGGCGCTGCTGGCGACGCCATCCCGCACGATTCGAGGATTGGTATGCCGGAGATGCAAGCGGCCACGGTTACGAAGCCGCATCCCGTTCCGGACGGAACTGCTCGGCAGTTTCAGGTGGCGCTCCACGATGTCGTTGGATCGAGCGCCGGGTCGATGCGCGAACTTCGCGAATGCGTCAAGGCCTGTGTCTGCTGCCTCAGGGACTCCGAAGTAGGGCCGGCTCAGATGATCATCAGCATGAAAGCCTGTGCGAAAGAAAGCATCCGCCGGTATCCTACGCACCTCAACGAACACGAATTGTCCAACGCCGATTTCCTGATGGAACAGATCATCAGATGGTCGATCGTCGAATACTATAAGGACGCATAACAGCAGAAGCACGATCCATGCGGAGCGACTGAGGAAGCTCTAATTTAGGCGCCATGGGCACACAGGTAATCTTCCTGTTCGGACGCCCCGGCGTCGGGAAGCTCACCGTCGGCGACCTGCTTGCGGTCGAGACGGGCTACCGCCTCCTGCACAACCATGCGGTGGTCGATCTGGTGAGCGCGCTCTTTCCCTTCGGGTCACCGCCGTTCGTCTCACTTCGCGAAAAGATCTGGCTCGGAACAATCGACGCCTGCCTCGCCGCCCAGCAATCGGGTGTGATCATGACGTTCGCTCCCGAGTCGACGGTCACCGACGATTTCATCCCGGCCCTCCAGAAGCGCGTCATCGCGCGTGGAGGCGAGCTGCGCTTCGTCGAGCTGCGCTGTTCCGACACCGAGCTCGAAATTCGGCTCAAGGACGATTCGCGCGAGAGATTCGGCAAGCTCCGCGATGTCTACCAGTTTCGTAAGCTCGACAAGGCCGGCGCCTTCGCTCGCCCGGTGATGCCGCCCGCTGAGCTTGTAGTGGATACCACCGACAGCAATCCCCTCGAATCGGCACGGGCAATCGCCAAACATTTGCGTCAATCCGCGCCTCGAAGCCTTACGTAACAGAAAGTCGCCGAGAGGCATTTGGAGAGTTACGTTGGTGCGACCATGAAGAGATTGTCTTTCCGAATCTCTTCGAGATCAGCTGCCGAACTCATTCTGGAGATTCCTCTATGAAGTGGCGCGCTCTCTCACGATCGCTGCGTTTCCCTCTCTTCTTCGCAGCTCTTTCATTCGCCCCAGCCGTTCTCTTCGCGCAGGCGCAGGCTACCACGGGCGTCATTCGCGGCACCGCAACCGACTCGAGCGGCAATCCTGTCTCCGCATTCGTCACTGTCCGTAATACCGAAACGAATTACACCCGCACCGTCAAAGCCAGCGACCAGGGTGTCTTCGTCACGACACTTCTTCCCCTCGGCAACTACAACGTCTCGGCCAGATCGGTCGGGTATTCTCCAGTTACCAAGTCGAACATCAGCGTCACCCTCGGACAGGTGGTGGATCTTCCGCTCGTACTGGCGCGATCGACGACGCAGCTGGCCGGCGTCACCGTCGTCGCCCAGGTCCCGACGGTCGATCCCACGCTTTCGGCGGAAGCGACGCACCTTCCCGCCGAAGTCGTGAGTGGTCTGCCGAACAACGGACGCAACTATCTCAGTCTCACTCTGCTCACACCCAACGTCGCCATCACACAGGGACCCGATGGTGACGTGCTGAGCGTCGGCGGACAGCGGGGCATCCACAACAACGTCTCGGTCGACGGCGCGGACTTCAACAATCCATTCTTCGGCGAGCATCGCGGTGGGCAGCGTCCGCCATTCACCTTCAACCTCGACGCAGTGCGAGAGATGGTAGTCGTCGCGCAGGGCGCGAATGCCGAGTTCGGGAGGTCGAGCGGTGGATTCGTCAACATCATCACGAAGAGCGGCACCAATGAAATGCACGGTACCCTCCACTACTTCGGGAAGGATGCCGCGCTGTCGTCGGACGCAACGCACGCGAACCTCAGGCTCCAACCCGATTTCCGGCAGCATCAGTTCGGGATGACGCTGGGCGGTCCCATCGTGAAGGACAAGTTTTTCTACTTCGTCGCCTACGACCAGCAGGTGTATTCCGATGTCAAGCAGAAGACGCGGCCTTCGACTCCGGAGCTCGCTCAGCTCAACACGTTTCTCTCCACCGCGTTCGGCGGCGTCCTGCGCGATGACTTCGGCCCGATTTCGCGCACCAACGATGCCAACGTCGCCCTGATCAAGCTCGATTGGCGCATCAACGAGACCCAGAACGCTTCGCTCAAGTACAACTACACCAACTCGCGGCAGGACAACGGCACCTTCGACGTCGATGTCTGGGCGAGAAGCTCCAACGGTATCGAGAAAGATCACTCGAACGCGATCAACGGCAGTCTGGTGTCGAACCTCACCAGCAACATCGACAACGAGTTCCGCTTCCAGCTCGCCCGGGAAGACAGACCACGCCCCTACGGGGGACCGCTGATACCGGGCCAGAGCCGGCCATTCCCGGATACGGGGATGGATTTCGGCAACGGGTTTCGCCTTGGCATGCCCTTCTTCCTTCCGGTGAAATCGTACGATACGCGTGTGCAGGTGCTTGACAACATCTCGTGGGTGAGAGGAAATCACATCTTCAAGACCGGCGTCGAGTGGAACCGAACGGCCGAGCATCAGACATTCATCGGCTTCGGAAATGGACGGTTCATCTTCAACTCGGTCAGTGGATTCACGAATTACGCGACCTTCGGTAATGGTTACGTCCAGTGCAGCAACGCACCCGGTTTTTCCTTGACAGGCAGCTGTCCTGGCGGGACGGTCACTGGTCCTGTGGTGCTCTACCTGCAGCAGGTGGGCGTAGGCGGTCGCACGGTGGAAGAAGCCGGTACGCAGGTGATCCCGCAGCATGACATCGCAGTCTTCATTCAGGATAACTGGAAGGCTACGCCCAACCTTACCGTGAACTACGGACTCAGGTGGGAAGGACAGAAGGAGCCTGACCCGATCACGCCGCCGTCGCAGGTGTTCTTCGCCCCCTTCATCGGAAAAACGGTGACGAACTCCATAGGCACCTTCACCTTCCCGTCAAATGGAAAGATTCCATCGGACATGAAGATGTTCCAGCCGAGGCTTGGTATTGCCTGGGATGTGAAGGGTGATGGGAAGGACGTCGTGCGCGCCGCCGCCGGGCTTTACTACGCGCGCATCCCAGGGCTGAACCTGGCAAGCGCGCGCAGCACCAACGGCTCGATCGGCCAGACCATTCTCAGCGCCAGTGGTGGATTGCTCCCGGACTATGACGCCCTTCTGCCTGCGCCCGCTGGTGTGCCGATCCATCCCGACATCTTCGTCTTCGACAAGGATTTCAAGAATCCTCGCACCTTCAGCGCATCGATCGGCTACGACAAGGAGATATTCAACCACCTTGCGGCGTCAGTTGCGTATACCTACGCGGCGACGGACAATCTCACGAGGTTCGTCAATCGCAACGACGGCGTGTTCGGCTCGCCGTGGAGAACAGCACTCACTTCTCCCGCAGACACCAACGGTGTCGCCACGCTGACCACGATCGAGAGCACCGCGAAATCGCGCTACAATGGCGTGACGTTCAGCGTCGGCAGGCTCGCTGATCCCGATTTCCAGTACCAGGCTAACTACACACTGGCGGTCGACAAAGCCGACGACGACAACGAGCGCGATCCATTCAGCTTCCGCTACGCCCAGGCCGACAGTCTCGATCGCGAGTACAACTACAGCGACCGGGACCAGCGTCACCGCCTGAACCTGTGGGCCCTGTATCACTTCCCGTTCGACATCTACGGCAACACGCGCTTCTCTTACTACTCGGCGCAGCCGACCTCGGAGGCCTGCGTCAACAACGCGCCGAGCGGGAAGCGCGCAGCCACGCCGCAGGAAAGAATCTGCCTTAACAAAACGATCCTGCTGCGCAATACGATCCGGCGCGACAATGCGTTCGCCAGCTGGGATATCCGGTTGTCCAAGCCATTCCGGATGCGAGGGCGTGGTCAGTTCGAGGCGCTGGTCGAAGTGTTCAACGTTCTGAATCGGGACAACTTCAGAGATCCTTCATCGGCTTCGCTGTTGTTCAACTTTGATGGGACGATCCGGAATGGGCTCGGAGATCCCCGGCAGGTACAGGTTGGGGTGAGGTACGGCTTCTAGATCTCTCGGCGTCGGATTCGTGAGCATGATAGAACCGGACGAGCGATGCTCGTCCGGTTCTTTTTCGAGAATACCGAAGCAGGGAGGTTTAAGCTTTGCAGCTTATTCGCTGGGAGCTTTTATACTGGCGCTCGGGTAGATGCCCTTCTTGTCCCTCCGTGACGCCACCAGAAAAGCTCCCAGCGAAACAGCTGTAACGCTTGCAACTCCCTGCTTCGGTTTGTGGAAGGCGGTGTCAGCTCTCAGATCTATACGCCGCGCATGCTTCCGGCGCGAATGCTGCAGAAGCATGCCACTGACCCAACAGGATGTTTTCAAATGCAGTACTGGCGCCTCCTTGGCCTCGCAGTACTGTCGCTAGCTTTCACCGCCTGCGCCAAGTCGGAAAAGTCGCAGGTGTCCGATACGCTGGCCATCAGGATTGACAGCGGTCCACAAACCAAACCAACCAGATCAGCTCCCAAGAAAATGCCAATTATCATTACGTCTCCAGTGTTTGCGGCAAACGGCTCGATTCCCTCCAAATACACATGTGAGGGCGCCGACATGTCCCCGCCGCTCGAATGGTTTGGCGTGCCGCCCGATGCCAAGACCCTTGCATTGATCGTGGATGATCCCGACGCGCCCGATCCCGCCAAGCCACAGCGCGTGTACGTGCATTGGGTCGTCTACAACATTCCCGCCAACATCACGAAGCTCGCTGAGAACGCGGCGAAGACAGGACTCCCCAGTGGAGCAATTCAAGGCATCAACGACTGGCGTAAGCAGACCTACGGCGGACCGTGCCCTCCGATCGGACGGCATCGTTATTTCTTCAAGCTCTACGCACTCGACACCGTGCTCCCTGAAATGCTCATTCCCACCAAGGCGCAGCTCGAGAAGGAAATGGAGGAGCACCTCGTCGACTTCAGCGAGTTGATCGGTACCTACCAGAAGACCAAGTAGCACCCTCGCACACCCCCACCCCTCCCCCACCCGCCGCGCCGACCCTTGTCGCGGCGGGAATCGAACGCCAGATTCGGCATCCCTACCCATTCCGCCGAGGTGCCTGTGGCGTCGCTTCGCACACTCGTAATCGGGGCTTCGTTTCTTTTCGCCTCTGGCCTGTGGGCGCAGCAGGATACTGTAGCGCATCCGCCATCCGCGACCCAGTCTCCTCCCAAGCTTCGCGTTTTCCTGGACTGCAATTACTGCGATTTCGACTTCATGCGGACCGAGGTCACGTTCGTCGACTACGTCCGGAACCGGCAGGATGCACAGGTCCACATACTGGAGACCGACCAGGCGACTGGAGGTGGAGGCACTGAGTTCACCCTCCATTTTCTCGGGCAGGGTCGACTCGCCGCGCTCTCCGATACGCTGAAGTACGTATCGCCGCCGGCCGCCAGCCCCGACGACTTGAGGCGGGGACTCGCACGCGTCATCAAGATTGGACTTCTTCGCTACGAAGCGCACCTTGGTGATCCGTCCAGATTCGATGTTACCTACACCGCGCCCGCGGTTAAGCCTGGCGATAGTGCGAAGGCAGCGAAGAGAGATCCGTGGAATTATTGGGTCTTCCGCACGACCGCCAACGGTTACGGAAGCGGGGAGAAGGCGAACAACTTCGTGTCGCTCAACGGATCCACCAGCGCCAACCGGACGACTGAAGCCTGGAAGGCAAATATCAGCATTTACGCCAATTACGGACAGAACCGTTTCGAGCTCAGTGACGGTACCAACTTCAAATCGTACTCGCACAGCTACGGATTGAGCGACCTCGTCGTCAAGAGCCTCGGCTCGAACTGGTCCGCGGGTCAGCGTGCGTCCTGGACCGCGTCGACGTTCCTCAATCAGAAGCAGGCGATCCGTTTCGCGCCGGCGATCGAGTACGATTTCTTCCCGTACTCACAATCGACCCGTCGCCAGTGGACCCTGCAGTATTCGCCGGGAATCAGCTACTTCAGATATCAGGACACCACGATATTCGATCGAATCAGTGAAGTGCGCGCGGACCAGACGCTCATCACGTCGTTGGATCTCAAGCAGCCGTGGGGATCGATCAGCAGCTCGCTGGAGGGCGCAGTCTACTTGCACGATCTGAGCAAAAGGCATCTCGTGTTCTTCAATAGCCTGGACCTGAAGTTGTTCAAGGGATTTACCCTTTTCTTTTTCGGGCAGGCGTCACTCCTGCGTGACCAGCTCTACCTGCCAGGCGGCGATCTGAGTGACGCCGACAGATTGTTGAGGCTGCGTCAACTCGCGACCTCCTATACTTATTTCGCCAACTTTGGGATCAGCTACAGCTTCGGATCGATCTTCAACAACATCGTGAATCCGCGGTTTGGTGGGACAAGCGGAGGTTTTACGATCATCAATTGACACCACATGACGTCAACTCGCTCTCTTTTCCTTGTAGTCGCTCTCGCGTGCACGCCGTCACAACCTTCAGTCGCCCCCGCACCCGATCTGCGTAGCGGGACTGCCGCGCGGCAGGTGATCGCCATCGCCGACGACTACCTCGCGCGCTGGCGAGAAGCGTTCCCCGAGGTCAACACCACCAATGGAATTCCCGGCGCCCAGCACGATCGACTGAATGACAACTCGCCGCAAGCCGAGCGAGAGTGGCGGGCCAAGGAGGACCAATGGCTCGAGCAGATGAGGCGCATCGATCCAGCATCGCTGATCGGTCGGCCGGAGTGGGTAACCTACGGCTTGCTGCGCGAGGAGCTCGAGTCTAGCATCGGAATGCGCGCGTGCAATTACCGGGTCTGGAACGTCAGCCCGATGATTGGGCTGTTCGCCGGCTACGTGCCGCTCGCGCAGCAACAGCCGGTGGGTACCGAAGATCTCCGCCAGCAGGCACTGACTCGCTGGCGAACGTTTCCGCATTACGTCGATGCGGAAATCGTGAATCTTCGCGAAGGCGTGCGCACGGGCTACACCGAGCCCAAAGTGAACGTGCAACGGGTGATCGAGTCCGCCGACCGCTTGCTCGCCACGGACCCCGCAAGCTCTCCCTTCTTCGCACCGGCAAAGGCCGATTCGACGCCAGCATTCCGCCAGGCGTACCAGCGGCTCGTTGCGGACGAGATCACGCCGGCCGTGCGCCGCTATCGCGATTACCTCGCCAACGAGTATTTGCCCGCGGCCCGTGAGGACGTCTCGATCACAGCCAATCCCAATGGCGCCGCCTGCAATGCCGCCTCGATCAGGCGATACACCACCGTGCAGCTCTCGCCGGAGGAAATCTTCGATCTTGGAAATCAGCTGGTAGCGAAGGCTGAGTCGACGATGCGGACAATCACCGTCGTGCGGTACGGCACTGACGACATCCGCGCTGCCATGCGTCGCGCCCGCGCCGAGCCTTCGGCGAGCTTTCACTCGCGCGAGGAAGTCGTGCCGGCGGTGGAGGCGATTCTCGATCGGGTCAACCGCGCGGTGCCGCGGGCGTTCGGGATTCTTCCCAAGGCCGCGCTCGTCGTTGAGCCCTTCCCCGCGTTTCAGGAGCCGTCGCAGCCGCTCGCCAACTACGAAGCGCCGGCTGAAGATGGAAGTCGGCCTGGTGTCTTTCACGTCAACCTCCGATATGCGACGACACCCGGCGAGAAGCTGCGCATGGAAGGCCTCGCGTTCCACGAAGGAATTCCCGGCCATCACTTCCAGCTCGCGATCGCCCTCGAGCGTCCCAACGTCCACCCGCTCAACCGCTACCTCGGCAATTCAGCGTACGTCGAAGGCTGGGCTATCTACGCCGAAACGGTGGCGGATGGATTGGGACTTTTCTCGTCCGACGCGTCGCGACTCCGTTGGCTCGAGGACAAGGTCTACGAAGGCGCGACGCTGGTGATGGAAGCCGGCATGCACGCGAAAGGCTGGACGCGGCAACAGGCGATCGACTACGAGCTCGCGCACACGACGCGCACTCCCGAGCAGGCCGCCATCGATGTCGACCGGCGCATTGGGTGGCCTGGTCAGGGATACTCCTACCAGGTCGGGCAGCTCGAGATTCGACGGCTTCGTACCGAGGCTGAGAGGCAGCTCGGGGGCCGGTTCGATGTTCGGGCCTTTAACGATCGAGTGCTCGAGGATGGCACCATCACGCTTCCGATGCTTCGAGACAAGATCAGCCGGTGGCTGTCAGCTGTTGCGCACGGGGAAGGATAGGGGCGCGTCGAACGGCATCCACAAAACCGAAGCAGGGAGCTGTAAGCTTTGCAGCTGCCTGGCTAGGAGCTTTCATACAGGCGGTCTGGCGTCGGCAGAAACAGGCATCGCGCGAAGGGCGAATGCAGATAGACTTTTGAACCAAGTGATAGAGGTAAGAAGGATGATTCACGGATTACTGAGAAAACTCGGCGGTCACCCACCTCGGGCGCACTCCCCGACCGCGAGTATGAAAGCTCCAAGCGAATAAGCTGCAAAGCTTAAAGCTCCCTGCTTCGGTTTTGTGGATGCTAGATCGCGTCTCGATCTCTGCCCCGTGCGCTACCACGCGGCGTGATTTACAAAACGCAGGAGGACACGCTAACCTTCGGAATGCAGCTTCGACTCAGGGAGCCCGTCAACGCCCTCACCCACCTGCTCGGCGCGGTTCTATCCGTGGTCGGTCTGGTGATGCTCGTCATGGCCGCAGCCCAACACGGCAGCACACGCCAAATCGTAGCAGTGTCCATCTTCGGCGCCAGCCTGGTGATGATGTACGGCGTCAGCGCGCTCTATCATGCATCGACGCTCTCCGAGCGCGGACTCGGCCATTTCCAGCGCATCGATCACGTGATGATCTACGTGCTGATCGCCGGCAGTTATACGCCCGTTTGCCTCCTCGTCCTCGGCGGCCGCTTGGGCATGGCGCTCCTGATCACGGTGTGGACGTTGGCCGCGCTGGGAGTCTTCCAGAAGATCGTGTGGATGCACGCGCCGCGCTGGCTTTCGACCGCGCTGTACCTCGGCATGGGTTGGATCGCCGTGATACTCGTCCGCCCGCTGATAACAGCGGGTTCGCGCGGATTCTTTCTCTGGCTCCTCGCCGGAGGAATCGCGTATAGCATCGGTGCGGTCGTCTACGCGAAGAGATGGCCGAGGGGTCGTGCCAAAGTCTTTGGCTACCACGAGATCTGGCACCTGTTCGTGATGGCCGGGAGCTTCGCTCACTATTGGGCAATCCTCGCGTACGTCGCGCGGCCAGGTTAGCCCAATTAACTCCGATTCTCCTTGACGCGGCTGCCGAAAATGCTACCGTCAAGCAATGATCGCTGAGCGCGCATTACCGACGACCTCGCGCCGCCCGCGCGATGACGAGCTGGATGTTTACGGCCTCACGCATACCGGGAAGGTTCGCCCCGAGAATCAGGATCATTTTCTGGTTGGATCGCTGCGCGGGAGACTCAACGTCCGGCTGTCGAGCCTGCCCGACACCGAGAAACTTCCGGTGGAAGAGGAGCGCGTCGCGGCATTCATGATGGTCGCCGACGGCGTTGGTGGCGGAAGGTCCGGCGAAGAGGCCAGCCGGGCGGCTCTCGAGGAAGTAGCCCAATTCATCACCGAGGGTGCGGGCTGTTACTTCCGCGCCGGCGAGAGCGAGCGTGATTTCGTTACGGCTTTGGAGCTGGCCGCGAGAAGCTGGCACAAGGCCGTGCGCGAACGAGCGGCATCTGATCCGGATACGGCCGGCATGGCGACAACGCTCACGCTGTTCATCGGAGTCTGGCCGTGGAGCTATCTCGTCCAGGTCGGGGATTCACGCTACTACGAGTACGCGAACAGTGTGCTGACCCAGATCTCGCGCGACCAGACGGTGGCGCAGGCGCTGGTGGATCAGGGGATCATGTCCAAATCCTTGTCGCTTCAATCTCCGCTCTCGAATGTCCTCGCCAGCTCCATCGGCGGCCCGCAGACCGCGCCGGTGATCACCCGCATCCCCAACTCGTGGGAGACCATCCATCTCCTCTGCAGCGACGGCCTGACGAGGCACGTTCCCGATGAGCGTATCGCCGAACGCCTGGGCGCAATGGAGTCGGCAAAGCAGGTATCCGAGGCTTTGCTGCAGGATGCCCTCGATGGAGGAGGGACTGACAACATCACGATTGTCGTAGCGCGGAAAGTGCGAAAGAGCTGAGGCCGCGCTCGAGCGCGCTACTTAAGAGCGAAACGGTCGGCGCCGTTCCGCCACCTGCAGCCCCGATATACACACTGAAAGCCAAAGGACACCGACAGCGTATCCTCCGACGACGTCACTGAAGTAGTGAACGCCCAGATACAATCGGCTGATTCCTATCGCCACGACCAAGACCGCTGTCGCAATAACCAGCCGAAAGCGACCGCGCGCGGTCGTTGTCCAGTTTGACCCGATGACGTACGCGAGCATTCCGTACCCGACGAGCGAGCCAAGAGCGTGACCGCTCGGAAAGCTGAAGCTCTCGCCGTGGAGAAACGCTGTAGCGCCAACCGGTCTCGGCCTTTGGATAACGATCTTGAGGATATAGCTGAGGACTCCCGCTCCCATGAAGCCGGCTACCCAGGCAGCAAGCTCCAGCCATTTCCGGCGCACGACGATGATCACCGCTCCGACGATGCCAACGGCCCCCATCGCTATCGGGGAGCCAATCAGACTTACGACAGTAAAGACCCTGTCGCCAAATGAAGTGGTGTGTGCTCGAATCCACGTGGTCAACGCGAGATCGAAGTTGGTCAACGGATCGTGGGTGACCACATCCTCTGTCACGCCCGCGAATATCCACAACGCAGCGAGGCTGATAAGGAATCCAACCGTCAGATGGAGGCCGAGGTACTCGCCACGGGCGAAGCGCGCGGCAATGAATTTGGCGGTGCGAGGGTGCCGCCTGCGAAAGAGTTCCCAATAGCGGACAACACGCTCAGTGAGAGCCTCCCGGTTGGCATTGAACCACCGCCAGCCGAGCGCAAGCGCGACGACGAGAGCGACGAGCAAGACGGCCGCCAGGCTGGCCTGTCCGATGTAACGCTCGAGAAGCGGCAAGCTCTGTCCGAAGACATAGCCGAGAGTGCCAAACAGCGCGGCCCACGTTATCCCACCCAGAACGTTGTAAAAAGTGAAAACCCCGTACCGCATCTCGGCGGTACCTGCGAGCAGAGCCGCCCAGGTCCGGAGCAACGCGATGAATCGTCCGAAGAACACCGTTTTGGGACCGTGCTTAGCAAAGAACGTGTGAACGCGAGCCAGTTTCTTGTCGTTGAAACCGATCACGCTTCCGTAGCGCTTGAGAAGCGCCAACCCTCCCAGCCTTCCGATCCAGTAACCGGCGGCATCGCCCACGATTCCACCGATCGCAGCAGTGGCGATCACCCACCAGATCGACAAATGCCCGAGCGCCGCGAGCGCGCCCGCGGTTACCAGCACGGTCTCACCCGGAAGCGGAATTCCGAGGCTCTCTATCGCTACGAATAGAAAGACGACCGCGTAGCCGTACGATTCGACCAGCCGGATTATCGAACCGTGCACGCCGCTCAGCCGATCCTGTCGCCGGTGATCGCGTCGAAGAAGTGAGCTTTCTCGAGATTGAACGCCAGAACGATCTTAGATCCGAGCGGCGGCAAGGAGAGAGGAGAAACTCGAGCCGTGATGTCGTGCTTGCCCGCGCGCGCGTAGATGAAGGTCTCGTTCCCCAGCGATTCCACGAGATCGAGCCGCGCCGTCGCAGTAGCAACCTCTGTGCGGGGACCTGCGACTACTGACACGTCTTCAGGGCGGATCCCCATTGTTATCGCCCGCCCACGAGCTGAACCGAGCGGAGCAGCGACGCGCGTTGGAAGGTTGATCTCCCATTCCCCGCCCTCCGCCACGAATCTCGACGGCCCGCCGCCCTCGATCGTGCCGTTGGCGAAGTTCATCGCCGGATTACCGATGAACCCGGCCACAAACCTGTTCTTCGGCTTCTCGTAGAGATTCAAGGGCGTGTCGATCTGCATCACGTGTCCCTTGTTCATCACGACGATGCGATCGCCGAGCGTCATCGCCTCAACCTGATCGTGGGTGACGTAGATCATCGTCACCTTGAGCTCCTGGTGCAGTCGCGCGATCTCGCGGCG
>Ga0193735_1000299_pt1 | contig 15691 bp, 5 predicted proteins | sample U1m2metaG_FD_145080 | JGI IMG/M metagenome (GOLD analysis project Ga0193735, IMG submission 145080) | Soil microbial communities from a riparian zone of the East river system, Colorado, United States - U1m2 | ecosystem: Environmental > Terrestrial > Soil > Riparian zone | place: USA: East River... | reverse complement strand
CGCTCGTTAGGCCAACTTCCCGCTTGTCACGGTGAATTTCGACAATGCTGAGCTGGGGCAGCTTTTGCGCGATCATGTGCGAGTACGATTTCAGCGCCGAAACAGCGTAGGCGGCCGAGAGTGTGTTGAATTCGCCGCGCCCGATCGGCTGGAGAACTTGCTCGAATTCGGCGGCTGAGATTTTCTTCAACCGCTCCGGAAAAGCGCGCGCGAGTATGGCGATGTATTGCGCGTTTGCTCCGAGCGGTTGGCAAAAGTCGTCGTACTCTCGGCCCGATCCCTCGCCAATCTTGTAGGCGGCGATCAAATCGTCGGCCTCTTTGTCCTTGTGCAAAAGTTTGAGCGCGCCCGCGAGATAAACGCCCGTGACATCATTTTGCCATATATCAGTCTGATGCTGGTCGAGATAATCGCGCAAATTAAGGACGTAATTGGTGGTGACGACGCCTTCGCGGGTGAGCACGTAAATCCCGTAGGCGATAGTGCGCGCCTCGGCCAGGGTCGAGGGCTCGCGCGTGACCATCTTTTGCAAATAGCGCAAGCCGCTCGCGAACATGTCCGCCGGTGGAGCAAAGCCGGCTGTTTTCGCCGCGCTCAGAAAATCCATTACGTAAACAGAATTGAAACTGATCTTCTCGTCGGTTTCCGGCGCCCAATAACCGAACGCGCCTTGATCGTTTTGCCGGCGTCGCAGAACCCCAAAGACTTTTTCGATCTGTGTATTTGCCTCGGCGCGACTGAGCCCGAAATCGGCCTCGTCCGAGAGCAGCAGCCGGCAGAATGCGCCGCTGGTGAGTTGCTCGCTGCAGCCGTGGGGAAAATCCTTGAGAAAAGCGTAAAGACCGTGCGCCAAACCCAGCGGGACGGCTGCAACCGCAGCTTCGCGTTTGGCGAACTCGGAATAGATCTCACGCGTAATTGGAACGTCCGCGTTTCCTTTTTTGAAATTCCCGCTGCGAACATCGGTTGCATACGGAACGGGTGGCCGGACGCTCAAGGTGGCGCGCCGGCGTGTCTCAATCCCATTTCGGTTGGCTACAAATCTGATCTCGCCAGAGCCGAGCGTGTCGTTGACATGGAAGCGCAGTTTTGCGCTCTGCTCGCGCCCTTCGGCGACTCGCAATTTTTGGGTGGACGCGCCCAAGACCGACAATTGCGCAGACGTTTCGACGCGAAGCTCGATCTCCGCGTCCGCGCCGGAACCTTCCACGTTATTAGCGACCGTTACGCCGGCCTCAAATTCGTCGCTGGGGGCGGTTAGCACCGGCACGCTCGGCGTAATGACAAAAGGCCCGCGAATAAGTGCCTCCCGTTCGGCTGAGCCGGCTGTTTCGGTCGAAACACCGACCGCCATTATCTTGAGTGTGCCGTCGAAAAAGTCGGGCACATCATAGACAACTTCACGCGCAGTGGCGTCGGCATCGATGATGCCAGACCAAAACACCACCGGTTTTTCCGTGACGCGCTTGAACGGATTCAATCTCTGTGCCCCTTCCCCGTCGCCGCCAAAAGCTGAGAGAGAACGGAGCAACGAAAATTCCGGAATGATAAGATCTACAATTTGCGCCGTCTCCACGCCGAGCGCGCATTTGCGAAAGAGATAAGCAAGCGGATCGGGCGTCTTGTAGTTGGTGACCTGCAAAATTCCTTGATCGACCGCGAAAATGACAATCTTGCTGGGACGGTCGGTTTTGTACCCGATGTGCAACGGTTCGCCGGGCTTCGCTTTGGCTGCGGCTTGCAGGTCGATCTTCAGCCGGCGTTTTTCGATATTGGCCTTGAACGGGACGACGCCGTAACTGAGCGGGCTGACAAAAATTTCCTTGGAATCGAGCGCCCGCACAAAGGCGACATTGATATAGCCGCTGCCCTCGAACTCCTGAGGCAGACGAATGTGCTGGATGCTGCTGGGGGTAGCGGTTTGAAACCAACTAAAACCGTAAACTTTTTCCCGTTCGATCGTGATGAGACCGTAGCCGCTGTATGGCGCCGTTACGCTTACTGCAATTTCATCCCCGGCACGGTACTCTTTGGCGTTAAGTTTAATTTCCAGCTCGGCGTTTTTCTCCAGGGCCCCGGCCATGGCAGCCTGCCCCACGACTGAAAAACGCAACTTGCTCAAAGCGCGATTCTGATCGTCGCGCAGCTCGATTATATAATTGCCCGGTTCATCGGTGGGAAGTGCGTAATGATAGCCACTGGCCGCGACCGAGATTTTTTCTGACTTAACAGGGCGCTCTTTCAAGACCGACTCGTAAGCGTAATTGCCATTCTCCTGTTTCTTCAGCACGGAAACGTATTCCTGGACGATGAGGTTGAGACTGACGTTTTCGATGGCGATGCGGTTGAGTTGCGGATCGACTGCGACCAGGTCGATCGCGCGCGGTCTCTTCATGTCGATGTAGCGAAGGTCGCCGTCGGCATTGTAGCCGATCACGTAAGGCAGAGCAGAGACCAGCGCGCCGACGTCGCCCATGACGCTCCTTCCGCCTTCGCCTTCGAAGCCTTCAGCGACAAATCGCATCGCGTACGTCGCGTCGGCGAACCGTTCCAGTTGCAGGTCAAAATCGGCGTGGCCTTCGCTGTCGGTTTTCGTTTCGCCGAGATCGACCGTTTGCTCTTGTCGAGTTTTGTTTTCGTCAAACAACGGGTCGAAAAAAGTGAAGTCGCGAAATTCCGGAAATGAAAATGCCGCCGGTGCGAGCTCAAGTTTGCCGGTCACACGCCGATCGGTTGCAGGCGTGCCGTAAAGGTTGGCCAAGGCAACGGAAGCATGCATTTCGCTGGGATGAATCCATCCGCGCGGCGCAGCTTTGGACAGCCGCGTCTCGATTTTCATCCGATCGGGCAGGAATTCTTTTACCTGCGCGGTAGCCGAACCTAGCAAACTTGAGCGCTTGTTATTTTTGATCAGGTACACATTGACGGTGTAAAGGCCGGTCGGCGATTCATTGGCCGTTTGATAGCCCAGTTCGGTGAACCCGGTCTCCGGCAAAGTGAGGTTCTTAGTCTGGACCCGCAGGTCGCGCGCATCGATGACTTCGGTTTCAATCGGCAAGCCCTTGAGATTGCCGCCCCAGCTTCGCTGTTTCACCACCAGCCCGATGTGAATTTCGTCCCCGGGCCGGTACACACCGCGCTCGGTGAAAACGAACGCATCGAGACCTTCCGGCGCGATGTTCTCCGCCCCTTCAATTTCAAAGCGCGAAAAATTCAGGACGCGGTCTTCGCGCGCGAACGGCATGAACGCGACGTCGTCGCCATTGCGCGCCACGAACGCCACCGGCAATTTGTCGCGCTCGGATTTTTCAACGGATGGAAAACTGCAATGACCGTCCGCCGCAGTTTTGGCCGTCTGGATCGGCACGCCGTTCTTGCCCAGGATGTCCACCGTCGCGCCGCCGAGCGGCTGGCCATTTTTGATCGACATCAAAAAGACGTCGCTGCTGCCATCGGTGTTTTTCTTCGTTAAAATTCCGATGTCCGTTATGAGAAGAAATCTGCTGTCCGTAGCCGAGTTGATCGGTTTCTTTTTCGCCGGGTCCCAGCCGCGCGCAGTCAGAAAGAAAAGCCCGCGCTCGCTCCCGCCATCGGCTGGTTTGCGAAGATGCTCGGAGAAATCGAACGCCGAATAATTCGCTTTCCATTTGTTTTCCTGCGCAATCGGTTGGTGTTCGATTCCGATACGCGAGATATTTTCCTGATTGAATAAATGGGAATCGCGAAATTCCGGATCCTCGAATTTGCCCTGGCTCTGGCTAACGAGGTGATTGATCTGGGTGGTAGCAACGCGCGCGATTTCGAATTCGATCGCCGCCAGAGCGCGTGAACGGATGGACAATTTCCGTTCGCCGCTCAACGCGAGCAAGCCGCCTTGACCTTCGATCTGCACCTCGCGCGGCAACTGCGGCACAGCGACGACTGCGTTGTAGTCTTCCGCCAATCGGTAATCGCCAGGCGCGCGCACGCCTTTCGGGACGCGGACGTAAAGCTCGCCCTCCGATTCGATCTGTATCTTAAAAGCGTGTTGTCGATCTTGCGCCTTTTCCGAAGGCACAACAGTGAATTCGATTCGTTTTGCTTGCTCGAGGACATCGTCCGGCACCTCGGCAGGACTCTGCCATTTTGAGGCTTGATCGGGTTCTTCCGTCTCCTCCGCCTGTTCGTCTTCCGACGCGGCGGCCTGGCTGCTTTGGTTACTTTGCTCAGTCGTTTCCGAGTCGGGACTTTGCGAATCGGTCTCTCCGGTCGCTTCAGTCTCGGTTTCTTCGGTCGTTTCGGCGTTGCGTTTCGGCAGCAAACGTATCTGAATAGCCTTGGCCAGCTCGCTACTGCTGATATCGGCCGTTGTACTTAAGATCAGAACCTGCTCCGGCTCGCCATTCTTATTTCGAGCGATCGTGCCGATAATCGAATCGATCTGAAACGCGGTTTCCTGTGATGGAATGCGCACCTTATCCTCTGCGGAGTTCCGTGTTTGCGCGCCGCCCTGCGATGTGCGCACGCCTTTGCTCAGGTTGAGCTTCATGAAATCTTCCCGCTCTGGCAGAGTCACGTTCGAGCTGCGCAGATATGCCAGACGGTTGTGCAATCCATAAGTGATCGTGAAATGCGGCGGCGACTCGGACGGAGGAAACACGTTCGATCCGCCGATCATCAGTAATTGGATATGCCGATCTAACTCGCCGGGCTCAACCGCATGGGTGAGTTCAAGCGTAGCCGTGATCTGGCGTTGCGTCGGATTGGCCGGGTCCTGGTAGAGCTGAAGTTCTTTGATCGCGATGTCGAATGGCGCCGTCTGGAACTCGTAGGCAAGGCGCTCCATCAAAACCTGCGGCGGAAAGAATTTCTTGTCGAAAGTGATTTTGAATTTTTGATCGGCCGGCCAGTCTTGCGTTGGTCGAAAAGCCAGTTCCTTGTCCGAGTTCCATGACCACGCGCCAGTGATCGTTGGTTCGAGTCGGACGCCTGACAGCGATGGTTTCTTCAAATCCTCCAGACGTGCTGCGGGTTCGCTGAACCGGATCAAGAGCGGCGGGAATTTCAGTTCTTTCTCGAGCTTGGTAATGGGCGGAGAGGCAATCGTCGCCGTAACTTTGTGCGGGATGGGTCGATGTTGATACCAATGCAACGTCCAGGCTGCCCCGCACAAGAGCAGAAAAATGGTGACAATCCCGGAAGCCGTGATGCGGGGATGCACGCGATGAAAATCGGACGTGGCAGCACGGCTTCGTGTGAGCCAGTGCGGCGGGCTCCATTGCAACCTGCCGAAGACTGCGAGAGCGATCTTCTTGAGAAACGCCCAGAGGAGGACAAACGGCCGGACGGCCAGTCGAACTGGTCGGTTGATTAGTGCGCTTACGTTCATAGGCATGTAAACCCTCTTGGCTACCTCCCACCAACGAGCGATTCTAGCGTGATCCTGCGAAGCAGAACAAGCCCTGTTTATCTGGCAACGAGATGGCGGCGACCGCCTCCCTATCTGCCATAATCCTTATATTGAGTTCGTTCCCGCCATAGCCTATGCGCACTGGCGCACCGGGTCTGTCATGTTGCGATCCATGTTCGCTCTTAAATTCACAACAGCTTTGATTTTTCCAGTTCTGGCGGCCACCATTTCCGCCTGATGGAAAGCCGGCGTTCCACGATCGTTTCGCTGATCCTTTTACTAGCAGTGGCGCTGGCCATGTTTGCCGATCTTTTGTTCGCCGGCGGCTCGCGCGTGCTTGGACATCCTGGCAGCGATATGTTCTTGCAATACTTCGCATGGCGCGAATTCGGTTTCCGCGAATTGGCGAAGGGAAACCTCGCGTTGTGGAACCCGCATATCTTTAGCGGAGCGCCGTATTTTGGTGGAATGCAAGGAGCGCTGCTTTATCCGCCGAATTGGCTCTTCCTGGTTTTGCCCACTCCTGTCGCTATCAACTGGTCAGTGGCGCTGCACGTTTTCGCCATTGGCGCCTTCATGTTCTTTTGGATGAAACAACGGGGTCTCTCCGATGCGGCCAGTTTCTTTGCTGGAATGCTGGTTATGTTTTGCGGCGCCTTTTTTCCGCACGTTTTTGCCGGGCATTTGCCTCAGCTGAGTGCGATGACGTGGTCGCCGCTGATTTTTTGTTCGATCGACGCCGTTTTCAGGACTCAGCGCGTTCGTTGGTCGTTGCTTGGGATGTTTGCTATCGCCATGCAGACGTTGGCGGGATTTCCGCAATACGTCTTCTACACCGCAATCATTGCCGGCCTTTACGCTGCATTGCGATTGATCGGCCACTGGAATTGGCGGATCGCAGCGGCCTTACTGAGCATCTATCCAGCCGGCGCTCTGCTTGCGGCCGTGCAATTGCTGCCCGCCATCCAGACAACGCGCGAAACCACGCGCGGGTTCAGGCTGCCTTTTCAATTTGCCTCTATGCTCTCTCTCCCGCCCGAGAACTTTGTGACGCTGCTCGCGCCGGATTTTTTTGGCCACATAGCGAGATACTGGGGGCGCTGGTATTTGTGGGAAACATCACTTTTCATTGGCATAGCAGGCTTGGTGTTCGCCATCTATGCGACGATTCGGTGCAAACGCGAAACGAAATGGCGTTCGCTGATTGTCATTTGCGCTGCTTTTTTATTGGCCCTCGGCGCCTATACACCGTTGTTTGGTTTTCTTTATGCCTGGGTGCCTGGCTTCGATCGTTTCCGCAGTATTTCGAAGTTTAGCTTTCTAGCGTCGTTGTTTCTTTGCCTGCTCGCAGCTAGCGGACTCGACCGCTTGTTCCGACAGCGGAGAATCGAGACTCCATTTATCGCTGCCGTTTTCGCGGGTGCCGTGACCTTGGGTGTCGCCGGATGGTGGACCGCAAGTACTGCGTCTTGGCAGGGACTAATGAACACAAGTCGCGCCAGCGGCCAATCGTACTTGTTCCCCCAACTCTACGCGGACACGGAATTTATTGCCCACTCGCAGCATCTCGCGGCGACGTCGCTGTTTTTTGCCGCGGGAATTTGCGCGCTCCTTGGCATCATCCTGGCCTTCGCAAGGCGAGAGCCGCGTGCGCTCTTTGGCGCGATCGCTTTGGGCGCGGTGGAAATGTTTGTTTTTGCGCACGGCGCGCGTGCCACGTTTGACAGCACTACCATCGTGAATCCGAATGAAAAACGCTTTCTCGAGGAACACGCCGGCGATTACCGGATCATGAATGTCGCGAACCCGAACAGCGCGATGTTGATTGGCGCGCAAGATATGTGGGGGTACGAAGCGACCGTGGTGCGGCGCTACGCCGAGTTCATGACTTGGAGCCAGGGCGGTGATCCCGATCAGGCGATGTCGTACGTGAAATTCGTCCGCTACGATCCCCTCTTTGCCATGCTGCGTCTGCGCTACGTCGTGGGGCAACACGGAAATGAATTGGAAATCGGGGATGCGCCAGAGCCGGCCATGTCGCACCTCCACCTTGTTTCCAGCTATCGTGTCCTGCCGGATCGCAATGCAATCTTCGACGCGTTGCGCTCAACTACATTTGACCCCGCGCGCGAAGTAATTTTGGAATCCGAACCGGAACCGAAACCCTTGCCAGCCGAAAACGCCGGGACGGCGCGAATTGTTGCCGCTTCGACTGACGCGCTGGAAATTGAAGCTGACGCCGAGCAACCGGCCATCTTGCTGATCACGGATGCATTTACGCCATCGTGGCGAGCTGTCGCCCTGCCCGGGAGCGTTCAGACAAATTACAAATTGCTGCCGGCAAATTACATCTTGCGAGCGGTGCCGCTGCTGGCCGGTCATCATCATTTACGGGTCGAGTACGTGCGTGATGCGCTTGCACTTGGAAAGTGGATTTCAATTCTCGCTACGCTCGCATTTCTCGCGGCCCTTGGCAGATGCGCCATACTTGATCGCCGCCATTGGTCGGGCGCGAATAGTTCGCGATTCCGTCAGGTGAAGCCAAGCCCAGAGTAAATCGTGGGCGCCACCGAAATCCACACCGGCACGGAACCGGCTTCGCTCCAGGCCCGCACCCACCATTTAGATGCTTCATTGGCGGAACGCAGTTCCACAATCGAAAGAAGCGCCAGAAAGAAAATAATAGTGATGATTTGCCACGAAGTTTTCCCGTTGCCCGCTCATTTATCTATGAACACGGAGCAAAAGACGACTGCCAGGCGGCAACAGTCAGAACAAAAAATCAGTCTTTGCCAGTGTTCCCTGTTCGATTCATAGGAAAGGTTGTAATGGAGGTCACTCATGGTGTCTGCCGAGCGCAAAACCTTGCGTCCGCCCGCGAACTCTAGCCGCGCCGGAATCTTCGTCGCCGCTGGGTTACTTACTGCCGCTGCACTAGCGGCATGGGCCAATAGTTTTCGCGGGCCGTTCATTTTCGATGATCTTCCGGCCATCGTCGAAAACGCGACGATCCGGACGCTTGCGCTCCCTATTGCACTCGCGCCGCCGCACACCGGTCAGCCTGCGAATGGCCGGCCGCTCGTCAATTTTTCATTCGCGCTTAATTGGGCCGTCGGGGGCCCCGACGTCCGCGGCTACCACGTGCTCAACCTCGCGATCCACGCGCTGGCTGCGCTAGCGCTGTTCGGCGTCGTGCGCCGGACACTGCGATCCCGACCGCTCGCTGCGAAATTCGCGACCGACGCGACGCCGCTCGCGTTCGCGCTGGCCGCGCTTTGGATGCTACACCCTCTCCAGACCGAGTCCGTAACTTACATTGCACAACGCGCTGAGTCGCTTGCCGGGTTGTGCCTGTTACTGACGCTATACGCGTCGATTCGAGGTGCGGAATCGCCCACGCCCAAGCACTGGCACACGCTCGCCGTTATCACGTGCCTGCTCGGCATGGCAACAAAAGAAGTGATGTATGCCGCACCGTTGCTCGTGCTGCTGCACGACCGCATTTTTTTCGCCGGGACGTTTCGCGAAGCGCTGCGTCGGCGGCCATGGTTCTACGCCGGACTCGCGGCCACCTGGCTGTTACTCGGTTGGCTCGTGATGCAAGCGGGCAATCGCGGTGCGACGGCCGGTTTCGGCCTCGGCATCACGCCGTGGCACTATCTGCTCACACAATGCGGCGCGCTCATACATTACATCCGACTCGCACTCTGGCCCATCCCGTTGGTGCTCGATTACGGCATAACGACAACCACTTCCCTCGTTGAGGTCTGGCCGCAAGCCGTCCTGCTGCTCGCGCTCTTCGGCGCCACGCTCATCGCGCTCGCCCGATGCCCGCCGTGGGGTTTTCTCGGCGCGTGGTTTTTTCTGCTGCTCGCGCCGACTTCGAGCGTGGTGCCACTTGCCACACAGACCATCGCGGAACACCGGATGTATTTACCGCTGGCAGCGATTATCGCCGCCATCGTCGTTGGCGTGTGGCATGTCCTCGGCCGTCGCAGCGTGGTCGTATTGGTTGCAATTGCCATTGCCTTTGGTGCACTCACCGCGCGGCGCAACATCGACTACCGCTCTGCCATTTCGATTTGGCAGGACAACATCGCAAAGCGGCCCGATAGCCCGCGCCCGTTCGGCGAACTGGCCAGCGCGCTCTCTAACGCCGGACGCGTGCCCGAAGCGCTCGCTGCCTACGAGACTGCGGTGCGTTTGCTGCCGAACTACCCCAAGGTGCGCAACAACTACGCCGTTGCGCTCGCCGCTGGGGGCCAGCTCGACGAAGCCGCCGCGCAATTCGAATTCGCGCTTGCACAACTCCCCACACTCGCCGACGCGCATTATGAGCTCGGCAACGTGCGTCATGAGCAAGGCCGCAATGCCGAGGCGCTCGCGTGCTACGAAACTGCGATCCGCCTCCGTCCCGATTTCGCCCTCGCCCATAATAGCGCCGCCAACATCCTCGTCATTTTCGGCCGGACCGACGAGGCTCTAGTGCATTACGCGGCCGCAGTGCGCGCGGAGCCGACTCTTCCTGATGCCCAATACAACTGGGCCAACACACTCGCCCACATTGGTCGTTTTGCCGACGCTCTGCCGCACTACGAATCCGCGCTGCGGCTTGCGCCCGCGCTTGTTCCCGCGCATGAAAATCTCGGCATCACGCTGTTCAACCTCGGCCGCTATGCCGACGCGGTTCGCGAATTAGAGATCGCGCAAGGCCTTGCGCCCGAGAGCGAAAGCATACGTGCCAACCTCACCATCGCCCGCGCGCGCGCTGTGCGCTGAACCGACGGCGCACCGTGTTCATGTCCCCCCCGTCGCCCGCTCATTGATCTGGCGCAATCAACTCGCGATTACGCCAGGTAAAGCCCAAACCGGAATACACTGTTAGCGCCACGGTAACCCACACCAGCACGGGACCGGCTTCGCTCCAAGCCCGCACCCACCATGTAGATGTTTCATTGGCGTAACGCAGTTCGGCGATCGAAAGAAGCGCCAGAAAGAAAATAATCGTGATCATTTGCCACGAAGTTTTCTGTTTACCGAGACTTTCCGCCGGAAGAATCCGGCCTTTGGCGGTGGCCATCAAGCGCAGGCCTGTAATGAGAAAATCTCGGGCCACAACTGTCGTGGCCGCCCATGCCGGCACGGCTTTTAGAGGCACCAGCGAAATGAATGCTGCCGCCACCATGATTTTGTCCACAAGCGGGTCCATCAACTTGCCAAAATTCGTGATCATCCCGTAGCGCCGGGCGATTTCTCCATCGACAAAATCGGTCAGGCCCGCGATCAGAAAAATCACCAGCGCTGCGGTGCGCGCGTACTGCCAGGAAGAATTGAGCGCCACCACGAAGAGAACCGTCAGCGCAAGGCGGCCCAAAGTAATTCGGTTCGCCCAGTTCATCGTACTGTAGCCGGGATCGGTGATCCCGGCCCCGATCCGGCGTCACCGACGCCGGCTACAACATCTGCTTTGAACTTTGGACGTTTCCAAATCGGCACTTTCTTCTTCAACTCGTTGACGATCCATTGACTGGCTCGAAACGCTTCTTCCCGATGCAAACTGGTCACGCGCAGAAAAAGCGATGGCTCCCCAACGGCGATAAAGCCGATGCGGTGATGAATGATAACAACCCGAAGTCGAAAGTTCTCCGCGGCCTGATCGGCAATTTGTCTCAACTGATGGTCGGCCATTTCTCGATGCGCTTCATATTCAATTCCATCGATCTCGCGTCCATCTTCAACGCTCCGGACGATCCCCGAGAAATCGACGACCGCCCCGACTCCGAGGGGATCATTCTCCGGCGGTCTAAGTGGTGCGTTGGTCAGCAAAACTTCGCAAACGAAATTTGCCATGGGCTACGAATGCTCGTTACAGTGATATCTTCTCCGAAATCAGAAAAGAAGATACTAAAATGACAACCAATCAATGTGATATTGGCCTGATCGGCCTGGGGGTGATGGGCGAAAATCTCGTCCTCAACATGGAATCGAAGGGATTTTCCGTCGCGGTCTTCAATCGCACAACTGAAGTCACCGAGAAATTCGCTGCCGGACGCGCCCAGGGAAAAAACATTCAACCGACACGCACAATGGAGGAATTGGTCGCTGCGCTCAAGAAACCGCGCATAGCGATGATAATGGTCAAAGCCGGCGGCCCCGTGGACGCTGTGATCGGTCAACTCGCGCCGCTGCTCGAAAAAGGCGATGTCATCATCGACGGAGGAAATTCGCTGTTTACCGACACACAGCGTCGCGACAAAGAATTGGAGGGAAAAGGAATTCATTTTGTCGGCATGGGCGTGTCCGGCGGTGAAGAAGGCGCGCTCAAGGGCCCTTCGCTCATGCCGGGCGGGTCGCGCGAGTCATGGGAGATCATCGCGCCCATCTTTCGCAAGATCGCTGCGCAAGTGGATGGCGAACCGTGTTGCCGATACATGGGACCGGACGGTGCCGGGCACTACGTCAAGATGGTGCACAACGGCATCGAGTACGGCGATATCCAATTGATCTGCGAATCCTATGCCATTCTTAAGGACGTCGTTGCGATGGACGCTGCGCAACTTGCTGAAGTTTTTGCGGAGTGGAATAAAGGCGAGCTCGAGAGCTACCTGATCGAGATTACATCGCAGATTTTTCGCAAGATTGATCCTGATACCGGTAGGCCGCTGGTAGACATGATTCTCGACAAGGCCGGCCAAAAAGGCACCGGCATCTGGACACTTCAGGCCGCGATCCGGCAATCCGTTGTGATATCAACGATAAACGCTGCGGTTGAAGCGCGCGTCATCTCCTCGCGAAAAGAAGAGCGTGTGGCTGCATCGAAAATCCTCCCACACCCGAAAGCCCGGACGTTTAAAGGCAATCGCGCTCGTTTCGTCGATGCAGTGCGCGATGCGCTTTACGCGTCGAAAATTGTGTCTTACGCACAGGGAATGGAGCTTCTGCGTTCTGGCAGCACTGAATACAAGTGGGATCTTAACCTGAGCGACATCGCCACCATTTGGCGAGGCGGCTGCATCATTCGCGCGAAATTTTTGAACCGCATCGTCCAAGCGTATCGTCGCGATCCCGCACTGCACAATCTTCTGCTCGATCGATATTTCACGAGGGCGATCAAGAAAGCGCAGCCCAAATGGCGTCTGGTGTTATCGTCCGCTATCAAACATGGCGTGGCTGCCCCGGCATTTTCCGCCTCGCTGGCTTACTTCGATAGCTATCGCTCGGCGCGGCTGCCGGCGAATCTCCTGCAGGCGCAACGAGACTTCTTTGGCGCTCATACCTACGAACGGATCGACAAGCCCGGCGTCTTTCACACCGAATGGATCGAGTCCGATGAAAAACCAGCCGAAAAACCCACCGAGCCGAAAACGCCGCCGCCGCATCACGCAGGAGAATAACTCCAAATGTGGGAGGGACCTCAGCGTCCCGAGTAATGGTTGAAATCGCCGCGCGGCTCCCACATTTTGCTACCTAAAATCGTGCGACTCACTTCCTATGAGTTGTTTGTGCGTGAGCGGCCTGATTTCGCGCGCTTTGATCAAAATCACGTTGTCTGAATTTTGCACTTCCCCTTCGATAAGCAGAAACGCTTCCTCCGTAATGACGAGCCGGAATTGTTCGAACAGATCCGGATCGACAATTGCATTTGAAACCCCGGTCTCGTCTTCCAGGCTGATGAAAACAAATCCTTTCGCCGTACCGGGGCGCTGCCGGCAAATGACGTTGCCGGCGATTTGAATGGTCGAGCCATGGCGCGCATGAACAAGATCGATCGCGCGCCAGATATTCGGCAAACTTTCGCGCAACAGCTTCATCGGGTGCGGCCCGGTGGTGAGGTTCATGGTTTCGTAATCCGCGCGCACACGCTCGGGTAACGCCATCGGCGGGAGCGGTGATGTTGTAGAGGCGCTCGCCATGGCGAGCGCCTGTTTTGGTGGTTCGGCGTTTGACACAAACGCCGCTACAACGCGCGAGGGTGTTAATAAATCGTCGTGCACAGCTTCTTCCACTTCCCACATCGCTGCGCGGCGATGTTCGGCAAAACAATTCAAAGCACCCAGTTCTGCCAATGTGCGTACTTCGTCTTTCGTCAGGGGAACTCTCCGCTTGAAATCTTCCAATGACTCAAATTGGCGATCTTGCCGTTGTCTGACAAGTTCTTCGGAGTGTTCCTCCCGCAATCCGTTCGTCACGCATAGCCCGAGCCGAAACGTGTTGTCGTCCACGACGCTGCAGCGCCAGTTCGATTTCATGACGCAGACCGGCTTTACTTTTACGCCATGCCGCTGCGCGTCTTTCACAATCGTCGCCGACGTGTAAAAACCCATCGGCTGATTGTTCAAGAGGCTCGCGTAAAATTCCGGCGGGCGATGCACCTTCAAATACGCGCTCCCGTACGCGAGAATGGCGAAACTGATCGCGTGCGATTCGGGAAAACCGTAAAGCGCAAACGACGAGATCGATTGAACGATTTTCTCAATTTTGTCCGGCGCCACGCCTTTTCGCTCCATCGCCACGCGCAATTTCACACTCACTTTGTTCATTCGTTCTTCGGAACGGTGGAAACTCAGTGCGCGTCGCAACTCTTCGGCTTCGTCGCCGGAAAAATCCGCCATGACCATCGCGATCTTCAGCATTTGTTCTTGAAACAACGGGACGCCAAGAGTGCGCTGCAGCACAGGCTTCAATCGTTCGTCGTAATATGTGATCGGCTCTTTTCCCGCGCGTCGCGCGAGATAAGGATGCACCATGTCGCCCTGGATCGGGCCTGGCCGGATGATCGCCACTTCAATCACGACGTCGTAAAAACATTCCGGTTTCATCCGCGGCAACGTCGCCATTTGCGCGCGACTCTCGATTTGAAACACGCCGATCGTGTCCGCGTGCTGCATGATTTCGAAAGTCGCGGGATCATCTTTGGGAATGTGAGCCAGATCTAGAGGTCGCCGGCGCTCGCGACAAAGCTCCAGCGCATCCTGCATTACGGACATCATCCCGAGCCCGAGCAGATCGACTTTCACGATGCCGAGATCTTCGCAATCGTCCTTGTCCCATTGGGCGACGACACGGCCCGGCATGGAGGCATTTTCCAGCGGCACAAAGGAACTGAGTTTGTTTTGGCAAATGATCATCCCGCCAGAATGTTGACCGAGGTGTCGCGGCAAGCCGTAGATGGCGTGATACAATCGAATGAACGCCGGCATGCGCGGATGATTTTTCGGTAAACCAGCCGCCTCGATTTGCGCTTCCAATTCCATCGTGTGCGGGAAATCGCCATTGGCGAACAGGTGCGAGAAGCGATCGATGATGCTCGGAGAAAAATTCAATGCCTTGGCGATTTCGCGCGCGGCACTGCGTCCGCGATAGCTGATCACGTTTGCGGTCATCGCCGCGCCGTGTTTGCCGTAGCGGCGATAAATTTCCTGGATGACCGCTTCCCGGCGATCACCGCTGGGAAGATCGAGGTCAATATCCGGCCAGCCTTTGCGGCTCTCGTTCAGGAATCGTTCGAAGACGAGATGATTTTCAACCGGATCAACCGGCGTGATCCCGAGGCAATAACACACTGCGCTGTTGGCGGCGCTGCCGCGTCCCTGGACCATGATGTTGTGTTCGCGGCAAAAATTGACGATGTCCCAGACGATCAGGAAATAGCCGGGGAACCCGAGTTTGGTTATCAGCGCAACTTCTTCCTCAAGCTGGCGTTTCACTTTTGCGCTGACTGCAGCGTAACGTTGCTGCGCGCCGAACAAGACGATGGTGCGCAAAAATGAATCCATGCTGTGACCGGCCGGCACCGGGTATTCGGGAAATTCGTAGCCGAGATTCTCTAACGAAAACGTGAGTCGCTCCGCCAGGCGCGATGTGTTTTCAATTGCTTCCGGCAGATCGCAAAAGAGTGCGCGCATCTCCCGCTCGCTCTTTAAATGGCATTCGGCATTTTGCGTTAGCAATTTTCCTGCGGTATCGAGGTGCGTGTGTTCACGGATGCAGGTGAAAACATCCAACACTTCGCGTCCGTACGGCTTCGCATATTGGACGCCATTCGTGGCGAGGAGTGACAATCGATTCGCACGCGCAAGATCGATAAGCTCGCGATTGACCCGTTCCTCGCCGCGAATGAAATGCCGCTGGATTTCAACGAAAACATTTTCGCGGCCGAAAGTATCCATCAGTAATTTCGCGCGATCCGCAGCGTTCTGGGGAGCATGCGCGTCCCGCGTGTTGGTTTCGGCGTCACGCCAAAACAATCTTTTTGAGTATTTGCAACTCGTCATGGATTTGGAGCGTTCATAAAAGTTCGCG
>Ga0193735_1000298_pt1 | contig 15719 bp, 13 predicted proteins | sample U1m2metaG_FD_145080 | JGI IMG/M metagenome (GOLD analysis project Ga0193735, IMG submission 145080) | Soil microbial communities from a riparian zone of the East river system, Colorado, United States - U1m2 | ecosystem: Environmental > Terrestrial > Soil > Riparian zone | place: USA: East River... | reverse complement strand
GGGCAAACACCGGAATTCCAGTTGGTGTTTATCGCGCGGGTGGTACCGACGCGGTGATCTACCTCGACGCAGACTTTCTGCTTGGCCCCGAGGCGGCTCACCTCAACATCACCGGCGTGTCCGGGCTCGCCACCAAAACGAGTGCGGTGGAGTGGCTGCTCGCGTCGCTGTTCAAGCATTTCCCCGACGACAAAGGATCGATTGCCGCTGTCTGCTTCAACGTCAAAGGACCCGACCTCTGCTATCTCGATCAGCCTGGAAAGATCGAAGAATCCGATGAGGTTTTGTACGAGAAGCTTGGCGTGGAGCCCAAACCGTTCGAGAGCGTCCGGTATTTCGCCCCGTACAATGCGAAGGGCCTCGCTCTCAACACCTTTCGCAACAACGAGGCGCTGCTCGACAACGTCACCCCGCTCACCTGGGGCCTGCGCGAGGTGCTTCAGTTCGCAGAAGTTCTGCTCAACAAGGACGACGTCGATGCCAAAGCCGATGCGCTGATTGACTTCATCACGCAGAACGTGGTCGATAAGGAATTCCCATCCGACGGCACTCTGTCAAAAAACCATCGGGTCCAATCTTTCGCTGACCTCGATGCATGGTTCAAAGACGTTCTTCAGGGGATGGAAAGGAAAGACGGCGAGAGCTGGCGGACGCATCACGTCGCGACCATCCGCAAGGTTCGGAACCGGCTCTCCAACATCTCCACGCGCTGCGCGGGCTTGGTCACGGATTCGGGGCACGTGAGTGACCTGCCCTTCGGGAGCTTTGAGGACCGGACGGTGTACGTAGTCGATGGACCGGACGGTGTACGTAGTCGATGTCGCCAACCTCGAGGAAGATGCCCAGGATCTCATCTTCGCTCGCATTGTCTCGAAGCTCCGTGAGCACCTGGAGAGACGGGATCTGGGCGTCAAGCATCTTGTCGTCTTCGTCGACGAGCTGAACAAGTACGCGCCCGGTGATGGACCCGACACCTATGTCCGGAAGATGCTGCTCGACATCGCGGAGCGTGGCCGCTACCTGGGCCTCGTTCTCTTCGGCGCGCAGCAGTTCCGCTCTCAGGTCCACCGCCGGGTGGTGGGGAATTCGGGAACCGGACTGTTCGGCCGCATGGACCCCGATGAGCTCTCGACTCCGGGGTACGCCGTCTTGAGTCCAGCGACGAGAACCAAGCTTGCGACGCTGGAGAAGGGGCAGTTGATGATTCGACATCCACATTTTACGCAGCCGATCTTTGTGCGCTTCCCGCGTCCCTCGGTGATGCAGGGACGCGAAGGATCGGAGCGTTACCCGCAAGCGAGCGAGGTCTCGCTCGAGGCCGCGATTCTGCGCGCCCTCCGGCCGCTCGATTCCACGATCACGTTGCCGTGGGTGCAGGACATCACCGCGCTCTATACCGAGGAAGAGGTGATCCGGGCGCGCAACGCGACGCTCCTCGCCCGGCCCGACAACGTGAAGGCGTACTTCATGTCACAATTCCGGAGAGTCCTGCCCGCGCAAGCCGCCCCGCGTCCAATGGCGGGGAGCATCAAGTCCGCTCCGGAAAACGATCCCTACGGGTTCTGAATCCCAGTGCGACTAGCTCTTCTAACAGTTGTTCTCTTCGCCCGCGTCGCAACCAGCCAGCCGGTTCAGCTGCAGATCCGCCCGCACATTGGCGACACGCTGCGGATGCACTTGTCGCAAACGGTCGAGATGACCGGCACCACCGCTGGGGCCCGCAACGATCCGGTCAGATCGATGACCACGTCGATCGAGGTGTTCACGCGAGCCATTCCACAGCAGTGGACATCGAACGGTACCTTGATGCAGACGATCACCGATTCGGTGGCGATGAGTCCCTCCTCTCCCGCGGCTCTCGCGGACCTCCGGCGGAGGGCGATGCAAGCGAAGAAAGTATTGCTTCGGGTGTCCACGGATGGAGCAATGGAGCTGGTCGACGACGGCGACCCCAACAGCGAGCTCCGCCACCTTTTCGGCGAGATGCCGGCTGTGCTGTCGCGGAGTACCGTCTCCGTCGGGGAGAAATGGACGCGCGAGATGCAGATACCGCTGAGCAGCGAGCCCGGGGCGGTGGGAGCGGTCCGTGCGACGTTCCAGCTCGACTCGCTGGGTAAAAATGGCGATATCGCCTATATCTCAATGCGCGGAACGATGTACCGGATAAACACCCCGAATGCAGCTCCGGCCGGACCGGGTTATGGTACGACGGGTCAGTTGGCCGGCACGATTCAGATAGATCGACGGCTCGGCTGGATTACCGACTCGAAGAGCAGCATCATCGTGCGGTCGACTGTGGCTTCGCCTCCGTCCCGGCAGGGCGAAGCGGACCCGGCAGGGCGAAGCGGAGCGCCCGCCGATGCAGGTACGCACGAAAATCACACAGTGGATAAGGGCGATGCGGGCACGATGAGACTCGTTCACCTGGCGGACATACACCTCGGCTTCAAGCAGTACCAGCGACAGACTCCCACGGGCATCAATCAGCGTGAGGCGGATGTGGCGATGTCGCTGCGCCGGGTGATTGACAAGGTGATCGAGCTGCGGCCGGAACTGGTGCTCATCGCCGGCGACGTCTTCCACACTGTTCGCCCGACGAATCCCGCGATACTGCACGCCTTTCTGCAGTTCAGGCGCCTCATGGAGATGCTGCCCGACAGCAAGGTGGTGATGATCGCGGGGAATCACGATACTCCGCGCACGACAGAGACCGGGTGCATTCTGGGTTTGTTCAGGTCGCTCGGAATCAGAGTCGTGCACGGGGACGCCGAGCGGATACCGTACGACGAATACGACCTTTCGATTCTGGCTGTTCCGGATATGCCAGGGCAACATCTCGTGCTCGAGCCGGACTCCACCGCCAAGTACAACATTCTGCTCCTGCACGGGGAGATCGAAGGTGTGCTGCCGAAGTATGGCCGCGAGCTCGATCGCTCTCCGATGGAGATCACCCGCAAGGAGCTTGGCGCTGAAAGGTGGGACTACGTCGCACTCGGGCACTATCACGTCTATCGATCAGTTGCGCCCAACGCCTTTTACTCCGGATCGCTCGACTACACGAGCACGAACCCATGGGGGGAGCTGGCTGAGGAACGGGAGCTTGGGATAGAGGGAAAGGGAATCATCGAGCACGATCTGGTGAAGAAAACGCACCGATTCCACTCGTTGCCGCCAACGCGTCCGTGGGTTGACCTGACGCCCCTATCGGGAGCCGGTCTCTCGCCGGCTTCGCTCGACGAAGCAATTCGGGATGCGCTCGACAACTGCGAGGGTGGCATCGAGGAGAAAATCGTCCGGCTCGTGGTCCGCGATGTTCCGCGCCACATCCTCCGCGATCTCGACCACAAGGCGTTGCGCGACTACAAGCGGAAGGCGCTCCATTTCCACCTCGATACGCGGCGCCCCGAGATCGTCCGGCCGGAGAAAGGCCAGGCAGCGCCGGGACGCCGCGCATCTCTGGCTGACACGGTGCGCGACAAGCTGCGCTCCCGCCAACTCACAGAAAACATCGACCGCGAAGCTCTCGTCGAGCTCGGGCTTCACTACCTCCGCGAAGCGGATCTGGTTGCTGGGCCGACTGGCGAGGAAGCGATCGCGTGAGGCTACACAGTCTCAGGCTAACCAACTTCCGTCAGCACGCGCGAACGGAGATCAATTTCGAGAGCGGTCTCACCGGCATCATCGGCCCGAACGGCGCCGGGAAGACGACGATCCTCGAAGCAATTGCGTGGGCCCTCTATGGGATGCCGGCAATTCGAGGCAACCGCGAATCCATACGGTTCATTGGCGCGGGAGCGCGTGCTCCCGTGGAAGTCGAGCTCGACTTCGAGCTGGGCTCGCACCGCTATCGAGTTCTCCGCGGTCTCACCAGCGCCGAGCTGTTTCTGGACGGCGCTGATACCGCCATCGCCAGTTCGATCTCGGGCGTCACCGAGCTTCTGCAGCGGCGGCTCGGAATGTCGCTCTCGGAGTTCTTCCACACCTACTTCACCGGACAGAAAGAGCTGAGCGTCATGTCGGCGATGACTCCGGCGAGGCGCGGGCAGTTCCTGTCGCGCGTGCTTGGCTACGAGAAGCTGCGAATTGCGCAGGAGCTGACCCGCGAGAAACGAAACCGGGTGCGTGCCTCGATCGACGGAATGCAGCGCGGCATGGCGGATCCTGAAGCGGTTCTGCGATCGCTGGCGGAAGCGGCGTCGCGCAAGGAGGAAGCAGAAGCGCGGGCGCATCAGGCGGCGCATCGCGGAGCGGTCCGCCAGCGGGAGATGATGGCGGTCGAGCCGCGGTGGGAGATGGTGCAGCGCCAGCGCGAGCAATCGGCGCAGCTGCTCACCCAGATCACCGTTGCCGAAGAAAAGGAAGCGGCGCTCCATCGCGACGCCGAGCGGATCATTCGCGAGCTGGAGAGCGTGCAGGCCGCGCGCTCCCAGCTCGCCAGCCTGCGTCAGAGCGTCGAGCCGCTGTTCGCGCTCAATGTCGAGCTCCAGGCCCTGAACACGCTCTATCGCGAAGAGGGCCGCCGCAAGACTCTGCTCGAGGCGGAGACTGCCCTGCGCGAGGAGATCACGCGCCTCGAAGAGCGCCACTCGAAGATCGAGCGCGCTCCGGCGATCGAAGAAGAGGCTACCCTCGAGCTGGAGACGAAGCGCTCAGAGCTGGAGGACGCGCAAGGATTCCTCGAAGCGCGCCGCACCGAATGGGTGCGCGATCGCCAGGAAGCGCAGACGAAGCGCGAGGCGCTCCGCCAGCAATACGCCGAGCTCAAGCAGCAGCGGGACCGCGTGGTCTCACTCGGCGAGGACGGTGCGTGCCCGACATGCAGCCGCCCACTGGGAGGAAGCCTCCACACCGTCGTCGAGCACCTCGATGAGCTGATGGAGACGGTGAACGTAGATGGCAACTACTACAAAGCGCGCGTCGAGCAGCTCGAGCACATGCCCGAGGACGTTCAGCACCTCGACGAGAAGAGACGGTTATTGATGCAGGAGGTCGGCACCCTCGAGCGCAAGCTCGCGAAGGTGCAGCTGGCGGTGCAGGAGCTGGGAACCATCGTGCGCGACATCGCGGCCAAGCAGCAGCGGCTGGTGCAAATGCTCCGCGACATCTCCAGGATTCCTCCCGGCTACGATCCGCTCCGCCACAATGAAGTCATCCTCGAAGTCGAACGCTTGACGCCGATCGAGGCCGAGGCCGCGCGCTTTCAGGCGATGCTCGAGCGCGAGCCGCAGCTCAAGCTCGAGCAGACGCGCATCGCGCAGGATGTTATGCGCGTTCAATCAACCCTGGGAACGCTTCGCACGCGGCGCACGCAGATCTCGTTCACCGAAAAGGACTTCAATGAGCTGAAGGCGGAGTACGACCGCGTCCGCCTGGAGCTGCAGGAGTCGAAGGTTGCGGCTGCCCGCGCCCAGGAGCAGGTGTCGAGCGCGACCGCCGCCCTGGCCGCGGCGCAGGAGGCGGCCGAGGATCTGAAGAAAAAGGTGGCGGAGCTTGACGTGCTGCAGTCCGACCGGCGCCTCCATGAGGAGCTCGATCGCGCTTTCTCAGATCTTCGGACCGATCTCAATTTCCAGCTGCGACCGGAGCTGTCGGAGTTGGCGAGCGCGTTCCTGAGCGAGCTGACGGACGCTCGTTACACCGAGCTCGAGCTCGACGACCAATACAACATCGTCATTCTCGAGGACGGGATTCCGAAGCCGGTGCTCTCTGGCGGAGAAGAGGACCTGGCCAACCTCGTGCTGCGGCTCGCAATTTCACAGATGATCGCGGAGCGGGCGGGGCAGAGCTTCTCGCTGCTCATTCTCGATGAAGTGTTCGGCTCACTCGACGAAGCGCGACGCCTGAACGTCGTCGAGTTGTTGCGCGGACTCCAGGATCGGTTCGAGCAGGTGATTCTCATTACGCATATCGAGCCCGTCCGCGAAGGATTGGATCGCGTGATAAATGTGAGCTACGATCCAGATCAGGGTTGTTCGGTCGTTACACAGAGTGAGAACGACGATGCGTTCGGCGAGGAGCGGGAGGGGGAGCCGCCCGCCGCGGACGGGTCTCCGAGGTCGCGGCGAATATTCAGAGAGGAATACGTCGAAAGCACCGGCGCCGGAGCGGGGGCCTGATGGCGTTCGTCCGCAACTGGAGGCACGCGTGGGTGGCGGAGACGCCGGAGCGAGTCAGCATCCGCGAGATCATCGCGCTCAACGGCGTGTTCAGCGAGGCGTTCACCGAGCGTTACCGGAAGGACGGGATGGTCGGTGTTCGCGTGCCGCACCTGAATCCAGCTGTATGGAAGTTCGCGATCACCGATGCGGAAGACGGCGCGATGATCTGGCGCAACGCGCGCGACGGAATCGCTGCATTCAACATGGTGCACCGTTCGGGCGTCGAGGGGTGGATGGGTCCGCTTGCGGTGCATCCCGACTACCAGGGACAGGGAATCGGAAAAATGGTCGTGTCCACTGGCGTTGACTGGCTGAAAAAGGCCGGTGCCAGGGTGATCGGGCTGGAGACTATGCCGCGGACAATGGACAACGTCGGATTTTACTCGACCCTCGGCTTCACACCGGGAAACCTCACCCTCACCGTGACTCTGGAAGCGGCGCGCGCGGGACTCCAGGCGACGGCGATGTCCGCTCTCAACCCGCACGAGCGCGAGCTCGCGCTCAGGCAGTGCCGGCAGCTGCTGGACAAGCTGGCACCGGGCTACGACTACACGCGCGAGATCATACTCACCGCGCAGCACCAGCTCGGCGACACGCTCTTCATGCGGCAGGGCAACGAAATCCTGTCCTTCGCGGTTTGTCATTCAGTCCCGCTGGTCGAAGGACGCGCGACGGAAGAGATGCGCGTCCTCAAGATCGTCGCCGCCACGGAAGGCGACTTCGATCATCTCGTGACGCAGCTCTCAGCGCACGCGCGGGTGAAAGGGTCGAAGCGCGTGGCGATCAGAGTGCAGGGGCAATACAGCGACGTCTACCGCCGGCTGGTGGCGCGCGGAGCAAGGGTGAGGTGGACCGATCTGCGCATGTCGCTCCACGACTACGCGGAGTCACGGCCGGGTGGTGGCGGGATCGTGCTGTCCAACTGGGAGATTTGAACCGAGACATTAGGCGCACATAAATCACTAAAACAAAATGAACGTCCTAAAAGCCTTAGCCCTTTTCCCTGCGCTGACCCTGCAGCTCGGCGCTCAGCAGGCGAGTTATCGGTTTTCTCCAAACGACACCGTGAGATACCATGAGGTCACGGAGGGCCGCATCGAATTGCGTCCGCCCGGAGGTGCCGTGATTCTCAATACGCGCCATGATGCCAAGATCGCTCTCGCGACAGAGCGTGGCGACACGGTGACGGCATGGTATGAGGAGTTGACGCTGTCGACTACCAGTCCCCAAGGGGAATGGCACCCTTTGACGAGCGCGGCACTGCACCTCCCATTCCGCCTCGTTTTCACACGGGCAGGCCAGGTGACGACCGTTTCGGCGCCCTCGTTCCCGTCGGAAATCGTCGCACACACCGACCTTGACCGGCAGTTCGAGGATTTCTTCATCTCTCTCCCGAAGTCTGCGCTTCGCCCGGACGTAACCTGGACCGACACCGCAGAAAATACGAGATCCGGGAGTCCTCAAGACACATTTCACATCCGGCACATTCGCCACTATCGCGCACTCCGCGACACAGTCCTCGCAGACAATCTCAACGCAATCGTAATCGCAATCGAGCAGGAGATCACCCTTCGTTCGAGCAATCCCATGAAGAATGCGCCAGTAACAATTTTCACTCGGCTTGAAGGACGCGAACAGGGCACGGCAGTGTTCACGCCAACGGCGGCGCGTTTGTCAACACGTGTTCGGCGGGGTCACCTCAATGGCGAGCAGGTACTAAGAGGTGAAGGCCGCGAAATGACTGTGCCGATGTCCTTCGAGTACTCAAGCAGCCTCGTCAGGCGTTAGGTAGCAAGTAGACTACCGTACGCCTTCGCCTGTGCGCATCTTGGCGTTATGACGGTGTCAGGAGAAAAGGTGAAGAAGACTCGCGGCAGAGCTCCAGCTAAAAAAACGCGGGCGAAGGCAACAGCAAAGACACCTCGCGCCGGTGCGTCCAGAAAGGAGGAAGCCCTCGTTCTCGTCGGCACGATGAAGGGCGCGTTCGTTTTGCGCTCGGACAAATCCCGCAAGAAGTGGAAGGTCGAGGGCCCACATTTTCGTGGTGAAGCCGTGTACGCCCTTCTTCACGACACGCGCGAGGGACGCTCTCGCACATTTGCCGCGACCAACAGTATGCACTGGGGGCCGACGCTCAGAACGAGCGACGACAACGGTAAAACGTGGAGCGAGCCCGGCCCGCAGACCGTGCGTTTTCCGGCGGAGTCCGGCCGTGCGCTCGCGCAGATCTGGCAGATCGCGCCGGGGCGGACAACAGAGCCCAACGTTTTTTATTGCGGGGTTGAGCCCGCCGCGCTCTTCGAGTCGCGCGATGGCGGAAATACCTGGGAACCCAACAAGGGATTGCTCAACCACGAGCACCAGCCGAAGTGGCAACCAGGCGGGGGCGGACTCTGCCTTCACACGATCGTCCTGGATCCCAAAAACCCACGGCGGATGGCTGTCGCCATGTCGACGGGTGGAGTCTACCGCTCGGACGACGGCGGCAAGAGCTGGCGCGCGCGCAACGTCGGCGTCCGGGCGCAGTTTCTTCCCGAGGAGCATCGGTATCCCGAGTTCGGGCAGTGCGTCCACAAAATCGTGCACCACCCTTCGCGACCGGAGCGACTCTTTCTTCAGAACCACTGGGGTTTGTATAGGAGCGATGACTGGGGCGACAGCTGGCATGATATCGCCAACGGCGTGCCCTCGGATTTCGGGTTTGCGATGCAGATGCATCCCCACGACCCGGACACCGTGTACATAGTGCCGATCGAAGCAGACGTCTTTCGGGCGACACCGGAAGCCAGGCTGCGGGTGTATCGAACGAAGAACGCCGGTGCAAGCTGGCATGCTCTCACCAAGGGGTTGCCACAGAGCGATGCGTACGAGAACGTGCTACGTGACGCGCTCACCGCGGACTCGTTCGACTCCGCCGGAATCTATTTCGGGACGAGGAGCGGAAAGCTCTTTGCGTCGCGCGACGAAGGCGACAGCTGGGAAGAGCTGGCGGACGGGCTTCCTCCGATCGTGTGCGTGAAGGCCTCGGTCGCGGGGGCTGCTTGATCAGGCTCGAGCTCCCCAAGGCGCTCTGCTCGTACGCAGACGAGAATTCGTCCCTCGTGCTCGAGGGTCCCGTTGGGACTGTCGGCGATGCGCTCGTAGCGCTGCGCCGTAAAGCGCCGGCGGCGCTCGACCGCATCATGGACGAGCAGGGAGCGGTGAGGCGGCACGTCAACGTGTTCGTGAACGGGGAGAATATCCGGTTTCTCGACGGGTTGAGCACCCCGGCCAGTGATGGCGCCACGATTCTGGTGATTGCGGCCGTCAGCGGAGGGTAGTGGAGCACGTCGTGAAATCCCTCGACACCGATCTCGAGCTCCTCAAAACCGAGCTGGAACGGCTCGACTACGTCGTGGTGCAGCACGGCGACCATATCTGCGTGCGGCTGCCACTCATCTCGAGCGTACGCATCCGCCACACGGACGATCGGTTTCGATTCGTGCCGCAATTCGGTCCATTTCGCCGGAGCGGCGGATTGCTCGTCACTTCCGGCGTCTCGGTGGCAGCAGTGGCGGCTGCAGCACTGGCTTTTGGAGCGGCACCGTTGACGCTCGTGGTCGGCTTCCTCGGGATGGTCGCGCTCGCCCACGATGCTTGCCGCTTCGTTCTGACCGAAGGATGTCTGACGCGACTTCAGCAGCTCATAGCGTCGTCCGGCGCTTTGAGCTCGCGCAGCAAGCCGCCGGCGCTCGGGATTTCTACGAGCCAGAGACCGGGACTGCCAGAAAGAGCGCCGTCGGCGGTCCTGGATCAGCGCGTTGCCGATCAATCGCCCGGTGTGCGTTGAAGCTCAAACCCGTCACCTCGAAGGATTCGCTCGACCTCGGTGATGACAACGCGAGCGTCGATGACCCGCCAAAGACCGGGAAGGAGTTGGAACGCGCGACGGAGAAGCACGTCAAGCGGATCTCGGAGGCGCAGCGAGTCCTCTACGCCGATGGGAGATACGCGCTGCTGATCGTTCTGCAGGGCAGGGACGCTTCGGGCAAGGACGGAACCATAAGGAAGGTGTTCACCGCGGTAAACCCGCAGGGCTGCACGGTGTCGAGCTTCAAGGTACCGACGGAGCTCGAACAGCGACACGACTTCCTGTGGCGGATCCACGCGCAGGTTCCGGCCCGGGGGATGATCGGAATCTTCAACCGCTCGCACTACGAGGCTCCTTCTTCGTGATCGTGCCGAGGGTGCGTGGATCGATCACAAAGAAGGAGTGGTCGGCGCGCTACGACCAGATCAACGACTTCGAGAAGATGCTCAGCGAGAATGGCACCGTCATCCTCAAGTTCATGCTCCACATCTCACGCGACGAGCAGAAGCGCCGACTCATAGAGCGGCTGACGGACGAGACGAAGAACTGGAAATTCCGGACGGGCGATCTCGACGACCGCGCGCAGTGGGACGATTTCACGAAAGCGTATGAGGGGGCGCTCAGCCACACCAGCACGGAGCAGGCGCCGTGGTATATCGTTCCCGCGGACGACAACGATGTCCGGGACTGGCTGATAGCGCGCACGATTGCGGATGCACTGGAGAAGCTGGATCTCAAATACCCGCCCGCCGATCCGTCGGTGCTGAACCTTCACTTCGAGTGAGAGCCCACTCGCTTCTGCCGGCCTGCGTCGTCCTGATTGTCGCCTGCAGGGGCGAGCAGGGCTCGTTCACCGGCGATAGCCCGTTCGACTACAAGACGCGAATGTTCGTCGCCGACGAAGACAGCTCGGGCACGTTCGTATGCTTCGCGGCGAAAGACACGACTGTGCTGCCTGGTACGCGGGCGACGATCGTATTCACCGGATTTCCGCAGCACAGCGCCGTCGGACGTGTCACGTCGCGGGCCAAGCTCCCCTGCATTCCAGGTCCACCGATGCCACCGATGGACAGCATGCAGTACATCGCAGAGATGCCACAAGATACTTCGGATCGCGCCGGAGTCCCGGTCGTATTGCTGGGTCGCGTTGCTGACCCGGTGCAGCGCGGCGACACTGTGACCATTGCGGTCGAGCCTGGACAACCGCCAATTCGCTTCCGTGTTTGTGCGAGCACCGAGGGGCTGCACGCAACGGCGTGGGCAGGGGCGCCAATCACTTCACCGCGTCGCTGGCACGCGTACTACTACCTCGGTTACGACGTGGATCCGACTTGCAACGAGGCCGAGTACACGCCTCGCGACAGCGCTTGACGCATCAGCGTCCGCGTCCTACGTTCGACTCGCCACTTATCTAGCGTAACTCGTATGCAAAGACGCGAAGTCGTACGCTTTCTCGGCGCAGCCCTCGCGCTTCCGTTCCTGCCCCGTGGCGCCGACGCGGCGATCGAGCTCGGGGAACGCATTCATCGCCGCCTGGGCGATGTGCCGTTCAGAACGCTGAACAAGCAGCAGCAGGCGCTGGTGACGAAGATCGCGGAGATGATCATTCCGGAGACGGATACTCCCGGCGCGACCAGCGTGAAGGTGCCAGAGTTCATCGACCTCATCCTCACCGAGTGGGCGAGCGACGACGATAGAGCTGCTTTTCTGGCGGGCCTCACCGACATCGATGCACACGCGGCAGCTCTCGGTACGCCGCGCTTTGTCGACATGCCGCCGGCAGGCCAGCTCGAGCTGTTCACGACTCTGGACGTCAAGCGGACAGACAAGGCCGGTGCGGGACACGCGGTTGTCCGGCTCAAAGCTCTCACTGTGTATGGCTACTTCACTTCCAGAGTGGTCCAACAGGACATCCTGAAGACGCGAATGTTCTTCAACGGCTACGACGGCAACGTACCATTCACGCCGGCGGTCTGAGAAAATGCCAGACAATTACGATGCGATCGTTGTCGGCTCCGGAATATCCGGCGGCTGGGCGGCAAAGGAGCTTACCGAGCACGGACTCAAGACGATTGTCCTCCAAGACGATTGTCCTCGAGGCGGGCCGCCCGATCGATCCCGCCGTTGATTACGTCGAACACGTCATGCCGTACGAGAAACGATATCGGGGCATGGGCGATCGCAATCGGTTGCAGCGCTATCAGCCAATTCAGTCCCAGTGCGGCGCGTGCGACGAATACGCGGGCAAGTTCTTCGTCAACGATCTCGACAATCCCTACTCGACGCCCGAGGGGAAGCCCTTCTCCTGGATACGCGGCCGCCAGGTCGGCGGGAAGTCGATCATGTGGGGCCGATGTGTGTTCCGCTGGAGCGATCTCGACTACGAGGCGAACGCGAAGGAAGGCGTAGCGGTCGACTGGCCGCTCCGGTACAAGGACGTGGCACCGTGGTGGAGCTACGTCGAGAAGTTCGTCGGCATTCAGGGCCGTCACGAGGGTCTCGCGCAGCTGCCGGATGGTGAGTTCCTCAAGCCATGGCCGATGAACGCGGCAGAGCAGAAAGCCCGGGAGGTTTTGCTCACCAAGTTTGGTGGCGAGCGACTGATCACCAACATGCGACTCGCCGTATTGACGGAGGACCACCTCGGCAGGCAGAAGTGTCATCTCTGCGGCAACTGTTATCGCGGCTGCGTGACACTGTCGTATTTCAGCAGCCTCAACTCGACGCTGCCAGCGGCGAGGAAAACGGGGAATCTGACGCTGCGACCGTTCAGCGTCGTGCACAGCGTCATCTACGACCCGAGCACCAGGAAAGCGACTGGCGTTCGAGTCGTCGACAGCAACACCAAGGAGATGTTCGAGGTCAAGGCGAAGGTGATCTTCCTCTGCGCTGCAGCGCTGGAATCGACGCGAATCCTCCTCAACTCGGCCACTGCCGAGTTCCCGAAGGGACTGGGTAACTCGAGCGGCGAGCTCGGCCACAATCTCATGGATCACATCATGGGCGGCGGCGCGACGGGAGAGCTGCCGTGGGCGAAGGATCGGAGGGAAGTTGGCAGACGCCCCGACGCGATATACGTCCCGCGATTCCGCAACGTGAAGACGAAGCACCCTGATTTCCAGCGCGGCTACGGATTCGAGGGAAGGGCCGAGCGCGCCGGATGGGAGCGCGGGGCGGAGATGGCGGGGTTTGGAGCTGGCTTCAAGAAATCGCTGATCGGGGATCTGGGCCCGTGGGAGATGTCGTTCGACGGATTCGGCGAGATGCTGCCGCGCCACGAGAACTACATAGAGATCGATCCGCATCTGGTGGATGCGTGGGGGATTCCGGCGCTGCGCATCCACTGCGCGTACAGCGACAACGAGCTGAAAATGCAGGACGACATGGTAGTGACGGCAACCGAGATGCTGGAGGCGATGGGCGCGAAGAACATCAGAACCTTCAAGGAGAACAATGCGCCTGGCCTCGTGATCCACGAGACCGGTACGGCGCGTATGGGCCGCGATCCGAAGACGTCCGTGCTCAACGCGCACAACCAGATTTGGGATGTCCCGAACGTCTTCATGACCGACGGCGCGTGCATGACTTCGACGGCGAATCAGAATCCCAGCATCACCTACATGGCGCTTACGGCCCGGGCTGTGGATTACGCGGTTGGGCAGATGAAGAGGCGCCAGCTCTAGTCATTCTTTGTTCAGGAGGATGCATGGTAGGGATACTCGCGCTGTGGCTTCCAATCCTGCTTTCCGCCGTCATCGTCTTCGTCGTGAGCTCGATCATCCACATGGCCTCGCCCTGGCACAAGAACGACTATCCCAGAATGCCGAACGAGGACCAGCTGAGGAGTGCGCTCAGACCGCTGGCGATTCCTCCGGGTGACTACATGGTCCCTCGGCCGGCGAGCAGAGAAGACCTGCGCTCGCCGGAGTTCGCCGAAAAAGTAAGACAGGGACCGAACATCATCGTCACCGTTCTGCCCAACGGTCCGTGGTCGATGAAGAGGAACCTCTCGCAGTGGTTCCTGTACGCGCTGGTAGTGAGTGTGTTTGCCGCCTACGTCGCAGGGCGCGCACTTCCTCCGGGTTCACCGTACCTCGCGGTGTTCCGATTCGTCGGCACGACAGCGTTCATCGGATACTCGGTCGCTCTCTGGCAGATGTCGATCTGGTACCGCCGCTCCTGGAGCATCAGTGCCAAGGCGACGGTCGATGGACTGATCTACGGTTTGCTCACGGCCGGCACATTCGGATGGCTGTGGCCACGATAGGTCAAAGCCCCCCTGTAGCTCCCAATCAAACGGAGATCTAAGAGCGACAAAATCCAGCCGCTGGACACTGGTCGCGACGATCCTGGCGTCGAGTATGACGTTCATCGACGGGACGGTCGTCAACGTCGCGCTCCCCGCGCTCCAGGCCGATCTTCACGCCACGATTACCGACGTCCAATGGGTCGTCGAGGCATACGCCCTGTTTCTGGGGGCGCTGATTCTTGTTGGCGGTGCGATGGGCGACCAGCTCGGCCGCAAGCGAGTCTTCCTCTTCGGCGTGTTGTCGTTCACCGCCGCGTCAGTTTTCTGCGGCCTCGCGACATCGCCCCGGGTGCTCATAATCGCGCGTGCGCTGCAGGGGGTTGGCGCTGCGTTCCTGGTGCCCGGAAGCCTCGCCATCATCAGCGCGACGTTTAGCGATGCGGAGCGCGGTCGCGCAATCGGTACCTGGTCGGGGTTCAGTGCGATCACCACCGCCATCGGCCCCGTCATAGGAGGATGGTTGATCGAGCACGTGAGCTGGCGTGCTGCGTTCTTCATCAACGCGCCCGTGGCCGTGATCGTGGTCGTGTTATCGCTCCGGTTCATGGAGGAGAGCCGCGATCCAGCGCGGACCACCACCATCGATTGGACTGGCGCGCTCCTCGGCGTTCTGGGACTCGGTGGCATTGTCTTCGGCCTGCTCGAGTGGTCGCCACTCGGTCCGACCCACCCACTTGTAATCGGCTCGCTGGTGCTCGGTGCCGTATGCCTCGTGCTGCTCGTGGTCGTGGAGCGACGTGCGCGCAATCCGATGATGCCCCTCGACCTGTTCCACTCCCGGACATTCAGCCTCGCCAATGTGCTGACGCTCCTGTTGTACGGCGCGCTCGGAGTCGTACTGTTTCTGCTTCCGCTCTATCTCATACAGGTGCAGCACTATTCGGCCACTGCGGCCGGAGCGGCACTGGCGCCGTTCGCAATAATCATGTTCACGCTGTCGCGATGGGCGGGCGGCCTCGTGGCGCGAACCGGACCAAGGCTTCCGTTGACAGTGGGTCCTGTCATCGCCGCTTTCGGAATCGCGCTGTTTGCGCGCGGCGGAATCAGCGGTTCCTATTGGTCGACTGTGTTTCCAGCGGTTTGCCTGCTCGGGTTTGGCATGACGATTACCGTTGCGCCGCTGACGACGACGGTCATGGGCGCGGTCGAGACCCACCGCGCCGGAGTCGCATCCGGCATCAACAATACTGTTTCCCGGGTCGCGGGGCTTCTCGCGATCGCCGTGTTCGGAGTGCTGCTGGCCCAGAAGTTCGACGCCGAGGTCCGGCCGCGTCTCGACCGTCTGGTGCTGCCTACGGCCGCGCGGACCGAGATCGAGAAACAGCTCCCGAAGATGGCCGGCGCAGAGCTCAAAAACATTGAGCTGGAGCCACCGCAGCGTGCAGCCGTCCTGCTCTCGATC
>Ga0193735_1000295_pt1 | contig 15812 bp, 8 predicted proteins | sample U1m2metaG_FD_145080 | JGI IMG/M metagenome (GOLD analysis project Ga0193735, IMG submission 145080) | Soil microbial communities from a riparian zone of the East river system, Colorado, United States - U1m2 | ecosystem: Environmental > Terrestrial > Soil > Riparian zone | place: USA: East River... | reverse complement strand
GGTTTCTCCATTGCTTTGCAGTTATGGCCGTCTTCACTCTCGCGGCCAGCCCGACTCTGGTGCTAAATACCGTTCAGTTTCACTCGCCCTTCAAAACAGGGTACGACTTTTGGCTCGCTGGAGGAGATTGGCCAGTAAGGTCCGCGATTTTTACTCCAGGCCACATCCCAAAGAACGCTGTGCTTCTATGGAGAGAATTAACTCTCCACCCAAAACTTTTTTCTGCGGTCCGCTATTTTGGCACCGGTACCTCCTTTGTCGCCCCAGTTATCCTTTTAGTTTGCGTTGGGGTGTTCTTCATCCGGCTCAACCGATTCGTGATCTGCGCTTTTGTAGCTGGTTTGAGTTTCTTTGTGTTGACCTCGAGCATGATTCCCGACTGGGTAGATGTGCGATACTATCTGCCGCTTCTAATTGTCTTAGTGGCCGTTGCCGTTCTACCTGTGATCTGGGCAGCAGAAAATCTTTTTGTGGCAAGACGAGCCGTCGCTTCTCTGGCAATTTTCGTTCTTTTTGCTGCGGCCTGTCTGGGTTATCCTTCGCGCTCGCTCTCCAACACACCGCAAATCGTTGCGTCTGGCCCACAGACGGAAGGGAATCGGTTTCAGGCCTGGGACGCTCTCCATTTCCCCACACCACCGCTGCCATCCCCGTGGTTGATGGCTCAAAGACATTTTCTTGAGATGTCCGGGCGCCAACCTGGAATTGTTCTAGCGGATATTAATCCTCTCTTCTTAAATGCGCTTTTGCCGGACCCATTTGTTGCGGCTCATCTCGATGGGGAAAGATATGTCAAATTCAGGCATGTCGTGACGTACGATCGCGCGCAGGCTCTCGCGCTGGTCAAACACGGCTTAGGGCAAGCGCGTCCGGTTTACGCGCTGTTCCTGTCCCAGAAAGAGATGGACGAAAAGGCAAAGCGATTGCCCCAGATTGATGGCTATGAGTGGGTCGTAGGTGAAACTCTGCCGGCGAAAGCGGTGATTTTGAAGCTCAGTCCCAAGTAACCAAATGCGAAAAGGAGGTTCGGTTTCGCTCGATCCTCGCTCACGGCCACGTAGATCTTTTTTTTGAACAGCGCAGTCAACGCTGCTTGGCAGCACGATGTAGCGGTATAAAGCGCAGCGCATCCTATCGAACCTGCAATTACGCAATTTTGCTGGAGAAAACGTCCGGCTGTGTTTGACTAGAAGGTTCGACGTTTGTGGTCAGAATGCCTGCGCAAGTCATAAAAATTAGCGGTGCCCGCCAGCACAATCTCAAGAACCTTCACGTGGAGATTCCGCGGGAAAAGCTGGTTGTTATTACCGGCTTGAGTGGTTCGGGGAAATCTTCACTGGCCTTCGACACGCTTTATGCCGAAGGACAACGCCGCTACGTCGAAAGCCTCTCCGCTTATGCTCGGCAATTTCTCGATCGAATGGAGAAGCCAAACGTCGATTTCATCCAGGGACTTTCGCCGGCGATCGCCATCGAGCAGCGTAGTGCCGGCGCGAATCCGCGATCTACCATCGCGACCACGACCGAAATTTATGATTATCTGCGGGTCCTCTTTTCGGCCATAGGCCAGCCGCACGATCCGCTGACGGGCCAGCCGTTGAGCCGGCAAACGCCCCAGCAGATTGTCGATCAAATCCTTGCTTACGAGCCGGAGTCGAAAATCATTCTGCTGGCGCCGCTGATCGAGAATCAGCCGGGAGAGTTTCGGGACGTAATAGAAAAGATCAGGCGCGAAGGATTCGTGCGGGCGCGAATTGACGGCCAAATTGTGGAGTTGGATCGCTCCGAACGGATCCGGCTCAACAAGGACAAACGGCACACCATTGAGGCGGTAGTGGACCGGTTGGTCATGCGTGATGGCATTCGCATCCGTCTCACTGATTCAATTGAAACTGCGCTGAAATGGGGCGGGAATCGCGTCGTCGTTCTGCGGCAACGGCGCGGTGATGGAGTGATGGAGAAACAGACTAATGAGAAAGTCACTACTCAAAAACTCCAGCACTCCAACACTCCAGCGGTCGAGTGGGAGGAACAGCATTACTCGACTGATTACGGAAACGCCGCGACTGGCTTTAGAATCGGCGAGCTAACTCCGAGACATTTTTCCTTCAACAGCCACCTCGGAGCATGCCCGGCTTGCCATGGACTTGGCACTCAGTTGGTTTGCGATCCCGAGCTGATGATTTCCGATCCGGGTAAAACGCTGGCTGACGGCGCGATCACGCCATGGCGGCGTGGGACGAAGCGAATGCAGGCATACTATCGGCATCTGCAAAAGGCGCTCGTGAAGCATTTTCACATCGATGAAGACGTGCCGTTCGGGGAACTGCCGGAACAATTCAAGCAAGCTCTTTACTTCGGTACTAATGGAACACCGATCGAAATGGATTTCAGCGACAATACCGGCGCTGGAAAAGTTGCAAAACCATTCGAGGGACTGGTGCCGCAGATGCAGCGCCTATACGAGCAGACTCAAAGCGAATTTACTCGCAATCGCATTCGGTCGTTCATGGCGCACGAACCATGCAAAGTGTGCAACGGAGCAAGGCTCAAACCGGAAATCCTCGCGGTCACCATAAAGGATCGGCACGCGGTTGAGCTGAACATTCATCAGCTGAGCGAGCTGACGACCGAAGCAGCCGCACGCTTTATTGCGGCGCTCGAGCTGACTACGCAGCAACGTGCCATCGTCCGCGATGTTGTGCGCGAAATTCAATCCCGCCTGCAATTTCTCGTCGAAGTTGGCCTCGGTTATCTCACACTCAATCGCCAGAGCGGGACACTGTCCGGCGGTGAAGCGCAGCGAATCCGATTGGCGACGCAAATCGGCTCCGGCCTCGCGGGAGTCCTTTACATTCTCGATGAACCAAGCATTGGACTGCATCAGCGCGACAATGCACGACTCCTAGGCACTCTGTGCCGTCTTCGCGACCTCGGCAATTCTGTCATTGTGGTCGAGCACGACGAAGAAACGATACGGGCCGCCGATCACATTATCGACCTCGGTCCCGGTGCGGGTCCGCGTGGCGGCGAAATTGTTGCGCAAGGTAGACTCGAAGACGTTCTGCGCGCGAAGCATTCTTTGACTGCCGATTACCTGTCCGGCCGCGCGCGAATCTCCATTCCCAAGCAGCGCGCTAAACCGCGGTCGACCGACAAATCCGAAGGCTGGCTAACATTAGTCGGGGCAACGGAAAACAATTTGCAAGACATTACCGTCTCTTTTCCGCTCGGTTGTTTTACTTGTGTGACCGGCGTTTCCGGCAGCGGCAAGTCTACTTTAGTAGACGACATTCTGCGACGTGCGCTGTTTCGACGTTTCCATAGTTCGAAGGAAAAACCGGGCGGCCATCGGGCAATTCGCGGAGTGGAACAAATCGACAAGGCAATTGTGATCGACCAAAGCCCGATTGGACGAACGCCACGGTCGAACCCAGTGACCTACACGGGCGCGTTCACTCCGATTCGCGAATTGTTCAGTCAATTGCCCGCGGCGCGGGTGCGCGGTTATGACGCGGGGCGTTTCAGCTTCAACGTTAAAGGCGGCCGTTGCGAAAATTGCGAAGGCGATGGGCTAATCAAGATCGAGATGCACTTTCTGCCCGACGTTTATGTCGAATGCGAGGTGTGCCACGGCAAACGCTATAACCGTGAAACACTGGAAATCACATACAAAGGTAAACACATTGCTGATGTCCTTGATCTGACCGTGGACGAAGCGGCCCGTTTTTTCCGAAATGTGCCCAGCATTTCTGAAAAGTTAGACTCATTACTGGATATTGGTCTCGGTTATCTACGACTTGGTCAGGCCGGAACAACTCTTTCCGGCGGAGAAGCCCAGCGCGTAAAACTGGCAACCGAGCTTGCGAAAAAGGCGACTGGACGCACGCTTTACATCCTTGATGAACCGACGACCGGATTGCATTTCGCCGATATCGAAAAATTGCTGCAAGTGTTAATGAAGCTGCGCAACGCGGGTAACACGGTGATCGTAATTGAACATAACTTGGAGATGATCAAGTGCGCGGACTGGATCATTGATCTGGGGCCCGAGGGCGGAAAGGGTGGCGGCGAGATCGTGGGAGAAGGTCCACCAGAGAAGATCGCCGAGTTGCCAGGCAGCCATACCGGGCAATATCTGCGGTCGTCCTTGAAGAACACATGAGCCTCAAGAGACGCATAGGACTGATGTGCCTTATGAGCCTGTTCGCGCAATTGGCCCGCGCAGACTTTTCCAACGAAATTTCCGATGCTAGCAGGCCAGTTGCAGAAGGGGTGCCGGAAGTAGCACTCGTGCGTTTGCAAGCGTTGTTAAATAACAATCTGCCAGAAGCCGAGTGGCGCGCAGTCCTGGAGAAGCTCGCCGAAGCGCAAATAGCTGCAAAGCAGCCAGAGAATACTCTGGTTTTGTTGGCAGATATCCGGGTACGCGAATTACCCTGGGCAAAATTTTGGCGTGCACAGGCCTTGGCCAGCCTGCATCGATGGGGTGAAGCCCTGCCGCTTTACGAGCAACTGGCCAACGATGAACGGTCGCCATTTCGCAGCGCGGCGATATTTGGAGCGGCTGAAATGCTGCGTGCATTGGGAAGACGCGATGAAGCGCTGAAGAAATTTACGCTTCTCATTCATAAGAAGGAATGGGCAACGCGGACGCAGTTGCGAGCAGCCGAATTGTACATTAAAACAGGCGATGCCGCCGGCGCGCGTCGCCTTCTTGAAGAGATGCAGCCCACATCGGTCGCGGAACGAAGAGAACGCCGGGTGTTGCGAGGACGCCTGGAACTAATGCAGCGGCGACCGGAAAGAGCGATCGGCATTTTTCAGGGTCTCTTGAAAAGACCACAAGGAGCAGCTCACTCCACGCTAATCGCGGCAGTCTTCGGTGTCGCGGAAGCGCAAGTGCAACTCAAAACGCCGGAAATCGCAGACGATGTCGTCGAGCAGTTTATTGATCGTCATCCAACAGATCCTGACCTTCCCCTGCTCTTCGCAAGACTCGATGAGTTGTATCGAGCGGAACACAAACCATCCCGCAACGAGCTGGAGAGATGGGTGCGCAGTCCCGAACAGCCACGACGAACATTTGCGCGATGGTATCTCGCGCGGTTCGAAATTCGTGCAGGGCGCAGGGAGCGAGCCCGACAATTATTTACCGATCTTCGCCACACCAGCTTCAAATCTCAGGCCATCGCACCCGCTCTGCTCGAGTTTGCACAATTCGAAGTCGAGGACAAACATTTCGATGAGGCGATTGCGATTTTGAACGACGCGCGCTCGTTTCATCCCGCGCCGTCTTTGCTTGCCCAAATCGATTTCCTATCCGCCCAAACGCAATACCTTGCGAGGCGATTTGGCAGAGCTTCCGCGGATTTTGAACAAATCGCGCGTTCCGGTTCGCCGTGGGCAAAGGTTGCGCTTTTCAACGCGTCCACCGGCTGGCTCCAACTCGGCGACCATACACGTTTTCTAGCTGATTACAGTGACTTGGAAAAATTGGGTGGCGACGAAGAGGCGCGTGCCGACCTGCGATTGGAGGAAGGCCTGGTGCAAGCGGCAAAAGGCGACGAAAAAGCGGCAAGATCGCTGCAACAGTTCATTCATGATTTTTCCAAGAATCCTCGCGTGTCGGAAGCTTTGGTCAGCCTGGCGGAACTGGCTTTTCATGCCTCGCCGCCGCGCCTCGATGAAGCGCGCAAGTATCTGACTCGCGCCGCCGAGTCGCCAACGGTGGTGGCCGCGGAACGCGGGGATTATCTCAACATCTGGGTTGAGGAATCAAGTGGTGGCAACGAAGCGAGAGTAATTGAGCTTGCAAAGCGCTTCCTCGAACAACATGGAACCTCGCCCTTCGCTCCGGAAGTTCGAATGAAGTTGGCTGAGCTTTATTACCGACGCCAGGACTTTGCGAACGCGCAGACTCAGTTTGAACTTATTGCGCAACAGACTCCCGATAATTGGTTTGGTGAAAAAGCCCTCTTCTTCGCGGCAGAGTCGGCAATGTCCAGCATGGGTGAGCATTCGCTGGACCGGGCGATTGTTCTATTTGATCAGGTGGTACGGCAGAACGGCGCGCTGCGATGGGCTGCGCGCAATGAACAGGCTGTGATTGAGCGCAAGCTTGGCAAACCCAAGGATGCTCTCGCCTTATACGATGAGGTATTGAAGAGCGAGGCCGGTCCCTCGGAAAAACGCGAGGCGCTGTGCGGCAAAGGCGACATTTTCTTTGAGATGGGCACGACCGACCCAAACAATTACCAGCGCGCGATCGAAATCTATGATCAACTCGCCTCCGATAAGGACGAGCCGATTCACTGGCGCAACCAGGCGCTCTTTAAGAAGGGATTGTGTCTGGAGAAAAAAAGCGACCGCGCCGATGCGCTTGCCACGTTTTACAAAATATTGGAGGAAGACGCGCGTCCAGATCGGCGGCGCGAACTCTTCTGGTATTACAAGGCGGGGTTTAACGCCGCGCGGCTGCTGGAGGAAGATTCGAAGTGGGAATCTGCCGCTGCCATCTATGAGAAACTCGCTGCAGCGGGAGGCAGCCGAAGCGAAGAAGCAAAAGCCCGTCTTACCAATCTTCGCCTGGAGCATTTCCTTTGGACGGACTGATCGCAGGGCGTCGGTGTGGCTCAAAATGTCGGTTTTTTGTCCTAAAACGATGGCGAATAAGCTTGCAGGAAATTCAAAGCGGCATCACACTTAGGCCGTGAAAACAGTAGACAGACCAGGTCGCTTGGGCGGCTGGTCGGTCCGATGCGCGAGCGTCGTGCTTGCGTTCGCGTTTTGCGCATCGGCTGCTGCTGATCCGAGCAAGAACGTCGTGCTCCGGCCACAACCACAGCAGGTCGTCAAGACCTCAAAGAAGATGTGCTACACTGTGGCCGCAGGCTCCCGCATTCCGCAACCTTGCGATCGGTTAGCTGCAATTCCGACCACTCATGGCGCGTTGGATATTTTAGGCCACCGTAACGGGCAATAACCTAAAAGTCCGACGATTTCGCCGGTCATGGCGTGCTGCCGGCGGCAGCGCGGACGTAGTTTTATTTTTTTGCGCGCCAAGCCATCCTTGCGCGCAGTCGCGCTCCCACCTTTTCAATTGGATGCTTTTCGGCGGCCCGCAACAATTGCACGTAGCGTCTACGGGGAGGTTTAAGTTCTCGAATAAATTCACGCGCAAATTGGCCAGAGCGGATTTTTTGCAGCACTGATCTCATCTGCTTTTGCACAGTTTGATCGATGATTTTTGGACCAACCGTCAGCTCGCCCCATTTGGCGGTATCGGAGATCAATTTGCGCATACCTGAAATTCCGGCCTGGTGGATGAGGTCGACGATGAACTTGAGTTCGTGGAGGCATTCGAAGTAGGCAAGCTCAGGAGGATAGCCGGCGCCAACGAGCGTATCGAAACCGGCACGAATGAGCGCGCTCGTTCCACCGCAAAGGACGGCTTGCTCGCCAAAAAGATCGGTTTCCGTCTCCTCGCGAAAAGTTGTCTCGATTACGCCGGCACGCGTGCAACCGATTCCCTTTGCCCAAGCCAGGGCCGTTCGCTTCGCGTGCCTGCTGGGATTTTGATGAATTGCGATCAGACCGGGCACGCCACGTCCTTGTAGAAACTCGCGGCGCACCATGGGGCCAAGACCTTTCGGTGCCACCATGATAACGTCCACATCTCTCCGGGGAACAATAGTCCGATAATGAATCGCAAAGCCGTGCGCGAAGAGCAGCGTTTGGCCAGATCGCAAATTCGGCGCGATCTGTTCCGCATAAATTCGCGGCATCTCGCTGTCTGGAAGCGCAAGGAAAACGATGTCTCCGCGTCGCGTTGCTCCGGCTGTGTCCAGAACTTCGAGACCACTGCGTCTGGCGCGGACGCGTGATTTGCTTCCAGAATACAGCCCGACAATTACACTAATCCCGCTGTCCCTGAGATTGAGGGCGTGAGCGCGACCTTGTGCGCCGAACCCAATCACTGCGCATTTTTTTCCCTTCACCCAGCGGAGATCGGCATCTTTGTCGGTGTAAATACGCGCGGCCAAATTTTACTCGCGAATGCTTTCGGAGTTAACTGCCTGGCTTGCTCAAGACGGAATTCGCTGTCGCAAGCACCCACTTATCCTCGTTATCCGTAAGCCCAGCCAGGAAATGGCGGATCCGGCGGAAGGACTGTCGCAAAAACAAATCGGCAGCGAACTTGTCAGGTGACGAAGAACTTCCATTGCGTTGCGCAAATTGAAGCTCGGCGTCATGACGACTGAGCACGCAGGTTGAGGCAAAAAGGTCCATCGCCGCGTTTGCGATCCGCTCCTGGACAAGCTGCATATCAAGTATCGGCTCGCGGTAAGTAATCAGTGCGCGGTTCACAGCTACATTAAAACGCCAAATTAAGCGTCCAAGTTGATTGGCAAACCATCGTAGCTCGGCGCTGCGTACTGGAATCTCCGGAACCCGCACGGCCGCACCGAGCCGATGTTTGCCAGCTGTCCACGCTTTCGCGAAGCCCCGCTCGCGTGTCGGTTTCATCATCGTATCGTAGATTTCCTTGAACTCCATGCCGGGTCCACGCATCCCTACCAGTGCGACAAACGAAGTCAGCACTTCGTTCGCGCCTTCGCCGATCTGGTTAATGCGCGCGTCGCGCATCATTCTTTCCAGCGGACAATCGACAAAATATGCCGAGCCGCCATAAATCTGAAAGACGTCGTTGATGCACTCCCAAAGCCGCTCGGTCGTAAACACTTTTAGCATCGCCGTCTCGAGCATGTAATCCTCCAGCCCGCGATCGATTAGCGACGCGGTGATCGTGGTCATCGCTTCCATCGCGTAAGCGTCTGCCGCGATGCGCGCGATTTTCTTTTGGACCAGATGAAAATTACCGAGCGTTTTGTTGAATTGTTTGCGCGTGTTTGCGTGTTCGATCGCCAAACGCAAACAAGTCTTGGCCGCGCCGGTGCAGCATGCGCCGAATGTTGTGCGTCCGAAATCGAGAACCGTCAGCGCGACCTTGAGGCCTTTGCCCGGCGGGCCGAGAATATTTTCCTTGGGAACTTTGACGTCACGCAACGCGAATCGGCCAGTCGCCGTGCCGCGGATTCCCATCTTCGGCATTCGCGCCTCGAGCATTTCGAATCCAGGCATGTCCGGTGTGACTAGGAATGCCGTGATCGAGGTCTTGTCCGATCCGGGCACCGGCGTGCGCGCCATCACGGTCAGCACATCTGCGATTGCAGCGTTGGTGATGTAGCGCTTTTCACCGTTCAGAACGAAATGCGAGCCGTCTTCGCTCGGTCGCGCTTGCATTTGCACGTTCGCCGCATCCGATCCCGCTTCCTTTTCGGTCAGCGCAAATGCACCCAGCTGCTCGCCCATCGACAATTTTGGAAGCCATCGCTGATTTTGCTCGTGCGTTCCAAAGAGCAACAAGGCGCGAATTCCAATCGAATGGTGCGCATTCACAAAAACCGAAGTCGATGCACAGCGGCGACCGATCTCTTCCAGGATCTTGCAGTTGGCCATCTGGGAGAATCCGCGCCCGCCATATTCTTTCGGCGCGGTCATGCCGAGCACGCCGACTCGGCCAAGCCCATCAATCACGCTGCGCGGTATATCTGCTTTTCGATCGATCTCCGCAGCATCGAGATGCTCGTCCAGAAATTGGCGAAGCTCCTTGAGAGTTCCGTCCAATTCGCCTTGTTGAGCCACCGGGATGCCCGGATAAGGCATTACCCAATCGGCAACGAAATGTCCCTGGAAAAGTCCTTTGGCGAAACCAAGCGCCTGCGGACCTGCAAAAAGCAGTTCCTCTGCTTGTTGAATTTCGTTCTGTCGCTGCGCGTCGAGCTTATTCATTCAATTTGTCTTTAAAAAAACGGGCGACGCATTGTAGCCACGCGCGCGCGTGTGTCCAATCACGCGGCGCACATCGAATTCAGAAATCCATCAGATCCTGATGGTCCAACCCCGAGACAGCAGCCAGGATTGTAGCGGCGCAATCTGAAAATTTGAACCGATAGAAGCTACGGATTGATGTGTCGCTTCAGCTGCACCCCTGACTGGTGCCGCACTCCGTGCAAACACCGCAGGCGCCGGCACGAATCACCTTGTCGCTGCCGCATACTGAACAAGTGATTCCCATAAAGATACTCCCAAGCGCCACTGTTACCCGGTCGGCGTGACTATTGCCGTTCCCGTTTTGTCGGCCAGATTCGGAATCGCCGGGCGGATGATTTGTGATTACATCAATCACTTCTTTCTCGGCAGTCCGCGCCAAATCGGAGACTGGCCGATTCACAGCCTTTTTCTCGATCTCCGCAATTTCCTTCAGCGGCAGATCCGGCTGGCCTCGGTTGGGCGAAGTCGCTTCCTTGTAACCTTTGATGAACTGGCAGCCCAGCCAGCGAAATACGTAATCCGTGATGCTGGTGGCGTGGCGGATATCGGAGTTCTTTGTGAAACCGCTGGGCTCAAACCGCTGGTAAGCAAATTTCTTTACCAGGCTTTCGAGCGGCACGCCGTACTGGAGAGCGATGGAAGTGAGCGTGCCGACTGTGTCCATCAATCCGCCGATGGTGCTGCCTTCTTTGGACATGGTGATGAAAAGCTCGCCCGGCTGACCGTCTGCGTAGAGCCCGACGGTGATGTAACCTTCGTGACCGGCAATCTCGAACTTGTGGGTAAGCGACATGCGGGTGTCAGTCATGCGGTGGCGCACCGGTTGATCGACCAGGCCGCGCAACGACGCCACTTCCTGTTCCAGTTCGAGAATGCGTTTCTGAAGATCCTCATCCCCCGTAGCGATGGAGACGCCGCCGTCCGTATCGGCGGCCGCAGTGCCCATGTCTTTTGTCTTTCGGGTGTTCAGCGGCGCGGACCGCTTCGAGCCCTCCCGGTAAATCGCCACCGATTTCAAACCAAGTCGCCACCCTTCGACGTAGGTGTTCATGATGTCATCCACTGTGGCGGCTTCCGGCATATTGACCGTCTTTGAAATTGCGCCACTGAGGAACGGTTGCGCGGCGGCCATCATTCGGAGATGCGCCATGTAATTGAGACTGCGCTCGCCTTTGAACGGCTTGAACGCGCAATCGAAAACCGGCAAGTGCTCCGGCTTTAATCCGGATGAGATTGTCGATCCATCCGTATCGGTGACGTCCTCGATGGTGTCGAAAGCGTCAATGTGCGCGACGATGCGCGCGATCTCGTCGGAATTGTATCCTAGTTTCTCCAACGCAGGTTTAATCGTTTGGTTAACAATTTTCAGCATTCCGCCGCCCGCAAGCAGTTTGTATTTCACCAGCGCGATGTCCGGTTCAATTCCTGTCGTGTCGCAATCCATCAGGAAACTGATGGTGCCCGTCGGCGCAAGCACAGTGACTTGCGCGTTTCGATAACCGTAGCGCTTTCCAAGTTCCGCTGCGCTGTCCCAAACTTTCGCAGCCTCTTCTTTCAAATGTGCGAATTCCTTCGCATCTGAGATTTCGCGCACCGCGTCCCGATGCAATTCAATCACTTCCAGCATCGATGCGACGTTGTCCTTGGCGACCGGTTTCGGCACGCCGCTGGCGCGTGCGTCGCCATAACCCGGAAACGGTTCGATCGCCCGCGCCAATCGTGCGCTTTGTTCGTAAGCTTCGCCGGTCATGATCGCAGTGATCGCGCCGCAGAGGGCCCGGCCTTGGACACTGTGGTAACCAAAACCATAGCTCATGATGAGCGACCCGAGGTTCGCGTAGCCGAGTCCAAGTGTGCGGAAAATGTGCGAGTTCTCCGCGATTTCTTTGACCGGATAACTCGCGTTATCGACAATGATTTCCTGTGCCGTGATGAAAATGCGCACCGCCGACTTGAAACGCTCGACATCAAAGTCGCCCTCCGGGGTCTTAAACTTCATCAAATTCAGCGAAGCCAGATTGCACGCGGTGTTATCGAGGAACAGATATTCCGAGCACGGGTTCGTGGAATTCTGACGATCCGTGCCTTTGCAGGTGTGCCATTTGTGGATCGTGGAATCGAACTGCATCCCCGGATCGCCACAGATGTGTGTTCCTTCGGCGATTTTTCGGAGCAGCGTACGCGCGTCTTTGCGTTCGCACGATTTGCCGTCCGTTACGCGGCGCGTCCACCACTCACGGCCTTCCAGCGCCCCCTCCATGAATTCGTCGCTTACCCGCACGCTCACATTTTCGTTCTGATACATGACCGATCCGTACGCATCGCCGTTGTAACTGCCGTCATAGCCCTGCTCGATCAGCGCCCACGCCTTCTTTTCTTCCTTCTGTTTGGCATCGATGAACTCCTCGATGTCCGGGTGCCAATCCTTGAGCGTGTTCATCTTCGCGGCTCGCCGGGTTTTGCCGCCGCTCTTCACCACGTTCGCAACCTGGTCGTAAACTTTCAGGAACGAGAGCGGCCCGCTGGGTTTGCCACCGCCACTCAATTTTTCTCTCGTTGACCTGAGCGAAGAGAGATCGGTGCCGGTACCGCTGCCATACTTGAAGAGCATCGCTTCACTGGTCGCCAGCCGCATGATGTCTTCCATTGTGTCCTCCACACTCTGGATGAAACACGCGCTCCCCTGCGGATATTCATACTGCGACGCAGCCCGTTCCGCCTTGCCCGTCTCCCGGTTGTAGAAATAATTGCCAGCACCAGCGCCTTTGCCCACGCCATATTGATGATACAAGCCGACGTTGAACCAGACCGGCGAATTGAACGCGCCGTACTGGTGCAAGCACAGCCAGGTCAATTCATCGTAAAAAACCTCCGCACCTTCCGCATCCTCGAAGTAACCGTCCGCCAGTCCCCAGTCGGCAATCGTGCGCGTGACGCGGTGAATCAGCTGACGCACCGAAGTTTCTCGTCCGCCCTTGTATGGATCGGTGCCGTTCGCGATGTCGCCGTAAAAATATTTCGAGACTGCTATTTTGGTCGCGAGCGCGCTCCAGCTTTTCGGGACTTCGATGTCCTCCTGCTTAAAGATGACTTTTCCACTGTCATCGGTGATTTCCGCCGTGCGCTGTTCCCATTCAACCTGATCAAATGGGGCAACAGCGGCATTGCTGAACACGCGCTCAAGACGCAGGCCGGTCTTTTTCTTTTTGTCGGCCTTGTTTCTTCGGCGCACAGCCGGTTCACGTGGTCCTTTAAGTGAGGCTGGCGGAATTCCGGGTTTTAGTTGAATCATGGCGATGAGGGAGGGTTGAAGTTTTCAATAATGTGCGAATACTTGTGAACAGCGGCGCAAACAACTTGTGAATCCTGGTGAACAACAAGTAATAGCGTTGCCTGTCCTTGGGACACACAATATGCAGCCCTCCGTTCAGGCGTGGCAAGTCTAAAATTGTAACATTTTTCAGCGCCTAGGGGGCCGATTCACCTTGATCGACCGCCGCCTTCGCCAGAGCCTCGATGTAGCGCTCGTCGGTCCCACAACAGCCACCCAGAATAGCGAGATTGAACTCCCGCGCGCATGTCAATTCGTCCCGAGCCCAAATGTGAACATCGGTCGCAGCCAGATGGTTCAGTTTGTCGAGGTCCTCGGGCGGAAGGGGTGAGGCGTTCGCTTTTAATCCGCGAACGCGCTTGAGAGAGCGGACTGGGCAGTGCGTAAAGCCTGCAGCGCCGTTTGGGCGTGTGTAGGATAAAGGCAACCGATCATATAGTGGCGCGGAGCCGGCGAGATTGAACGCTCTCGTGCGGCTTCGCCTTTGCAAACACACGGCGGACCCTAAAATTGCGCATCCTAAAATACGATCGACAATATCGAGCGATTGGAAGGGTGGCTGAGTCCGGTTTAAGGCACTCGACTCGAAATCGAGCGTGGGGAAACCCACCGTGGGTTCGAATCCCACCCCTTCCGATGAGTTGTTGTAAGCGGCTCAGAATCAGGTAAAGCTTTGGGAATCAATGGCGCGGAATCCCGCTGTGTCACACACAACTGTAACACTTACACAGCCAATTCCGATGCCGCGCCACACACATCTACTGCGCAGAGGTTCCCAATACTACGTCAACGCGAGAGTCCCCAAAGACCTGCGCGACGTTCTGAAAAAAAGGCGCCACGATCTTCTACCATGCCGACGCATGTCGAGATGCCTCCATCCCCTGCAGCACTCAGTCCTACGTCATTTGGTAAGATTTTCGTGAGCGCTGGTGATGACATGCATGGAAGATGGATGCGCTTCTATTCAGTCGTGTACCTGCTTGGTGGCAGAATCTTCTATAAAGACTTGCTGAGCGGCGATGTCGAAGTTGTCGTGCAATTTTGATTGCACTATGTACTTGCCTACTGACACACCTGTACGGTAATCCCGTCACACACGGCGGCAAAGTCGCCCGTTGATTTTCAACACTTTACGGATTCTGGGGGTTCATGATGAAAAACAATCGCAATGCAAAATCTGGCAAGCGGGAAATGAACGGAGAATACTGAAATGGAATCACCTATGCGAGCATGTGTAGTTCACAGTCAAGATGTCGATTCGGTTGACGCGGTCGCGGAACTGATTGCTGGCGCGAAGGTCGCCCTGGGAGCGTCCTTGCCCCGCGTGGCGATGCTGTTTGCCGGGATCGATCACGACTTTGCGATTGTGCTGGAGCAGATCAACGCCCAGTGGCCGGGGATCGCGCTCATCGGTTGCACGACCGACGGTGAGATGTCATCGCACATCCTCTTTGCGGAAGATTCGCTCGCTCTGGTCTTGCTTTCGGGCGATGACTTTCACGCGGTATCCGGTGTGGCCAGGTCGGTCTCGACCGATGTGGCGGGGTCTATTCGCGCCAGTGCTCACGATGCGGTCCAGCGTCTGGCCGGAACGGGCGGTGGAGATCGTCGAGGCGATGGCGGAGCGCCGCGCCTGTGCATCACCATGCCCGACGGCCTGACTGTCAGCGGGTCCGCTGCCCTCAATGCGCTGCAGACGGCGTTGGGCGATGCGGTCCCGATCTTCGGCGGTACCGCCGGCGACCAATGGCGATTCAAGGGCACCAGGCAGTTCCATGGCACGGAAGTGCTTCAGGATTCCGTGCCGTTCCTCCTCTTCGGGGAGGGTGTTGTCTTTTCCTTTGGCGTGGATACAGGATGGCGTCCCATCGGGCGCGAGGGGCGGGTCACTGATGTCGATGGCCACGTGGTGCGGGCGATCGATGGCAAGCCCGCGACCACCTTCTACCGGGAGTTCCTAGGCAACGCCGACATCACCCACCTGACGGAGTATCCACTGGCGGTAACGGCCGATGATGGTCGAGGGTATTACCTGCGTGCTCCAGGCCGGACCGATGAGGCCAGCGGCTGTATCCACTTCCTCGGCGATGTGCCGGACGGCGCCCGCGTCCACATCACCACAACCAATCGCGACCAGATTCTGGCCGCGACCCGCACCTCCTTTCAGCACGCCTTGGATGACTTTCCCAAGGACTCCGGGGGCAGCGGCAAGCCGGCCCTCGCCCTGTGCATCTCCTGCGCCGGGCGCAAGCAGATCCTGGGTTCGCGGACTCAAGAGGAGGCGCGCATTGTCAACGAACTGCTGGGCGATGTGCCCGCGGTCGGCTTTTACGGATATGGTGAAATCGCCCGACTGGCGAAGGATGGCATCTCGCACTACCACAACGAGACGTTCACGACGCTGCTGTTGGGCGGCCGAGTCGGGAGTGCGTGATGGAGACCGACGACGTCGGCAAGCTCCAGAAGGAAATCCGCTCCCTTAAGAAGCAGGTGGAGCGGCTGGAGGCAAGCCGCGCCACGTTTGAGCTGATGGTCGACCGCAACGACAAGCTGCTCAGCCGCCAGCTCGAGCAGACGCAGCGTC
>Ga0193735_1000294_pt1 | contig 15841 bp, 12 predicted proteins | sample U1m2metaG_FD_145080 | JGI IMG/M metagenome (GOLD analysis project Ga0193735, IMG submission 145080) | Soil microbial communities from a riparian zone of the East river system, Colorado, United States - U1m2 | ecosystem: Environmental > Terrestrial > Soil > Riparian zone | place: USA: East River... | reverse complement strand
GGCCTGGTCGCCTACCCGCTCCAAATCGGAATTAATTTTGATCACGGCCATGATGAAACGAAGATCCACTGCCATGGGCTGCTGCATGGCGAGAAGGTCGAAAGCGAGTTCGTCGATCTCACGCTCCGCCGCGTTGATCTGGGTCTCGCCTTCGAGCACCATGTGACAGATTGTCAGGTCGCGCTCGGTGTAAGCGCGGCAGGCACGGTCTACAGCCTGCTCGGCCAGTCCACCCATGAGCAGCAAACGCTGCCGAAGTTCATCGAGGGCCTGCTGAAACCGGGTACGCATTATCCAAACCTGCCTGTGATGTAGTCTTCCGTCCGTTTCTCGGACGGTTTGGTGAAAATCTTTTCGGTCTTATCAAATTCGATCAGGCGCCCCAGGAGAAAGAACCCTGTGTACTCCGCCACTCGAGCCGCCTGTTGCATATTATGCGTGACAATCACGATCGTGTAATGCTCTTTGAGTTGAAAAATCAGGTCTTCAATTTTGCCGGTGGAAATGGGATCGAGTGCAGAACAAGGCTCGTCCATGAGCAGAACTTGAGGTTCGACAGCTAGAGCGCGCGCGATGCAGAGGCGCTGTTGCTGTCCACCGGAGAGGCTGGCTCCGGATTTTTTGTGCAAGTCGCCCTTAATTTCGTCCCACAACACCGCCATCTTTAATGAGTTCTCGACGATTTCGTCCAACTTGTGACGATCACTGAAGCCATTTAGCCTGAGCCCGGCGGCAACGTTGTCGTAAATCGACATGGTGGGAAATGGATTCGCCTTCTGAAACACCATACCTACATGACGTCGAACGTAGACCGCCGGCGTACCGTTATAAATTTCTAGCTCACCAACACGGACCCGGCCTGTAACGCGAGCGTCGCGCACGGTTTCATGCATTCGGTTCAGGCAGCGAACGAAGGTGGACTTGCCACAACCCGAAGGTCCGATGATCGCCGTGGCATGTTTGGCGGCCACATTCATGCTGATGTCTTGAAGAGCCTGAGTCTTGCCGAACCAGGCGTTCAGATTTTCGACCTGGATGCCAATCTCGGTATTCGGTTCGGCGTTCAATTGGCTCCCTTCAACATCCCGCGGCTGGCCGCGATGCGAACGGCGCCCACTGAAACTACGATCAGCACAATCAGGACAAGCGCTCCCGCCCAAGCTTGGCGGTGCCATTCGTCGAAGGGAGAAATGGCGTAGGTAAATATCTGCAGCGGCAGCGCGGCGGTGGGCTGCTCCATCTTGAAATTCCAATACTGATTGCCAAAGGCGGTAAATAGCAAGGGTGCAGTTTCTCCGGCCACGCGGGCAAAGGCCAGCATCACCCCAGTGATCACGCCGGACGTCGCCGTGCGCAATGTAATCGACAGTGTGGTCCGCCAACGAGAAATTCCCAAACCATAGGAAGCTTCACGCAGCGAGTTCGGCACCAGGAGCAGCATCTCTTCCGTAGTACGACTGATGGTTGGAATCATCATCAGTGAGAGAGCGACTCCGCCCGCCAGCGCCGAGAAGTGCCCCTGCGCGAGGACAACGATGCCGTAGGCCACAATCCCAATCACGATGGAAGGCACGCCGTTCAGAACGTCAGCGGTGAAGCGGATGACATCTCCAAAGCGATTCTGTCCATATTCGGCCAAATAGATGCCGGCGCCGATACCGAACGGCACACCGATCACACTCGCGATGAGCAGAATAAAGGCAGAGCCGGCGATTGCATTGGCCATTCCTCCTCCGGCCTCACCGACGGGCTTGGGAGTCTGGGTAAGGAACGCCCAATTCACGGAACCGATGCCGCGATAAACCAGATAGCCAAAGACTGCGACCAGCGGAGTGAGGACGAGGATAACCGCACCGACGGCTGCGAACGTAACGGCACCGTTAACTACACGCCGGCGCAGATTGACCCGTGGCACGTCCTTTCTCGAAGTGGCAATAGGACCCTCAGGCATGGGTCCTCGCAGGAGCTCCACGGGTTACGGACCAAACCAAAAGTTGCGCCAGGATGTTGACCACCATCGTAACCAGAAATAACGCGAGACCGACTTCGATCAGAGCGCTGAGATAAAGGTTCCCCGTGGCCTCGCTGAATTCATTGGCAATAACACTGGCCATGGTGTAACCGGGAGCGAACAAAGAGCGAGCGATCTCAGGACGATTGCCGATCACCATGGTCACGGCCATGGTTTCCCCGAGGGCGCGCCCTAAACCCAGAATTACTCCACCCATAATGCCGGCACGCGCATTGCGCAGCACGCCCATGCGAATCATTTCCCAACGGGTGGCGCCTAGGGCCAGTACTCCTTCCCGCTGCTGTTGCGACACAGCGGTCATTACCTCGCGCGTAATGGAGGAGATGATAGGGACAATCATGATGGCCAGAATGATTCCGGCCGCGAGCATCCCAATGCCATAGGGAGGGCCCTCAAAAAGACCGGTCCATCCCAAATAACGAGCTAGCCAGGGTTGAACATACTGTCGAAGCAGAGGAACTAGAACGAAGATTGCCCACAAGCCATAAATTACGCTGGGAATGGCGGCCAGAAGTTCGGTAGTAAAAGCTAGGGGACCGCGCAGCCAGCGCGGCGACATCTCCGTGGTGAAGACCGCAACGCCGATGGCCAAGGGTACGGCCAGTATGAGGGCCAACAGCGAAGAGACAACGGTGCCGTAAATAAATGGGAGGGCGCCGAATTGGTCGTTCACCGGATCCCAATTCTGGCCCAGGAAAAACTTGAAGCCAAAGGCATGCCATGAGAGCTGGGATTTAGAGATCAGTTCGTAAAGCACCAGGCCAACTACGGCGATTATGGCGAGCGCGCAACAAAGGACGAGACCGTGGAAAACATTGTCGGCTAAACGGCCCCCAGCGTTCTTAAGGAAAACGGTCGAAGACGAACTGGCCTCATGCGCAAGTTTTGGCCCGGCAACAGGTTTGGGGCCAGTCATGCCCGGCACTCGAAGGGCTCCGTTTGCCATTGTCAGAAGGCTACCAAAGCAGTGTTACAGGAGTGTTAAAAGCAGATCTCTCCCCAGTCGTCGCGGGGTACGGCATCGGGTCCAAGTTATGTAAAGCGGGTTGCCAGCCGATCGACTGGCAATCGGCTTTGGGTTTGTTTAAAAGCTGTAAGCCAAGTCAAATTGCATACGCCTGAGATTTGGCTCGGCAGTTCCCGGTGTGGTGCCGGAAGCCACGACAGCATGCTGCAGATTGATGTTGAGCGTCCGTCCAACCCACAGAGTATAGGCCGCAGTGACATTGTTACGCAGTTTCCAGGAACCGAAAATCCGGTGCTGCAGGATATTGGTGGGAGCTCGTTGATCGCTCTCCACGAAGGCCGCAAGCGCCGAGTCCTGTTCCTGCCTCGCCCAAGCGTATCCGAACTGGACGTCGCCCTTGTTCTTGGCCTGCCCGAAGCTGATTTCTGCCAGATAAGCGTGTGACTGCTTGCCCAAGTTGGTCAGTTCAAGTCCGCTGGGATCGAGCGGGTGGTCTTTTGCGCTCAGGTTGTTTTCATATTCGAGCAACAGGTTCAGAGGCAAGCGAGCCAGGCCGGTCTTGATCTGGTTATTCAGAATGAAATCCGCATAGAAGAACTGAGACCAGAAGTGTGCTTTGCCAGCGGCATCGGTCAAGGTCGCGTTGGTTATCCCGTTGGGGCCGAAAGCGCACGGCGGGACGGTGGGCAACCCCGCACCAGTTGCGCAACCCGGGCCTTCGCCCGGAACAGGCAGGCCGCCGGTGGTAGTGGTGGCTTGAGTCGCGAACGCGCTCGCTTGGAGGATGGTGTCCGGATTGTTCCACTTCATCAAGCTAAATGAAGGTGTGGTGGTAAGCGGGCCCATCTGCAAACGAGCGGAAACCTGTCCGCCTATGTTGTAGGAGTCGCCGCCCTTGGAAATCTCGTTGACGAGGAGTTGCATTGCCGTAAACGAAAGATTTTTTACGAACGGGGTGTTGAAATCCCAGGCGAACTTTTCGCTGAAGCCTTCAGGATTGAGATCGTTGTCGAATGTTTGCGGAGTACGAATCCAGCTGTAGGAGAACTTGCCGCCGGTTAACGAGATCCACTTGTGGGCCAGTGGGTTGTAGGTGACAAATGCCCTATCAATCCCGATGGTGTGGCGGTCAAAAAAATTGGTCATCGTAGAGTTTGTGGTCGTGGGATCACCCAGCGAACCGCTCGCGAGATAGAAGCCGCCGATGAAATCGTCGCTTAACTTGCCGTCCACGCCGAAACGCGCGCGAAAGCGGCCCCGGTTTCGGTCGAAAAAGCCGGGAGCACTCTGGAAGAAGCTCTCTCCGCGGATTCGCACATCTCCATTGAAGCGGAACCGACCCAGAAGACCTTCGAGAGCTGAGACGCGCTTCTGCTCATCCTGGGTTCCGACGGCGGTATTGGTCAGCGTGGTTTTTACGTCAGCCATGTCGCTGGACAATTTGGCCACGCTCTCCTTCTCCTCGGTCGTCGTACCCTCTATTGAAGCCGCTTTCTGCTGAGCCTCGCTGGCGGCGTTCTGTGCCTGCTGGAGTTGCTGCTGAGTTTGTTGCCACGATTGATCGCGTTGCTGCAATTGCTGTTTTAACTGTTCGATCTGCTGTTGCTGGGCTGCCAAAGCGTCGCGCAGCGATTGCACGTCCTCTGCTGTTACAGCGGGCTGGGCGGGAGGAGCCGCCTTTCGTGACTTCGGTCTGGGAGCAGTCTGCGCCACCAGCGTTGTCGCTAACAGCGGAACCACACACCACCTCAGAACAGACTTCATCTTCTCTCCTTTTGCTTCGCCGAGCGAAGGCGGCTGGTTGGACTGAACTCAGAACTTGACTGATGAACCCAGGGCGATTGAACGACTACTTAACTTGCTTTATCGTTTCCTTGACTTTCGCGACCACGCTCTCGGGCAGAGGCGCGTAAGAGAGGTCGGCTGTCATTTTTTGTCCGTCCGCAACCATCCAGTTCAGGAAATCGCCGATGATCTTTCCCTTGGCAGCATCCTTCGACGTAGAGGGGATTAACAGCCAGGTAAAGCTGGAAATCGGATAAGCATCCTTGCCGGGAGCGTTGGTGATCGAAACGCGGAAGTCTGCGGGCATGTTTTTGACGGATGCTGCGGCCGCTGTGACGCTATCCAGGCTTGCTTTCACAAACTGCCCAGCGGCATTCTTAACCGATCCATAGGCGATGTGATTTTGCACGGCGTAGATAAGCTCTACGTATCCGATTGAGCCTTGCATCTGGCGGACCATGCCGGCGACTCCCTCATTGCCCTTGCCACCCAGGCCCACCGGCCACTTCACCGAGGTGCCTTTGCCTACCTGGTTTTTCCAGTCGGTACTTACTTTGGAGAGATAGTCGGTCCAGATGTAGGTCGTGCCACTTCCGTCGGAGCGATGGATGACGATGACGGGCTGGTTGGGCAGATTGACGCCGGGATTTGCCTTGGCGATAGCAGCATCATTCCAAGACGTAATCTTGCCCAGGAAAATATTGGCTAGCAGCTCCGGAGTAAACTTCAACTCTTCGCTGACACCGGGAATGTTGTATGCGGGAACGTCGGCGCCCAGTACGGTCGGAATGTGCAGGATCTTGGTTTTGGCCTGGGACAACTGCTCGTCAGTCATCGGACCGTCGGTGGCGCCAAAATCCACTGTGCCCGCTAAGACCTGGCGAATCCCGCCTCCGCTACCGATGGACTGGTAGTTGAACTGAATATCAGAATGCAGCTTGTTATATTCGCTGAACCATTTGGAATACATGGGGTAAGGAAAAGTTGCGCCTGCCCCGTTCAGCGTGGTCGTCTCTCCCCACATGGGGATTGCCAGTAAAAACAAGAAAATGCTTATGCGCCGTAGCACTCGAATGTTTCCTCCTGAATTGATGCCTACACTTTTAGTGGGTATGTGTTACAGCAGTGTTACAGGCAGGTGAATTTCTGATGACACCACGACAAGTTAGTGCGGGGGTTTCTGGCTCCAGCGAGAACAGCTGTGCCAATCTTTCGCCCTGCTGGGTTTCAATTGTTTCCAATTCCACTTTTTGCCTTGACAGTCGTCCGACCCTGGAGTATCACAGGCAATCGGCCGACCCCGTTGACGAATGTTGACGGGCTCGTCTCAACCTTCGCTAGCGCTCCCTTAGAAACCGAATCGGCAGACTAGCTAGCGGGGGCTGGTTTCTCGTTTCCGTCTCTACTAAGGCCCCGATCCCTGTTTCCCGGTTTTCCCACGGCCCCGGGTCCCCATTCGCCAAAGGGTTAAGTAACGCGCTGTGAAAAATCATTTCAGCGGGGAGGATATGCGCATGCGAATGCAAAGCTTCAAGATAATGTCCAGGTTTGGAATCGCGCTGATCGTTTTAGTGGGCTGGTCCGGAGTTGCCCATGCACAATGGACAAAGGTAAACAACGCTCCGAATGCCAGTAATTGCCTGCTACTCACAGATGGAACACTCATGTGCCAGCAAGGAGACGAGAGCAACCCGTGGAACCGGCTGACCCCAGACAATATGGGCCACTACGACACCGGGACATGGTCCGCGCTGACAAATATGCCCACGGGATACGCCCCACTCTTTTACGCTTCCGCCGTGTTAGCGGACGGACGGGTTGTCATCATCGGCGGCGAATACAACAACGGATGCACAAACCCCCGGCCCTGTGATGTCGCCACCGGCGTCATTTTCGATCCCACCGCCAATGGTGGGATGGGATCGTGGACATCTCTAACGCCTCCAAGCGGGTGGGCCAACATCGGCGATGCCAATTCCGTGATTCTGGCCGACGGAACGTTTATTTTGGGTCACCCCTTCAGCACCGCAATTGCCCGGTTCAATCCTGCAACCTTGGATTTCACGGTGCTGAACGCGACAGGCAAGGCTGACAACAATTCTGAGGAAGGCTGGACCATCCTCCCAGATGGGACGTTCCTCACCGTGGACGCCGGCACACAAGGCGGTACCGGATCCGAAATATATACTCCTTCACCAACCAATTCGTGGGCCAGCGCGGGCAGTACAATCGCCTCGCTGCCGAACAATGGAGGGATGGGTATTGTCCCCGAGGTCGGCCCCGCGGTGTTACGACCCGACGGTACTGTTATCGCCTTTGGAGCCACTTCGCACACCGCGGTCTACGACACCAAGACGACGCCGGGCACGTGGACAGCGGGGCCCGATTACCCGATGGTCGGGGGTAACCAAATGCTGGCCGCTGATGCTCCGGCTTCCCTGTTGATAAATGGTAACGTGCTAATAGCAACCAGCACATTCTTCGGCTCGCCGACCCACATGTTCGAGTTTGATGGCACCAACCTCAACGCGGTAACTGATCCACCCAATAACGGGGTATCGTCATTCCAGAACCGCATGCTTCTGCTTCCGACCGGCCAGGTTTTGGTGACTAACGGAGGCAACGATGCAGAACTCTACACGCCGAGCGGCACTTTCCAGGATGCATGGAGACCTGCGATAACCTCCGCACCCACAATTGTTGGCTTGGGCGTTACCTATACCATCTCCGGCACGCTGTTCAATGGTTTCTCGCAAGGGGCGGCATACGGCGATGATTCACAATTCGCGACCAACTACCCGCTGGTGCGAATTACAAACAATGGCACTGGGCACGTTTTCTATGCCAGGACGCACGACCACAGCAGCATGGGAGTCGAAGCGGTGGGCAGCGCCAAGGTCGTGAGCACGAATTTCGATGTGCCAGCCACCATGGAGACAGGCGCGAGTAAGCTGGTCGTCGTTACCAACGGCATACCATCCACCGACTTTGATATCACTGTAGCGCCAGCGACCACATTGGCCTTCACCGGTGGCAGCGCGACGACCGCGGACTTCCGCGACCCTGCGACGGTGCAAGCTCGGCTCACTAGCGGGGGTAACGCCGTCCCGAACAAGACAGTGACATTTGTTCTCGGTTCCGGAGGTGGCGCGCCCACCTGCTCCGCTACGACTGACGTGGCAGGCAACGCGACCTGTTCCCTTACTCCGAACCAAGCGGCGGGAACGTACACGCTGACCGCGACATTCGCAGGCGATACGTCCTTTGCCGGAAGCTCAACCTCAACCTCCTTCCTGGTCACCCACGAAGAGTCGGCGCTTGGCTTCACCGGTGCCAGCGCGACGACAGCGGACTTCGATGACGCTGCGACGGTTCAAGCCCAGCTCACTACCGATGGACTTGCGCTTCCGGGCGAGATTGTGACGTTCGTGCTCGGTTCCGGGGGTGGCGCGCCTACCTGCTCCGCTACTACTGACGGCGCAGGCAACGCAACCTGTTCCCTCACGCCGAACCAACCGGCGGGAACGTACACGCTGACCGCAACTTTCAGCGGCGATGCCTTCTATGTCCCCAGCGGGTCGTCAACTACGTTCATAGTCACCAAAGAGGAAACGACGCTCAAATTCACCGCCAGCAGTCCGACGGTGATTGCCAACAACAATCCCGCCACCTTCGCGGCCACTCTGAAAGAGGACGGAATCACACCAATCTCGGGCCGAACCGTAACCATCACACTGGGTAGTGGAGGAGGGGCGCAGTCGTGTACAGGCACAACCGACGGGAGCGGCACGGCCTCCTGCACGATTGTCGTCAACCAGCCGCTTGGTCCAAATTCGGTGGCAGCCAACTTCGTCGGCGACACCTTCTACCTGCCGTCGTCCGATTCAGAATCAGTGATTGTGTTTGCCTTCCTCGCCAAAGGTTCGATGGTGATTGGCAATCTCAATGCCGGCATTGGCCACGCTGTGACCTTCTGGAGCGCGCAGTGGGCGCAGTGGGCACAGTTCAATGCGCTGACCGGTGGTCCCGCACCTCCTGCCTTTAAGGGATTCGCCGGCGCGGCTCCTCATAGCTGCGGCGGCAGTTGGAACGCCACTCCTGGTAATAGTGGCAATCCGCCTAACAGCGTTCCTTCATACATGGGCGTAATCGCCTCCAGCACGATTACCCAGTCCGGCACAACGATCGCCGGTGACGTCCCAATTATCGTCGTGGTCAAAACGAATCCTGGGTACGGCCCATCGCCGGGCCATCCTGGAACGGGCACAGTCGTCGCCACATTCTGTCCGTAGGCTGATTCTTCAAAGGGAGCGGGCTTTTGCTCGCTCCCTTTTATTTCGCGTTGGGCTTGTTACAAAGTTTTTGCACGAGCCGCTACAGCCGTCGGGAATAGCAACATCTGTTCAAGACGGGAGAGTTAGTGTTTGAGCGATTCTATTTGCAGGTTAGAGTCGAAGTTCCGCTGAGGGAGTGACCATTGACGGCAGGCCGCGTGGCCGTTACGGTCACAGGCCCTCCCGTCGTACCGATGCAGGTCGCCATGCCGAATGTTTGACCTTGCGTATTGCTGATCGTCACATTGGTTGTATCACTCACCGACCAAGTTACGTCTATGAGGACCGCGGGGATAGGTACACATCCCTTGGGTACTGCCCCGACTGCAACGAATTGCTGCGAATTGCCGGGTGGCGCGGCGCTGTGGTCAGCAGTAGCGCTCGCGGGCAGCACACCAACCGAGGCGATAGAACAATCGGCGCCACTACTGCTACAGCCCGAACTGGCCAGCCCAGCTAGCAAGAGAAGGGTAGCAATCATGGAGATCAGCCACTTCATCGGGTGCCTTTTGACCCATCATCTTCCTGACGGAGTATTCAATGAATTGTATTGTACCGCGCCCTCCGAGTGTACTTAGTCAGTTCACTCGCAAAACCGGGTCATGCGCGGCACCTCGCATATGCCGCGTGCCGCGCATCGCAACCTAAATGCGTACTCACGTCTTGGTACCCCTACAGCTAATCACTACTGCTCAGGCGTGATGGTCAAAACAATTTCTCTTTCTCGAGGTCCGTCTAGTTCGATTAGAACGACTCGTTGCCATGTGCCGAGCAACATCTTGCCGCGCTCAAAGGGCAATGCCACCGATGTGCCGATAAGCGATGAGAGTATGTGGTCGGGCACATGGGCCGGGTCGTGGGGATGGCGATAGCGGAGTTTGGGGACCATGGCTTCAAATGCGTCCAGCATGTCCAAGTCGGTGCCGGGATCGAGGTCGGCGGTGGTCAGAGCAGCGGTGGTATGCAGAATCAGCAAATTACAAATGCCGGGGTTGTCCGGATGTTTTTTGGCAAGCCAGTTTTCCAGGGTGTCGGTGATGTCAACGACTTCACGCCTCTTCCGCGTTTTTATCGATAGCTTGTGCATGGCTTTCCGATGCGGGGCGAAATTTCTAGGATGTATGGCTCTGGGGTACCGCACCGCAGCACTTGGCACTTAGCATTTAGCACTTAGCCAACCACCGAGGGTTCAGGTACCTGCACATCGCTGGAGTGGCTAAATGCTGAGTGCCAAGTGCTAAGTGCTGGGACTCAAATGCTTCACGCTCGACGGCAATGGATGGCGTGCTTCGTACGTGGCGATCTCCGGCTCGTGCTGCAGGGTCAATCCAATATCGTCCAAGCCTTCCAGTAAGCAGTGGCGAGTGAAATCGTCGATGGTGAAAGCGGCGGAAAATCCACGTTCGTCGCTGACACGAAGTTGTTCGAGATCTACTTTCAGCCGATACCGCGGAATCTCGCGAGCCCGGCGGAAGAGCTCAGCCACTTCTTGTTCGGGGAGGACCACGGCGAGGACACCATTTTTTGAACAATTGTTAGCAAAGATATCTGCGAATGATGGAGCGATGACGGCGCGAAAGCCAAAGTCAGCTAAGGCCCACACCGCATGCTCGCGAGACGAGCCACAGCCGAAATTCTTCCCCGCCAGCAAAATGCTTGCACCTCGATAGCGGGGCTCATCGAGCACAAACGCTTCGCCCACGGAAGTGTGCCGCCAGTCATAAAAAAGAAATTCGCCAAAACCTGTGCGCTCGATGCGTTTCAGAAACTGCTTAGGGATAATTTGGTCTGTGTCCACGTTCGCCCGATCGAGCGGCGCGACTAATCCCTGTTGTACGCGAAAAGGTTGCATTTCGTCCTCAGCCCACACTGTAATCGCAGCGCTGAAGCGCTGCACCACCCAAAAGCAGCGACGCTCAGTTGAAACGCCAGTTACGAATGTCGGTAAAGTGTCCGGCAATGGCAGCCGCTGCAGCCATCATGGGACTGACTAGATGGGTGCGTCCGCCGCGTCCCTGGCGGCCTTCAAAGTTTCGATTGCTGGTGGAAGCACAGCGTTCGCCGGGCTGCAGGATGTCGGGATTCATGCCCAGACACATCGAGCATCCTGATTCGCGCCATTCGAAACCGGCTTCCTGGAAAATTCTATCGAGGCCTTCCTGTTCGGCGGCCTGCTTCACGGCTTGCGATCCCGGGACGACCATCGCTCGCACTTTTGGACTGACACGATGCCCTCGGGCCACACGAGCGGCGGCACGCAAATCTTCCAAACGAGAGTTGGTGCAAGAACCGATGAATACCCGGTCAACCGCGATGTCTTCGATACGAGTACCGGGTTTCAGTCCCATGTACTCGAGCATGCGTTGGGCAGAGGCACGATCGGCCTCGGTTTCTGATGCACTCAGTTCGGGGACGCGACCACTCACCGGTACAACCATGCCGGGATTCGTTCCCCATGTGACGAATGGAGCGAGCTTCGCGGCGTCAATTTCTATCACTTTGTCGTAATGCGCTTCTGGGTCGGAACGTAAGTTGCGCCAACGCCTCACAATTTTCTCCCATTCATTCCCATCGGGGGCGTAGCGCCTGCCTTTTATGTAGCTAAACGTAGTTTCATCGGGTGCAACCATTCCGGCACGGGCCCCTGCCTCAATACTCATGTTGCACAACGTCATCCGGCCTTCCATCGAGAGCGCGCGCACTGCCTCACCGGCGTATTCGATCACATGACCTGTAGCGCCGTCGGTCCCAATTTGTCCGATGATTCCGAGTGCGAGGTCTTTAGCGGTGACGCCCTCTGGCAATGCCCCGCGTACATTGATCACCATGGTTTTCGGTTTTCGCTGGGGCAGACACTGCGTGGCGAGCACATGCTCGACCTCCGACGTGCCGATGCCAAATGCTAGTGCTCCGAATGCGCCGTGAGTGCTGGTGTGACTGTCGCCGCACACAATGGTCATTCCCGGCTGCGTCAGTCCGAGTTCCGGACCAATCACGTGGACAATGCCTTGATTGGGAGAATCGATGTCGAAGAGCGGAACGCCGAATTCACGGCAATTGTGTTGCAGAGCTTCGATCTGCCTCGCGGCGATAGGATCGATGATTGGCATCCCGCGCGGAGTAGTCGGGATATTGTGATCCACGGTAGCGACGGTTCGATGGGGTTGGCGAACTCGTCGGCCCGCAGCTCGCAATCCGTCGAACGCCTGGGGCGACGTCACTTCGTGGACAAGGTGCAGATCGATGTAAAGAATCGGCGGGCGTCCGGGCGGCACCGAGACTACGTGCTCGTCCCACACCTTCTCGAATAATGTGCGCTTCTCTGACATTGATCTGAGTATCTTTATAAGCGATCACTAATAATTCTAATGCCGGGAACTCAGAGCGTAGGTTTTTTCTCCGCGATCAAGGTCTTGATCTTCTCTACGAACTCCGCCACGGGCATGTCTTCGGTCTTCTCTTTGCCACGAGTGCGGACATTCACTCTGCCAGCTTCGGCTTCTTTGTCGCCCATCACCAGGAGGAATGGGACTTTCTGCATGGCATGCTCGCGAATCTTGGCGTTCATCTTCTCGTTGCGTGCGTCTACATGAACGCGGACTCCGGCCGCTTTGAGCTGATCCGCCACTTTTTGCGCGTACTCTGCGTGTCGCTCGCTGATGGGGATCATGACAGCCTGGACCGGTGATAGCCAAACAGGAAATGCGCCCGCATAGTGCTCGATCAACACACCGAAGAATCGCTCCACCGATCCGTAAAGCGCGCGATGCACCATCAGCGGCTGCTTACGCGAACCGTCTTCGGCGACGTACTCCAAACCAAATCGCTGCGGCAGGTTGAAATCGAATTGGATCGTCGAAAGCTGCCACGCGCGGCCAATCGCATCGACCAGCTTCACGTCAATCTTGGGGCCGTAGAAAGCGGCCTCGCCGGGTATGACCTTGTATTCGATATTTCGGCGCTTGAGCGCGTTTTCCAGCGAGCGATTGCCCAGCTCCCATTGCTCCTCGGTACCGAGAAAATTCTTGTGGTCTTTGGGATCCCAGGTCGAGAGGTCAGTCTGATACTGGTCAAAGCCGAAGTCTTTGAGAACTTCGAGGGCGAAGTCGATGCAGCCTAAGATCTCGTTTTCGATCTGCTCCGGAGTACAAAAAATGTGGGCATCGTCCTGAGTGAATCCGCGAACACGCAACAGGCCATGCATGACGCCGGAGCGCTCGTAGCGATAGACAGTTCCGAGTTCTCCAAGCCGGACCGGCAAGTCGCGATACGACTTTAGAGAGTCTTTGTAAATCAGGATGTGGAAGGGACAATTCATGGGCTTCATGCGGTATTCGGCATCGTCGAGCTCCATGACGTCGAACATATTCTGCGCGTAGTAGCCTTCGTGCCCGGAAGTTTGCCAGAGCTGCCGCCGCGCCACGTGCGGGGTATAAACCAGAGAGTAGCCGCGCTTCAGGTACTCAGCGCGCATCCAGTCTTCCATTTCCTTGCGAATGATCCCGCCTTTGGGATGCCAAAAGATTAGTCCTGGTCCGGCCAGCTCTTGAATGGAAAAGAGGTCGAGCTGTTGGCCCAGTACGCGATGGTCGCGTTTTTTCGATTCCTCAATTTTGTGAAGATAATCATCGAGATCTTTTTTCGAAAAGAAGGCCGTCCCATAAATGCGCTGAAGTTGCGGATTCTTCTCGTCCCCGAGCCAGTACGCGCCGGCAATGTTCAATAACTTGAAAGCTTTGATCTTGCCGGTGGACGGAATGTGTGGCCCGCGGCAGAAGTCGGTAAATTTGCCGGTGCGATAGATGGAAATCTTTTCATCGGGCTTGGTGAACTGCTCGATGAAATGGCACTTCATGAAGTCGCCTTCTTTTTTGAACTCGGCCAGTCCCTGATCGCGTGGCAGAAACTCCCGCGCATAAGGAATATTCTGCTGCACCAGTTCCTGCATTTTCTTTTCGATCTTTTCCAAGTCCTCCGGACTGAACGGGGTGGGACGGTAGAAGTCGTAAAAGAAACCGCTGTCCGTAGACGGACCATGGCCAAGCTTAGTCTCGGGAAAAAGTTCAAGCACAGCGGCAGCCAGCAGGTGAGCGGACGAATGCCGGTAGACTTCCAAAGCCTCGGGATCACGGTCGGTCAGTATGCGGAGGTCGGTATCTTTTTCCAGCGGACGGGTGAGATCGATAAGATCGCCGTTGGTTTTCGCCGCGAGCGCAGCCTCGGCCAGGCGCGTTCCGATGGACTTGGCGACGTCGAGGGCGGTCGTGCCTTTGGGGACTTCCTTAACGCTCCCGTCGGGGAGCTTCACGTGAATGCTGTCTGCCATAGGCTGGAGTTGGTACGCTGCTGAATCTTTTGAGTTTAAAGGAGGGCGGAGAGAGGGTCAAACGGTGAAGGGGAACGGCCGTAGGGGTTAGGAGGATGTTGGACACCCGGTTTGTGGGAACTGGGAGCGGGGGGAAGTCCACCCGGTCAATGATTGCAATGGCGATTTTTTCGCCAAATAACCGGTAACTTCCGGATAGCCGACAATCCGGGAGCTATCTCGTTTTGCCTCAATCTAGAATTCCACGCTAAGATTGCCGAATGATGGACTCTTTACGCGAGGCGCTGAAGCCGGACGAGCGTGGACTTGGGGATGCACCTGCCAAGTCTCGAGGGAATCTAGCGCTGGCTCTGGGAGTGATCGCAATCGCGCTCAGCTTGGTTCTTGGGTTTGTTTATCTAATCTCGGTCCGTCGCCTGGAGCGCGAGGTGGCACGGCTCAGCCAGCAGACGGAAGGTCTCAGCCGGCTCGTCGTGCGCGCACAGGAGCAATCGCAGACCTTGGCTCAGCAGGCTTCGCAAGCGGCTTCGAACGCGCAGGCAGCCGCTCAACAGCGCGACTTGGCGAAGCAGGATCAATCGAACGCGGAGGCACAGGCGCAACTTGCGCGGCAACAGGCCGCCGCCGAGCAGCAAAAGGCAGATCAAGCCACGCAGCAGGCTGAGGAATATCGGCAAGAGCGAGAGGCGCAACTCGCACAGCTGCAACAGGCTCTCGGGCAAATCGCCGAAACGCGTCGCACCGCCATGGGCCTGGTGATGACGCTGGACAGCAAGTCGATTCGCTTCGACTTTGATAAGGCAAACATTAAACCGGAATATCGCGACATCCTCAATCGCATCGCCGGGATACTGATGACGCTTAAGGGATATACGATTGCTGTCTACGGATATACGGACGACATCGGCACGCAGACGTACAACTTGCAACTCTCACAGCGTCGCGCCGAAGCTGTCCGCGACTTCTTGATGGAAACCGGAATCTCCCCGACAATCATGAGCACCAAGGGTTTTGGCAAATCCGACCCGCGGGTTCCGGGCGACAGCGACCAGGCGCGTGCTGCCAACCGCCGGGTCGAGATCGGCATAGTAGATTCGAAACTTATCACGAACGTTCCTCTCGTCGTGCCAAAGTGAATTAGGCGGTACAGGTCCGGTGTAGACATCGAGAGCGAACGTCACCAGGATCACCCACCGAAAGTTGTCGAGTGCTTACCGAGGAAGGCGCGAATAAGTTAAAGATTCTGAACGGATGACGGGCAACCCGGAAGTAATGACTGTCGAGAACCAGGCGGTACGCTCACAACCGGTCAATGAGTGTAATGGCGATGTTACGCCAGTTGAGGAATGGCATCTGTCCAGCTTACTGATAACATGAACCACCAGCCGCGAATTTAG
>Ga0193735_1000293_pt1 | contig 15923 bp, 20 predicted proteins | sample U1m2metaG_FD_145080 | JGI IMG/M metagenome (GOLD analysis project Ga0193735, IMG submission 145080) | Soil microbial communities from a riparian zone of the East river system, Colorado, United States - U1m2 | ecosystem: Environmental > Terrestrial > Soil > Riparian zone | place: USA: East River... | reverse complement strand
GTGAATCGCCTCGTCCACCGATTTCATTTTCGCCGCTTCCTCATTGGGAATATTGACGTCGAATTCTTCCTCGAGCGCGAAAATCATGTTCAAAGCATCGAGTGAGTCCATTTTCAAGTCCTCGAACCGGCTCGCCGGAGATAGCTCTTCCGGTGCCATCTTCTTGTTCATGGCAATGACGCGAATGACTCTTTGGGCGACGGTTTCCTCACTCATGCGCGCGCATCATAACGCTGCTTAGGCGTATTTCGACTCTGAAATTTGCAATGGCCGAGTTCATGATCTGCGGGGCGGCAGGCCTACAAACCTTCGACCAGAATCATTCGCGTGCTCGCGGTACGATGACGCTGCTTTCGTGGCTCAACATATTCGGGTGAATTAAGCCAGGCCTTGGCGCGTTCCATGTTATCAAACTGCAGAACAACGATGCGCTTCGGTTTCCAATCGCCTTCCAGCGTCTCGCACACGCCTCCTCGGACAATGTATTTCCCCCCGTATTGCTCCACCGTCGCGGCCGCCTGCTTTTTGTATTCTTCGTAGCCGACAGAATCGGTAATTTCGATTTCGACAATGATGTAGGCTGGCATCAGTTAAGTTGTCGCCAAAGCTTCGCGCCGCGCAATCACAATTCGCGTAATGATGGCCGCTGCCAGGCAAATGATGGCGCCGAGCCCCAGCGCAAAGGGTGTTCCAAACAAATTTGCGACTGCTCCGGCTTCGATGCTGCCCACTGGAATCATCATGCCGAAGACAAGTGACCAAATGCCCATCACCCGGCCGCGCATTTCGTCCGGCACGATCGTTTGCAGAGTCGTGTTGGAGGTCGCGAAAAACAGCAGCATGCCGAATCCAGACAGGAACAGGCATCCTAACGAGAAGTAGAAACTGCGTGTGAACGCAAGGGTGATCACGGCGGCAGAAAACAGATAAACACCGCCGAAGGCAAGTTTCCGTGGCGTTACCAGATGACCATAGGCGGCAACGAGCAGCGCGCCGATCAACGCACCCGCGCCGCTCGCCGAGATCAAAAGGCCATAACCATTGGCACCGCGTCCGAGAACATCGCGCGCGAACGCCGGCATCAGGACGGTGTAGGACCAGCCGAAAACGCCTACGGCGAAAAAAAGAGACAAGATTGTGCGCACACGCTGATGTTGAATGGAATAGACGATACCACTCCAGGCGTGTTCCAGCGGTGAAGTGTGAATGATTGGCCGTTCCGAATGCGGCAGTTGCATCATCATAAGACCGGCGATAACGGCGATGAAGCTTATGCCATTGAGAAAAAAACACATCGGAATTCCAACTGTACCAATCATGAGGCCCGCAATGGATGGGCCGATCGCGCGTGCGCCATGGAAGATCGAGCTGTTGAGCGAAATCGCATTAAGCAAATCTTCGCGGCTCGTCATTTCGACGGTGAAGGATTGTCGCGCCGGAATATCGAATCCCATGGCGATGCCATTGAATGCTGCGATGACCATGATGAATGAGGCGGAGGCGAAGCCGGCCCACGTACCGGCAGCAAGCACGAAAGCGCAAAGCATTTGCGTTGTTTGTGTGCCGATGAGGATCGATCGCTTTGAATAACGATCCGCCAGCGAGCCACCCCAAAGCGAAAAGACCATCATTGGTGCGGACCCAATGGCGGCGACGGCACCTAACAGGAATTTGGAGCGAGTAATCTCGTAAACGAACCAGCTCATCGCCGTTTGTTGCAACCACGTGCCGATGAGCGAGACGAGTTGTCCGTAGAAAAACAGTCGGTAATTGCGATGCCGCAGCGCGCGAAAAGTCGTGCGCCAGCTGACTTCGCCGACCGGGACGCGTCGTGCGCGTCCGGTAAAGTCCTCGGGAACGCGTGCAGTTTCGGTGGCTCTCACGGGGTCACACCTTAGTCGGATGCCATTCGCGCGCAGGGCGATTCTTAAAATCGCCAGACAAGTTCGCGATCATGAGACGTGATCGGTCCGAGCCGGACTGGCGTAGCACGCGAGACGCGTGCGCTACCCAGAACGCATGATCGCATCGATTTGTGCGAGATCGTCCGCAGCTAGTTGCCAATCCGCAGCTTTTGCATTTGCCTGAACTTGTTCGGGCTTGCTTGCACCAGCGATAACCGACGCAACCGGTTTGTGCGAAAGCAACCAGGAAAATGCCAACTCGAGAATGGTATGGCCTTTCGATTCGGCAAATTCGATCAGCAACTCGACGATCGCCAGATTTTGCTCCGTAAAAACTTTGGGTCCCCAACCATCCGCCGCACGGCTTCCTTCCGGCAATTTCTTGCCTTCGCGGTACTTTGCGGTCAGCAAGCCGCTTGCCAACGGGAAATAGGGGAGAAATGCGAGTCGGCGTCTTTCGCATTCCGGCAGCACCCCGTTTGTTTCCGGTTCCCGGTGGAAAAGACTGAATTCGTTTTGAACGCTGACAAATTGGGCACGGCCTTGTGAGGCATCCGCCGCTTCCCGTATCTGGCCAACGGAAAAATTGGAGCAACCGATCTCACGCACTTTTCCCGCGCGCACGAGTTCATCGAGTGTGCCCAGCGTATCCGTGATCGGTGTCTTCGGGTCGGGCTGATGTAATTGATAGAGATCAATCCGATCCGTCCGCAGTCGCCGCAAACTCGCGTCGACTGCCTCCAGGACATATTTCGGCGATGCGCCCTGCTGGCCTTTCTCCATTTCCATACCGAACTTCGTCGCCAGAATAATTTGATCGCGTCGCTTGCCGAGTGCGCGCCCCAAAAAATCTTCGCTTTGCCCTTTGCCGTAACGATCGGCGGTATCAAAAAAGGTGACGCCGGATTCAATTGCTGTGTCGATGACCTTCGCGCTCGCTTCGGCATCGATCCGCCACCCGAAATTGTTACAGCCAAGTCCAACGGCGGAGACCTGTAGCGACCCGACTTTGCGTGTTTGCATGTAAAAGGAGACAGGTTAACAGGATTATGCGGGATTTAAGAAGAGACAACCGCTGATCCAATCTTGTTAATCCTATCTAGTTCCGGGTCTTGAAGCGTGAACACGACTGCTCGTGGAATTCTCTTGCGCAAACGCAAATTGAGCGACACCAGCCTCATCATCTCCTGGTGCACCGATTCTCTGGGCATAATTCAAACCGTTGCTCGCGGCGCGCGACGGCCGAGAAGCCCGTTCCGCGGGCGGCTCGATTTATTTTTCGAAGTGGAGATATCGATCGCGAAAAGCCGCAAATCGAATTTGCATACCTTGCGCGAGGTCGTGGTGGTTAACCCATTCGCAGGAATTCGAAATGATCATCGACGGACGCAGGCGGCGTCGTATTTCGTCGAATTAATTGAAGTCTGCACCGAAACCGAACATCACGAACCGGAGATCTTCCGTTTGCTTCAGCGCGCCTTCGGTTACCTGAATGAATACGATCCGAATCAGCGAGCGGTGACGCATTTCGAATCCGAACTTGCGCGCATCACGGGTGTTCAGGGCGCGAAGCCGACTGCGGCAATGGCGTTGGGACACCTGTTTGGCAGGCTGCCATCCTCGCGGGTTACGTTGCTCAAATTGCTCACTCGCGATAAGGGTGACTCATGAAAGTTCGCTGTCTTTTTCTACTGCTGCTGGCTGCGCTGAGCGCATCTGCCGAAACTTACAAAATCGATGCTGGCAGCTCGCAAATCGCTTTTACCATTCATCAATTCGTCAGCACTGTGCGCGGCGATTTCCATCGATTTAGCGGCACGATTGAAGTGGACCGCCAACATCCGGAGGGTTCGTCCGTGATTGCCCGCATTTCCGTCGGAAGCATTGATACCAAAATCAAGAAGCGCGACCAACATTTGCTTAGCTCGGAATTCTTCGACGCCGGCAAATTCCCCGAAATCATCTTCAAGAGTCGCAGCGTAAAACAAACCGGCGAAAACAGTGGCGATATCTTGGGCGATTTCACCATGCACGGCGTCACCAAATCCATGACGTTGCACGTGAAATTGGCAACCCCGGCAGGTGGGGATTCACTCCCAGCACGCAATCGTTGGATCGTCACCACAGATCCAATCAATCGCAAGGATTTCGGACTCGCATTTGGCAACGCCACCGAATCGATCTCCGGCATTAGTAATAACGTTACACCGGCAATCGAGATTGAAGCGGTACAGAAGTAGGGATTTGCGGATTCTCCGGGGCTTGCATCTCTTCTTGTCTTCGCTCGGAATAACAAACGGAACACATGAAAATCGAGGCCCTGGGAGATTCCGCGCTGGTCATAAATCTGGCGGATGAAATTTCGGACTCCAGCGGCGTCCTGGCACGCGTCCTTTCCGCAGCCGCGACGATCGAAGGGGCAAAACTTCCTGGCGTAGTCGACGTCACTTCCTCTTACGAATCGGTAGCTGTCTTCTTCGATCTCCCCCAAGTCGAGCGGGACATTGAAGATAAGATTGGCGCCTTGATTGCATCGGCTGGCGTTCGTGTGTCCGGAAAGAAACGACGAGTTGAGATTCCGGTTTGCTATGACGAAGAATTTGCGCTCGATCTCGACCGCGTCGCGAATCACACGTCCCTGACTCCCGACGCGATCGTCGCGTTGCATTCCTCTGCCGAATACACAGTAGCCTGCATTGGGTTCATGCCCGGTTTTCCTTTTCTGGCCGGTCTGCCGCAACCATTACACGTGCCCCGTTTGGAAAGTCCGCGCACGAAAGTCTTGGCTGGCTCGGTTGCGATCGCCAATGCTCAAGCTGGGGTTTATCCGCTGGAATCTCCGGGAGGTTGGAATGTGCTTGGTCGCACTCCGCTGCAGTTGTTTCGGGTAAATGAAAGCCCGCCTACGCTCTTGCGACCGGGCGATCGCGTGCAGTTTCGTAAAATCACGCGCGCTCAATTTGATGTTTTCGAACAATGACCGTGTCCGTTATTTCGGCGGGGTTTCAGACCACGGTGCAGGATTGTGGCCGGATCGGACTCCGGAAATTTGGCGTTACGCCAGGCGGCGCGCTCGATCCGATCTCATTGCGGTTAGCGAATCTTCTGGTCGGGAATCTGGAATGTACGGCTGGTTTGGAGTGCGTCAGCGGCCGGCTCCGGCTGCGATTTCACGATGAACGAATATTGGCGTGGTCTGGCGGCGAGTTCGAAGTGCGGGTCGGAGACAACCTGGTTCCGATTTTGCACTGTGCGCGCGTTTCAACTGACGCGGACACCGAGATTTTGCCACAACGCGGTGGCCGCGCCTGGCTGGCAATTTCCGGCGGCATCAATGTTCCCAAAATTCTGGGAAGCCGAGCGACGGATCTGCGCGCGCATTTTGGTGGGTTGGAAGGCCGTGTGCTGCGGGATGGCGATGAGCTGCCGCTGGGAGTGGAATCGGAATTGTGTGCGCGTGTGCGCGACGAAATTCCCGACCATGTTTCTGACTGGAGCGCGCCGCGATTCGTCGGACGCGGAAAACCTCTTCGCATTATTCGCGGCAAGAATTGGGATGACAATATCGGAGCCAAATTGCTGGCGCAGAAGTTTCGCATCGCGATGGATTCGGACCGAATGGGCTTGCGATTGGAGGGCGAAGAGATTGCGTCGGCCAACCGGCGCGAGCTTGTTTCCGAAGCGGTAACGCCAGGAACAATTCAGCTTCCTCCGAGTGGAGCACCGGTGGTCCTTCTTCAGGGTTGCCAGACCATCGGGGGTTATCCGAAAATCGCGCACGTGATCACCGTCGATCTGGGCTACGCGGCGCAATTACAACCGCTCGACGAAGTTCGCTTTGAATTGATTGAGTTGGAGGAAGCGCGTCAACTTTTACGAAAGCGCGAGCGTGAGATCGCGCTTTTTCGTGCCGGATTGGAGGCGCGCTTCGGATGAAAGTCGACCTGAATTCAGATCTGGGTGAAGGCGCCGGTCACGACGACGAAATCCTAAGTCTCGTTAGCTCGGCCAACATTGCATGCGGATTTCATGCGGGCAACCCGGCCGGGATTTTTAATTCCATTCGGGCGGCGAAAGAAAAAGGAGTGGCGGTGGGAGCGCATCCGAGTCTCGACGATCGCAAGAATTTCGGACGCACTGAAATGCAGGTTGGGGGAGCGGAAGTTTACGCGCTGGTCGCCTATCAGGTTGGCGCTTTTCAAGCGCTGTGCACGGCAGCGGAAGTGAAGATGAACCATGTAAAGCCGCACGGCGCCCTATATAATATGGCGGTGCGCGACCGGGAGCTGTCCGATGCGATCGCGCACGGGGTGCTGGCCGTCGATAAGGGTGCAATTCTATTTGCCCCCGCCGGGACGGAGTTGTTTAAGGCGGCGCACGAATTGGAGCTGCAAACTGCCTCGGAAGTCTTTGCCGATCGCAACTACAACAGCGACGGGACGCTCGTTTCGCGAACCAGGCCAGACGCACTGCTGCGCGATCCTGGTGAGGCGGCGGAAAGGGTCGTGCGGATGTTAAAGGAAGGAAAGATTCGCGCCATCGACGGCAGCGATGTAGCCGTGCGCCCTGAACTATTTGTCTGCACGGCGACACGCCCGGTGCGGTCCAGTTTGCGCGTACGTTGCGGGAGCGTTTGGAAAGAGAAGGGGTTGAAATTCGGGCGCCAAGAAGAATGACGAAGCCCAAATGACGAAGGAAAGCAGTCGTTTTCCTCAACTGCCATAATGCCTTCGAGCTTTATCATTCGGATTTGATTCCTGATTCGTCATTCGAGTAATTCATGACCGATAACGTCCATAGTTCACGCGAGTCATCGCTCGTCCGCAATCTCGGCCTCCTTGACGCCACCATGATCGTGATCGGCTCGATGATTGGATCGGGCATTTTTATTGTGTCGGCCGAATCCTCGCGACTGATTGGCGCCCCCGGCTGGCTGTTGCTGACGTGGGTCGTCGCAGGATTGCTGACAATTACAGGAGCACTCTGTTGCGCGGAACTGGCCACGATGATGCCGCGCGCGGGCGGCGTTTATGTTTTTCTGCGCGAAGCTTACGGACCAGCGCTCGGATTTTCATTTGGCTGGACGCTGTTTCTTGTTGTGCAAACCGGAACGATCGCAGCGGTGGCGATCGCATTCGCACGATTCCTCGGCGTTTTTGTGCCAGCAATTGCTGGCGACCACTATCTGATCGCGCCGATCATCGTGCTGCCGGGCTACGCGCTCAGTCTTTCGAGCGAACAATTGGTCGCAATTCTCTTGATCGCGTTTCTCACTTTTTTGAACACGTGCGGACTTCGTGTCGGCAGGATCGTGCAGAACAGTTTCACCTTTACCAAAACGGTGGCGCTATTGGGCGTCATCGTCATTGGGCTGCTTTGCGGCTGGAAATCGAATTGCGCGGCACTGGGCTCGCACTGGTGGAATGCGCCGGCGAACGGTTGGAGCCCACAGGTCGCACAACCAGGATTCGCCGTGGTCGGCGGACTCGCCGTCGCATTGTTATTTGGGAAAGCTATGGTCGGGCCGGTCTTTGCACAGACCGCGTGGACCAACGTCACTTTTATCGGCAGCGAAGTGCGCGAACCGGGACGTAATCTTTCGCGTGCGTTGCTGTATGGCTGCGGGATCGTGGTGGTGCTTTATGTGCTGGCGAATGTCGCTTACATCGCATCTTTATCGTTAGCGGAGATTCAAAACGCGCCGCAAAATCGGGTTGCCGTTGCAATGATGCGGGCGGTTTTCGGGAAACCGGGCGTGCTGGCGATGGCCGCTGCCATCATGATCTCGACGTTCGGTTGTAACAACGGGCTAATCCTCGCCGGCGCGCGGGTCTATTACGCGATGGCGCGCGATAATTTATTTTTTCGGAAAGCGGGGACGACGAATCGATTTCACGTGCCGGCATTTGCATTGGTGGTTCAGGCAATCTGGACGGCGCTGCTCACTCTGCCGCGGACGGTAACGACGAGCGCGCAAACTGGCGAGCGCGGTTTCGGCAATGTCTATACTCAATTGCTCGAGTACATCGTCTCAGCCGACTTGGTTTTTTATGTGCTCCTTGTCGCAGCGGTTATCGTCTTGCGCAGCAAGAATCCAGGAGCGGAACGGCCCTATCGCACCTGGGGCTATCCAATAGTACCGATACTTTCGATCGCGCTAGCCGCGATTTTGATTCTCGACCTCGCTTATCTGGCACCAAGTACCTCCGGCATCGGCATCCTGATCGTCTTGACCGGCGTGCCAGTTTACTTTCTCTGGCGGCGAAGAGCGTGAGGTGCGGCGCAGCGCATCAAGCCTCTTCCATCAACATCGCTTCCATCAACATCGACAAGGCTGCGGCTAGCGACTCGAAGGTAGCGAGCTTGATGTTCGGACCGTAGTGAAAGTGTGAGAGAATGTTTAAGCCGATGTCCTTGCGGGGATCGGGAACGACGCGCACCACCGCCGCCACCTTCTTCTCCGCCAGCGCATCCATGATTTCCGCGATATGTATCGCCGCGGCCGGCTCCATTCGATCGAGCCACCGAAAGTCCGTCAGGACTCGAAATCCCGGCGTCACCTCGTTCATCATCTTGCGCACCTGTTGCGCGACTGCGGCCACTTCTTTTTTTGTTACCTTTCCCGCGGCACTGATCACCAACAGCCGCTTCGACTGATCGGCTTCAACGGAATACATCGCAGTATCAAATCGTCGCGTTTCTCGTTAAGAAACACGAACTCGCTTGTAGCGATCGCGACCTCGTCGCCGCCCTTAACGGAACTTCGTCTTCTTTCGGCGGAATTTTATTGCTGCCGAATAGGCCGCTAACTCTCCGTTGGGATCGCGCCAGGAAAACGTGCGTACCCGCGTTCTCCCTTTTGCGCCATGGTAAGTGACAGAATAGAACCGTCGCGCCCCATAGCGAGAAACTCCCACTACCGGTTGCTTCAGACGGAGCTTGGTCAGAATCCGCGACGGGATTGGCTGGCTGCGTTTATTGGGAAGCAGACGAAGGACTTTGTCGCGCCAGCGGTGGGCCGCCTTCAATGCATCCTTGGAATGTCCGGCGAAATGTTTGCTGTATTCCTTTTTATTGCGCGTGATGGCTACCTGGTAGCCACTGGGCAAAATTCGGATATTGGTAAACTCGCGATATGCTCCTGGCCGTTTCTTCATTCCGCCACCTTGCCACCGTCTTTGCCAAAATGGAAGAACGTCTAACGAAAAATCGATAATTTTTTTAGAGCGCAAAAACTGATGGAGTCATTCGCCAAATTCGAATATGAAGGCTGGCAACGCGTCGCCGGCAAATACGATTCTGTTTGGTTCAGTTCGACGCGGCAATTCATTCTACCATTGCTCGATGCAGCGGAAGTTTCGGGAGGGATGTCGGTCCCGGATATTGGCTGCGGTCCTGGCTACGTCTCGGCCGCCGCCACAGCGCGCGGTGCAATCCCGCGCGGTGTCCGCACGGCAGGATTACTTGCGCGCCAGACGCCGGCAAGGTTGCAAGCAATTCAATCCGCCATCGAGGAATCGGTTCGTCGCTACGCCAAGGGCGACGGCTTTGCTATTCCCAAAGCAACGTATGTTATCGCGGTGGGCTATAAAGTACGAATGGAGAAAGAAGAGGAGAGAAAGCAGAGGGCGGCGGCATGAGACTTTGTTTTCTGACGGTTATTTTGCTGGCCTCGACCATCGCGTTGGCGGCTGGGAAGGACGCGCCCATCACCGAGCAGGAATTGGTGCAGCGAACGCAGGAGTTATACGATGCCGTTGCAGCCGGTAATCAGGCACCATGGAAGCAATATTTTGCTGATGATTGCATCTTCTCAGACGAGAAGGGGCGAACAATGGACAAGAGCAAGCTCGTTGCCGATATCACTCCTTTGCCGACTGGTTACTCTGGCGTGATCAAGCTCGAGCATGTGCAGAGTCGGATCTACGACGAGGTTGCCATTCTCAGTTATGACGCTAACGAAGCAGAGACGATTTTTGGCCAAAAACTAAGCGCACGTTATCACATCACTGATACTTGGCTGCGGCGCGACGGTACCTGGCAGATTGTCGCCAGCCAGGCGCATCGTTATTACGAAGATCCCGCGGTCGGCAAAGCTGATCCGAAAAAATTTGCTGATTTCATCGGCACTTATGAGCTGGCCTCTGGTCAAACACGCACCGTGCTTTCGGAGGGCGACAGCCTGTTTGTCGAACGGAACGGCAAGAAAGATCAATTACTACCGGAAACATCCGACCTCTTTTTCCGCAAGGGAATCGAAGGGCGAATCCTGTTCCGCTACGACAAAGACGGAAAAGTGGACGCCCTGATCGATCGTCGAAACAACGAAGATGTTGTCTGGCGCAAGAAATCTTGAGCGGCGCCCTGCCGGGGCTCCGGAGGATATTGCGGCTGTTTCGGTGGCTTGCGCAACCGGCTAGTTTCCGCCAGCCCTCGGGCCTGAAGCGTTTGCCTTTAGCACCAGTTCTGCGGTGACAATGTCTTCTATTGCGACTCCGACTGATTTAAAAAGGGTGATTTGATCGGCCGATTTTCGTCCGCTTTGTTTCCCGGCGATCACTTCACCGATTTCAATTAGTTCCTTATCGGCGGCGATGACATCGCCAGATTCCTTTAGCGCCGGTTCGCGTGATTCCACATAAATGGTCGACCGATGCAGCACTTCGTCATCCAACTCGCGCCAAGTCGGCCGCGTAGCGCCGACAGCGTTGATGTGGGCGCCGGGTGCGAGCCATTCGCCGCGCAGAACAGGGGTAATTGCTGAGGTTGCTACCACGATTACATCCGCTCCGCGCACGGCTTCTTCAGCCGACTGGGCGGCGTGGACGTTGAACTCCTGGGCGAAGCGTTCGGCATTACGTGGACTCCAGACTTTCACTTCGCCAAACGACCGGACCAGTCGCAATGCTTTGAGGTGACTTCGCGCTTGCACGCCTGAGCCAAGAATCGTTAGCGTTTTTGTGTCGGTGCGTGCCAGCAGCTTCGTCGCCATTGCCGATACCGCAGCTGTGCGCATTTCGGTAATGAGCCGGCCGTCCATTACCGCCAACGGTTCGCCCGTTTCCGGCCGGAAAAGCAAAATCATGGCGTGATGCGTCGGCACCTCTTTGTTTTGCGGATAGAATGTCACCAGCTTGGCTCCGAGCGCGCGACCGGAGGCGGGCATGACGCCGAGAAAACCATTATGCGGAGATATCGAAAGAACTGTTCGCAACGGTTGCAGGACGGCTCCGGCAGAAAGATCTCGCAGCGCATCGGCCATGGCCGGGATCAAGTCCTCCATGCGTAAATGCTTTCGAACTTCTTCTTCGTTAAAGATGGTAGGAGCGGCTTCCATAAAGTTGTCCTTTTATCGTTAACCGAGCAAACGGATCGCTATTTCAATCGCATCCGGGAAATATCCAACTTCACGTTCTCGCGTGCTTTGCGGCGTTCATGGCGGGTTGCCCTCAGATAAATAAGTGTTCCGGCAAGGCCGAAGGCAGCGGCACCTAGGAAGTTGGCGGCCGGGCTGCGGGCCCAAAGATAGACGCCGACAACTGCACCGGTGCTAACGATCAGGTCGCGCAGCAGATAATAGGCCCCGATCATCTGGCCGCGGCGCTCCGGGTCGCTGTAGGTGACGATGAGCGCCTTGCGTGAGGTATCGCCAAATTCTTTCAGACCACGGATAAAAAAGGCAAACATTAGCGCGGGAAAGCTGCGTGAAAAAAGCAACACCACTGGGAACAGCGTGAACATGACGAAAGTAGCAACAACAAAAGGTTCGCGTCGATGTTTGTCAGCAAAATAGGAACTGGGAATGATGCATAACGTTGCGACCAGAACTTCGATAGTAGTGAGCAAGCCTACTTCCTTGCCGGTAGCACCGGCGTAATCCATGGCGAAGATTACAACCCAGGCGAAAGGGATTCGTTCGCAGAAACGGACTAAAATATCGCTGAACAACAGCCACCACATCGAGGCATCAAACCCACGCAGACTTTGCAGAAAGCTCCAGCGTTCCGGGGCGGCCGCGATTTCCGCCCCTTCTTTTCGCTCTTCGCGCAGTTCACGCAGCGCAATAAAGGTAACACCAGAGAGGACGATCGAGATGATTAGCGCGATCCGAACCCCGGGCACGACACCGAAATGATCGATCAAAATTCCGCCGATCACGGGCGCGAACATGATCGGAACGCGTTTGATCACCATCTGGACGCCGATCCCCATTGAGTAGCGATCAGCGGCGACGGTGGCGCCTACGAGTGAGAAAGTCGCCGGGAGAGAGAAACAACTCCAGGAGAGGAACAGGAACATTCCGGCAATGACACCTGCCCAATGCGGAATCAAAAGGACCAGCGCATAACCGGCGATCGAAACGAGATTGAAAGTGATGAAGGCGCGCCGGTGGCCCCAGCGATCGGCCCATAATCCCCCCGGATAAGCGTAGATGGCGCCGATCAGAGTGCGTAAAGCATCATACAGACCGATGACGAACAGACTGGCGCCGAGAGTCTGGAGATATTTCGGGACGAAACGCATCCACAATTCCTCACCGGTCCCGATGATGAAAATCGCGATCAGGGTGATAACGAGATTCCGTTTGAGCGCGAAAAAATCGGCAAACGGTTTCCCGCGACTTACGTTCGGTTCAGTCGGCGTTTCCATGCGGCATGAGGTAAGTCGTGCGCAAGGTACTCAAGCTGGGCGAGTGAGCGAGTTATGAAGCGGATTCTGTTGAAATACAAATGAGATGTGTGCTGCGCGGAAGAAAGTCAGGCAGGATGCCTAACTTCCGGGTAAACGCTTCGCGGCGCTTTTAGTTCGACGCCACGCAGTCGCCGATATAATCTCATCGTTTAGCACATAATGGCCGAGATGATTTCTAATAATCCACCGCATGTGATTGTACGCGGGGGTGCGACTGGATTCGCGCAACAGATTCAGGTTGGTGCACATCAGCTTTCCGCCGACGAGCCAATCGAATCCGGTGGAACAGACACCGGACCGTCACCGTACGATCTGCTCCTGGCTGCGCTCGGCAGTTGCACCTCTATGACAATTGGCCTTTACGCGCGACGAAAGAACTGGCCGCTCCAGGAAGTCGTCGTCTCGCTCTGGCATTCAAAGATTCATGCGGCCGACTGTGCCGAATGCGAGACCAGAGAAGGCAAAATCGATCGGATCGAGCGCGAGATTCAATTGATCGGTTCGCTGACAAGTGAGCAGCGATCCAAGTTAATGGAAATCGCAGATAAATGCCCGGTTCATCGAACGCTTACCTCGGAAATTAATATCAGGACAAAAGAGAAGTTCGAGACTTGAGCGCCAGTTTTCTGGGCGCTCGCTGTGGCGAGCGTCCCTACAACACTACGGGTGTTGTGCTGGAGGGTTAATTACGCCGCCGGAGTTGTTTGTTCGCCCACCGGCTCGGTATCGTGTAGTCGACCGAAATCGACGGTGAGCTTTCCCTGAGAGGGTTCGGAATAAATTTCGGCGAAGCGTTCGCCGAAGCGGACATCGCGCCAGGTATAATCGTGCTGGGTTTGTACTGCGGCAGGAATCACGGGATCGATTCCAACGACTGAGGCAACAAACATCGCGCGGCTCTTTGCCAGCGATTCCGCAGTCTCACCGAAAAGTGGGCTTTGCTCATCGATGGTGTGGCGGAGGGTGAGCGCGGCGGGAAACGAAATCAGCCGGTGGAAGTGTAGTTTCAGGTTGTAGAAGTAGCGGAAAGTGTCGCCTTCGATAATTGGTTCATCCCGCGTGAACAAAATCCTGAACTCCGCTTCGACCATGCTTTGCGCACGCAGGTTGCCGACGCGCAACATCAGGGTAGGTCGCCCATTTAACGAGCCAATGACAATTGCCTTACTAAATAGAATTCGGGCCGCGGGTCGGGAGAAACGGACGAAAATCAAGCCGGTCATAACGGCGAGGCCGAACATGCCGACGATGATTTCGATGGTGGTGAGGATGTGACCATAAAGTGTTTGCGGATACCAATGGCCATAGCCGACGGTGGCGAGCGTTTGGACACTGAAAAAAAAAGCGTCCACATAAGAACCAGATCTCAGTCCGGCGATGGATCCGCCACCGAGCGCGTAGAATTCGGCGAAAACCAGATTCAGGATGATATAGATGCCGGCGATGAGAGCGGCGAATTCCGGCCACTTCAAAGCCAGCAACCATTGATAAATATCGCGATACTCCCGTCGTTGCAGGTTAAGCTTGAGAAACTCGACCTGGCCGGAGCGAACGGAGACGGATTTGGGCATTGCTCACATTGAAAGTAGGGGAGCAAGCGGAATGGAGCAAGGAGCGGGGCAAAGCAAACCTATTCTGTCATTTGCCCCCTTGCACTGATAACTCCCAACGATACCCGTCGGGATCGTGAAACCACAGACCCATGTGTTTCGATCCGGGAGCTTCCGGCCCGATCTCGTCACCGGGATCTTCGAGATCGATCTTGTGTTTCTTTAAGTGCGCCAGCGCTTTTCTCAGAGTGGCCATATTCGGCAAATGGAAGGACATATGCTCCAAGGTTTGGGGTGCGGGCTTGCCTTTAAACAAGGCGATGGTGACGTTGTCGTTTCCAACGGCAACGCCGCCCTTAAAGTCAAATTCCTTGCGTAAACCCAGGGTCCGTTGAAACCAGCGGGCACTCTTTTTCGGATCGCGTACAGCCAGGCCGAAGTGGCCGACGACGCCCAGAACAAATGGTGTTTTCATTCTTCTAACTTATCGAGTTCCATCAAAGGAACAGACGGCATGGCGGCGAAAAGTTAGTCCCAGTGTTGTACTAACAACCACACCAGGCCGGAGAGAATCCCGGCAAAAGTAGAAAGCACGACCGCAGTCCGTTTGGTGTGGCGACGTTTGAATTCAGGAACTGGGATATCATCGTGAATCCGGCTGGCCTCGAACATCACCATGAGAAAAAGCGTGACCACAAAACCAACCGCACCCCACTTTAACGCCCCTAGGATGGCATTGAGCATCTAACTCTATTGTAGAGCGGGCGGCGTTTGATTCAACAATTCGCCGGTTCACTTGGTTAAAGCATGGCGTTGCTTTTCAGTGAGCAATTCTGGGCGTGCAACCGATGAAAGGGTTGAAGTCAGGATTGTGTAGGGCGAGACAGTAGCGCGCGGCCTTCACGAGCACCCATTCGCCTCTCCCTTTTCAGGGAGAGGCTAGCGTGGGGAGTTCCTCAGCGCGCCACGTTGCCAACGCCGCAGCAGGACGTAGTAAACACGCCGCGCGAGAAATCAGTAATCATAAACAAGCACCGGCCATGCCAGTGAGGTCTTTTACGCGCCAAACAAACACCGAGAATAGATCGATGTCTCGCCTTTTCAGATACTTACAGTCGTTCAATAAAACTCGCCGGACAGGCATCTTCTGTCATCAAATATAAGAAGTTTGTAAGCTTGTCCGACCCATTGACTAGCGGAAACGAAGGTAAGATATCGAAAAGTGGGTTTAACCTACTTGGAGTGAAATGGTTACACTGTCGCGCTCGTCTTGTAACAGAAGCCGACGCTCTCATCTGACACTCGGGCGAGGTTTTGCCGGTATCTCAGTTCCAGCAGGCAAAGCTTTCTGAATACTTTGGGCAAGACCCTGAGCTGGGCACGGCCCCAATAATGGAAGAAAATAATCCGCGGTTCTTCGCCGGTCATGTGGGAGTGGATGACGGCGATGTCGATGCCGGCCTCGCGCAGTGACTTAAGTGCCGTTCGCAACTCATTTTCAGTGACGGCGAAGTCGCCACCGACCACGACGTTCTCATCACTACCGGCAAATGCCGCCCAAGTGTTCACCCCCATCGTATTATCAAGATCGACGCTGTGGATCTTGGCCGGATGTCCGAAGGTGAACTTGATCATTCCCTGTTCGGCGACAAACATCCTGTTGGCAACATGATTTTACGACGACGCAGGCAGCTTGTTCTCTGCGACCGAGTTATTCTTCGCCGGGAAAATAAGAGTGACAGTAGTGCCGCGGTTAAGCTCGCTTGTTGCCGTGGCT